>Ga0209800_10000049_pt1 | contig 309045 bp, 283 predicted proteins | sample Higcelweek8metaG_FD_187174 | JGI IMG/M metagenome (GOLD analysis project Ga0209800, IMG submission 187174) | Freshwater pond sediment microbial communities from the University of Edinburgh, under environmental carbon perturbations - High... | ecosystem: Environmental > Aquatic > Freshwater >...
CGTGGGCAGGAAGAGGCAAAGCTATTGAAAGTTTTTGGGAGAGGGGTCCAGGGGAGAACCCTTTTTTCAAAAAGGGTTCTCCCCTGGCTGCCGGACGCCTAAATCCGCGCCACGCCCAAAAATACGGCATGCAGCGAGATGACCAGGGTCAGAAAAACCTGGCGGGAGGTGTCGGGGGAGAGGGAGAAGAGGCGATAGCCCATGTGGGTGGCGGGGTTTTTCCTGGGGCATACGCCCACGCAGTCGCCGCACAGGGTGCAGGAGAGCCCCGGGCGGCCCCGGGCCACGTCGCGATCGCCAAGCGCCCCGTAGCGGCAGACCGTCGTGCAGCGGCCGCAGCGCGAAAAGCGGTCGCATCCGGCGTCCATGCGCAGCCGCCAGGGCGAGAGACGGCCGAGCAGGGCGCCGACAAGGCCGATGGGGCAATAGGCCGTGCAGTGGACCATCATGCCCCGGCGGCGCGAGGCGGCCAGCATGACGAAGACGCCAAGCAGGCCGAAGGCGGCGGCGGCGAGGGCGGCGGCCGGGCCGGGGACGCCCAGGAACCGGAAGCCCAGGGCCAGGGCGACGGTCAGGCCGAGGGTGAGCAGGCGAAATGCCCAGGCGTGACGCGGCAGGGGGCCGGGGGATGCGCCGCAAAGGCGGGATGCGGCGTCGTCCCAGGCCCCGATGTAGCACAGGTGCGAGCACCAGGCCGGGCCGACGATACAAAGCGTGGACAGGTACAGGATGGGCATGAAATAGCCCTGGCCCCGGTAGAGCGGGCCGCCGACGATGAGCGCGGGCACGGGCAGGTGCAGCGTCCCGGTCATGAGGAAATCGGGCAGCCCGGCAAGCCCCAGGGCGAGCTGGGCGAAAAAGACGAGGGAGAATAGGCCCCAATAGCGGGGCCGCAGCCGTCTGGCCCGGTCCGGATCGGCCATGGCCCCGGCCAAAAGCGCGGCGTAGACCGACAGGGCAAGGATTTCCAGGGGGCCGGTGGCGGGAAAAAAGCGGTCGGCCAGAAGGATCGGCAGGGGCGTCTTGGCCCGGACCAAAAATAACAGCCCGGCGGTGAGGAGAAAGACCGAGGCCTGCAGCGGCCCCGTGTCCGCGCCGCGAAAAGAGCGCCGCACGGCGGCAGGCCGGGTCAAAAGCCAGGCTGCGGCCAGATTTCCGGCCGTCACGCCGCAAAGGATAAGGGTCAGGCGCAGCCAGGGTTCGCCGAAGGCCCGGCGCATGGCCGAGAGCTCCAGGGCCGTATGCGCCCAGAAAAGCGCCGCCCCGCACAGCACAAATACAGCCGCCAGCCGGACAAAGGCCCGCCGGGTGAAAACGAGTCCGGCCATAAGCAGGCAGGCCGCACAAAGCCCTGTCTCCCCGGCCCGCAGGCCGTGGGCGGCCGCAAGCAGAAAGGACAGGGCGGCGGGCAGGGGCGAAAACGCGGCCATGGTCATGCCCGGCGCGCCGTGCGGCGGCCATGCGACGGGCCTCCGGATGGCCGGGGGGCGGGGGCGGCCGCCTGGCCGCGCAGGATGGCCGAAAGCGCGGCCGGATCGCGGGGCAAAAGGGCGGACAGGCGCTGGCCGGGCCGGAAGCGGGCCATGAAAAAGGCGGCCAGACGCGCCAGGCAGGCGACGGCCTCGGCGTCGGAAAAAAGCCCGGGCAGCTCCACGGCCAGGGCCGGGCGCCGCCCAAGCCGCCCCCCGGCCATGATCCGCCAGCCCAGGCGGTCAAGGGTCAGGGCCTCGTGGGGGCAGGCCCGGGCGCATAGGCCGCAGCCCAGGCACTGTTTCCGGTCGATGACCGGCCCCTCCGGGGCGAGGGTGATCAGACGCTCCGGGCAGGCGGCGGCGCAGGCCCCGCAGCCCGTGCAGCGGTCCGGTTCGCGAGCCGGGCGGCAGGCCCGGATGAGTCCGAAGTCCGCAACCTGGGGACCGGCGCAGGCGTTGGGGCATCCGGCCAGGACGAGCTTTATGGCCTGGTGGCGGCGGATGGAGGGTTCCGTGGCGGCCAGAAACGCGGGCCAGCCCGCCTCGGCCAGGGCGGCGGCGAGGGAATCGGCCATGCCGCCGTCATGGGGAAGAACGTGGGGGCAGGGCCTTTTCTCAGGGGCCGGGTCGAGGCCCCGGCAGGCGGTGAGGCGGAAGGTGGAGTCGGGCATGATCGGGCGTCCTTTTGACGGGGTGTATCCCGAACGGGTCGGGCTGGCCTTGACGTAGGTCAAAAAACCAGGAATCGAAAGCGCATGGCTGGACTCGACAAAAATGCGGCGGTGGCGGGCCTTGAGATGTTTGCGGGACTTGCGGCGGACAGGATCGCGCAGCTTGCGGCCGTGGCCGAGGTGCGGCGGCGGGTGCGCGGGCAGGTGATCTTTCGCACCGGCGAGGCGGCCGACGGGTTTTACGGCGTGGCCACGGGAAAGGTGCGCATCTACCGTTCCTCGCCGTCCGGCAAGGAGCACATCCTGCATGTCTTCGGTCCGGGCGCGGCCTTCGCCGAGGTGGTGGTCTTCCAGGGCGGGGTGTTTCCGGCCGACGCCCAGGCCTTGGAGGACAGCGAGCTTATATTTTTCCCGCGCCGGGGCTTTGCGGCGCTTTTACGCGACGACCCGGAGCTGGCCATGTCCATGCTGGCCCTGTTGTCGGCCAGACTTCGGTTTTTCGTTAAAAAAATCGACGAGTTAAGCCTCAAGGAAGTGCCTGCCAGGCTGGCCGCCCACCTGCTGCTTTTGCATTCGGCCCAAAAAAAGATGCGCCTGGACCTGGAGTTGCCCAAGGGACAACTGGCCGGATACCTGGGCACGATCCCGGAGACCCTGTCCCGGGTGTTGCGCAAGATGGCCGACGACGGACTCATCGAGCTTTCCGGGCAGGCGGTGGTTTTGCGCGACGTGGCGCGGCTGGAGGAGCTGGCCTCGGGGGACAAGAGTCTGTAGGCGGGAGGTCAGGCAGGACGGATGGTCGTGAGCCGCCGCCGCAGGTCCGATATCTCGATGGGCTTGGCCAGATAGCCGTCCATGCCCGCCGCCAGGAAGCGTTCCCGGTCCCCGGACATGGCGTGGGCCGTCAGGGCGATGACCGGGATGGCCGCCCGGTGGGCGTAGGCTGGATCGGTGCGCAGGATATGCAAGGTCTCAAGGCCCCCGAGTTCCGGCATCTGGATGTCCATGAGAATGCAGTCGCAACCCTCCCGGGACAAGAAATCCAGAGCCACCCGGCCGTTCCCGGCCTCTATCGCCGTATGCCCCATTTTTTCCAGCATCCGCCGCAGGGTCATCCGGTTGATGCGCTCGTCCTCCACGATGAGCACGCGCAGGTGCTCGTTTTCGGCCATCTCCCCCGGAAGCGTCGGGCCGGTCGCCGTGGGCGGCTCTTCGGCGGGGAGTCCCAGGCGCAGGCAGAAGGACACCGTGATGCCCTCGCCGGGTTCGGTCTCCACCGCGATGTGCCCGTCCATGAGATCCACCAGATTCTTGACGATGGCCAGTCCCAGGCCCGCGCCCTCGAATTTGCGGGTCGCGGCGCTGTCGGCCTGGATGAAGGAGTCGAAGATGCTGTCGAGCTTTTCCTCGGGGATGCCGATGCCCGTGTCAGCCACTGTGAAAAAGACCCGGGCGGCGCCGGGCAGGGGGCTGGGCAGGGGATAGGCCTCCACCCGGATATCGCCGCGCTCCGTGAATTTGACGGCGTTGCCCACCACGTTAAATATCACCTGGCGCACGCGCACCTCGTCGCCCAGAAGGCTGTGGGGCAGGGCGGGGTCCTGATGCAGGAGAAGTCCCAGGCCGCGTTCCCGGCAGACGGGGCCGAAGGTGTCGGACACGGCCGCGAAGACGTCGCGCAGCTCGAAGGGCTCCCGGGAGAGCGAGAGCTTTCCGGCCTCCACCCGGGCCAGATCAAGGATGTCGCCCAAAAGGGCGGTCAGGCGATGCCCGGAGCGCAGGGCCGTGGTCACGTAGTCGGCCTGCTCGTCGTCGAGCGTGGTGTCCTCGAGCAGTTGCAGCATGCCGAGCAGGCCGTTTAAGGGCGTTCTGATCTCGTGGCTCATGTTGGCCAGAAATTCGCTTTTCATGCGGCTGGCGGTCTCCGATCCCTCCCGGGCGGTCACCAGTTGGCGCTCCAGTTGGAGGCGGCTGATGCCCAGGGCCATGATGGAGGCCAGACGCTCGACAATGATCCGGTCCTTGCCGGTGTAGGGACGGCTGGGGGCGGCCACGGCCAAAAGGCCCACGGTCGTGTCGTCGGCCACGGCCCGCACCGCCAGAAATTCGGGGTCGTCGTCCGGCGGCGGGGAGGCCTGCCCGGCAGACAGGGCGAGACCCTCAAGACAACGCCGCAGGCGGAGGGGGAGCGCTGCGGCATCGGGCAGGCGGTCGTCCGGGGCGTCAGGCGCCCCGCTGTCCTGGTCCACGGGGCAGGCCAGAGCCTGGCCGCTACGGGTCAGGGCCATGGCCGCCTCCCGGGTGGTTTGGCAGATGTCCGTCAGGTTCAGGGCGCCGAGGGTGTCCTGCGAGAGCCGGGCCATGGCCCGGGTGACCCTGGCTTCGCGCAAAAGCGCGGCCGTGATGGCCTTGCGGTGGGTGATGTCCCGGGTGACGGACAGGATGCCATGGCGCTCCCCGGCGGTCGTGGGAAAGCGCACGGGCGACAGGCGGCTTTCCAGCCAGCGAAAGCGGCCCAAAGCGTCGTGGACGCGGAAGGTGATGTCCCGGCAGGCCGGGTCTCCTGCGGCGAAGCGGGCGAAGACCTCGCGCACCCGGGGCATGTCCTCGGGCAGGATGAACCGGCCGGGCGGCGCGGCGAGCATCGTTTCGGGGCTGACTCCCAGGATGTCCTGACTGGAGGGGCTGGCGTAGAGATACGCGCCGTCCGTGTCGTGCAGGCAGATGAGGTCGAGCATGTTTTCGGCCAGGAGGCGGAACCGGGCCTCGCTTGCGGCCATGGCCGCCTCGGCCTGCATCCGTTCCGTGACGTCGTGGATGATGGAGAAAAGCAGGGTTTTGCCGCCGAAGTCCACAGGGGAGGAGTGCACCTCCACGGTGCGCAGCGTCCCGTCGGCCAGACGGTGGGAAAAGACGAAGGCGTTGCGTTCGCCGCAAAGGGCCATGCGCCAGCAGTCCCGGAGCTCCGTCAGGGGCAGGGGATTGATTTCGGCGATGGACATGCCAAGCAACCGCTGGCGGGAATAGCCGTAAAACCGTTGCGCGGCGCGATTGGCCCGCACGATGCGGCCGTCGTGCGGGGAGACGAGAAACATGACGGCGTCATGGCGCGCGAACATGGACGCAAAGAGGGTCTCGTCGCCGGAAAGCGGGACGTCGCTGTCGTCGGGCGTCCGAGAGAGCGGGGAGAGCGGGGAGAGCGGGGAGGGCGGGGTGGTGTCTGGCATGGCCCTGGCCGGAGCTAGTCGGCGTGACGGCGTTTGATGTCTTGTATCTCTTCGAAATGCTCAAGAAAAATGTCCAGGACGCGGGGATCGAAATGGCTGCCGCGCCCGGCCCGCATGATGTCCAGGGACACCTCGTCGGTGAAGGGCTCCTTGTAGGGCCGCCTGCTGGTCAGGGCGTCGTAGACGTCGGCCACGGCGCAGATGCGTCCGAAAAGCGGGATGTCCTCTCCGGCAAGTCCCTTGGGATATCCCGATCCGTCCCATCTTTCATGGTGGGACAGGGCGATGATCTCGCCCGCGCGCAGAAGCTCGAAATTTGAGGAACCCAGGATGCGCGCCCCGAACAGGGTATGTTTTTTCATCACCTCCCATTCCTCGGGGGTGAGCTTGCCGGGCTTGAGCAGGATGGAGTCGGGGATGCCGATCTTGCCGATGTCGTGCATGGGGCTGGCCTGCTCCACCAGCTCCACCTCGTCCTTGTGCAGCCCGAGCCGGACCGAAAGACAGGCGCAGTAGCGGCTCATGCGGGTGATGTGGTTGGCCGTCTCCTCGTCCTTGAATTCGGCGGCTGCGGCCAGGCGGTGAATGGTCTCGCTGTGGGCGGCCAGAATGGTCTTCTGGGATTCCTCCAGGTTTTCCAGGGCCAGACGCAGGGCGCTGGTGCGTACCGCCACCATCTCCTCAAGCTCCGCCTGATAGCGTTTCACCTGGTCCTGGGACTGCTTCATTTTCAGAAGCGAACCCATGCGCACCCGCAGCTCCGTGAGATCGATGGGCTTGGCGATGAAATCGTTGGCCCCGGCCTCCACGGCGGACAGGCGGTCCTGTTTTCCGGACAGGGCCGTGACCATGATGATGGGCACGTCGCCGACATCCTTGCGTTCCCGGATCAATTTGGCCACGTGGAAGCCGTCCATGTCCGGCATCATGACGTCCAAAAGCACCAGATCGATGTCCGGCCCCAGCATCTCCAGGGCCGTCTGGCCGCTGTCGGCCAGGACGGGCTCATGCCCCATGGAACGTAGCAGGCCGCTTAGGACCCGCAGGTTCAATTTTTCGTCATCGACGGCCAGGATGCGTTTGGGCATGGGGGATGGTGGTAAAAGATCACGATTCACGCGAAAGCGCGGCGGTTCGCCCTCGCAACAGGCAAAATACGGAGAGCCGATACCCGCGTCAAGGTGCTTTCCCGGTGACGGGCCGGACAATCCCCTGGCGCGCGTTAATTGCGAAAAAAAGCCGGGGGCGCGAGGCCCCCGGCTAAAAAGCGTCGACGCCGCCCACGGACGTCGGGAAAACGCGGACAGACCGCGGCCAGGGTTTCTTACATCATGGACCCGGCCAGTTTGATCAGGCGCAAGAGCTGGTTGGTGAACCCGGCCTCGTTGTCGTACCAGATGAGCACCTTGGCCAGGGAGCCGTCGAGCACCTGGGAGGCCCCGGCGTCCACCACGCCGCCGTGGGTGTCGCCCATGAAGTCAACGGACACCAGGGGTTCGTCAGTGTAGCCCATGTGGTCGTTCGCGGCGGCCTTGAGGGTGGCCAGCATGCCTGCCGTGTCCGTGGGCTTTTCCAGCTCCGCCGTCAGGTCCACCAGGGACACGTTGGGGGTGGGCACCCGGATGGACAGGCCGTCCAGGCGGCCCGTCAGCTCCGGGATGACCTTGGTCACGGCCCGGGCCGCGCCCGTGGTGGTGGGGATCATGGACACGGCGCAGGCCCGGCCCCGCCGCCAGTCCTTGTGCGAGCCGTCCAGGATGCGCTGGCTCATGGTGTAGGAATGGATGGTGGTCATGATGCCGTGGCGCATGCCGTAGGTCTCGTGCAGGACCTTGACCACCGGGGCCAGACAGTTGGTGGTGCAGGAGGCGTTGGAGATGATTTTGTGGGCGGGGGTGAGTTCGCGGTGGTTCACGCCCATGACGATGGTGATGTCTTCGCCCTTGGCCGGGGCGCTGATGACCACGGTCTTGGCCCCCCGGGCCAGATGCTTCTCACAGCTTTCGCGGTCGTTGAACTTGCCCGTGGACTCGACCACCAGGTCGCAGCCAAGCTCGCCCCATATCCATTCCCCGGCCCCGTTGCGGGTGACCTTCACGGGTTTGCCGGATACGGAAAATCCCTCTGGCGTGGCCTCGATCACGCCGGGAAAGCGGCCGTGCACCGAGTCGTATTTGAGCAGATGGGCCATCTGGGGGTTGTCCGCCCGGGCGTTGACCGCGACCACGGTAACCTCCGGATCGTTGGCCAGAAGCCGTATCAAATATCGGCCGATGCGGCCGAATCCGTTGATGCCGATCCGAATGGCCATGATTGTTTCTCCTTTGGCGTATCGTGCGGGACCGCTCCCGCCGCCCGGGAAGGCGGGCGAAAGCGGGCTTGGCCGTCACCCGCCGTCTATAAAACGGCAACGGATTTTGTGTCAACGAGACCGGGATTTTTCCAAGTATTCCATGGGGAAGTTTTCGTTTCCGAAAAAAAGCATGCCGGGTGAAAACAACCCGGCATGCCGTGAGACGCAAAACGGGCGCCAGGTCATTTCGGAAGCAGCCAGTCCTCGGTGATCTCGAAAAGCGGGAACGACGGCTGCACGCGGGGTTCCTTCTGCCGGGTCTTGTCGTAGCATTCCTGCTCCACGGCCAACTGGGTGTTGTCCGTGAGCCGGATGGAGGCGCCTTCGGCGTCCTCCGGGTCGTCGCCGGCGGCGTATTCGAGCAAAAGCGCGGTCACGCCGGTCTTGGCGGTTCCGAACTTCCAGGCCATGCCCAGGTACAGGCCGCCCTGGTCGGACATAAGCGGCTTGGGCTCGCCGTAGCGGCTGGTCAGGGTGTGGCCGGTGGTGCGGAAAAACGACGTGTTTTTCTCCGCATACTTGAGCTTGATGCGTACGATCTTGCCGGGATTGGCGCAGTTGCCGAAAAGGACGTAACCGGTGCGAAAGCCCTTGGTGGGCAGGATGTTGGCCCGGGTCAGGTAGGGCTTGTCCCACAGGGGGACGGCCTTGGTCAGGTCCAGGCGCGAGGCCAGGTCCTTGACGTCGGCGCCCAGGGCGAATCCGGCGATCTCCCGGGGGGCCGTGGCGGCGGACTGGGCGAAGACGCTGGCGGCGGACACGACGGCCGACAACATCACAAGACACGCGAGAAGGCGTTTCATGGATACTCCTTGGATTTGGGGGCAGAGAAAACCCGGGGGAGAGAAAAAGCCAAAGAGCCCCGGACTGTCAAGAGCGACAAGAGGCAAGACGGCGGGACGGATGGGATCAGAACAGCCCGTAGACCTCAAAGTCCTCGGTTTTGACCGCCTCGCCCGGGGCGGATTTTTTAAGCGGGGTCTCCAGGAAACGCACCGCAGCTAGGCCGTCGTCGTCCCGGCCGGGTTCGGCCGCCCGGGGGACGAAGGCCGCCGCCCGTTCCCGCACAGCGGCCAGTTGTTCCGCCGAAAGCCGCTTCTCCACACGCTGCTTAGCGGTAAGCGTCGCCTGGACGGGGAATTCGGTTGAGGGCTGCCGGGTGGCCAGGGTCAGCCAGTACAGGGACTCGGGCAGGTCCCGGGCCACGGTCCTGCCCTCGAAATAGGCCGCGCCGAGCATGGCCTGGGCCTTGGGCAGCCCCTGGTGGGCGGCCATCCGGGCCAGACGGAAGGCCTCGCGGGGATTTTTCGCCGCGCCCTGCCCGTTTTGATACATGACCGCCGCCGTAAGGCGCGCCTTGGCGTCACCGGCCCGGGCGGCTTTTTGGAACCAGTCCAGGGCCAGGGCCTCGTCCGGGGGGCCGCCTGCGCCGGAGAGCAATAAAAGCCCCACGTTGAAGGCCGCCCGGGGGTCGCCGCTTTTGGCCGCCCGGGTGAACCACTCCAGGGCCTGGGCCGGGTCGGCGGGCACGCCCACGCCCTTGCCGAACATGGAGGCCAGGTTGAACTGGGCCGTCAGGTCCCCGGCCCCGGCGGCCCGGCGGTACCAGCGCAGGGCCTGGGCGTAGTTGCGGGTGGAGCGTAATTCCTCGTCGTACATGGAGGCCAGGAGGGTCTGGGCCTCGGGCAGGCCCTGCTCGGCGGCCTTGCGGCACAGGGAGAAGGCCTCCGCCGCATCCCGGACCACCCCGCGTCCGCCCAGGTAGAGAAGGGCCAGGACGTACTGGGCCTCGGCCATGCCCTGCCCGGCCGCCGCCGACAGCCATTTGGCGCTCTCCAGTTCGTCCCGGGGCAGCCCCAGGCCGCGTTCCAAAAGCAGTCCGTACAGATAGCGGGAGCGGGCGTCGCCGTCGGCGGCCGCCAGGCGGCACCAGCGGGCGGCCCCGGGATAGTCCCGGGCGGCCGGGTCGCCTGCGGCGAAAAGGCTGCACAGCGCCGCCCTGGCCGCAGGGTCGCGCTCGCCCGCCGCCTGGCGCAGGCGTCTGGCCTCCAGCCGGTCCCGGAACACCCCCAGGCCGTCGAAATACATCTCCGCCAGCCGCATCATGGCCGCCACATGGCCCTGGTCGGCGGCCAGCCGGTACCACCGGGCGGCCTCCAGGGGGAAGGCGTCAAGGCCCTGGCCCCGGTCCATGCGCCGTCCCATGAGATATTGGGCCGTGGCGTCCCCGGCCGTGGCGGCGCGGGAAAACCAGTCCAGGTCGGCCCCGGGCGCCGCCCCGGGCAGGGCGCCGTCCCGGGCCAGCTCGCCCAGAAGGAGCATGGCCGGGGCATGGCCTGCGGCTGCGGCGGCCCGCAGGTCTGCGGCGGCGTTGTCCGTCAGGGCTGTGCGCCGGTCCGGGTCGGTCTGCTCCCCGGCCAGCGTCAGGCGGGTCCGGGCCGCCTGGACCATGGCCTGGAGGTGGCCGCGCCGGGCCGCCCGGTCGAACCACAAAAGGGCCTTGGCCAGGTCCCGGGGCACGCCCAGCCCGTTTCGCCAGCACAGGCCCGCCCGGAACCTGGCCTCGTCGTCGCCGCGCTGCCCGGCTTTTTCGTACCAGGCGGCGGCCTGGGCCAGATCGGCGGGCGTGGGGGAGTCCGGGGCGCCGGGCCGTGGCAAGGCGAGCATGTCCGCCGTGCGGACCTGGGCCGCAAGGCTCCCCATGGTTGCGGCGCGCTGGTAGAGGGCCAGGGCCCGGGCCGGGTCGGCGGGTTGGCCAAGCCCTTCCTCGGCCATGCGGCCAAGCCGCCAGACCGCGTGGGCCGAGCCGCCGCGTCCGGCGCGCTCGAAGACCTCCCGGGCCGCGGCGTAGTCGTGGCGGGCCAAAAGGGCCTCGCCCCGGCCCGTGTCGTCCGGAATGAGCCCGGCAAGGGGCACGGCCAGGACCGCAAGGATCAGGACCAGAAGGAGGAAACCCAAGGCCCGCAGGAGACGTCGCAACGGGCCGCGCAGGGAACCGGACATGGCGCATCCTCGCCCATGAAAACGTCGGGGGATAGGGGGTGGCGGCCCGGGCGCCGGAGAGACTGGCGGGAGAAACGGGCAGGCCGCCGTGACGACCCCGGTTGTCTATACGAAAAGCGGCCCCGGGCGGCAAGGCCCGGCCCGGCTTAGAACAGGGACAGGTAGGCCCGGCCGGACAGGTTCCAGGCCATGGCCGCCACGGTCCCCACGGCGATGGCCGCGCCGTAGCGCACCCGCCATTTCCGGCGCCCGGGCGTTTTTGGGGCAGGCGGGGCGTCCGGATCGGCCGGGGGCGGGGCAGGGGACAGCCACAGGTGGAGCATGATGTGCGCCCCGCCCGCGATGCTGGTGAACAAAAAGACCGTAAGCAGGGCCGAAACGCCCAGACCCGCGCCCACCACGGCCATGAGCTTGACGTCGCCCGCGCCCAGGTAGCCGAAAAGGTGCGGCACGAGCAGAAAGGTCAGCCCGGCCCCGAGTCCGGCCAGGGAGAGCCACAGCCCGGGCAGGCCGGAAAGGGCGGCGTGGGCGGCGACAAAGGCCAGCATGGCCGGAAACGTCAGGAGATTGGGGATTTTCCCGGTGCGCATGTCCCAGGCGGCGGCGGCCAGGACGATAAGGGCCAGGGCCGCGTACAGGGCGATGACGACGTGGGGGGGGGAGCCGGGCACGGGCGGGGCCGGGTTATCTGCGCCGCAGGCGCGCGCCGATGACTACGCCCGCCGCCACGGCCAGGATCACCACCACGAGAAGGATAAAGGAAGTCGGGTCCATGTCGGCGCCATTCCTTGGGTATCGGTTGGGGGACTATTTTTTTTACGAATAGACTTTCCGGCCGGGCATGGCAATTCCCGGCGCGGCATTCCCGGCGCGGCCGCGCCGCCGGGATGCGGTCGGTGGGCAGGGGCGGCGCGATGGGGGCGGCGTCAGGCCGTGCCGTCGTAAATGCTGGCCCCTACGCCCTTCTTGATGGCCGCCGCCAGACGGAGGATCTCGTCGGAGGGGATCTTGCGGATCACCTTGTCGGTGGCGGCGTCCACGATCTCGGCCTGGACCGAGCCGGAGCTGCCGTCCACGCGCAGGTGCAGGGAGGTGGCGTCGGTGCGGATGCGGCTTTTGAGGTCGCGCAGGGCGTTTGCGATGCGTTCCGCAGCGGCCGTGCCTGATTGATCGGCGGATTGTCCGTCAGGCGTAAGGGAGACGTGGGGCCGGGCGGCCGCGGCCTGGGTCGGGGAGTCCGAGTGGAACCGGACCTTTGCCGGGTCTCCCCGGGCCGTTTGCGAGGTATGGGCGTCCATATCCCGGACGTCGCCAGTCTGCGTGGAGAAGGTGATGGTGTCCATCATGGCCTGTTCCTTGGCCGGGGCCTGTTCTATTGTGCAAGAAACGACTCCTTTTGCACATCTTATCGGCTGCGGCGGGGCCGTTCTTTAGGCGCGGGGGCCTGGGGCGGGGGGATGGATCGCGTGGCGCGGCAAGGATTTTCGCCGCCTGGGCAAAAGGCCCGGGACGGATCAGGAATTTTTGGGCAATAAGGATTTGGGGATGCGCACGGTCTGCCGACCGCCTTCCCAGATGGCCAAAAGCACGCCGAACAGGATGAGCAGGCTGCCGAGGTAGCCCACCGGCGTAAAGACCTCGCCGAACATGATCCAGGCCAGAACCGCCGCCACCACGGGTTCGATGGTGGCCACCACCGCCGCCCGGGTGGCCTCCAGGTGCTTTAATCCCGCGTAGTAGACCGAATAGGCCCCGTAGGTGGAGCACAGGGCCAAAAAGGCGCAGGCCGCAAGCCCCGACAGACTCGGCAGGCGCAGTTCGAAAAAGGGCAAAAGCGCCAGCGCCCCCACCGGCAGGGCGTAGAAAAATATCGTGGGGGTCTTGTAGCGCGACAGGTACATCTTGCCGAAGATGTAGTAGAGGGCATAGGTGAACCCGGCCAGAAGGCCCACCAGCACCGAGGCCGTGGTCACCGGCACGCTGCCCGCCACGTCCCCGGTGAGCCTGGGGCCCAGGCTGATCCCGGCCACGCCCAGGATGGTCGTAGCCACGGCCGCGATCTTGAACGCGCCCATGCGCTCTTTGAGCAGGAAATAGGACATGACCGCCACCCAGGCCGGGGCCGTGTACAAAAGCACCGAGGCCATGGCCGCGCCGCCCAGCTTCACGGCGTAGACGTAGGACCCGAAAAGTCCGGCGATGCCGCAGACCCCGAAGGCCAGAACCGGCAGGATGTCCTTTCTGGCCACGCGGATGCTTCCCGAGCAAAGCGCCTGGGTCCCGAACAGCGCCCAGGCCATGACCGTGCGCCAGAAGGCCACCTCAAGCGGGGCCATGCCCGCCTCAAAGGCCAGCTTGGAGGCCGGTCCGATAAGCCCCCACATGACGGCGGCGCACAAGACATAGACATATCCGGCGGTCATTTAAGACTCCACAACAGGTCGGGACGGTGTCGCAAGGCAGGCTGCCTACCAGGAAAGCCCGCCGCAGGCAAAAGAAAATCCCCCCGGGGCGGTCCGGAACAGGCCCGCAGGCTCGTAGACGGAAAGTGGAATATAACCTATCATCTGATGTGGAAAAATGACCCGGGTCGCCCCGCGTCACGCCTCGCCGCACGGTTTTTTGCCCTGCGGCGCGCGTGTGCGGCGTTTCCCCGGAGGCAACACCTGACGCCAAGGAGAGTCCCCATGTCCGAGAAAAACTGCCCTCCCGATTTCGAGAATGCCCTGGCCGTGGGCCGTCCGCCCAATGTCGCTGCGCTTTTTCCCAATTCCAAGGCCCTTCTCGTCAGCGGCAAGGTCATTGACCGGGCCATGCGCAAAAAAGGCGACGCCATGACCATCGCCGCCAACTGCCGCAGCCACATCACCCTGCGCGGCGTGCTGCGGGCCGCCATGCGGGCCGACGCCGCCGTGATCCTGGAGATCGCCAAGTCCGAGGGCGGGGCCAACGCCTACTGCCCCGTGAGCCTGTGGAACCTCGCCCGCCAGGCCGATGCGGTCCTAAACGAGCTGGGCGCGACCGTGCCCGTGGCCATCCACGCCGACCACTACGGCATCAAGGGCGAGAAGGATATCGTGGCGGCCCGGGTGGAGATTCCCTCGCTTTTCGACGCAGGCGTCACCTCCATCGCCATCGACGCCTCCCATCTGCCCGACGCCGAGAACCTGGCCGCCAACATCGCCCTGGCCCCCTTTGTCCCGGGCTGGGCCGGATACGAGACCGAGGTCGGCGAAATCAAGGGAAGCTCCGGCCTGTCCACCCCGGCCGAGGCCGTATTTCTTATTGCGGGCCTAAACGCCCACGGCATCCATCCCGACTGGATCGCGCTCAATAACGGCACCACCCACGGCATCGAGGCGAGCGCCTCGGGCATCCAGGTGGAGCTGACCTCCGAGATCCACGCCGCCCTGACCAAATACGGCGTCTCCGGGGCCCAGCACGGCACCTCGGGCAACGCCTCCGAACGCCTGCGCGAGATCGCGGCCAAGACCGCCACCACCAAGGCCAACGTGGCCACAGCCCTGCAGATGGTCTCCTGGGGCGTCAGGGTCAACGACTACGGCAACGCCATCCTGGACGGAAACGGCGATCTGGTGAAGGCGCCTGGCCAGGGCGTCACCGAGGAGCTGTGGGCCGAGATGAAGGCCTACGCCGACGCCCACGGCATCAAGGGCGGCAACTACAAAAAACTCAACATCGTCTTCGAGAACAAGATCCTGGGCCAGGCCGCCGAGGTCCGGGAGCGCATGGTCCAGGCTGTGGAGGACTTTGTCTACGGCCTTTTGGCCGACGTGTTCAATGCCGCCGGGACCGGGACCATAGCCCGGGGCGTCCTGGCCGAGGCCGGTACGTACGACATGGGGGCCAAATCCGGGCGTATCGAGGACCCGGCCGACTGGACCCCGGAGAAGACCGCCGCCCGGGCCGCCGCCCTGTCTGCGGACAAGGGACCCGAAGGCGATTTCGACGACTGATTTTTTGCTGCGTACGCAAACGGACCAGGGACGTCCGGTCTTTCCCCGGCCCGTTTGCGCCGCCCGGGCGCACGGCTTTGGGGCCGGACCGGCTGGCGGCCCAGGCGTCGGTATTTTGCAAAATATGTGCTGCAGGTGATCCGGGTTGCTGATACGCTCCAAGGGCAGGTCCCAAACGAGGCGTTCTGAGGCTGGAGGATGCGTGAATCCAGGAGAAGGGAGGCGGCGGCGCCCGGGGGAGGCTCCCGGAGGATCCCCGGCGCGTGCAGGGCTGGCCGGCGCCGGAGGACTGTCCGGCGCGCAGGTCCTGGTCCTGGCCCTGTGCCTGGGGCTTGCGGCGCTGGCGCCGCCGCGCGAGGCCGCGGCCCAGCCCCGGTTCCACCACGTCTCCGTGGAGGATGGGCTGCCCCAGTCCTCGGTGTTGAGCATCACCATCGATACCCGGGGATTTTTATGGATCGGCACCTACGACGGCCTGGTGCGCCACGACGGCTACGAATACCGGGTGCATCAACCCGAGTCCGGTAATCCCGACGCCATCTCCGACGGCAACATCCGGGCCGTTTTGCCTGATCGCGACGGATCGTTGTGGGTGGGCGCCAAAAGCGGCGGCCTGAACTTTTTCGACGCCCGGCACGACCGTTTTGTGCATTACCGCCACAATCCCGGCGATCCGAACAGTCTCCCCCACGACGAGGTGCGGGCCTTGTGCCGGGACCCCTCCGGGCTTTTGTGGGTGGGCACCTTCGGGGGGCTGGCGGCCTTTGATCCGGTCGGGAAGACGTTTACGACCTACCGCCAGTCGGGCGCCCCGGGCGTGTCCCGGGAGACGGACGAGATCCTGTCCCTGGTCCCGGGTCCCGGGGGCGTGCTCTTCGTGGGCGCCCAGGCCGGGCTTTTCCGCTTCGACACCGCCGCAAAAACCTTCACCCCCATTCCCCTTTGGCAGTCCGGCCCCACCTCCGATCCAGGAACTCCGGCCGCCGCCGGGCCGCCGATCACAAGCCTGACCATGCAGACCGGCGGAACCCTGTGGGTGGGCACGGAGTGGCAGGGACTCTACGAGATCGACCTGGACGCAGGCGGCGTCAGGCGCCACCTTCTGGACAGGGCCGTGGCCTCCACCTTCCGCGACTCCCGGGGCGGGATATGGGTCGGCACGGACGCCGGGCTGGCCTACCGCGCCAAGCCCGGCGATCCCTTCGTCATGTACGTCCACGATCCCCTGGACCCCATGAGCCTGTGCGGCAACGACATCCGGGGGATCGCCGAGGACGCCTCGGGCATCCTGTGGTTCGGCAGCTTCACGGCGGGCTTGAGCAAGCTTTCGCCCAAGACCCGGGCCTTCGACCTCTATCGGAAAAAAAACGACGACCCCCGGGGGCTGTCGGGTTCCGAGGTCAGCGCCGTGGCCATGGACGCCGCAGGCCGCCTGTGGGTGGGCTCCCGCGACGGCGGGATCACGGTCCTTGACCGCAAGGCCAATCGCCGCCAGGTCTTTCGCCACGACCCCTCCGACCCCGGCAGCCTCTCCCAAGACGAGGTCACAAGCCTTTTGCGCGACCGCACGGGCCGGGTGTGGGCCGGGACTGCGGACTGCGGACTGAACCTTTTCGACGAGGCCGCAGGCGCCTGGCGGCATTTCCGGCATGACCCAAGCGACCCCGAAAGCCTGTCCCAGGACAAGATATGGTTCGTGACCGAGACCCGGGACGGCATGTTGTGGATCGGCACGAGCAAGGGGGGCCTCAACCGCTTCGATCCGGCCACGGGGAAATGCCGCCGCTACCAACACGAGCCGGGAAATCCCAAAAGCATCAGCCACGACCGGGTGCGCCACATCTTCGAAGGCGTGGACGGGGCCCTGTGGATCGGCACCAACAAGGGCTTAAACCGCCTGGACCGGGCCAGTGAAACCTTCGAGCACTGGAAGAACGTGCCAGGCGATCCGAAAAGCCTCTCCAACGACCGGGTCACGCCCATCGTGGAGATTCCGGGCGGCCAGTTGTGGGTGGGCACGGACAATGGCTTAAACCGCTTCGATCCCAAGACCGGAACATTCACCCGCTACACCAAGGCCGACGGGCTGCTTAACGAAGGCATCCAGGCCATCCTGCGCGACGAGACCGGCATCCTGTGGCTGAGCACCTTCAAAGGCATCAGCCGCTTTGACCCGACAGCCGGGGAGTTTCGCAACTATACGGCCAAGGACGGTTTGCAGGGCGTGGAGTTCTGGATGAACGCGGCCTACCGGGACCCCTATTCCGGGGAGATGTTTTTTGGCGGGGTCAAAGGCCTAAACGGCTTTTTCCCGGGAGAGGTGGAGAAAAACCCCCATATCCCGCCCGTGGCGATCACCTCCATCTCCATCGCCGACCGGGGGTATGCAGGGGACGTCGCCGTGGACTTCGCCGCCGGGATCGAGCTGTCCCCGTCCGACCAGGGCTTCACCGTGTCCTATGCGGCGCTTGATTTCGCCGATCCGAGCAAGAACCAGTACGCCGCCATGCTCGAAGGATTCGACCGCGATTTCAGCAAGCCCAGCGCCCGCCGCTTCGTCGCCTACACCAATCTGGACCCCGGGGACTACGTGCTGCGCCTGCGGGCCTCCAACGACGACGGCATCTGGAATGATATCGGCGCGTCCCTGCGCGTGCGGGTTCTGCCGCCCTACTGGAAGACCTTCTGGTTTCGTTTGTCGGTGCTGGCGGCGGCGGTGGGCGCGGGGTGGTGCTTCTACCGGCTGCGGCTGGCCCGGGTGGAGCGCAAGCGGCTGGAGCTGGCGTCCATGGTGGATGAGCGGACCCTGGCCCTGCGCCGGGAGATCGAGGAGCGCAAGGCCGCCGAGGAGCGGCTGCGCGAGGCCAAATTCACGGCGGAGCAGGCGGCCTCGGCCAAGTCCGAATTTCTGGCCCGCATGAGCCACGAGATCAGGACCCCCATCAACATCATCATGGGCATGGCCGACCTTCTGTCCGAATCCGGGCTGACGGACCGGCAACGTCGCTACGTGGGCTCCTTCCAGTCCGCAGGCGAGCTTTTGCTGTCCATCATCAACGACATCCTGGATTTCTCCAAGATCGAGGCCGGGCGGATCGAACTGGAGCACACGGCCTTCTCCCTGCGCGAGGAGTTGCGCCGGGTGGCCGATCTGGCGGCCTTCAGGGCCTCGGGCAAAGGGTTGGGCTTTTCCTGGAGCGTGGATGACGGCGTCCCGGATTTCGTGCTGGGCGACCCGGCTAGGCTGCGCCAGGTGCTCATGAACCTGCTTGGCAACGCGCTCAAATTCACGGTCAACGGCGAGGTGCGCCTGCGGGCGGAATATGGCGGCGACCTCGCCCGGCGCGAACCGCCCGCCCCGGGCGAGGCCTTCGTCGTGCGCTTCACCATCGCGGACACCGGCATCGGCATCCCGCAAAAGGTCCTGGGCGACATCTTCGACCGCTTCACCCAGGCCGACGTGTCCACCTCCCGCCAGTATGGCGGCACGGGGCTGGGGCTGGCCATCTGCCGCAAGCTGGTGGCTCTCATGGGCGGGACCATCTCCGTGACCTCACAGGAAGGCCGGGGCAGCGAATTCGGTTTCACGGCCATGTTCGAGGCGGCCGAACCCGAAAGCGTCCCGCCGCCTGTATTTTCTCGTCTGCCGGATGACTCCTTTCCGGTCGGCGAGGCCGTCAAAGTTGACCCGCCCGCCGTGCGTCCGCTGTCTTTCACCCGGCGCGCCGCCATTTTGCTGGCCGAGGACAATGAGGCCAACCGCAATGTGGTCCGGCTTTTTCTGGCCGATCTGCCGGTGGAGATCGTGGTGGCCGAAAATGGCCTGCGGGCCGTTGAGTTGACCGAGGCGCGGAGCTTCGACCTGGTGTTTATGGATGTGGAGATGCCGGGCATGGACGGCCTGGCGGCCACCCGGGTCATCCGCGAGAGGGAGCAGCGGGATGGACGGCAAAGCGTCCCCATCATCGCCCTGACCGCCCATGCCTTCCAGGAGCACCGGCAGCAGTGCCTGGAGGCCGGGTGCACGGACTTCGTGACCAAACCCGTGGGCAAGACCCGGCTCATCCAGGTGCTCGACGCCTACCTGCCCGGCCGGGGATTCGCCCAGGCGGCAGGGGCCTCCCGGCCGCTGCGGGATACGGCCGATGGCGGCCCGGCGGACCTGCCGGAGGCGGCCCTGGCCTCGGCGCCCCCTGCCTCCGAAATCGAGCATCGCGGCGGGTATGTGGTCTATATCAAGGAACGGCTGAGGCCCATTGTGCCGGTCTTTACCCGCACCGCCGGGCAGGGCCTCTCCGAGATGCGCCAGCGGCTGTCTGCAGGCGATATGGAAGGGGTGCGCCGGGGCGGGCACAGCCTCAAGGGGTCGGCGGCCACCATGGGGTTCGCGGCCCTGGAGATCATGGGCCGCGACATAGAGAAGGCGGCCCACGAGGGCGACGGCAAGGTCGTGGCCGCCCTTTTGGACGAACTGGAGAGCTATCTGGACGGGTTCGAGGTGCGTTACCGGTAAAGGCGGACCGGGGGGCCGGGCGCGTCCGGGGCCTCGGATCGAGCCGCCCCTCGACAGGCGCGCGCGCTTCCTGCTAGGAATCATTGGAAAGCATCCGTCTTGGCCGCGTCGCACAGGATGACCGGGCCGTGGTCGCAGCCGACCCGCGCCCTCCCTCCCTTGTTCCCCGGCCGGGACGGACACCAGCCGGGGGGAGCGCATGCTGCTTGGTATCGACGTCGGCGGAACGCACACGGACGCGGTATTGGTCGGCCGCCAGGGCATTGTGGCCATGGCCAAGATCAAGACCGATCACGACAACCTGCTTGTCTCCATCAAAGACGCCCTGGAAAGCATCGTCTCGGTAGCCGGTCCCGAGGGCGTCACCCGGCTGAACCTGAGCACCACCCTGTCCACCAACGCCATTGTGGAGGGCGACACCGAACCCGTGGGCATGTTCGTCTCGGCGGGTCCGGGCATCGATCCGGAGGCGTACCGGGTGGGGGAGCACTATTTCACGGCCGCAGGCTGCATCGACCACCGGGGCGAGGAGACCGCCGCCCTGGACGAGGCGGCCGTGGCCCGGGGCGTCGATGCCTGCCGGGAGGCCGGGGTGTCGGCCTTCGCCGCCGTCTCCAAGTTCTCCACCCGCAACCCCGCCCACGAGGACCGCATCAAGGAGCTGGTGCATCCCATGGCCGACTACGTGGCCATGGGCCACGACTTCTCCGGCCGTCTGGGCTTTAGCCGCCGCATCAACACCGCCTATTTCAACAGCGCCGTGTGGCGGCTTTACAACCGCTTCGCCGACGCCGTGCAGCAAAGCGTCCTGTCCATGGGCCTTCGGCCGCAGATCGGCGTGCTCAAGGCCGACGGCGGGTCCATGCCCCTGTCCATGTCCCGGATGTTCCCCATCCAGTCCATCCTCTCCGGGCCTGCGGCCTCGGTCATGGGCATCATCGCCATCTGCGACATCCGCGAGGATGCCGTGATCCTGGACATCGGCGGCACCACCACGGACATGGCCGTGTTCGCCGGGGCCGCGCCGCTGGTGGAGCGCGAGGGCATCGCCATCTCCGGACGGCCCACCCTGGTGCGGGCGCTGCGGGTCAAATCCATCGGCGTGGGCGGCGATTCGGCCATCCACGTCACGCCCCAGGGGGTCACGGTGGGGCCGAAACGGCTCGGGCCGCCCATGGCCTTCGGCGGCGCCCACCCCACGCTGGTCGACGCCTTAAACGTCCAAAACGTCATCGCCTACGGCAACGTGGCCGCCTCGTTCGCAGGTATGGCCGCCATGGCCGAGGGCACGGGGCATGACCCCGAGACCCTGGCCGACTTCGCCATCGCGGCGGCCGTGAACAGGATCCGCGAGGAGGTGGCCGGGTTCGTACGCGAGGTCAACGACCGCCCGGTCTACACCCTCTACGAGATGCTCGAAGGCCGCAAGCTGGCCCCCGTCAAGGTCTACGTCATGGGCGGCCCGGCCCTGGCCCTGTCGGCGCTTTTGCAGGACGCCTTCTCCCAGGAGGTGGTGGTGCCGGAGAATTTCGCCGTGGCCAACGCCGTGGGCGCGGCCCTGGCCCGGCCCACCTTTTCGGTGGAGCTTTTCGCGGACACGGCCCGGGGATGTCTGACGGCCCCGAGCGTCAGCGTCTGCCGCGAGGTGGATAAAAACTACGATCTGGCGGCGGCCGAGGCCGACGCCAAACGGTATCTGCGGGAGCAGCTGGGCTATCTGGGCGCGTCCGAGGCCGAGGCCCCGATTGAGATCGTGGAAAGCTCGTCGTTTAACATGGTGGACGATTCGACCTTCCTTGGCCGCAGCATCCGGGTGGTGTGCCAGGTCAGGCCGGGCGTCTTGCCGCAGTACCGGGAGGCGGTCACGTGTCCGTGCTGAAGGCGGCCCGCGAGCTGGGCATCGTATTTTTTCCGGCCTTTGACTGGGCCATCTCCCCCACCCATCCCGAGCGCCAGGAGCGGCTGCTGTATACCCTGGACCAGCTCAAGGAGGAGGGGGTCTTCGATATCCCGGGCATCACCGAATACAAGCCCGACGTGGCTGAGATCAAGGATGTGGACCGGGCGCATTTCTGTTTTCCGGACACCGCCGGAGTGGTCAGCCCGTCGCATCTGGTGTCCGCCGGGGGGGCCATCCGGGCCGGACGGCTGGTCATGGAGAAAAAGGCCGCCCGCTCCTTCGCCATGGTCCGCCCGCCCGGACACCACGCCATGAAGTGCGTGCACGGGGCCAGGGGCTTTTGCAACATCAACATCGAAGCGGTGATGATCGAGCGGCTGCGCGAGGAGTACGGGCCGCTTCGGGTGGCCGTGGTGGACACGGACTGCCACCATGGCGACGGCACCCAGGACATCTACTGGAACGATCCGGACACGCTTTTCATTTCCCTGCACCAGGACGGCCGCACGCTCTATCCGGGCACGGGCTTCGCCCACGAGCTGGGGGGGCCGGGGGCGCTCGGGACCACGGTGAACGTGCCCCTGCCGCCGGGCACCTCGGACGAGGGCTTTTTGTACGTGGCCGAGCACCTCATCCGGCCGCTTCTGGATGACTACAAGCCCGATCTGGTCATCAACTCCGCCGGGCAGGACAACCATTTCTCCGACCCCCTCACGGACATGGCCTTTTCCGCCCAGGGCTACGCCAGGCTGACGGAGGTGCTGGCGGCGGACATCGCGGTGCTTGAGGGCGGCTATTCCATCCAGGGGGCGCTGCCCTACGTGAACCTGGGGATCGTTTTGTCCATGGCCGGGCTGGACTATTCCCACGTGCGCGAGCCGGGGTTCGAGCCGTCGCGGGTGCGCCAGGGCGAGGCGGTGACGGACTACATCAAGCGCCAGTGCGCGGACATCCGCAAGCTGGCAAAAAACCCGCCGCCCAGGCAGCGCAGCGGCGAGATGGTGGGGGAGTGGTTCGTGCGGCGAAAGACGCTCTATTACGACACGGACCACATCACCGAATACCAGACCGAGAGCGTGCTGGTGTGCCCGGACTGCCCGGGGGTGCTCAAGATAGAGACGGAGTCGTCGCGAACGCCCCTGTGCCTGGGGGTGCAGATACCGATGAGGGCCTGCCCGCGCTGCCGGTCCGAGGGGGAGCGGGTCTTCGACGAGGGCGTAAAAAGCGGGCGCTACAAGGTGTCGCGGCTGATCGACCGGGTGGGGAAGCGGTATCTGCGGATTTAGTCGAGGCAATTATAATAGGTTATAGTAATTGTCGATCGGCATGAATTTCAAACTACATTAGTGTTTTCATATAGTTGTGAGCTGGACGGAGGTTCTGGCTGTGATGGGTTTTTCGCAAAGCCTTGCAATCGGCATGATTTATGCTTATGTTAATTATGGAGGTCTATTATGAATACAGGCATGACTCCTAATGTTGATAAGGATGATTTCGTTTTGGCTGCGCTTTCACCGGCTATGACTGAGGGATATACTCCCGTGCAAGTTCAAAAGTTATTTTTTTTAGCCCAGAAGCAACTTGACATGCCGGGATACAATTTTCAGCCGTATGATTATGGTCCATATGATAAGGAAGTGTATAGTACGCTTGAGTGCCTACAAGAGAAGGGATTTGTGCAAATTGTGTCTCCCGCAGAATCGAGAACAAGGATCTATAGGCTTACTGATTTAGGGTGTGAAAGGGGCGCAAAAGTATTAAATGCCCTTCCACTCCACGTACAAGAATATTTAAGTAAGCTTTCTTCTTTTGTGAGATCATTAAATTTTTCGCAATTGGTATCTGCCGTGTATAAAGCATATCCAGAAATGAAGGTTAATAGTGTTTTTAGGGGATAGATGCCGTGACTGTTCTCGTTGGAATGTTATGTGATGGTGGCATTGTCATTGGGGCTGATTCTTCAATGACATTTTCATCTAGTGGATTCCGTACGATAGAACAACGATCATCAAAGATATCAGTTATTAATGAACATATTGTTTTGGCGGCAACTGGTTCTGTTGGGCTGGCACAAAGGTTTGCTAATGTTGTAGAAGTTGCATATGGGAATAAGAAATTCACGGGAAATGCTGTTGAAGTGGCGAAATATATTAGTAGCGAAGCGATAAAGGATTTTCACTCGACGTTTATAGACATTAGAAATATTGGGTTAGGAGCGTTGCTTGGTTTTGTAGTTGGCGGTAAACCGTATTTGGTCGAATATGAAGTTAACTCATTTCAGCCAGAATTTAAAAACAACAATTTGTGGTATGTTTCAATGGGATCTGGACAATGTATTGCAGACCCTTTTTTAGGTTTGATGAGGAGAGTATTTTGTCCAGATAAGCCGCCTGATCTCCCAACGGGGAAATTTATAACTGCATGGTGCTTGCAACATACAATTGACGTCAACCCTGGCGGTGTAAATGGACCACTTGAAATGGCCACGTTGGTGCCGGGGGAAAAAGGAAAATATCAAGTCAAAGTTGTTGAGGATGAAGAGCTTGACGAGCACAAACAGTTTATCGAGGAGGCTGAACAACATCTTTCAGAGTTTACGCGAGTACTGAATGGAACTTCAGAGTCACCTTCTCCCCCTAATATGTGAAGTGGAGACGAAAAAGACAATTAATAGCATTATGAATTCTAATGTTGCGCAATGCATAAGAACCGCGAAGCTTGCCGCTTGTGTCTTACGGTCTTTTCCAATGAATTTTGCGACAATTTGATCACGGAATGAAGAACCTGTTCCGCCTGCGGCGGCGCGTCAACCCGGCCCTGGAGCCCATCCCGTTTTCCCGTGATGCGTACGACCATCACGGCGCAGCGGATTTCGTGGCTCGGGTGCTCACGGAAGGCGTCGAGGTCTACAAGGCCGGGCAACCCGGTTAGCTGCCCTTTTCCAAGAAAAAACGCCCCCGCCGGGACTCCCGACGGGGGCGATGTTTTTTTTGCGTCGCGGGCGCAGGGCCTACAGCGCCCCGAGCACGGCCCCAAGCGCCGAGGCGAAGCGCGCCGAGTCTTCGCGAGGGCTGTCATCGTGCGTTCTCTTGACGAGTGACACCGCAGGTAGTATCAAACAGCATGGGCTCGGCGGACAAAATCCTCGCTAGAATGCGGCAGAATCCCAGAGATTGGCGGATCGAGGATCTCAAGGCCATCGCCGACCGCCTGGGGATTGCCTATCGGCAGCAGGGGACGAGCCATGTCACCTTCCGCCATCCCTCTTCGGCCAAGGTGACCGTCCCTGCCCATCGGCCCATATTGCCCATCTACATCAAATTATTTCTGGCTTTGATCGACGCCGTGAAGGAGGGTGAATAAATGGCCGCTCTGCCTGAATACCCCTTCAATCTGACCATCCTGTCCGAGGAAGACGGCCGGGGCTGGTTCATCTCATTCCCCGATCTGCCGGGTTGCGTCAGCGACGGCGCGACCCCCGAACAGGCCGTCGCCAATGGCCTGGACGCCCTGTCGTCCTGGATTCGGACGGCCCGGGAATTCGGCGACCCGGTCCCCGCCCCGGGCAGCGGCGGCGCGGTCTCGGGAAAATTCAGCCTGCGCGCGCCCAAGAGCCTCCATGCCAAGCTCGCCAAGCGGGCGCAGACCGAGGGCGTGTCCATGAACGCCCTGGCCGTGACGCTTCTGGCCGAGGGCCTGGGCAGACGCGAGGCGGGAGGCTAGGAAACCGGTTACGGCGCAAACGAAAACGCCCCCGTCCGGGACTTCCGGGCGGGGGCGATGTTTTGTTGCGTCGCGGGCGCAGGGCCTACAGCGCCCCGAGCACGGCCCCAAGCGCCGAGGCGAAGCGCGCCAGGTCCTGGCGCGGGATGGTCAAAGGCGGCAAAAGCCGCAGCACCTTGTCCTGGGTCAGGTTCAGGACGAACCCCCGCTCCAGGAGCTCCCGCCACACCGCCTGGCCCGGAAAGGTCAGCTCGATGCCGATCATAAGCCCCAGGCCGCGCACCGTGGCGATCTTGTCCGGGAACGTCTGGCGCAGGTCCTCGAAAAGGCCCATGGCGTATTCGCCCACACGTTTGGCCCGGTCGTCGAGGCGCTCCCGGACCATGACCTCCACCACCGTGGCCGCCGCCGCCGACACCAGGGGCGTGCCCCCGAACGTGGTGGCGTGGCTGCCGGGCGTAAACCCGGCCGCCGCCTCGTCCGTGGCCAGAAGCGCCCCCATGGGCAGCCCGTTGGCCAGGGCCTTGGCGCAGGTGAAGATGTCCGGCTTCACGTCGTGGTGCTGAAAGGCCCAGAACCTGCCCGTGCGGCACATGCCGGACTGGATCTCGTCCACCATGAAAAGGACGCCCTTTTCCCGGCAAAGCGCCTCAAGGCCGCGCACGTAGTCCCCGGGCAGCGGGTTGACCCCGCCCTCGCCCTGGATGATCTCGATCAAAACCCCGGCCGTCTCGGGCCGGATGGCCCCGCGCACCGCGTCCAGGTCGCCCCAGGGCACGGTGACGAACCCCTCCGGCAGCGGCGCGAACCCCTGCTTGATCTTGTCCTGGCCGGTGGCCGTCAGCGTGGCCAGGGTCCGGCCGTGGAACGAGCCTTTAAGGGTGACGATCTCGTAGGCCTCGCGGCCGCGCACCTCGCGCATGAAGCGCCGGGCGAGTTTTATGGCCCCTTCGTTGGCCTCGGCCCCGGAGTTGCAGAAAAAGGCCTTGCCGCAGTGGGTCGTGGCCAGCAGGCGTTCGGCCAGCTCAACCTGTTCGCGCTGATAAAACAGGTTGCTTACGTGCACCAGTTCGCCGGCCTGTCGGCGGATGGCCTCGGTCACCTCGGGATGGCAGTGACCCAGGTTGCACACCGCAATCCCGGCTAAAAGGTCCACGTATTCCCGTCCGTCCAGATCGAACAGCCGGGAGCCCTGGGCCCGGGAGACAGCCAGCGGATAGCGGCCGTACGTCCGCATCACGCTTGCCTCGTCCCTGGCCCGTAGCGCCGAAAACGCGTCAGCCATGGCCATGTCCTCCAATGTTGCGGGATGACCGGGCGAATCCCTATTCGCCCGTATGCCCGAATCCGCCCGCCCCGCGACCGGTGTCCGACAGTTCGTCGGCAAAGGTCAGCTCGGCGGTGAAAACGGGCAGAAACAGAAGCTGCGCGATGCGCTGGCCAGGGCGCACCGTGCGCGGCTCGCGTGCGGTGTTGAGCAGCCAGACCATGATCTCGCCCCGGTAGTCGGGGTCGATGACGCCCACCCCCTGGGCCACGGTGAGGCCGTCTTTGGCCCCCAGGCCGCTGCGGGAGAAGACGAAGGCCGCAATGCCCGGCCGGTCGATCTCGATGGAGATGCCGGTTGGGATGGCGGCGCGGGCGCCCGGGGCGATGACCACATCGTTTTCCAGGGCTGCGGCCAGGTCCAGCCCGGCGCTTTTGGCCGTGCCCCGATGGGGCGGCTTGGCCCCCTGGCGCAGATATTTGACGCGCACGGGCAGGGGGGCGACGAGTTTGCAAGGCATGGCGTATGCTCCGCGCGGTTTGCCGATGAATGTGGAAAGGCATGCAAGCTATCGCCTTTCCGGGGAAAGGGGAAGGGGCGGGAATGTGGGTTTTTGGCGAAGGCCGTCGCCACCCGATCTTCGTGAAGTCGACATCCGGGCGTGTTATGGCCCGCGTGAACATGCCGCATAAGGCGTTGTAGCGGCGCGTAGCGCTTTCCGGGCTTGCGTTTTGTTGCGCCTTGCGGCTAGAACGACAAAGGGGCCGTGGTTTCGTCGCGCCGTGAGGCGCTTCGGGCCGCAACCCCTGGCCTTTTCCAAAGCCACGATCTCGGAGGAATATGGATATGCAGCCTCTTCGCGTCTACAGCGTCGTCCCGAAACTGCCGCCCAAGCTCAAACCGCTGTGGGATCTGGCCTACAACTACTGGTTTTCCTGGAACACCGAGATCGTGTCGCTTTTCGCCCAGGTGGACCACAAGCTGTGGCGGGAATGCTACGGCAATCCCATCGCCTTTCTGAACCGCCTGCCCCAAAAAACCCTGGAGAGCCTGGCCGAGGACGATTTTTTCCTGGAGCGCCTGGGCGATTTACGCCAGCGCCTGGCCGCCTATCTGGCCAGAAAGTCCACCTCCATCCCCTTCCCGGACAAGACCGGGGAGCCCGTGGTGGCCTATTTCAGCCTGGAATACGGCATCTCCCTGTGCCTGCCGGTCTATTCCGGCGGCCTGGGCATCCTGGCCGGCGACCATCTCAAGTCCGCCAGCGACTTGAACGTGCCCCTGGCGGGCATCGGCCTGTGCTACCAACAGGGCTATTTCCGCCAGTATCTGACCCCGGACGGCTGGCAACAGGAACGCTACCCCATCTACGACTTCGAGCAGTTGCCGGTGAGCCAGTGCAAGGACCAAAACGGCGCCCGCATCCTGATCTCCGTGGACCTGCGCGGCGAGAAGGTGTTCGCCCAGATATGGAAGGCCCAGGTGGGCCGGGTGTCGCTGTATCTTCTGGACTCAAACGTACCCGAGAACCAGCCCCATTCGCGCCAGATCACGGCCAGGCTCTACGGCGGCGACCTGGAGATGCGCGTGCGCCAGGAATACCTGCTGGGCATCGGCGGCGTCCGGGCGCTGGCGGCCCTGGGGCTTTCTCCCCGGGTCATCCACATGAACGAGGGCCATTCGGCCTTCGCCGGGCTTGAGCGCATCGGCAACTTCATGCGCGAAAACGGCCTGTCCTTCGAGGCCGCGCTCGAGCTTGCCGCGTCGAGCAGCGTGTTCACCACCCACACCCCGGTGCCCGCCGGAAACGACCGGTTTCCGCCGGAGCTCATGCAGCCCTATTTCGAGGACTACGCCAAAAAGCTGGGGCTGGCCTTCAAGGTCTTTTTGGCCCTGGGCCGCGAGGACCCGCGCAACGACGCCGAGCATTTCTGCATGCCGGTCCTGGCGCTCAAGCTGTCGCGCTTCAATAACGGCGTGAGCCAGTTGCACGGGGTGGTCTCGCGCAAGATGTGGAACCGGGTCTGGAGCCAGTATCCCGAGGAGGACGTGCCCATCGGGGCCATCACCAACGGGGTGCACGTGCCCACCTGGGTGGCCCAGGACATCGGCTCCCTCTACGACCGCTATCTGGGGGCCAACTGGCGCGAGGATCCGGACTGCCCCCGGGTCTTCTCCCAGGCCCAGGCCATCTCCGACGCCGAGCTGTGGCGCACCCACGAACGCCTGCGCGAACGCCTGGTGGGCTTCGTGCGGGTGCGGCTTCGCGAGCAGCTCCTGGCCCGGGGGGCCAAGCGCAAGGAGCTTCAGGTGTCCGAGGAGGTCCTGGACCCCCAGGCCCTGACCATCGGCTTCGCCCGGCGCTTCGCCACGTACAAGCGGGCCAACATGCTGCTCCAGGACAAGGAGCGGCTGATAAAGATCATCAGCGACTCCCCCCGGCCCGTGCAGTTCGTGTTCGCGGGCAAGGCCCATCCCCACGACAACGAGGGGAAAAAGATCATCCAGGAGCTGGTGCAGCTGTGCACCTCCACGGAGTGCCGCTACAGCATGGTGTTTCTTGAGGACTACGACATGGAGGTGGCCAGCTACCTGGTGCAGGGCTGCGACGTGTGGCTCAACACCCCGCGTCGGCCGCTTGAGGCCTGCGGCACCAGCGGCATGAAGGCCATGTGCAACGGCGTGCTCAACCTGAGCACCCTGGACGGCTGGTGGGCCGAGGCCTGGCTGCCGGACAACAGCGTGGGCTGGGCCATCGGCCAGGGCGAGGAATACGAGGACGCGGGGTATCAGGATTTCGTGGAGAGCCAGACCACCTACAACATCATCGAAAACGAGGTCATCCCCACCTTCTACGAACGCGGCCACGGCAACCTGCCCCGCAACTGGATCCGCAAGATGAAGGAGTCCATCAGCTCCCTGGCCCCGGTCTACAACTCCCACCGCATGGTGGAGGACTACGCCCGCATCGCCTACGTCCCGGCCCTGGACAACTACAACCGGCTGGTGAAAAACGACTATGCGGCGGCCAAGGACCTGGCCTCCTGGCGCATGGACATGATGACCAAGTGGAGCAACCTGGACATCCGCAACATCCAGACCGGCGAACCGGACCAACTGCATGTGGGCGACGCCGTGACCGTGAGCGCCGAGGTGCATTTAAACGGCATCCGGCCCCAGGATGTGGAGGTGCAGATCTATTCCGGCCGCCTCAACTACGAGGGCAAGTTCGCCCAGCGCGAGACCACGGTCATGAAGCCCGTGTCCAGCACCGGCGACGGCTGGCATGTCTTTAAGGGGGAGATCACCCCGGGCGAGGCCGGGCGTTTCGGGTTTACGGTGCGCATCCTGCCGCACCATCCGCTTCTTTTGGACTCGCATTCCCTGGGGCTGATCCGCTGGGCCCAGGGCTAGCCCGGCCGGATTCGCCGCAGACGGCGGCATCGCTTACGCGCGGCGGGGGGAGGACGTCTCCTTCTCCCGCCGCCTTCCGTTGACGGCGCGGGAAGAGACGGATACCCACCTGCTCCGGGAAGGCGGAAGGGATGATCCGCGACATCCGCCGCCGCCGCCCCCGGCCCCGACGTCCGCCCTGACGTCCGCCCAGGCGCCACGCCGCACGCACAAACCAAGCCCGGCCCTCCGGCCCAAACGAGAGCAGCATGTCCGACATCGCCTTCCAGGTCCGTCTCAAGCGCGAGGTCACGCGCCGCCGCACCTTCGCCATCATCAGCCACCCCGACGCAGGCAAGACCACGCTCACCGAGAAGCTGCTCCTTTTTGGCGGGGCAATTCGCATGGCCGGGGCCGTGAAGGCCAAAAAGGCCTCCCGCCACGCCACCTCCGACTGGATGGCCATTGAAAAGGAGCGCGGCATCTCCGTGACCTCCTCGGTCATGCAGTTCGACTACGACGGCTTCGCCGTGAACCTTTTGGACACCCCGGGCCACCAGGACTTTTCCGAGGACACCTACCGGGTGCTGACGGCCGTGGACTCGGCGCTCATGGTCATCGACAGCGTCAAGGGCGTGGAGACCCAGACCAGAAAGCTCATGGACGTGTGCCGCATGCGCGACACGCCGATCATGACGTTTATCAACAAGCTGGACCGCGACGGGCGCACGCCCTTCGATCTGTTCGACGACATCGAGCACAGCCTGGGCATCGAATGCGCGGCCATGACCTGGCCCATCGGCATGGGCAAGGGTTTTCAGGGGGTGTACGACATCCAGGGCAAGGCGTTGCGGTTTTTTCAGCCCGGCGAGGACAAGGGGGCCAAGCCCCGGGAGGCGGTTTTGGTGCGGGGGCTTGACGATCCGGAGCTTGACCGCCAGGTGGGGGCGCAGGCCGCCAACGAGCTGCGCCGGGACATCGAGCTTTTGGAGGGGGCGGGCTATCCCTTCGACCACGACCGCTACCTGTCCGGCAAACAGACGCCGGTCTTTTTCGGCAGCGCCGTGAACAACTTCGGGGTGCGCGAGCTGCTGGACGCGTTTTTGCGGCTGGCCCCGGCCCCGCGGCCCCGCAAGGCCGAGACCCGGGAGGTGTCGCCCCTGGAAGAGACGTTTTCCGGCGTGGTTTTCAAGATACAGGCCAACATGGACCCGGCCCACCGGGACCGCATGGCCTTTTTGCGCGTCAACTCCGGCTGCTTCACCCGGGGGACGCGGGTTTCGCACCAGCGCACGGGCAAGGACATGCTGGTGCACAACGCCACGCTTTTCATGGCCCAGGAACGGCAAAGCGCCGAGGAGGCCTGGCCCGGGGACATCATCGGCATCCCCAACCACGGCACGCTGCGCATCGGCGACACCCTGTGCGGCAAAGAGCCGTTGCGCTACCTGGGCATCCCCCATTTCGCGCCGGAGCACTTCCGGCGCGTGATCCTCAAAAACCCCTTCAAGGCCAAGCAGATGGAAAAGGGGCTGGCCCAGCTTACGGAAGAGGGGGCCATCCAGCTTTTTAAGCCCGTGACCGGCCGGGAGCACATTCTCGGCGCGGTGGGCGTGTTGCAGTTCGACGTGATCATCGAGCGCCTCAAGTCGGAATACGACGTGCATATCGTGGCCGAGCCGGTCAACATCGCGGCCGTGCGCTGGCTTTCCGGCGATACGGCGGTCCTTGACCGCATGCGGCGCGAGAATACGTCGGCCATGTTGGTCGATTCCGACGGGCTTCCGGCCATGTCCTTCCCCACCACATGGCGGCTGGAGAAGGCCATGGAGGAATGGCCGCAGCTGGCCTTCCTCACCGCCCGGGAATGCGTGTCGTAAAGCCCGGGCGCCCTCGCCAGAGCCTTGGCTTACGGCGTGGCCAGCCGCCACGCAAGCCCGGCCAGGCCGCTTAGGGCCACCAGAAGATGCATGGACATCTTAAGCCGCATAAGCGCGAAAAGCGCCGCCGCCGCCACCAACATCGCGAAAACGTCCGCATGGCCGCCCGGAAAAAACGTGTGCCAGGCGAAAAAGACCCCCAGCTTGAGCACCACGCCCACCACGGCGGCGGAGATGCCTGTCAGGGCGGCCGCGAACCGGACGTTTGCGGTGATGGCCTCGATGTATGGCGCGCCCGCGAAGATGAACATGAAGCTGGGCAAAAAGGTGGCGAAGGTCGTCAAAAGGCCCCCCGCGATTCCGGCGGCCAGGGGGGACCATGCCCCGGGGTTGTTCCAGGCGGCGAAAAAGCCGACGAACTGGGTGACCATGATCAGCGGTCCGGGCGTGGTTTCGGCCAGTCCCAGGCCCAGGAGCATGTCTTTTTCCGCCAGCCAGCCGAACTGCACCGCATTGTCCGCGATGTAGGCCAAAACCGCATAGGCCCCGCCGAAGGTGACGAAGGCCGCCTTGGTGAAAAAGACCAGTATCTGGGACAAGGTGTGCTGCACGCCGCCCCACAAAAAGACGGGCACGGCCACCGCCGCCCAGATGGCGGCGAACCACAGGACGACCGTAAGGACATGGGTGGCGGAAGGAAGCCTGCCCGGCTCAGGGGGCGCGTCCATGACGCATTCCCTTGACCCGGCGGCCCGGTGGCAGAATATCGCGGGCCGTACCCTGGCGAGCAACGTGCCCGCCAGGCCTGCAAGCAGCACGATGGCCGGGAAAGGGACCGCGAAAAACTGCCCCAGAACAAAGGCCGCCCCGGCGAATACATAGAGCGCGCCGTGCTTTAGGGACTTGCGGGACAGCCGGAACAGGGCCTCGACGACAATGGCCACCACGGCGGCCGAGATGCCGTGGAAGATGCCGGATACGGCGGCCATCTGTCCCTGCGAGGCGGCGAGCCAGGACAGAAACAGCATAAGCGCCATAGACGGTCCGAGAAAGCACAAACCCGCCGCGAGTCCGCCCAGATATCCGTTAAGCCGCCAGCCGACGTACACGGCGAGTTGATGCGCCTCCGGCCCGGGCAACAGCATGCAGAAGTTGAGCGCCCGCAGGAACATCTTTTCGTCGATCCATTTCCGGTCATCCACAATGTCCTTGTGCATCATGGCGATCTGCCCGGCCGGGCCGCCGAAGTTGATGAACCCCAGCTTGAACCAGTAGGCGAAGGCCTGCTTCAAGGGGACGCGTGGTGATGCGCCATTTTCAATCATGGAAACTCCTTGTAGCTATCCGATGCTCTTCCAGGCCTCGAATCCCCCCTCGATGTAGGGAATGCTAACGCCCTTCTGCTCGAAATGCTTTTGTATGGATTGGCTGATGGACCCGCCCCTGGCGCAATACATGACCGCATTCGCCTTGCCCGGGACGATGTCCTCCCACTCGGCGACTTTGGACGGGTCGAGCTTCACCGCGCCGGGGATGAGTACGGGATCGGCATCGAAATCAGCCTGTTTGCGGAGATCGAGCAGGGTGAAGGACTCCCCGGATTCGATCCTGGAGCGCAATTCCGTAGGCGTGATGGTTTTTTTCATGGCCTCTCTCATTTTAATTCTCCCTGTTGGACTGTGAAAGGAACACAAGGTCGGATTGCCCGTCAGTACGGCGTAACGCTGAGAACTCCACGACAGAATCGGCCTTGGACCACACGCCCACCAAACCCTTCGGCGCGTAATCGAAGTGATGGACGATGTAGGGTTTGCCATCCACAAGTCCGGTGACCGTGTCGCCCTGCACATCCACCGCCAATTCACGCCACTGGCCGGTCGCTGCCGGCAGGTGGGCGCTCTCCCAGTCGCCCACCGCCAGATGGAATTCCAGCAGGGGATTCTCCTGGCGCTTGGCAAGCAAGTCATAATCGCCATTGAAGATGGCTTCCGTCATCGCGTCGATTTCGGATTGCCCGGTTATGGCCATGTCCAGCGGCACGTTCACGCGCCCGGCGATGTCCAGGGCCAGTCCGGCCACGGCCACGCTGTGAGCGACGTCCTCTTCGGACATCCCCTGCGAGCGCAGCAGCTCGACATCGGAGTTGTCGATCAAGGGGTGCATGTCAGCCCTCCTTCGGGACATTTTTCAAGAACAGGGGGATCGCCGCCAGCAGCACCGCAGCCATCAGCGGGAAGCTTGCCTGATATCCCATCCAGCCCACCAGAAGTCCGCCCAGAATGGGGCCGGAGGCGTGTCCTATGTCGAAAATCGTCCCGAAGGCCCCCATGGCCGAACCGAAATGGCGGGCCCGGCACATGTCCGCCACCAGGGCGGCCGACGAGGACGTGACGAGAGCCTCTCCAAGGCCGAAAACCAAGCTTGCCGCGAGCAGGGTCCAGAAGCCGCCCATGAAGGGCACCGCCGCGAACGAGACTGCGCACAGCGTCAGCCCCGCAACGATCAGCGGTCGGCGTCCATGGGAATCCGACACACGCCCCATCAGCGGCTTGGAGAACATGGTCACGATGATCTGCGCGCCCCAGAGCAGGCCAGCCTGGAACTCCGACAAGCCCGCCACCGTGACCGCATAGACCGGAAGAAACGCCTCCAGCGCGCCCATGGTCATGTTCTGGACGCCTTCCATGGAGGAAGCCGTGACGATTCGTTTGTCCGAAAGCACTTCCCGGACGCCTTCCCGGAACGTGGCCAGGCGCGCCCCGAAGCCCAGGCCGTGCTCGACCTTTTCTTCGATTCCAAGCGTCCTGAAGCCGAGGATCATCGCCGCCACGCCCGCGAGCGCGCTCAATGCGAACACCAGTCGGAACTGCCACATGACGGGGCCGCCGGTTGTCCCGGCGTCGAGGAGAAAACCCCCCAGCGGGGCGCCCAGGAGCGTGCCGATGATGCCCACGGAGGAGAACCAGGACAGCATCTCGCCCCTGCGCTGCCCGGCCACGTCCGCCACCACGGCCATGGCCACGGGGCCGTAGATGGCCGTGGCCAGACCGTGCAGGAAGCGCACAAGGATCAGGGCGGAATAGGAGTCTATAAGCAGGTAAAAAAAGGGCATCAGGCCGAAGACGCAAAGCCCGGCCAGCATGGTGCGGCGGCGGCCGATCACGTCGGAAAGCGCCCCGGCCGGGAGCTTGAAGAAGATGCCCGTGACCGTGGAGATGCCCACGGCCAGCCCGATGGCCTCGGGACCGGCCCCCAGGAACAGGGCGAAAAGCGGCAGGACCGGGTTTCGGGCCAGGGCGTAGGAAAACCGGGCCAAAAACCCCACGGCGCACAGATTGGAGAAAACGGTCATGGCGTCCTCGGTGGCCCGGGACGGACCGCTGTCCGTCCCGGCCTGGGCGGTTTAATGTTTAGGCGCGGCCCGGTCGAAGAAGATGGACTTGCCGTAAAAACCCACGGGGATGCCCATGGCCACCTCGGCCTTGATGTAGCCCATGGCCCGGGCCGCCGCCCCCACGCGCTGCTGCACCCGGTTGTCCAGGTTGAGCAGGCTTGCGGTCTTGGCGGCGGAGACCAGGGCCGCCCCGATGTCCATCATGCGCATGACGCAGTGCGGCCCGGAATAGCCCATGTCTTTTTCCTGCATCTGGCGGGTTTTCAGGAACTCGGCGCAGGTGGGATGGCCGCAGGCCCCGCAGTCGTAGCCTGCGGCCTGGGACTTCCCCAATCCCACCAGGACCAGGGCCTGGCAGTTTTCGATGTTGGCCGCATCCCTGAGCCAGAAGGCCTCGTTGGTGCTGTGGGGGGCGTGGTCCCGCATGGCCCGGGCAATGGTATGTATGTCCTCGTCCTGGGAGATCACGGCGATTTCCAGGAAGTCCTTGCCTCCGGCCTTGGGGGCGGTACGGGCCGAGGCGGCCATGAGCTGGGCCACGTGAATGGCGATGTCTTTCATGTCCGGTCTCACTTTTTGGTTGCGGTGTAGGAGGCCAGCAGGGTGTCGAAAAAGACCAGGGCGCGCTCCATGCGCTGCCGGTCGTCCGGGCAGGCGGCCACCAGGCCGTCGAGCATCCGTTTGACGCCCCGGGCCTCCTCGGGCGCGTTCTCGAAATCCTCCAGATCAATGGCCCGCAGCACCCGGCGCATGGGCAGCGGGATGGCGTCCGTCAGGCCGAAGGCCTCGGCGATGACCTCGAAGGTGATGAGTCCCCCGGTGTGGGTGAAATCGGCCTCGGCCATGTCGAAAACCACGGTGTCCGCCTGCTGTGGTACGGCTTCCCCCGGCGGCAGGAAGGCGACCCGGGCCTCGGGGTCCAGATGGCGGCGCACGAGCCAGAAGGAGGACAGGCGGTCCACATAGGGATTGGTCCTGGTCAGCCAGGTTTTTCCCTGAACGGCGGCGGGGTCGCGGCGGGGGATGACCGGGGGCGTCTCGTGCGGATGGCGGCCGACTTCCTCCAGCATGCGTAAAAGCGCCTCCCCCCGGCCGCTGGGGAAAAAATCGATGGCCCGGATGACCTCCAGTCTGCGGACGAATTTGCGCAGGCTGGCCTGGAGGTCCCCGGATTCGGGGGTGGCGAGGGCAGCCCGGGCCTCTTCCTCCAGCCGATGGTAGTCCTCGTCGCGGGCGCGGGTGAACATGGTCCGAATCTGGGCGTCCGGGGTGTGCAACAATTCGCCCCCGGCCAGGATGACGGCCTCGCCGCCCTGGTCTTCGGTCTCCTTGGCCAGCCAGGTGAGCTGCTCCTGGTGGTGCTCACCCGCAGGCAACAGATACAGGGCGTTTTTGACCTGCACGGCCCCGAGGGCGTTGAGCTTGCGCCAGATCTTCACCCGGAAGGCCTGATGCTTGGCCGGGACGGAAAAGGAAAAGATGAGCCAGTTTTTGTTATTCATATAGCATTTTTTAGCTATATAAATAACAAAGTCAAGAGGGGTGGGGAAATAATCCGGCGCCGTGGCGCACCAGGTCGGGCGAGGTATTCCGGGAGGGGGTCACGTCCCGGGCCGGGTCATCTCAGGCCGCAGGCCTCGCGGCAGTTTTCCCGGCAGGCCGCGTAGGGCAGGCCCCGGCACTCCAGAAGTTTGGCCTCGCACATGGTCACGGGCAGGCCCGGATACAGGCCGCGCTCGTAGGCGGCCTCGTAGCGGGCCGCGAACACGGTCTCGGCCGCGGTCTTGTCTGCGGCGGCCGCACCCGGGGCAAGCTCCCGGACAAGTGGCGCAAGGGGCGCGACCGATGCGTCGCCCTCGGGCTTGCCGGTGAGCAGGGCCATGGCGGCGACCATGCATAGGGCGATGGCGAGAAGCTGGCGGGTGGTGAACATGGCGGCCTCCTCGGCGGGCATGGGGTTTACGCGGCCCGGCCTGTGTGACATCACGGGCCTTGGGCCGGACGGGTATGTGGTAGTCCGGGAATCAAAGGGAAATCCAATCGCAAGAACGGAAGACGGCGTTCAGGAAAACGAAACGCGCCGGGCGGCGGGATCAGACGACATGGAACTGTATCAATTGCGCACCTTCGTGGCCGTGGCCGAGACCCAGAACCTGACCCGGGCGGCGCAGCGCATCAACGCCAGCGGTCCGGCGGTGAGCGCCCAGATCAAGGCCCTGGAAGAGGAACTTGGGGTGGAGCTCTTCTCGCGTACGGCCAAGGGCATGCTTTTGACCGAGGCCGGGCGGGAATTGGCGGGGCGGGCCAGACGGACGCTGGAGTCGGCCGGGGAGCTTGTGTCGGCGGCCGGGGCGTTTCGGTCCGAGGCCGTGGGCGTGGCCCGCATCGGCTTAAATAACGAGCCGGGCAGGCTGCGCATGACGGATTTTCTGGCGATCATGCGGGAGCGCCATCCGCGCATCGAGCTGCACATCATGCAGTACAGCTCCCCGGACGGCCTGGACGGGCTGGCTGCGGGGGAGATCGACGCCGCGTTCGTCTACGAGATCATCCGCGATGCAGCCAGTGATGTGGTGAGCATGCCGCTTGGCCAGGTGGACATGGCCATCGTGGGACCGGCGGCGTGGCGGGAACGTATCGAGGCGGCGGACTGGGAGGCGCTGTCCGGGATGCCGTGGGTATGGTTCCCGGAGAGGTGCCCGTTCCAGTTCCTTTTGGAGGAGACGTTCGCGCACAAGGGCTTTGCGCTCAATAAGGCCATCGTGGGCGACGGCGACGCCACCTTGCGGGCCTTGGTGGCGGCGGGCTGCGGCTTGACGCTTTTGCGCCGCGACGACGCCCTGGATGCGGCCACGGCGGGCGAGGCGTGCGTGTGGGAGCGCGAGCCCATGAGTCTGGCGCTGTCGTTTATGTACCGGCGCATGCGCGAGAACGATCCGGTGGTGCGGGCCGTGTGCGGCGTGCTGGGCGAGGTCTGGGCCGATGCGGCGGCTGGCGACGCCCGGGCCGTGAGGGATCTGGGGCGTTGCGAGGCGCGCCATTCAGGATAGGTCGGACGTCCCGCCAAGCCCGGCCAGGGCCGCATCCAGACTGGAATGAAAGAGGCGGGCGAAGTCCGGCAGCTCCAAAAGCCCGCACAGAAGCGGCATGCAGGCCACGCCGTCGCGGCAAAGCGCCCCGCGCCAGGAGTGTTCCTCCTCCCCGGCCAGATCGCGCCGGGCATGGGCCCCGGCCACGCTGAAAAAGGGCATAAGCCATGCCCGTCTCGCCCCGCTGGCGGCCACCGCCCGGCGCAGCCGCCCCAGGTTCGAGTCGGGCCGGACGGCCTCGGCCCGGTCCCGATCGAGCGTGGCGAAAAATATCAGCGGATCGCGCCGGGAGAGCTCCTCCGCCAGGGCCGCATAGGTCTCCCGGGCCGGTCCCCGCGCCCCGTGCCCCATGACCGCCACGGCCTCGTCCGGGGCGCGCTCGCACGGCAAACTGGCCAGAAGCGCCTCGGCCGCCCGGGAGACGGCGGCATGGCGCGCCGCGTCTTGTCCCGCCGCACCCCCGGGCAAAAGCGGCCCGCCCACGGTCACGGCGCTGAAGTCGCCGCTGCGTCTGGCCCTATCGGCCGCCGCCACGACCTCGGCGTACTCCCCCCCGGCCACCACATGCAGCGACTGCACCGCCACCTGCGTCACCCCAAGCCGGGCCATCTCCAGAAACACCGCATCCACCGACCGCGCCCCCAGAAGCGGCCGCAGATGGCGGCCGTGGTGCATGTCTCCCATGGTCCGGGCCAGCCGCACCACGCACTCGGGGCGCTGGTCCGCCACGTTCTCGGTGAAGACGGTGAGCGCCTCCCGGGCCTCGGGCAGGCGGGAGCCGTGGGCGGCCAGGATGACGCCCGGCGGGCAGGGGGATTCGAATGGCGGCATGGGGGATGGGCGGCCTTATGCGGGGGTCAGCCCCGGTCCCTGGCCGCGACCCAGCTGGCGGCCACGGCCACCAGAACCATGGTCCCGGCCAGGGCCGCCGCATGGGGCAGCGGTAGATAGGCGATGTTGATCCAAAGCGGCGGCACGTTTAAGACCTCGGCCAGGGACTGTTGCAGCACCTTGAGCAGGGCCAGGGCCAACCCCGCCCCGACAAGCCCCAGGGTCCCGCCGCCGACCAGAAACGGCAGCCTGATGTACCAGTTTTTGGCCCCCACCAGCCGCAGGATGGACACCTCGTCGGCCCGGGCCAGAAGCGACAGCTTCACCGTGTTGCCCACCACCAGGGCCACCAAAAGCAGCAAAAAGACCCCCGTGGGCCACAAAAGCGTGCGCCCAAGCTCCAATACCGAGCGCGACAGGTCCATCTGGAGCGGATTGACATGCACCGTCGCCACGCCCTCCAGGGATTTCAGGGCCTCGAAGGTGCGCCTTGGCCAGTCGGCGTCCTCGGGCGGGATGCGGAAGGTGGCCAGGGCCGTATAGGGCAGCGGGCTTTTGCCGCGCAGCCAGGACAGGTCCGCGCCCGCGCCGAGGGTCTCCTGCATGACCGTCAGGGCCTGATCCGGGGTGAAGGCGACCAGTTCGGCCAGCTCCGGGCGGGTGCGCAGGTCCGCCCACTGGGCCGCCACCAACGCCTCCGGGGCGTCTTTTTTCCAGAACATCTGGTATTGGGCCTTGCCCTGGTGGCGCACCAGCTCCGCCTCCAGGTTGTGCAGGAACATGGCGAAAAGCCCGCCCAAAAAGGCGGTAAGCGTCACGGCGGCCAGCGTCAGGGCCTGGGGCCAGGGGTGGCGGAAGAGGTCGCGGACGCCGCGAAAAATCAGTCGGAAAAACATGCCCATGGACTTAGGCCTCGTCCCGGCCGGATATTCCCGCCGCCTCGGCCACGTCGTAACCGCCGGGATCGACCTCGCCGCCGGACAGGCGCAAGACGGCCGCCTCGGGCACGGCGGACAGGATCTCGCGGTTGTGGGTGGCCATGATGATGCTCGTGCCGTGCAGGTGGAACTGGCGAAAGACGTCGAGAAGCCGCACGGACAGCTCCCAGTCCAGGTTGCCCGTGGGCTCGTCGGCCAGGATCACCCGTGGGCCGGTGACCACGGCCCGGGCGATGGCCACCCGCTGCTGCTCGCCCCCGGCCAGTTGCGCGCAGGGGCACTCGGCCAGCCCGTCGAGCTTTAAGGCGTGCAGCACGGCCTTGATGCGGCGTTCGGCCTTGGGCCGGGCGACGCCGCGCACTTCAAGGGGCAGGATGACGTTTTCGCGCACCGTGCGCCGGGGCAGGATCTTGAAGTCCTGGAAGACCACGCCCACGTCGCGGCGAAGCGCCGGAAGGCGGCCTTTGGTCATCCTCGCCAGCTCGTGCCCGGCCACGGTCGCCTGCCCGCCCTGCATGGGCAGCGCCCCGTGCAGGATGCGCAAAAGCGTGGTCTTGCCCGCGCCCGAGGGGCCGGTCAGAAACACGAATCCCCCCCGGCCCACGGAAAAAGACACGTTGCGCAGCACATAGCGCGCCCCGAAGCGGAAGGAGAGATTGCGCACCCGTACCATCGCGTCTCACGCCGCGCCCGGTCCGCCAGCGACCGTCACGGCCTATCGGTTCGTTCGCCTTTGGGGCGCGGCCTCACAGGGCCGCCTGCGGCGTCAGCCGCATTTGGTGAAGCCGCAGGACTTGCAGTTGTAGCAGCCTTCCTCGAACACCAGATCCCCGCCGCACTCCGGACAATGGGGCGTGGTCAGGGAGGCGCTGCCGTCGCTTATCGTCTGGCCTTGCATGTAGCGGCTCTCCAGCACCCAGGACACGGCGTCCGGGATGGACAGCAAAAGCCCCTTTTTCTGAAATACCGGGTTCTCGCCGCCGATGCCCTTTAACTGCCCCACGATGTCCTCCACGTCCACGCCGGAGCGAAGCGCGAGCGACACCAGCCGTCCGATGGCCTCGGCCTTGGCCGTCACCGAGCGGCCGGACTTGCCGATGGTGGCGAAGACCTCGAAGGGCTTGCCGTCGATCTCGTTCACCGTGAGGTAGAGCTCGCCCATGCCGGTTTTGACCTTCTGGGTGAAGCCGTACACCACGTCGGGCCGCGTCTTGACCTTGGTGGCGGCCTTGGGGGCCTCCTCCTGCCCGGCCTCGCCGGTGCACAGCACCTGGGCCGTCTTGCAGCCGTCGCGGTAGACGGTCACACCCTTGCAGCCCATCTCGAAGGCCATGCGGTAAATCCCCGCGATGTCCTCCTTGGTGGCGGTGTTGGGGAGGTTCACGGTCTTGGACACGGCGTTGTCGGTGTATTTCTGGAAGGCGGCCTGCATGCGCAGGTGCCACAGGGGGTCGATGTCCATGGCCGTGACGAAGACCCGGCGCAGCGCCTCGGGAATCTCCTCCATGTGGGCCACGGTGCCCTTGCGGGCCACCTCGGCCACGATGTCCGGCCGACCCAGTCCGGCCTGATCCAGGGCCTGGCGGAAATAGGGGTTGGTCTCCACCAGCTTTTCGCCGTCCATGACGTGGCGGGCGAAGCTTAGGGCGAAAAGCGGCTCGATGCCCGAGGAGCATCCGGCGATGATGGACAGGGTGCCGGTGGGGGCGATGGTGGTGGTGGTGGCGTTGCGGTAGGGGCCCTGTTTCTGGGTCGGGAACACGGAGACCTCGAAGGCCGGGAAGGGGCCGCGCTCGGCGGCGAGCCTTTGCGAGGCCTTGCGGGACTCGGACTGGATGAAGCTCATGAGCCGCTCGGCCAAAACCAGGGCCTCGGGGCTGTCGTAGGGGATGCGCATGCGGTAGAGCAGGTCGGCGAAGCCCATGATCCCCAGGCCGATCTTGCGGTTTTTCTCCACCATCTCGGTGATGACCGGCAGGGGATATTCGGAGGCGTCGATGACGTCGTCCAGAAAGCGCACGGACAGGTCCACGATGCGGGCCAGCTCCTCCCAGTCCATATGGTCCGGGGCGGTTTCGGAATACATGAGGGCCAGGTTGATGGAGCCCAGGTTGCAGGCCTCGTAGGGCAAAAGGGGCTGCTCGCCGCAGGGGTTGGTGCTCTCGATCTCGCCCAGGGCCGGGGTGGGGTTGTCGCGGTTGATGCGGTCCAGGAACACGATGCCCGGGTCGCCGCTCTCCCAGGCCTTGCGCACCAAAAGATCGAAGATCTCCCGGGCGTTTTGCCGGGCCGTGGCCAGACCGTCGCGGGGATCGACGAGGTCGTAGTCGCGGTTTTCGTTGGCGGCCAGCATGAAGGCCTCGGTCAGGCCCACGGAGATGTTGAAGTTGTCGAGCTCGTGCTCGCGCTCCTTGCAGGTGATGAACTCCTTGATGTCCGGGTGGTCCACGCGAAGGATGCCCATGTTGGCCCCGCGCCGCGTGCCGCCCTGCTTCACCTGCTCGGTGGCGGTGTTGAAGATGCGCATAAACGACACCGGCCCGGAGGCTACGCCGCCGGTGGAGCCCACCCGGCTGTGCTTGGCCCGCAGCCTGGAAAAGGAGAAGCCCGTGCCGCCGCCGGATTTGTGGATGAGCGCCGCGAATTTCACGGCGTCAAAGATCTCCTCCATGGAGTCGCCAACAGGCAAAACGAAGCAGGCCGCCAGTTGTCCAAGCGGCGTGCCCGCGTTCATGAGGGTCGGGGAGTTGGGCAGAAATTTGTAGGAGGTCATGAGCTCAAAGAACTCGCGGGCCGTGGCCGTGACGTCGCGGGCCGCGTCGTATGCGGCCTCCTTTTGGGCGATGGCCAGGGCCACGCGCCAGAAAAGGGCTTTTTCGTCCTCAAGGGGCCTGCCGTCGGGGCCTTTGCGCAGATAGCGCTTGGTCAGGACGATGGCGGCGTTTGGGTTGACGACCGGGGCGGGCAGGTCGGCGGGTACGGGCGGCAGGGTGAGGGACTCTTCAGCCATGGGGGGCGGTCTCCAGGAGGGTAAACGGTTCAAGCGCCGAATCCGGACGGCGTGGGGCGTCCGATAAAAATCGTACAATTCCAGGTAATTGAGATTGGCCGGGAAGCGAAGGGCGTGCGGCCGTGGGTGAAAGGGAACGTACGCCATTTGGCCTTTGGCCGCAACCGCAAGGGGGATAAATGAGCCGTCCGGATCGGCGCGCATGTGCGCCGCTTGCTATTCACCCCCCGGAAGGGCTATGAATTGGAAGATGTGATTACTGGAGGGACGTTCAATCGGATAAATCTATCGTTTAGCATCCGGAGGAATCGCATGCCACAAGAAACGGCCATCGGGTGCGCCAGGCCCACGGGCGGCGCGGTCACGGATCAGAAACCGGCTGATGCGCCTGCACAGGCGGCGGCTCAAGCCCGGCAAGGAGGAACGCGTATGATCTCCATCGGCAAACCGACGCCCGATTTCACAGCCCCGGCGTATCTGGACGGCAAATTCGTCTCGGTGCGTCTCTCGGAATACCTCGGCAAATGGGTCGTGCTGTGCTTCTACCCGGGGGACTTCACCTTCGTCTGAGCCACGGAAATCTCGGCGGTCGCCGAGAGGCATCCGGAGTTCGCCAACCTGGGGGTCCAGGTCCTTTCCATGAGCACGGACAGCGTGTTCGTGCACAAGATGTGGGTGGAGCATGAAATTTCCAAGATGGTGACGGCCAAGACCGTGCCGTTCCCCATGCTCTCGGACGCCGGGGGCAAGGTGGGTGAAATCTACGGGGTCTACGACACTGACGCGGGCGTGGATGTTCGGGGGCGGTTTTTGATCGACCCCGACGGCATCGTGCAGGGCTTCGAGGTGCTGGCCCCGCCCGTGGGCCGCAACGTGAGCGAGACCATACGACAGATCCAGGCCTTCCAACTGGTGCGGGAAAGCAAGGGAACCAACGCCACGCCGTCGGGTTGGGCCAAGGGCAAACCGGTGTTGTCGCCTAGCCCCGATCTGGTGGGGCATGTCTGGGAGCACTGGAACGTCAAACTGGCTGGCGGCTAGCGGACGAGGTGGGACGGCAGCGGTCGTTCAAGGAAAGACGGCGGGGGCGTCGTCTGGTTCGCGGGCACGGTCTTCCCGGGGGGAGGGCCGTGCCCGTGTGTCTTTTTGCGGCGCGGGGCGGCGCGGGTTTCCAAAGGAGTTCCAGGCCGCCGGGGTTTGCGTCGAGGGGGGCACGAGACTGCCGTCAGCACAGGGCCTCGATCCCCTTCCTGTCAACCACGTCGAGCAGACGCAGGGACGGCCCGCTGGGCTTTTTCAGGCCGCGTTCCCAATGCTCGACGGTGGACGGTTTCACATTTAAAAATGTGGCGAAAATCGTCCGGCTGGTCTTCGTCTTCGCGCGAATGGCCTTGATCTGCTCGGCGCTGTACGTTTTTGCGGACGGTATGCAAAGCATCTCGATCTGACGAAACGTTATCTTGTCCATTCCTCCGGCGTTGTAGAGCCCTTCGGCCATCTCGTGTATGGCATCGTGAAGATCTTTCATATTTCCTACTCCGAGAGTTCTATCAGGTCGCCGTTTTCGAGTGTCCTGCGAAAGACATCGTCATGGATACTCACATATTTCTGCGCGATGATCCGCAACAGATGCTCGTCATCGGCCGAGATGTTCGACACGCTGTTTTTCGGAAATCCGTACAAAAAGAACAGTCTCCAGTCTTCGGGACTCTTGAATGCCACGATGACCCGGTAGCCTCCGATTTTCCCTTGCCCGGGGCGGGCTATCCGCTTCTTGAAAAGATAGCCGCCCAGACTGGCCTCGACCCTGCCAGCCGCGATGTCCAGTGCGCACTCGCGAAGCATTGCGCCGGAGACATCTTCTTTTTTTGCCCACCGGGCACCCGGCTTGGTCTTGAAAATGCGCACGCCAAAAAGTCTTACTCGGTAAGTGTTTTGTCAAGTCGCGGACCATGACCAGGGCGACGTAACAGCGAGGGCGTCCCGACCGAACCCGGCCGGAACGCCCTTTCGTAGCGGGATATGCCGCGAGGCGGCGTCAGGCCCAGCGGGACATGAACGACGCCGAATCGCCGCCAGCGCGGATATGGTCGATGAGCGCGCTGCCAAAGACCGCCGCGTCGATCAAATCCCCGAACTGGACAAGCTGTTCCGGGGTTTTGACGCCAAACCCCAGGGCCACCGGCAGGTCGAACACCTTTCTCACGTCCGTAAGACGCGACTTGATCTTCTCCGGCAGGCTCTCGCGCACCCCCGTGGTGCCCAAAACCGACACGAAATAGACGAATCCGCGCGCCACCTTGGCGTAGGCCTTCATGCGCGAGATCGGCGTATTAAGCCCCACCAGGCAGATCACGTCCACGCCGTGCCCGGCCAGGGCCGCACGCATGGGGCCGGATTCCTCAAGCGGCAGGTCCGGCACGATGCAGCCCGACACCCCGGCGTCGGCCATGTCCTCGCCGAGCTTGTCCAGGCCGTACTGCAAAAACGGATTGTAATAGCCCATGAGCACCAGCGCCGCCCGATACCGGCCCTTGCGCTTGGCCAATTCATAGAGAATCCAGGACAGGCAGGTTCCGTTTAACAGGCAGTCCAGCGAGGCCTGCTCCACGGTGGGGCCGTCGGCCACGGGATCGGAAAAGGGCACGCCGATCTCGATGATGTCCGCGCCGCCTGCGTCGAGCTGGTCCAGTTCCGTGAAAAACCGCTCCTTGTCCGGAAACCCGCCGGGCAGAAACGGGATGAGCGCCTTTTTGCCCCGGGCGTTGGCCTCCCGGATGCGCGTGGTCAAGACGGACGGGTTCACAGGGTTCCCCCTTTCTCCAGATATTCTTCGATGATGCCCAGATCCTTGTCGCCCCGGCCGGACAGGCACACGGCTACATGGCTGCCTGGCGGCAGCTCGTGGGCGTGCTCCAGCACCCAGCCCACGGCGTGGCAGCTCTCCAGGGCCGGGATGATGCCTTCCTCGCGGCACAGCGCCGAAAAGGCCCGCAGCGCGCCGGTGTCGTTGACCGTGTCGTAGCGGGCGCGGCCGGTTTTTTGCAAATGGGAGTGCTCCGGCCCCACGCCGGGATAGTCCAGGCCCGGGGCGATGGAGTGCGAGGGCATGATCTGGCCGTCCTCGGTCTGCAGCAGCATGCTCACCGCGCCGTGCAGGACGCCGGGGCGCCCCAGGGACAGGGGCGCGGAATGGAAGCAGCCCGGATCGCCGGTCCCGGCGGCCTCGACGCCGACAAGCGCCACCTCGGGATGCGGCACGAATTCGTGAAACATGCCGATGGCGTTGGAGCCGCCGCCCACGCAGGCCACCACGTAGTCCGGCAGACGGCCGATCTTGTCGGCGAATTGGGCCTTGGCCTCGCGACTGATGATGGACTGGAACAGACGCACCAGGGTGGGGAAGGGATGCGGTCCGGCTGCGGTGCCGAAGCAGTAATGCGTGGTCTCCTGGTCGGCGATCCAGACCCGAAGCGCGGCGTTGATGGCGTCCTTTAGGGTCTTGGTGCCGGACTCTACAGGCACCACCTGCGCCCCCAGAAGATGCATGCGGCGCACGTTGTGCGACTGGCGGCGCACGTCTTCAGCCCCCATGTACACGGTGCATTGCAGACCAAGCATGGCCGCCGCCGTGGCCGTGGCCACGCCGTGCTGGCCCGCGCCGGTCTCGGCCAGAAGCACCGACTTGCCCATGTGCTTGGTCAAAAGCCCCTGGCCCATGGTGTTGTTGATCTTGTGGGCGCCGGTGTGGTTTAAGTCTTCGCGCTTGAGCCACAGGTTTATCCCCAATCTTTTCGATAGGTTGGGACACAGGTACAGTGGCGAGGGCCGCCCCACGTAGTCGGCCAGAAGGGCCGCCAGTTCGGCCTGGAAGGCCTTGGTGGGGATGATCTTCTCCATGGCCTCTTCGATTTCGAGAAGCGGCGGCATGAGCAGCTCAGGCACGAACTGGCCGCCGAAGTCTCCGAAGTAACTCTTGTTCATCGTGTGGTGACACCTTGTTGTTTTGTGGTGCACATCCGGTTGACGTCAGGCCTTGCTGCGGCTGACGTCAGGCCTTGCTGCGGTTGTCGTCAGGCCTTGCTGCGGCTGATGCGCGGCCGGTTCGCCAAGCGGCGCCTCACCCCGCCCAAAGTTGTCGCGGGATGGTCCAGGGAGGAGGCTTTTTTCACAAAGTTTCCTCGCTGGAAATTTCCCCTTCCTCTTTCTTTTTCATCTCATCTTTTTGGCCGCCTTGCGGCCATCGAGCGGCCAGCATGGCCCCGGCCCGGGCGACGGCGGCGTGGTCCTTGACGCCGGGCGCGGTCTCCAGGCCCGAATTGAGGTCCAGGCCGTGGGGCGCGGCGGCGTCCAGGGCGGCCTCCAGGTTGTGCGGCCCAAGGCCGCCGGCCAAAAGCCAGGGATGGGGGCTTTCGATCCCGGCGACCAGGGAGAAATCCATGGACCGGCCGTGGCCGCCGCCGGAGGTCCCGGCGTCGAGCACGAAGAAGCTGCACACGGGCGCAAAGCGGTCCATGGCCTTTTGCACGGCCTGGGGGGAACCGAGTTTTTCCGGCCACAGGGCCTTTATCACCCGCTCTGGCCCCACAGCCTGGCAGAAGGCCTCGTTGTGGCGGCCGTGGAGCTGGGCCAGATCGAGTTCGGCCTCGTCCATGATGCGCAGGACCTCCTCGACGCTTTGCTCCACGAAGACGCCCACCCGGTAGGCGTCGCCGCGCGGCAGGGCCAGGGCGGCCTCGGGGCTTACGCGGCGCGGGCTTTTGGCGGCGAAGATAAAGCCGGTCATGGCCGCGCCTGCGGCCAGACAGGCGGTCACGTCGTCCGGCCGTGTCAGGCCGCAGACTTTGAAGAAGGGAAACCGAGAGATCATGCATCCGCCTTATTGGCCCGGGCTGCAGCCAGCCCGGCCAGGGTTGCGCCGGGGTCGGCCCCGGCCATGATGGACGTGCCGACCAGCACGGCGTCGAAGCCAAGCTGCGCCATGCGGGCGGCCTCGGCGGGCCGTGATATGCCGCTGGCGGAGATCCAGATGCGGCCCGGGCGCTTGCGCGCCGACAGGCGTTCGGACACGGCCAGATCCACGGCAAGCGTATCCAGGTCGCGGTTATTGACCTGGATGATGTGCGCGCCGTGGGCCTCGGCCCGGTCCAGGTCCTTGCCGTCGAAGACCTCCACCACGGCCTCGAGGCCAAGGTCGTAGGTCACGCGCAGCATGTCCGCCAGATCGGCGTCGGAGAGCATGCGCACGATAAGCAGCAGGGCCGAGGCCGGGTGGGCGGCGGTCTGGGCCGCCTGGAGCGGGTGGGTCAGAAAGTCCTTGCGCAAAAGCGGGACGCCGGGCGCAGCCTGGGCGATCTCGTCCAGGTAGGCCAGGCTGCCCTTGAAGTAGGCCTCTTCGGTCAGGACCGAGATGCAGGCCGCGCCGTTTGCGGCGTAGGCCCGGGCCACGTCCGCCGGGGCCAGCCCCAGGTTGATGTCGCCCTTCGAGGGCGAGGCCCGCTTGTATTCGGCGATGACCGCCGCGCGCTCGCCCGCTACGGCCCGGGCCATGATCGCGTCGGAAAACGACGGCCGGGGGCCGGGCAGGGGCGGCGGCAGGCCGCCGGACTCGGCCAGGGCCATGAGCTTTTCGATCTCGGGCCGCTTGGCGGCGCGAAACTTCTCAAGCATGGGCGTCTCCGAAGGCCTTGGCGGCAAGCCCGGCGGCCACGGCGGCCCGGGCCTTGTCCATGGCGGCGGTAAGCGGCGACTCTTCGAGCAGGTGCAGGGCCGCGCCCAGGTTTAAGGCCAGCATGTCCAGCATGGCCTGGGGGCCGACCCCGGCCAGAAGGCCGCGCAGGGTGTCCACGGCCTCGTCGCGGCCGGAGACCACCACGTCGCCGGGCTTATGCGCCGGGAAGCCGAAATCGGCCGGGTCGATGCGGTCGCGCTTGAGCCAGCCGTCGCGCACGAAGCACACGTCCGCCGGGCCGAACGGGGTCAGCTCGTCGAAGCCGCCTGCGCCGTGCACCACCACCCCGTGCCGAAGTCCCGTGAGCGCCAGCACCTCGGCCATAAGCGGCACGTGGCGCGAGGTGGGCACGCCCAGGATCTGGTGCGTGGGCCGGGCGGGATTGAGAAGCGGTCCCATGAGGTTGAAAAGGGTGCGCGCCCCAAGCTCCTTGCGGATGGGGCCGATGCGCTTGAAGGCCGGGTGGTAGCTGGGGGCGAAGAGAAAGACGAAATTGGTGGCGTCGAGCGCCGCCTTGACCGCGCCCGGCTCCACGACGAGATCGAAGCCCAGGGCCTCCACGGCGTCGGCCGAGCCGCAGGCGCTGGAGACGGCCCGGTTGCCGTGCTTGACCACCTTGTGCCCCATGGCCGCGAGATAGAGGGCCACGGCGGTGGAGCAGTTAAACGAGCAGGTGTTGTCGCCGCCGGTGCCGCAGGTGTCGATGCGGTCGCCGGAGAGGTCGGGCACCAGGCGGGCCTCTTCCAGGGCGGCGTTGACCCCGGCGGCGATCTCCACGGCGGATTCGCCCTTGGTTTTAAGTCCCATGAGAAACGCGCCCACGCAGGAGGCGGGCATCTCGCCGCTGTACATGGAGCGGAAGGCGGTCATGGCCAGATCCTCGGGGAGGTTTTTGCCAACGGCCAGAAGCTCCAGCGCTTCAACGAACTTGTCCATCGCGTGTCTCCTTTTTCGTGGCCGTTAGCGGCCCGCTCCCTGGGGGAGGATTTTCTCCGGGAAATTGGCCAATAACTTCATGCCGTCAGGCGTAAACACCGACTCGGGATGAAACTGCACCCCCACCCAGGGCCGCCCCCGCCAGGAAAGCCCCATGACCTCGTTCTCCTCGGTCCAGGCCGTGATCTCCAGCCTGTCCGCCGCCTTGGCCGCCTTGACCAGCAGCGAATGGTAGCGGCAGCACTCGAACGGGTTGGGCAGCCCGGTGAAAAGCCCGGTCTCGCGGTGGCTCACCATGGACGTCTTGCCGTGCATGATCCTGTCCGCCACCACCACCGGCGCGCCCGCGAAATGCCCCAGGATTTGGTGTCCCAGGCAGATGCCCAACACCGGGACTTCCTTGGGAAGCCGCTCCAGGAATTTCAGGCACAGCCCGGCGTTTTCCGGGGTGCTGGGCCCAGGCGAGATGCACACCATGTCGAGCGTACCCGACGCGGCCAGCTCCAGGATGGACGGGTCGTCGTTTTTCCTGACCTCCGGGTCTTTGCCGAGCATCTGGAAGGCCTGCACCACGTTGAAGGTGAAGGAGTCGAAGTTATCAATAAGTAAAAACATCGCCGCCCTCCTTGGATGCCAGGACCTCGGCCAGCACCCGGGCCTTGTTTTGACATTCCTTCCATTCCTTGGCCGGATCGGAATCGTAGACGATGCCCGCGCCCGCCTGCCAGGACAGCATGCCGTCGCGTATCCACAGGCTGCGGATGGTGATGCCGGTATCCAGGTCCACCCGGCCCGGGTCCAGGCCGATCCAGCCGATGGACCCGGCGTAGGGGCCGCGCGGCTTTTTTTCCAGCTCGGCGATCATCTGCATGGCCCGCACCTTGGGCGCGCCGGACACGGTCCCGGCCGGGAAGGTGGAGGCCAGGACATCCAGGGCGTCCAGGCCGTCTTTTAATTTTGCGGTCACGTAGGACACGATGTGCATGACGTGGGAAAACTTCTCCACGTCCATGAACTTCTCCACCTTGACCGTGCCCGGGGCGGCGATGCGGCCCAGGTCGTTGCGGCCCAGATCGACCAGCATGACGTGCTCGGCCCGCTCCTTGGGGTCGGCCAGAAGCTCGGCGGCAAGCTCGGCGTCCTGGGTCGCGTCGGCCCCGCGCGGCCGTGTCCCGGCGATGGGGCAGGTGGTGAGCAGGCCGTTTTGGCAGCGCACCAAAAGCTCCGGCGACGACCCAAGCAGCGTCACCCGGGGCAGGCGCATGAAAAACATGTACGGCGACGGGTTCACCTGCCGCAGACGCCGGTAGACCACGAAGGGGTCGCCGGAAAAGGGCGCCGAAAACCGGGTGGAGAGCACCACCTGGATGCATTCCCCGGCCCGGATCATGTCCTTGGCCGCGCTCACGGCGGCCATGTAGCCTTCCTGGCCCGGAGACGACGTCACCGCGCCCAGAACCGGCCGCTCCATGGCGTGGTAGACGTTGGAATGGTCGATATCGAGCTTGCTGCGGCCGCCGTCATCCAGGCTCAGATACGAGCAGCAGTGCCGCAGATGGTCGAAGACCACCACCTTGCCCGGCAAAACCAGACACGACTCGGCCTTGTCCGGCGGCAGCTCCGGCGCGAGCTTCGGCTCGAAGATGCCGGCCATGCCGTAGCCGAAATAGCCGCACAGCCCGCGCGAGATCGGCGGCAGGTCGGCGAAATCGTCCGGCGGCAGCACCGTGAGCCGTTTGGTCAGCTCGCGCAGTCCGTCCACGTAGGGCGCGCCTGACAGCTCCTCAAGCGGCGCCAGCCGCTTGTCCTTGGCGTGCACCCGCAACCTGCCGCCCTTCACGTCCACCCGCAGCCGGAAGTCCCAGGCGATGACGCTGAAGCGTCCCAGGCGGCCATCCACCTCGGCGCTCTCCAGCAGTATGCCCGGTTTTTCTCCCACCAGCCCCAAAAAGAGGCTGATGGGGGTCTGGACGTCGGCCGGGAGCCGCAGGCCCCGCTGCGTCAGGGTGATAGCGTTCATGATGCGTCCTTTCTGAAGGGTTCTTTGTTCCACCACGTCGCGGCGCGCGCGGCCAAAAGGTCCACATCGCCCCCGGCGGCCACGTTCAAAAAGTTGCGGTAGGTGCGCACGGCCTCCTGGCTGTGCGGATTGGCCTCGAAAAGCACCCCGAAAAGCCCGGCGTCCTCCAAAATCAGCTTCTTCGCCGCATCAAGCCGTCGCATAAACGACGGGGTGATGAACTTTTCGATGTCGCCCGCGTTTTGCTGCGCGGCCAGATAGGCCACCGTGGTCACGAAATTTAGGCCCTGCACGAAGGCCATGGCCCGGTCGTGCTCGTGGGGGTCGGTGCGAAACGTGGCGAACCCCAGCCGCTCCATGAGCGCCTCGACCGCCGTCGTGGCCGCCTCGTCGCGGCCCGGACAGCCGGGCATGACCGCCACCCGCAAGGCCTCGGCCCTGCCGTCCGCCCCCATCTTCTCCCCGGCCGCGGGATTTGGGCCGAAAAGGGGATGCGTGCCCACCACCGGCCCGGCGTAGGCCGACAGCATGTCCTGCACCGGCAAGACCTTCACCGAGCCTACGTCGGCCAAAATCGCGCCCTGTTTCATGGCCGGGGCCACAAGCCCGGCCACGTCGCCCGTGACCGTCACCGGCACCGACAACAAGACCACGTCCGCGCCCGCGACCGCCGCCGCGACCTTGTGCGGCGTCAAAGGCCGGTCCAGCTCCCGGACATCCAGGCCCGCTCCCCGGCACCTGGTCGCAAAAAGCCGCCCCATGCCGCCGCGCGCGCCTACGATGGCGATCGAAGATATGGTCATTGGGGGAGCCTCCGGCGGCCAGGGAGGAAACTTTTTGAAAAAAGTTTCCTCCCTGGACCCTCCTTCAAAAACTTTTGGCGCGGTCGCGGCGCGCCGTCGTCGGCCGCAGGCCGACGGCGGCACGCCGCGACCGGAAGCGCGAGGGCCAGTCCCCCCGTCGGGGGGGTCCGGGGGGAATCATTCCCCCCGGCTGAGGTGGGGTCCGGGGAGGAGGCGGAGCCTCCTCCCCGGGGCATAAGCTTTTTCATGCGCTTAATTTGCTCCATTCGTCGAAGAAGTGCGGGAACGACTTGGCCACGCAGCCGGGGTTGTCGAAGCGCGCGGTCACGCCGCCAAGTCCGAACAGCGCCATGCTCATGGCCATGCGGTGGTCGTCGTAGGTGGCGAAGGACACGGTGTCGTGGGGAGGGATCAGTCCCGGCTCGATGACGAGTCCGTCGGGCGTGACCGTGGCCCGCGCCCCGGCCCGGGTCAGGTTGTCGGCCAGCGCGGCCAGCCGGTCCGATTCCTTGAGGCGCAGGTGGGCCACATTGCGGATGGTCGTGACGCCCACGGCCATGGCTGCGCAGGCGGCGATGGTCGGCACGAGGTCCGGGCAATGGCCCATGTCCACGGTGATGCCGGACAAGGGCGTCGGGTAGACGATGACCGACGTGGCGTCCTGGGTCAGGCGCGCGCCCATGCGGCCGAGGATGTCCACCATGGCCGTGTCGCCCTGGGCCGAGTCCTGGCGCAGGTTCTCGACCCGCACGGGCCGCGCCCCGAGCGCCCCGGCGGCCAGGAAGTAGGAGGCGTTGGACCAGTCGCCCTCGACCTGGCGCGTGCCGGGGAGGTAGCGGCCGGGGCGGCACATAAAGCGCAGGCGGCCGGGTTCGGCCCGGGTGACGGCGGCCGGATCGGTGGCCATCCAGGCCTCGCCGCGCCTGATCTCGACGCAAACGGGAACGCCGCAGTCGCGCATGGCGGTGAGCGTCACGGCCACATACGGCCAGGACACGGCCTTTTCGCCTGTGACCAGGATGGTCAGCGGCCCGGCGGCCAGGGGCGAGGCCAGGAGCAGCCCGGAAAGGTACTGGCTGCTCTCCTCCAGGGTGATTTCGACCGCGCCGCCGGAGAGTCCCGAGGCCGTGACGTCAAGCGGCGGGCAGTCGGGCTTGCCGGGAAAGGCGATGCGCGCCCCGAGGCCTTCGAGCACCCGGGTTAGCTCGCCTATGGGCCGATCATGCATGCGGCCCCGGCCCGAGACCGTGAAACGGCCCTGTCCGGCGGCGGCTACGGCCACGATCAACCGGCAGGTGGTGCCGGATTCGCCCACGTCCAAAACGGCAGGCTCGGCCGCGCCGCCCCGGGGAACCCCGGCCACGCCGCGAACCGCATAGTCGCCGCCCTTGCCCTCGATGACGGCGCCCATGGCCGAAAGACACGCCCGGGTGTGATCCAGGTCCTGGCTCTCCAGCACGCCCGTGACCCGCGAGTCGCCCTCGGCCAGCGCGGCGCAGATAAGCAGGCGGTGCGACACGGACTTGGAGGCCGGGGCGCTTATGACGATGGGAGAAGAAGGGGTCATGGGAGCCTCCGGCGGCCAGGGGGAAAAATTTTTGTAAAATTTTTTCCCCCTGGACCCCCTTTTAAAAACTTTTGGCGGTCCCCTGTCGGGGGGGTCCGGGGGGAATCATTCCCCCCGGCGGCGGTGGGGTCCGGGGAGGAGGCGGCGCCTCCTCCCCGGTGTCGTAGTGCGTTCATTCCTCGATGACCTCCGTTTTGCCGGACACGTCGATATGCGGCCCGGCCGGGTAGCAGCCCAGGATGCGCAGGCTATGGGTGCAGGACCGCAGGTCATCCAGGAGTTTGGCGTATTCGGAGCGGCTTAGGTCGCACTGCAGGTCGGCGAAAAACACGTATTTCCATTTCTCGCCCCGAAACGGCCGCGATTCCAGCTTGGTCATGTTGATGTCGCGACCGGCCAGTTTTTCCAGGACCGAATGCAGGGCGCCGGGCTTGTCGGGCAGGTTGAAGAGGATGGACGTCTTGTCCCGGTTTTCCTGTTTGGTGTCGCTTGGGCCGATGATCAGGAACCGGGTCCAGTTGTCGGGCAGATCCTCGATGTGTCCGGCCAGGATGTTCAGGTTGTGCATGTCTCCCAGGCGGCTGTGTCCGATGGCGGCGGCCGAGGGGGTCTTGAGGACGCGCAGGGCGGCGGCGGCGGTGCTCTCGGTGGGGATGATCCGGGCGCCGGGCAGGTGGGCGCGCAGCCATCCGGCGCACTGGGCCAGGGGTTGCGGGTGGGAGTAGACGGTTTTGATGCGGGCCAGCTCCGTGGCCTTGGAGAGCAGCGAATGGCTGATTTTGCAATAGACCTCGGCCTGCACGAAGACGTCGTGGCGCATGAAGAGGTCGAGGCTTTGGCCCACGGTGCCCTGCAGGGAGTTTTCCAGGGGAACGAGCCCCAGGTCCGCCTCGCGGGAGGCCACGGCGGCGAACACGTCGTCGATGGACGGCTTGGGCTCGAAGTCCCCGGCCCGGCCCAGGGTGGCCATGGCCGCGAAGTGGGAGAACGTGCCTTCAGGGCCGAGGAAGACGACTTTTTCGGGGCGTTGCAGGCGGCGCGAGGAGGACAGTATCTCGCGGTAGATGATGCGCAGGTGTTCGGCGGGCAGGGGACCCGGGTTTTCGGCGGCCAGGCGCTTTAAGACCTCTTTTTCGCGAAAGGGCTTGTACACGGCCTGATGCGTGCCGGATTTGCGGCGGCCGACCTCGAGGCTGGCGGCGGCCCGGCGATTGAGCAGGGCGAGGATCTGGTCGTCGATGCCGTCGATGTCCTGGCGCACCCCGGCCAGGAACCGCTCCAGCTCCTCGGGGCTGACGGCGGGCGGGGCGGCGGCGGCAGCGGGGCTGACGGCCGGGGCGGGTTTTTTGGCCCGGGCGGGTTTTTTCGGCGTGGCGGGCTTGTCGGCGGCCATGTTTCAGCCCTCCTTGATGTCTTCGACGATGCGCATGCCGAAATGGCGTCCGGCCACGTCCGTGCGGCACAGGACCTCATCGCCCACCGAAAGCGTGACCACGCTGACCGGCGAGCCGTCGGGCGTGACCAGCCGGATGGTCTCGGCGTTTTGCAGGAAGATGCGGCCCTGGGTGTCGCCGATCCGGGCGGTTAGGAGCAGCATGGGGCGCACCTCGACCTTGACCCGGCCGACCACGGCCAGGGAGGTTTCGCCTGTGGCCGAGACGATGAGCACCTCGTCGCCTGCGGCCAGTTCTTCGAGGTAGCGGGTCTTGTCGCCGGGCATGGCGGCGTAGGCGTGCACGGCCCCGGCGTTGATGCGGAAGGGGCGGGCGGCCACGTAGGGATTGGATTCGGTCTCGGCGTGCACCAGGAAGGTGAAGGCGCTTGAGTTGCCGACCAGCATGCCCTGGCCGGTTTTGAGCATGGAGATGGTGTCCACGCAGACCCGGTGCCCCAGGCCCACGGGGGTGATCTCGGTGATCACGGCCGGGGCCAGGCCCAAGGTCCCCTGGCTGATTTTGAGCTCGGCCACGATCTTTTTGAGGTCGGGGGCGCCCTCGGGCAAGACCAGGATGCGGTCCACGCCGCGCTCCAGGATTCCGGCGGCAAGCTTGGCCTCGCTCAGGGACGCGGCCTCAAGCCCCACGCCCGCGACCTGGGCCAGGATGTTCTCAACCGGAATGATCTCGCAGCCGCGCGCCAAAAAGACCGTGCGGCCCGAGGCGGCCAGGCGCACGGCCTGCTCCTCGTCTGGCTTGGCGGTCACGGCGACCACGTCCACGGCGGACAGGGGGACCACGCGCACCCGGCCCAGGGCGGCGATTTTCTCCACGTCGGCGTCGTCGGTCAGGATGGCGTCCACGCCGGACTCAAGCGCCAGGGTGACGAATTTTTTATCGAAGGGGATGGCTTTCGCCCATATTTCCTTGCTCATGTCGTCCTCATGCGTCCTCGGCCAGAAGTTCCATGGCCTGATCCACGTCCCAGTTGAGCTGGACGATGCCGTGCAGGGCCTGGACGATGCGCGCCGGTTGGCGGTGCTGGAAGATGTTGCGGCCGATGGACAGGCCCGAGCCTCCGGCCTGGACCGAGTCGTGGGCCATCTGGATCAGGTCGCGGTCGTTGTCCATCTTGGGGCCGCCGGCGATGACCACCGGGATGCAGCAGGCCTCGGTCACCCGGGCGAAGCTGTCCACGTCGCCGGTGTAGGGCACCTTGACCACGTCCGCGCCGAGTTCGGTGCCCACCCGGGCGCAGTGGCGCACCACCTCGGGATCGTACTCGTTTTTGACCTTGGGACCCCGGGCGTAGACCATGGCCAGAACCGGCATGCCCCATTCGGCGGCCTTGGAGGTGACCTCGCCGAAGTGTTCGAGCATGTGCCGCTCGGTCTCGTCGCCCAGGTTGACGTGCAGGGACACGCCGTCGGCCCCGAGCTTGAGCGCGTCCTCCACCGTGGCCACCAGGATCTTGGCGTTGGGGTAGGGGGACAGGGCGGTTGAGGCGGAGAGGTGGATGATCAGCCCTACGTCGCGGCCCCGGCCGCGATGCGAGCAGCGGGGCAGGCCCTTGTGCATGAGCACGGCGTTGGCGCCGCCCTCGGCCACCTGGTTGACGGCCTCGCGCATGTCGATCAGGCCGTCGATGGGGCCCACGGTGACGCCGTGGTCCATGGGCACGATGATGGCCCGGTGGGTGTTGCGGTTAAGGATACGCTCAAGTCGTACGGCTTTCCCCAAAAGCATGGCCCTGCCTCCTTGCGGTTTCGGTTCGGCCTCCCGGGGCGTGCGTTCCGCCTAGCCGACGGATAAAAAAAAGGGCCGCCGGCGTGTCGTGACGCCCGCGGCCCTTGGAGAGGCTTTGTGTGCGGTTTTGGTTACGCCGCACCCCTCCCCAGACCACGGGCGTGACTAAACCAGTACCCAAAATACAGGCCGGCGGCGGGGATGAGGTTGTGGTGACGCATGGGAGGTTGGATAGCCGCAAGGGGTTTGTGGTGTCAAGATTTTTTTCACGGCGTGTACGGGGGTTGCGACGAGAGGCGCCGTGAGGAGATAAAAATAATGAAAATAGGACTTGCTGCGGCGCGACGAGTCATCTAAGAGGCTTGGTGAAATCCGACACCGCACGACATCTGCCGGGGAGTCGGATGCGCCCGTGCCTTCTCCCCGCATCCGGTTCCGGGCTCCCCCGGGTCCAGCCGCAAATCCAGACGCGGCGCGGGGAATCACGCGGGGAACCAAAAAAGACATTTCTTCGCTTGACGTGGCCCGGCGAGCTTGTTAAATTCCTCACAAGCTTTCCACGTTAAGACTAAATAGTCAGCTATTCTGGGGGTTTGCCGTCGTCTGTAAAGACAAAAGGCGTACAATCCCTGGCCCAAGTGGAAGGCGTTCGGGCCGTCGGCAAGGGGCGTCGGTGCGCGCAGCGGCGAAAGACGCCGGGGAGGAAATCTTCCCGGCGGTCGTACGTTCGGGACCGCGTGAAATCACCCGGCGTATTGCTATACGGTGTAATTGGCACAGGCAGCAATCAACAACCAAAAAGTGGAGGACGACTATGCCTACCTTTGTTGATCCGAGCAAGTGTGACGGATGCAAAGGCGGTGAAAAAACCGCGTGCATGTACATTTGCCCCAATGACCTTATGATTCTCGATCCCCAGGAAATGAAGGCTTACAACCAGGAGCCGTCGGCTTGTTGGGAGTGCTACTCCTGCGTGAAGATCTGCCCCCAGGGCGCCATCGGCGCCCGTCCCTACGCCGACTTCGCGCCCATGGGCGGCACCTCGATCCCCATGCGCTCGGCCGACTCCATCATGTGGACCATCAAGTTCCGCAATGGCAACATCAAGCGCTACAAATTCCCCATCCGGACCACCCCGGAAGGCTCCATCAAGCCCTATGACGGCAAGCCCGAAGGCGCCAACCTGGAAGATGAACTGCTGTTCACCGAGACCAAGCTGGCCGAGCCCAAGGAAGTCCTGATGAAGGCCTTCTCGGTGACCGATTCCGACACCGTTCAGTGCTGGCTCGACGGTTTCTGCAAGTAATTTTGCACTACATACGAATATAATAGGAGGAGACATCCTATGCCTACCATTCCCGTTAAGGAAGAGCCCAAAGGCATTGCCCTTGCCGAGCCGGAACTGATCGAAAAACACGTCGACATCCTCATGGTCGGCGGCGGCATGGGAACCTGCGGAACGGCCTTCGAGGCCTGCCGCTGGGCCGACAAGATCGGCGGGATCAGCATCATGCTGCTGGACAAGGCCTCGCTTGAGCGCTCCGGCGCCGTGGCCCAGGGCCTGTCCGCCATCAATACCTATGTCGGCGAGAACCCCATCGACGACTACGTCCGCATGGTCCGCACCGATCTGATGGGCCTCGTGCGCGAAGATCTGATCTTCGACCTGGGCCGTCACGTGGACGACTCCGTCCACCTGTTCGAAGAGTGGGGCCTGCCTTGCTGGGTGAAAGAAGGCGACCACAACCTGGACGGCGCCGCGGCCAAGGCCAAGGGCGTGTCGCTTCGCACCGGCGCGACCCCGGTCCGCTCCGGCCGCTGGCAGATCATGATCAACGGCGAGTCCTACAAGTGCATCGTGGCCGAAGCGGCGAAAAACGCCCTGGGCCAGGATCGCTACCTGGAGCGCATCTTCATCGTGAAGCTGCTCCTGGACGCCAACGAGAAGAACCGTATCGCCGGCGCCGTGGGCTTCTCCACCCGTGAAAACAAGGTGTACGTGTTCAAGTGCAACGCCATGGTCGTGGCCTGCGGCGGCGCGGTCAACGTGTACCGCCCCCGGTCCACTGGTGAAGGCATGGGTCGCGCCTGGTACCCGGTGTGGAACTCTGGTTCCACCTACACCATGTGCGCTCAGGTCGGCGCTGAGATGACCATGATGGAAAACCGCTTCGTCCCCGCCCGTTTCAAGGACGGTTACGGCCCGGTCGGCGCCTGGTTCCTGCTTTTCAAGGCCAAAGCCACCAACGCCAAGGGTGAAGACTACTGCGTCACCAACCGCGCCATGCTGAAGCCCTACGAGGATCGCGGCTACGCCAAGGGTCACGTCATCCCGACCTGTCTGCGTAACCACATGATGCTTCGCGAAATGCGCGAAGGTCGCGGCCCCATCTACATGGACACCGCCACCGCGCTGCAGACCACCTTCGCCAAGCTCTCCCCCGAGCAGCAGAAGCACCTGGAGGCCGAGGCTTGGGAAGACTTCCTCGACATGTGCGTCGGTCAGGCCAACCTGTGGGCCTGCATGAACATCGAGCCCGAAGTCAGCGGCTCCGAGATCATGCCCACCGAGCCGTACCTGCTCGGCTCCCACTCCGGTTGCTGCGGCATCTGGGTCTCCGGCCCGGACGAGAAGTGGGTCCCGGAAGATTACAAAGTCCGGGCCGACAACGGCAAAGTCTACAACCGCATGACCACGGTCAACGGCCTGTGGACCTGCGCTGACGGCGTCGGCGCCTCCGGCCACAAGTTCTCCTCCGGCTCCCATGCTGAAGGCCGCATGGTCGGCAAGCAGATGGTGCGCTGGGTCATGGACCACAAGGACTTCAAGCCCGCCCTGAAGCAGAGCGCCGCCGAGCTGGCCAAGGAAATCTACCAGCCCTGGCACACCTTCAAGGACGGCGTGGCCGCCTCGACGGATCCCATCGTCAACCCCAACTACATCAGCCCGCACAACTTCATGATGCGCCTGGTGAAGTGCACGGACGAGTACGGCGGAGGCTGCGCCACCCTGTACACCACGTCCAAGACCCTGCTGGACACCGGCTTCAAGCTGCTGCAGATGCTGGAAGAGGACAGCCAGAAGCTGGCCGCCCGCGACCTGCACGAGCTGATGCGTTGCTGGGAGCAGTACCACCGCCTGTGGACCGTCCGTCTGCACATGACCCACATCATGTTCCGCGAAGAAACCCGCTACCCGGGCTTCTACTATCGCGGCGACTTCCTGGGCCTGGACGACAGCAAGTGGAAGTGCTTCGTCAACTCCGTGTACGATCCGGAGACCAAGGAAACCAAGGTCTTCAAGAAGACCTATCACCAGATCATTCCGGACTAAAGATGCGCATGACGGCCGCGGGCTTCTGCCCGCGGCCGTTTTTTAACGGTCTTATCCGGGACGACCGACCGGGCCGTTGACCGAGCCGTCCGCGGGGTCTATCGTCGCGGATCAGGCCGTTTGCATGCGGGCTATAACCACTGCCGGGAGGTTGCGATGTCGAGCAGCGCGATACTCGTCGTCGGCGGCGGCTTCAGCGGGATCACCGCCGCATTGGAAGCCGCTGAAGTCGGCCACGAAGTGTTCATTGTCGAGAAAAATCCTTTCTTGGGCGGCCGGGTGATGCAGCTCAACAAGTATTTTCCCAAGCTGTGCCCACCGTCCTGCGGGCTGGAAATCCAGTTCCAGCGCATAAAAAACAACAAGAACGTCAAGTTTTTCACCATGGCCGAGGTGACCAAGGTCGCCGGAAAGTCGGGCGACTATGACGTGACCATCAGCATCCGCCCCCGGTTCGTCGAACCCGGCAGCCTGGATCTGTCCGAAAAAGCCGATGCCCTGTCCAAGGACGTGCCAAGCGAATTCGAGCTGGGCATGGGCAGCCGCAAGGCCCTGTACATGGACGTGCCGTTCGCCTTCCCCAACCGCTACGTGTTGGACAAGGACAACTGTTCCAAGGATGATCTGGCCTCGCTGGCCGGGACCGACATCATCAACACGGGCGACGCCGCCAAGGAAATCACGGTCAAGGTCGGCAGCATCATCTACGCCACCGGCTGGAAGCCCTACGACGTCACCCGCCTGACCAATCTGGGCGCAGGCTCGATCAAAAACTGCGTGTCCAACATGCAGCTCGAACGCCTGGCTTCGGCCAGCGGCCCCACCAAAGGCTGCATCACACGTCCCTCGGACGGGCGCGCCCCGCGCTCCATCGCCTTTGTGCAGTGCGCCGGATCGCGTGACGAGAACCATTTGAACTACTGTTCCTACATCTGCTGCATGGCCTCGCTCAAGCAGGCGGCCTACGTGCGCGAACAGTATCCCAATGCGCGCATCACCATCTATTATATAGACCTGCGCACCCCCGGACGCTACGAGAACTTCGCCAAGAAGATCCTGGCCGACGACAAGATCTCAACAGTCAAGGGCAAGGTCGCGGCCGTGGCCGAGGACAGCGCCACCGGCGACGTCCTGCTCACGGTTGAGGACGCGGTGACCGGCATCAAGTCCGAGAACCGCTTCGAGATGGCGGTTCTGGCCACGGGCATGCAGCCGAGTCTGGCCGGCCAGAAGCTGCCGGTGGACGTGGCCCTTGACGAGATGGGCTTTATCGTGGGCGGCGAGGAAAAAGGCATATTCGCCGCCGGATGCGCCAAGACGCCGCTTGATGTCATGAAGTCGGCCCAATCCGCGACCGGCGCGGCCATGAAAGCGATTCAAACGGTGAGAGGGAGGTAGAGGGCGATGGCCGAAAAAATCGGTGTGTATATAGACGAGTCCAGCATCGCCCCGCATCTGGACGCGGGAGAGCTGGCCGCCTTCGTCAAGGAAAAGCTCGGCGGCGCCTGTCCGGTCATCAAGACCCACAAACGCCTTTCGAGCCCTGCCGCCGTGGCCGACATCAAGGCCGACGTCGAGGCCGGCAGCATCGACGCCGTCTTATTGTGCGGCACCTCCCCCCGCGTGGACTGGGAAGTCTTCGATTTCGGGGACAAGGTGCTTGTTGACCGCGTGAATCTGCGCGAGTTCGGCGTGTTGGCCTATAAAAACCCGGACGGCAGCGTGCTCGCCAAGGATGAGGCCGCTCCGGACCTGCTCAAGATGCTGGCCAAAGATTATGTCAAGATGGGGGTGATGAAGCTCACCAAGATGAACGTCCCGAATCCCGAGATCGTGGACTCCATCAAGACCATCCTGGTCATCGGCGGCGGCTTCACCGGCCTCAATGCAGCCCTGTCCGCCGTCAAGGGCGGCTTCGACGTGGTGCTTCTGGAAAAGACCGGCGCCCTGGGCGGCAAGGCCGCCACGCAGTACAAGACCTTCCCCATGGCCTATCCGTACACCGAGGCCCACGCCGTCGGCATCGAGAAGACCATCGCCGAGGTCACGGGCGAGGCCAGGATCAAGGTTTTGACCGGAACCACCCTCAAGGAGCTCCAGGGAGCGCCCGGCAATTATACGGCCGTTTTGACCGGCCCGGGCGGCGAGACCTCCGAGCCCATCGGGGCCGTGGTCCTGGCCGCCGGATGGTACCCCCAGGATACCGAGTACCTCGCGCCTTTCGGCTACGGGAAATATAAAAACGTCGTCACCACGGCCGAGTTCGAGGCCATGGCCAAAAACGGCGGCATCAAGCGCCCCTCGGACGGCAAGGCCCCGGGCAGCGTGCTCTTCGCCGTGGACGTGGCCGCCCTGATCAAAGAGATCCCCGCCCCCGAGCCCGAGGCCCCGGCCGAAGGCGAGGCCGCCGCTCCGGCCGCCGCCGCAGCGCCTGAAGAGGCCAAGACCAACTTCATCCCGATCAATACCGCCAAGCACCTGATCTACAGCTCCGAACTGACCAGCCTGGTGGCGCTTAAGCAGGCCGGATACGTGGACGAGATGCTGCCCGGCGCCGTGGCCATGATCGTCTACGACTCCATGATGGTGCCGGGCATCAACGAGCGCTACTACCGCGCCGCCCAGGACAAGCCCGGGGTGATGCTCACCAAGGGGACCATCACCGGCGTCAGGGAGGCCGCAGGCGGCGCCCTGGCCGTGTCCGCCACAGGCACCCTGCTCGGGGCCGAGGCGGAGTTCACGGCCGATCTGGTGGTTCTGCCCACGGGTCTGGTTCCGGCCACGGCCACCGACCCCACCATCAACCTGGTGTACCGCCAGGGACCGGCCTTCCCGGACCTGGACCTCTTCGACGGCTACGCCGATTCGAACTACATCTGCTTCCCCTACGAGACCCGCCGCACCGGCATCTACGCGGCCGGGTGCGTGCGCCAGCCCATGACCATGGCCCAGGCCAAGGACGACGCCGACGGCGCGGTCCTGAAAGCCATCCAGTGCATCACCTCGGCCAACCGGGGCGTGGCCGTGCATCCGCGCTCGGGCGACCGGTCCTTCCCGGTGTTCAACTTCGTGCGCTGCACCCAGTGCAAGCGCTGCACCGAGGAATGTCCCTTCGGGGCCCTGGACGACGACGAAAAGGGCACGCCCAAGCCCAATCCCACGCGCTGCCGCCGCTGCGGCACCTGTATGGGCGCGTGTCCGGAGCGGGTCATCTCCTTTGACAACTACAACGTGGACATGATCGGCTCCATGATCCGCGAAATGGACATTCCGCCCAAAATCGAAGAGGGCGGTCCCCGGGTGCTGATCCTGGCCTGCGAGAACGACGCCTATCCGGCCCTGGACATGGCGGCGCTGCGCGGCAAGCATTGGAGCCCCTTCGTGCGCATCATCCCGGTGCGCTGCCTGGGTTCGGTCAACGCCATCTGGGTGGCCGACGCCATGTCCAAGGGCATTGACGGGGTGATGATGCTCGGTTGCAAATACGGCGACGACTATCAGTGCCACTTCGTCAAGGGTTCGGAGATCTGCAACCGCCGCAAGGAAAACATCGCGGAGTCGCTCAAGCGCCTGGGTGTCGAGCCCGAGCGTGTGGAGCAATACCAGGTGTCCATCGACGAGTACGACAAGGTCCCGGACATGATCGATTCGTTTATCGAGATGGTCCTGAAAATCGGACCGAACCCGTTCAAAGGATACTAGGAGGGGACAATGTCGCAAGTTGCAAAAATCCAACCCGATCTGCAGTTCGTCAAGGAATTGCAGGCTGTCGGCGGGGAATCCCTCAAGAAGTGCTATCAGTGCGCCACGTGCAGCGTGGCCTGCCCGCTGGCGCCGCCTGAGAATCCCTTCCCCCGCAAGGAGATGGTCTGGGCCCAGTGGGGCCTCAAAGACCGCTTCGAGGGCGATATCGACATCTGGTTGTGCCACAACTGCCAGACCTGTTCGGAATTGTGTCCGCGCGGGGCGCGCCCCGGCGACCTGATCAGCGCCCTTCGCAACATGACGTATCGCAAGCTGGTCAAGCCCTCCATCGTGGGCGAATGGATGAGTTCGAGCAAGTATCTGCCCATTCTCATCGCCATCCCGGCCGTGCTGTTTCTTCTGATTTGGTTTATCAGCACAGGTCTGACCATCCCCGAGGGCGAGATCGTCTACGGCAAGGTCTTCTACGGCGATTACTACATCGATCCGCCGTTTACGCTTCTGGCCCTGTTCGTGGCCTTCACCTTCTTCAGGGGGGTGGTCACCCTGTGGAAGTCCTTTGACAAGGCCCTGCCCAAGACCCTGGTCATCGGCAAGCAGCGGGTCAAGCCGACGCTTATCGAGTCCGTCAAGGCCGTGCTTTTTGGCGAAATCGCCACCCACGTGAAGTGGAACGAGTGCGGCAACGACAATACCGAGCGTTTCAAGGGCCACCTGAGCCTGTTTTACGGTTTCGTGGCCCTGGCCATCGTCACCGGCGTGGTGGCGGCCGGGCACTGGGGCGGCAAGGTGCTGACGTTCATCGCCCCCATCGGCCATACCCCCATGCCCCTGTGGAGTCCGGTGAAGCTATTGGCCAACGTGGGTGCGGTGCTGCTTCTGGTGGGTCTGACCTACCTGACCCGTCGCCGCCTCAATGCCGATCCCTCGAAATCCACGTCGTCGTTTTACGACTGGTACTTGCTTGGCGTCATCTGGGCCGTGGCCTTGACGGGCATCGGTTCGGAACTGTTCCGCTTGTCCGGTGTGGCGACCCTTGCCTATCCGGTCTATTACCTGCACCTCGTGGCCGTGTTCATGCTGTTCGCCTATCTGCCCTGGTCCAAGCTCGGGCATCTGGTCTATCGCACCACGGCATTGGTGTATGCCCATCAAGTCGGTCGTCTGCCCCTGGCCCGCGAAGAAGAAAAAATTTTCATGGTTTAATGAAAGGAGGATGATACCATGGCTGAAGCTCGCAAAGTGTTCCCCATGAACACGTTCGTGTCGTATCTGAAAGGTGTGGATAAGGAAGGCAACAAGAAAAGCGTCGTGGAGCTGGTGGGCTATATGACCCAGTCCGAGATCGACGAGGAACTGGCCCCCTTCGCGGCCGCCCTGGCCAAGGCCTGGATCTACGAGCAGCACCCCGAGTTGGTGAAGATGACCAGCGGCGACCTGTCCGCCCAGGGACAGAACGTGTCCGTGGCCATCCTGCCCCCGGACGTCACCGCCGAGGTGGGCGCCCTTTTCGCCAAGCTGGCCGCTGACAAGAAGACCATCTGTGAGCAGGCCGCCACGCTTGAGAAGGTCCAGAAGGAACTGGCCGAGAAGACCGCCATTCTCAAAGACACCGACACCCGCATGAAGGCCGCCGAGACCAAGGTCAAGTCCCTTGAGGCCTCCCTGCAAAGCGCCGGCGACAAGGTCATCGTGGCCTCCGAGGCCAAGGTCGTGGAATACATCGGCAAGGTGGACGAACTGCTCAAGATGATCGAAGACGTGAAAAAGCACGGCGTGGTCACTGTGTCCGGCGGCGGCGCAGCCCCGGCCGCTGACGGCGGCGCCGGGCCCGATGCGGGCGGCGAGCCTTCCGCGGATTTCGGCTTCGGCAGCGACGCCTTCGCCACCGACAAGTGGTAGAATCCGGTCCGCCCTGCCACGCTGGGGCGGCTGGACAGTCATAAAGGGCTTTTTCGCCCATGGTATGTTGCGCATCGCGCGGTCGGGTCTCCCGGCCGCGCGATGTTTTTTTATGGGCGCTTGGGGGCCGTGGCGGGCGCTTGGGCCGCGCGCGCCCGGTCCGCCTCCTGGCGCAGGCGCGCAAGGATCTCGTCGTAGCCGCCGGGGCGGTGGGGGCGGGTGCAATCCGAGCAGTCCTTTATCCCCTGGCGCAGCATGAAATCGCCGCCGCACTCCGGCAAAAAGTACAGGGGACAAAAGCACAGCAGGCAGTTGAAATCCTCCGGGGCCACTCCCTGGTGGCAGGGGAAAAATTTGCACCCGTCATTACGAAAAAAGCGGTACGTGTTCTCCATGCTGGGCATCCTCCCGGTGAGGGCTGTACCCCAACCCGGGGCATTGCGGAAGGGACATGGGACGATTCTGTCCTGGCACGCGGATTGCTTGAGAGTCTGCGACAGAATCGGATTCGGCAAACAAGGACCGTGGCCATGTCCATCGACCTCTCCCAACTCACCCTCATGCGCGCCCGCCAGGACCTGGACGGGGCCATGTCCGGGCTTTCAAGCGCAAGCTCCGGCGATCCGCTGAAGTTTCGGACCATGCTGTCCAGCCGACTGGGCATCGATGGCGAGATGCTCAAGACGGGTGAGGCGTTTACCGGGAACCCGCTTCTGAAGGAGTTGTCCGGCGCGGGGTTGGACTCGGGGGGTACGGCCGATGACGCCATCTTGCAGTTGGCGGGCCTTGGCGGCGGCCGTGGCGGCGGCCTGGGCGCAATGTCCGGCATGTCCGGTCTGGGCGGTTTCGGCTCGCTTCAAGACGATTCCAGCGATAGCCTCATGGGCATGAACATGCTGACCTACAACGCCCTGCACACCCTGGCGAAAATTTCCGACGCCGCTGCCGAGACGGCGGCCTCAGGCGGGACGGCGGCCAGCGAGGTGCGACGCGACGTGGTGAAAAACGCCGTGCGCATGGTGGTCAATCCCAACGCCAGACACCCGGAGGATCTGGGGCATCTGGCCAAGGCCGGAAAGGGCGCCGAGACCGGCTTCACCAAGCGCGAGGAAGAGTTGCTGATGGCTGCGGCCAAGGCCGAAAGCCGCCTGGAGGATACCATCCTGGCCGAGGAGAACGTCGCGGCCCACGCCACCGGACCGGTCATGGCCTCCTCCCTGGAACGCTCGGCCGGGGCGCTCAGTTCGCGCTACGAGTCCGGCGGGGCCATCGACTGCATCGGCTATGACAAAAAGGGCGGCACCTCCTACGGGCAGTACCAGATCGCCTCCAAGACCGGGACCATGGATAACTTCATCGACTTCCTAAAAGACAAGGCCCCGGACATCGCCGCCAAGCTGCAAAACGCCGGGCCGTCGGACACCGGCGGCAAGACCGGGAAGATGCCTGAGGTCTGGAAGCAGATAGCCGCCGAGGACCCCAAGAATTTCGAGGCCTTGCAACATGAATTTATTCGGGTCAATAATTATTCGCCGGCGGCCAAGAGCATCGTTCTGACCTCGGGGGTGGATGTGAGCACCCGGTCCCACGCCCTGCGCGAGGTGCTGTGGAGCACGTCCGTGCAGCATGGACCCAATGGGGCGGAGCGCATCTTCAGCAAGGCCATCGAGACGGCCCAAACCACCAAGACCGGTCAGGATTTTGACAAGGCGGTCATCGAGGAAGTCTATTCCATCCGGCAGCGCCAGTTCGGCAGCCACGGCCGCCGCATCCGCGAGGCGGTCACGGCCCGGTTCCAGGATGAAAAGAGTTCCGCCATCGCCATGCTGAACCAGACGGCCGCCTAGGTTAAGGCCTTCCCGCCCGTCCGCACTGGCTGGACGTGCCGCGCGACTGCCTTGTGCGCGGATTTCGTCGTTTCACGATGCCCCTGACACGTCTGTGTGTTTCACGACGGACATGGGTTTGCCTGGAGGGAGGATTTGTATTACCAGATGCAAAATATCCCCAGGACAAGCACATGACTGCAACATCCGACTCGTGCTCCAATGCCGCCGACGACATCATGCGGCTGACCCGGCGTCTGGAAAAGCTGAAGCAATGCTTTGCCCTGTGCGGCATTATCAATTCCACGTTGGACCTGTCCGAGGTGCTCGACCGCATCATGAACACCTCGCGTCGGGCCGTGGGGGCCGAGACGTGCAGCCTGCTTCTGGTGGACGAGACGCCAGGGCCGGGACGCGGCGAGCTGGTGTTCCAGGTGGCCCAAGGCCCCATGAGCGACGGGCTGCGCCAGGGATTTCGCCTCAAACGCGGCGAGGGGCTGGCGGGCTGGGCCTGCGAGCACGGGCGGCCGCTTTTGATCGAGGACGCCTACGCCGACTCGCGTTTCAACCCCGAGGTGGACCGGCGCACAGGGTATCGCACCAGGACCATCCTCACCGTGCCGCTGGCGGTGCGGGGCCGGGTCATCGGCGTGTCGCAGCTTATCAACAAAGAGGACGGCACCGCCTTTGATGCGGCGGACCTGGAGACGTTCACCCTGATCTGCGACCAGGCTGCGGTGGCCATCGACAACGCCCGGCTGCACGCCGAGATGCTCAAAAAGCAGCGCATGGATTTCGACATGGAGCTGGCGGCCAGCGTCCAGCAGGGATTTATCCCCAGATGCAAGCCGGACTTCCCCGGTCTTGACGTGGCTGGCGTGAACTACTGCTGCGACGAGACCGGCGGGGATTATTACGATTTCATCCTGCGGTCGGACACAGACGGCGCGGCCACCCATCTGGTGGTGATGGTGGGCGACGTCAGCGGCCACGGCATCCCGGCGGCCCTGCTCATGGCCAGCGCCAGGGCGTTCTTGCGGGCCAGACTCCTGGCCCCGGGGAGCATTTCCGAGGCCCTGGGCGACGTGAACCGCCTGCTGACCGAGGATCTGGGCATGACCGGACGGTTCATGACCCTTTTCGTGCTGGAGATGGATGTCGTCACCCGGGACATCCGGTGGGCCAGGGCCGGGCACGATCCGGCGCTGGTCTACGACCCCGCTGCCGACGCCTTCGCCGAGCTGGGGGGCAAGGGGATTCCGCTGGGCATCGACAGGGACTGGACGTTCGCCTGGGACGGCATGGCCGCCCTGCCGCCGGGGCAGGTGCTGGTGCTTGGCACCGACGGCATCTGGGAGGCCCGTGACCCGGCAGGCGAGATGTACGGCAAGACGCGGCTAAAAAATGCGGTGCGCGCCTGCAGCGACCGGACGGCCACGGCGATAGCCGACGCGGTCATGGCCGACCTCGCGGCCTTCCGCCAGGGAGTGACGCGGCGCGACGACGAAACCGTGGTGGTCATCAAGATCGAGGAAACCTAGGAGCGTGACATGATCAGAATCCTGGTCCCGGCAGTTGTGCTGCTGGCCCTGATGATGGCGGGATGCGGCAAGGATGACGCCAAATCCTTCGGCCGGACGGATCTGAACAAGGATGGCAAGGTGATCTTCGAGGAAGGCGTCATCGCCTATCCTGACCTGACCATCGAAGAATTCCGTTTCTATGACAAGGACGGCGGCGGGGCGTTAAGCGGCGAGGAGTACGAGGCGTTTATGGCCTCCCGCGCCTCCGGAACGCCGCAAAAGGCCGCCGTGGAAAAGCCTGCCGAGCCTGCGGCCAAGCCGGAACCGGTCGCGGAACCGCCCGCCGCGCCGCCCGCCGCGCCAACCGCCGCGCCAACCGCCGCCATGCCGCCGGAGTCGCCCCCTGCGGCGCCCCCTGCGGCGCCCGCCCCGGATGCCGCCTCGCCGCCAGCCACGGTCACGGTGCAAAGCGTCGAGACGCCCTCCACAGCCGCATCCGTTTCGGCGGCCGCGCCCGAGAAAAAGCCCGCCGGACCCTCCGAGGTGGCCTACACCGTGCAACGCGGCGACAGCCTGAACAAGATCGCCCGCAAGTTCAAGGTCGACGTCAAGGCCATCATGGTCCGCAACAAGATCGACAACCCGGACAAGGTGGCGGCCGGGCAGGTGCTGGATATCCCCCTGCACAACGCCGCCGCTGCATCGGACGCCGCCCCGGCGACGGCCCTGACCGCGTTCGTGGAGACCTTTTTCAAGCGAAGCGGGGCGGCCGAGCCGGATGAGCTGCTGACCCTGTATGCCGAAGAGGTGGATTTCTACAAAAAGGGCGTGGTCAAAAAGGATTTCGTGCGCGAGGACAAGGTCCGCTACTTCGAACGCTGGCCCAAAAGGACCTATACGCCGTCGGCTACGCCCACGGTCACTCCCGTGCCGGGAACAGACCGGGTGCGCATCGACGCCCCGGTGCGCTATCAGGTCAAAAGCGGCGACAAGAGCGCCTCGGGCGAGGCCCTGTTCGTGTTCGAGGTGGTCACCCGGGACGGCGCCCCGCGCATCGTGTTCGAGGACAGCACCGTGACCGCCAAGCCGTAGACTCACGCCACAACGCCGCAAAGCGCCGTCCGTGCCATACGGACGGCGCTTTTTTTGCATAACTGTCCGCGAGCGGCCTTTTGGGCAATAAACACCTATCGCGAGGCAGTCATGGAAATAAACGGAACCTACAACGACATCACCCGGCTCATGACGCTGATCGGCGCCTCCTCGGACGAGTCCTCAGAGACCGAAAGCACGGCAAAGACCTCCCACGACTACGCCGCCTCCTCCTCCGGCTCGGAATCGGAATCCGAAAGCGGCGATCTGGTGTCCCTGTCCGCCAACGGCTACGGCCTCACCGGGCTTTTGGGGTCCGTCGTGTCGGACAAGGGCGTGCTCGATTCGCTGGAGGAAAAAACCAGCCTGCTCCAGGAGCATTTTCTAAGCGCCCTGTCCACCAAACTCGAAGAGGCGGGCATCGACGCCTCCGTGCCCATCACCCTCAAGCGCAACGCCGACGGCACCATCGAGGTGGCGGGCGACCATCCGGACAAGGAAGAGATCGAGGCCCTGTTCACCGAAGAACCGGTTCTGGGAGAGGCGTTTAACGCCATAGCCGACCAGACGGAGCTGGCCCGCAAGATCAAGGCCGAACGCAACGTCACCTTCTCCCGGGCCGGAGGCTTCGCCGCCTATGCCCAGAACTCCCTGACGTCGTCGTCCTCAAGCGAGAGCGATTCCTTCTACGCCAGCCTGCTCGGGGACAACATGTCGGTGTGGTTCGATTCGGAATAGCCCCTAGGCCAGGGACATCTGCCCGGACCGTCGGCCATCCGGCGGCAGCCAGGACCTGATATAGGCGTCAACGTCAAATTTCCGGCGGCAGCCGCGCTCGTTCATGTACCGCACCTGGCCGTATACCGGCCGCTCGGTCCAGGGACGGTCGTGCAGGCCGCCCACGGACCACAGCACCCCGACATAGCCGTTGGGGTCGCGGCCGTCCAAGGCGTAGCGGTCGTTGAGCCGGATCGCCGTGGCCACGGCCTCCTGCGGCCCCTGCGACCACTCCAATATCTTTTTCGCCCAGTACATGCGCATGTAGCCGTGCATGCGCCCCGTTTCCCGCAATTGGGCCTGGGCCGCGTTCCACAGGGCCGAATGCGTCCTGCCCGCCTCGAAATCCTCAGGCGAATAGACATGCTCCCGCTGGTCCCCGGCATGGGCCGTCAGGGTCTTTTTCCCCCAGTCCGGCAGCCCCTCGAAGCGGTCGTAGTCCGCACAGTGCAGGCAAAAGTTGTCCGACAGCTCACGCCGCACCACCGCCTCCTCCACAAAGGCGTCCACGTTCTCCTGGGCTGCCTCGCGCCGCGCCGCCATGACCGCAAGCACCGCCCGCTGCGGCGCTAGCTGGCCGAAATGGAAATACGGCGACAGCCCCGACACCATGCCCGCGTTAGGGTCGTTTCTGCCCCGCGCGTAGCCCGGCAGCCGGGTGGCGATGAAATCCCGCAAGGCCGTAAGCCCCGCCGCCTCTCCCGGCAGGATGTCCGTCGCCGCCTGCCCCCCGCCGGAAGCCCCAAGCCCGGCCAGCGCCTCCGCCACGCTCCACGTGACCCGCAGCCCGCGCTCCCCGAAAGGATGCTCCGGCGTCTCGGGAAAATCCTCCGCAAACTCCGGCAAAAGCCTGCCGATCCTGGGCCGCAACGTGCGCGCCCCGTATTCCCGCTTCATAGACGCCGCCCGGCAGGGAACCACGTTGTGTGCGTCCGTCTCGTAAAAATCCGCGTCCACCGCCGCCATGACCCGCCGTCTCCATTCCTGCTTCACCCGCAACGGATCGAAATCCGTCACCACCGCCCGCGCTCCGGCCTGGCGGCAATACGCCGCCACCTCCTGGCCTGGATCGCCGCGCAAAAGCTCGAAACGTATGCCGCGCGCCGCACACCCGGCCGCAACCTCGCGCAGGCCTTCAAGCATGAAGGCGTAGTGCCGAAACCCCGCCCCAAGGAAGGCGTCCGCCAGACAAAATACCACATGCAGCGGCCTGCGGCTTGACACCGACACCGCAAAGGCGTGCAGCAGCGCCCAGTTGTCGGCTACCCGCTGGTCACGGCTCATCCAGTAGACCACAGGCCCCCGGCCGCCCGGGCCGGTGCGCCAGAGGTGCGTGCGAAGGGGATTGATGTCCATGGGACAGGTGTAGTGCGGAAGCCGGGTGGCGACAAGTGGAGGGAGATAGTGGGGAGGAGGCGCCGCCTCCTCCCCAAACCCCTCCACCGCCAGGGGGCCAGCGCCCCCTGGACCCCGCATAGGCTTCGCGTCGTGCGGCGGCAGGCTTGGTTCGTTGCGGCGGATGGGATGTGGCGCGGCATTTCCGGGGCAAGGCCCCGGAAATGCCGCGCCACCCGGCCGACGGTCTCCGCCTGCGGCGGAAACCGTCAGTGGTCGAGGTGGAATAATGGGAAAAGAATGGAACGCTCTGAATAATGGGTATTTTTTATCGAGGAAAGCCGGGAGCGAAGCTCCCGGGCGGCCCTTGCCGGGATTTCGGGCCGGGGGCGGCAGGCGGCAGCCTGACGTCTCCGGCCTGAAATCCCGGCAAAGAGTGAAGCGGCCTGTGCGCGGGACCCGCGTGTCGCCCCCGGACGCGAAACGCGTCCAGGGGGACGGGGGGGGCCGGGGGGAATCATTCCCCCCGGGCGGGGTACGGGGCGGCAAGCCCCGTCTTTCTTCTTTTACGCCTGGGCCTCGCGGCGGCTGGCGGGGCGGTAGGCGGGGTTTTGTCCGGCCGGGCGGCTCTGGCCGAAGTGGCGGCCGTAGCCCTGTCCGTTGCCGCCGCCGGAGGGGCGGCGATTACGGCCGGCGTTGTCGCGCGGCGCATCGGACTGGGCGCGGTATTCCTGCGGCGTGGGCGCAAAGCCTTCGAGTTCGCGGCGGGGAAGCGGCTTGCCCATGGCGTGTTCGATGGCCCGGACCATGGACATGTCTTCGCGGGTGATCAGGGTATGGGCCTGTCCCTGGCATTCGGCGCGGCCGGTGCGGCCGATGCGGTGGGTATAGGCGTCGGGGGTGTCGGGGATGTCGAAGTTGATGACGTGTCCGACCTTGGAGACGTCGATGCCGCGGGCGGCGATATCCGTGGCCACCAGGACCCGGTAGGTTCCGGCCTTGAAGCCGTCGAGGGCGGCCTGGCGCTGGCGCTGGGACAGGTTGCCCTGGATGCAGGCGGCGCGGCAGCCGGATTTGCACAGCAGTTCGGACAGCGATTTGGCCTTGTGCTTGGTGCGGGTGAAGACGATGACCGAATCGGTCTTGGCCTGGGTCAGAAGCTCCATGAGCAGCCCGGTCTTGCGGGTCGGGGTGACCGGATAGACGGCGTGCTCGACGGTAGCGGCCGGGGCCTGGCGGCCGATGCGCACGGTGACCGGATCGGTCAGGATGTCGTCGGCCAGGGCGCGGATGCTGCCCGGCATGGTGGCCGAAAAGAGCAGGGTCTGGCGCTTGGCCGGGAGTTTGGCCAGGATGGCGCGGATGTCCGGCAGAAAGCCCATGTCGAACATGTGGTCGGCCTCGTCCAGGACCAGGGTGTCCAGTCCGGAGAAGTCCACATGGCCTTGGCGCATGTGGTCGAGGAGCCGTCCGGGGCAGGCCACCACGATGTCCACGCCCCGACGCAGGCCCTGGATCTGGGGACCCATGCCCACGCCGCCGTAGATCGTGAGGCTTTTGGCGCCCACGCGGCGGCCCAGGTCACGCACGGCGTCGTGGATCTGTTCGGCCAGTTCGCGGGTAGGGGCCACGATGAGGGCCTTGATGGTGCGGCGTTTGGGCGGCTCGCGGCGGGCCAGACGATTGAGGATGGGCAGCAGGAACGCGGCGGTCTTGCCGGTGCCGGTCTGGGCCAGCCCCATGACGTCTTTGCCTTCCATGACCGGCGGCAGGGCCTCGATCTGGATGGGGGTGGGGGCGGTGTAGCCCATGGATTCGATGTTGGACAACAAAATGGGATGCAGATCGAAAGGGGCAAAGCTCAAGGTATATCCTTTTGTGAAAGGGAAGTCCTGGCGCGTGAATAGACGCGCTGGATGGCGACTTGCGAATCGTGAACCGGAGGCTGCGGGCCGAGTCAGGATCGGAAGATCGGGGCCTGAAGGCGTATTCGGCGGGGACAGTCCGGAGAGGAAGCGGCGGGCATGCAGCCATGACCACGCCTGGGGGACGAACGCGCCGAGGGGGCCGGTCCGTTCGACCGGCGAGGTGGATATATAGGCCCTTTTTATGGGATGTCAAATGGTTTGGCCTGGGTTCGGCGCGGCAGGGGGCGACCGTGTACTTTGCGCGGTGGGCGCGATATAAGAAGAAAATCGGTTGTGCGTGTTCGGGAGGGCGTATGGGGGAGCGGTGCAGGATATGCGACGGCGAGGCAGCGTTCGTTTTTTCGCGAAACGAGGGCGACGGGTTTATTGCCGAGGCCAAGGTGAAGCCAGCGGGCTACGCACGGGAGTATTACCGCTGCGCGTCGTGCGGGCTGCTTTTTCATACGGGCTTCGACGATCTGGGCGAGTCGCAGTATGCGCTTTTGCCGCAGGACGGCGGCGTGGAATCGCACGGCGACGGCATCGGGAACATGACGAACCGGGCGGTGCGGGAGCTGGCCACCGCGTCGCGGCTGATCCGGCTTTTCAACATGGACCCGGGGCGGATGCGGCTTTTGGTCTTCGGTTGCGGTTTGGGGCTGAGCCTGAACATGTTTTTGAAAAACGGCATCGACGCCTACGGCACGGATCTGGCGTTGTCGTTCGGGCGGCGGATGCCGTTTCCGCCCGAGCTTTTCGATCCGGGGCTGGCGCCGGAGATGCTCAGGCGGTTCATCACGCCGGAGGCCCTTACGGGGCAGCGGTTCGATGTGATCACCATGACCGAGGTCTTCGAGCATTTCACGCGGCCCATGGAGGTGATGCCCATGGTGGCGGGGCTGCTGCGGGAGCAGGGGATTTTGTACGGCACCACGGGGATGGCCGACCGGGTGGCCGGGGACCTCAAGGAGTGGTGGTATCTGAAGTGCAGGACGCACGTGACGTTTCTGACCCGCAAGAGCTTCGCGGCGATGTGCGGCAGGCTTGGGGTGTCGGGCCTGATCTTCCCCAATTCGCCGCAGTTCGTGGGCGCGGCCAAGATGAGCGACGAGCAGGGGACGTTCGTCATTCAGAGGCCGTGAGGGGGCGGTCTGCGGCGACCGCGAAAATTATGAAGACGTATCGGAACCCTTTCAGCCCGACGGGCGGCGAACCATGAGCACGACGGATATCATCACGAAAATGGACAATGAGGGGCGGCTGCATCGCGTGGGGCCGGACGGCGGGCTTGAGCCTGTCGAGGTTGCCCCGGTCGCGGCCATGGATGAGGCGGATATCGTCGCCGCCGCCGTGACCGACGCCGACAATGTGCCGATCACGCCGGAGGATGCGGCGCGGCTTCGCCGCGTGCCGCGCACCAAGACCCTGCGCCGGGCGCTGGGGCTGACCCAGGAAGAGTTCGCGGGGCGGTATCATATTCCGCTTGGGACGCTGCGGGACTGGGAACAGGGCCGCACGGAGCCGGATCAGGCGACCCGGGCGTACCTTCGCGTCATCGCCAGTGACCCGGAAGGGACGCGGCGGGCGTTGGAGAAGCGCCAAATCTGAGTTCTTGTGCTATGCACCCTGATTATTGCCCTTCACCTCATCCCAAAGCCCATTCCACTCCGCAAGCGTGAGCGTGGCGATATCGAGCCCCCGCTCCCGGGCCAGGGCCTCCATGCCTCGAAACCGCCCGAGAAACTTCTTGTTGGCGTCGTCCAGACAGGAATTGGCCTTTAGCCCCAACCGGCGGCCGTATTCGGCCAGCGAAAAAAGATAATCCCCGAACTCCTCGGCCATGCGCGCGTCGTCGCCCGCCGCCACCGCCATCTCAAACTCCATCCGCTCCTTTTCAAGCGCATGTCGCATGTCCTCGTCAGACTCCCAGGTGAACCCCACCCGGGCCGCCTTGGAGTGGATGCGGTAGGCCTTGAGTAGCGGCGGCAGCCCCTTGGGCAGGCTGTCGTAGACGCCCGAACCTTCCTTTTTCTCGGCCCGCTTGATGCGCTCCCAGTTGCGCAACAGCTCCTCGCGGTTTTTGACCGTCAGGTCCGCAAACACGTGCGGATGGCGGCGGATCATCTTGGCCGCCTCGGCCGCGAACACGTCGGACAGGGCGAAGGCCCCCTTTTTTTCGTAGAGGCGCGCGGCGAAAAGCAGAAGAAACATCACGTCGCCGATCTCCTCCATGGCCCCGGGCGCGTCGCCGGAGCGGATGCAGTCCACGAGCTCGAAGGATTCCTCGATGATGTAGTCGCACAGCGTCTCCGGGGTCTGGCCCTGGTCCCAGGGGCAGCCGCCGGGGCCGAGCAGGGCGTCGATGACGTCCAGGAGTTCCGTGAGGGGGGTGTCGTTTGTCATGGCTTCTTTTGGGGAGTCGGGTCAGGGGTTTTGGCGGGGGCCGGGACCTTGGGGCTGGCCGAAGGTTTGCCGGACGCCGGGGTTTTGGCCGCCTCCATGGCCTTGGGCACTTCCTCGGCGGCGGTCTGGAGCTTGGCCTTGATGTCCGGGGGCACGTAGCCGGCCACCAGGGCGCCGGCCTTTTCCACAAAGGGCGCAAGCTGCGAGGAGGCCAAAAAGTCGGGCTTGTGCCCGAGCGTGGTCATGAGGAAAAAGACCACGGCGGCCAAAAGCACGCCCTTGGTCAGCCCGAAGGCCCCGCCGAAGAGCTTGTCGGCCCACTGGGTCATGGTGATGCTCACCAGCCTGGACAGGCCCAGGGCGATGAACCAGACCCCGAGCAGGGCGGCGGTGAAGACCAAAAGATAGGCGGCGATCTGGGCGTAGTTGCCGGAGATGTGCTTCGCCAGAAAGGGCGTGACGGCCTGGTGGTAGTTGGCGGCGGCGTAGAACCCGGCGATGAGCGCCGCAAGCGACCCCACCTCCTTGACCAGGCCGCGCATGTAGCCTCGCAGGAAGAAAAATCCCCAGGCCAGAAGCAGGACCAGATCGGCGATGTTCATGCAGGCTCCGCGCCGGCTCAGGGCGCCGTTTGCACAGGTCGTTGTCCGGACCGACTGAGTCCTAGCAGAAGCCGGACGAAAAATGAAGCCGGGACAGGTGCTTGCCCGGGGGCCGCGAAGCGGCTAGAATATCAGGAACCACGCAGACGTATCACGCCCAAGGAGCCCCGCCATGGCCCGTACCTTTCTGCCTCGCGACATCAACGCCTACCTCACCGCGAAGGTTCTTGGCCAGGCCGGGGTGTTGCGGCTCATAAGTGTCTCCATCTACAAGCACATCCATGGCCTAAAGGCCGGAAACATCCTTTTCATCGGCAACAGCGGCACCGGCAAGACCACGGTCATGCGGGCCATCAGCCAGTTTTACGAGGACCACGACGAGCTTTCCGCCTACCGGGCCATGGTCATCATCAACGCCAACACCCTGGCCCCGGAGGTGGAGGGCGAGGACCGGGCCACGCGGCTTTTTCGGCGCATCGAGGCCCGGGTGCGGGCCTTGCACGGGGGCGACCTCACGGCGGCGCAACTCAAGGAGGCCATGGAGAACGCCACGGTGTGCGTGGACGAGGTGGACAAGATCTCGGCCCGGGTCTCGGGCAAGGCCAACGTGGAGGGCATCACCACCCAGTATGCGCTTTTGACCCTGCTTGAGGGCGAGAACATCCTGTACCGCACGCAGGTGGTGCGTGAGGACGGCACGCGGGGCATGGCCGACCTGGCCGTGGATACCTCCAGGCTGCTTTTCATCTGCGGCGGGGCCTTTGAGGAGCTGTACGACCAGGTCTACACCCTTTTGGTCAACCGCAAGGACGAGCGCCGCCTCAAGGAGACCTCGGAGGTGGACCGCCAGCCCGACGGCACGGTCAAGGTGCGTACGGTGGTGCGCTTCAAGCTCAAGGACTACCTGCGGCTGTCGGACATGTTCGTCTACGGCATGATGCCGCAGTTCGTGTCCCGTTTCAGCTCCATCGCCATCTTTGAGGAGCTGGGCCGCGAGGAGCTCAAAAAGATCATGCTGACGGCGGATGACTCGCCGCTTCGGGCCTCGCGCGACTATTTCAAGCACATGGGCGTGACCCTGCGCCTGACGGACAAGGCCCTGGACCTGATCGCCGACCACGCCATGAAAAACACCCGCATCGGCGCCCGGGCCTTGCGCGAGATATATACCGGACTCATCGCGGACTTTGAGTTCGATCCGAGCCAATCCCCCAAACTGTGCGCCACGGAGGGCGGCCAGGTGCTGACCATCGACCAGGAGGCCGTGGCCGAATATCTGGGAGCAGGCAAATAACGCGGGTGCTGGGTGCGCCTGCGGCAAGCGGTTTGCGGGAGAGGCGCCGGGCGGCGCGTCGCCCGGGATATGCGAGGCGCCGCCGCCTGCAACGCGGGACGCGGCTTTTTGGACAAAAAACCCGGCCGGGAGACGTCTCCCGGCCGGGATGCGTAACGGCAACCCTGCAAAGGAGCATGCAATGCGGCACAGCGCGACGGCGATCCTTATGGTCCTGACGATCCTTGCGGCGGCGTGTCCGGCCCTGGCTCAGGCCCCGGGCGCGGAGGCGGGCGGCCAGACGCTTCAGGCGGCTGAGCAGGTGGTGGTGCACTTTTTCGTGGCGCCCCGGGTGCTGCCCGGCGGCAAGGAGGCGGCCATGAAGTTTCCGGACCTGCGCAGGTTTCTGGCCAAGATCGCCGGGGGCTACACCCAACTGGGCAGTTGCGACGGCGGGGTGCTGGCGGCCTCGGGCGAGGTGCGCTCCGAGACCAACATCTGCTTCATGGTGTCGGCGCCAAGCGACCTTTCGACGGAAATCGCGGCCTATCTGCGGACGCATTTCGAGACCAAGTCGCCGTTTGTCCTGACTTGGCAGGGAAACAGGCATTGACGCCAAACGGGCCTGCCGGGCCGCCCCCGGGTCGGCCTGCGGCCCGAGATGGGCTGTGGCGGCTCGTGCGGCGGCTTGGGGACGCGCCGCGTCCCGTAGCCCGGATCGTGCTGGTGGCGGCGTTCGCGGCGGGCCTGTATCTGGCGCTCTCGGGCATCCGCTACCACTGGGACTGGGGCGTGGTGTGGGCCTATCGCGGCATCTACCTGCGCGGGCTGGCGACCACGCTGGCGGTCTCGGCCGGGGCCATGGCCATGGGGCTGGCGCTTGGAATTTCGGCCGGGCTGGCCTCGGTGTCGCGCGGGGTGTGGCTGTCGGAGCTGGCGGCGCTCTATGTGGGGGCCTTTCGGGGCACGCCGCTTCTGGTGCAGGTGATGATCTTTTATTTCTGCGTGGGCGTCGTGGTGCACGTGGACAGCCCGTATGTCATCGGGGCCGTGACCCTGGCCTTTTTCTCCGGGGCCTACATCTCGGAGATGGTCCGGGCGGGCATCGAGTCCGTGGACCGGGGACAGTGGGAGGCGGCGGCCGGGACGGGCCTTGGCCACGCCATGACGATCCGCCACGTGATCCTGCCCCAGGCCCTGCGGCGCATGGTTCCGCCGGTGACGGGGCAGTTCGTGTCGCTGATCAAGGATTCGTCGCTTTTGTCGATTATCGCCGTGCGGGAGCTGACCAAGGCCGCCGAGGTGGTCAACGCCTCCACCTACCGCACCTTTGAGACGTATCTGCCCCTGGCGGTGCTGTATCTGCTGCTGACCTGGCCGCTGTCGCGCTTGACCCGGCGCCTGGAAGCAGGAATACATCCGCATATGGCGGCCGGTCGCCGTCTGTAACGCCATATCCCAAAAGGAGACCCCATGGCCCCAACCGTCAAGGTCTACGCCCTGTCCACCTGTATCCACTGCAAGCAGGCCAAGCAGTTCCTCGACGCCAAAAGCGTGGCCTATGAATGCGTGCACGTGGACCTTTTGACCGGCGACGAGCGCAAGCAGGTGGTCGAAGAGGTCAAAAGATACAATCCGTCCCTGTCCTTTCCGACCATCATCATCGGCGACACGGTCATCGTGGGATTTCGCAAGGACGAGATCGACAGCGCCCTGGGGGGATAGCCATGAGTCCGGAAGACAAGGCCGCGCCCATGACGGCGCACAGGCTTTACGAGCAGTTGAAGACGTTCCAGGAGTCCAAGGGGTATTTTTTCAACGACGACAGGGAGATGACCCTGGCCCTTCTGGAGAGCCTTTTGGTCAACAAAGAGCGCCTGGGCTACATGGCCTGTCCCTGCCGTCTGGCCAGCGGCGACTACGAGGCGGACAAGGACATGCTGTGTCCGTGCACGTACCGGGAACCGGACGTGGCCCAGTACGGGGCGTGCTTTTGCGGACTGTACGTGTCGCGGGCCTGGCTGGACGGGGCGATCCCCCGGGCGACCGTGCCCGAGCGGCGCCCGCCCGAGAAGGTGCTGGCCGGGCTTGGGCTGTAGGTCCTGCCGACCTATCGCCGCGCCAGCCCGTACTTGCGCAGCTTGTACTGCAGCGTGCGGCGGCTGATGCCCAAAAGCTCCGCCGTGCGTTCGCGGTGGCCGCCGGTGCTCCCCAAGGCCCGCTCGATGGCGCCTTTCTCCGCGCCCTCGAAGTCCATGGGGCCGGTGTCCAGCACAGGCCCCAGGGCCGCGCTGCGCTCCGGGTCAAGCCCGCCGGGGCTGCCGGGAAAGTGCGGCGGCAGCATCTCAGGCCCCAGCGTGTCGGCGCGGCTCAAAATAAGCGCCCGCTCCAGCACGTTTTCCAGTTCGCGCACGTTGCCCGGCCAATAATAGTCCGCCAGCCGCTCCAGAAAGGCCGGGGACACCCCGCGCACCACCTTGCGGTTTTTCTCCCCCAGCTTGCGCAGCAGATGCCCCACCAGAAGCGGCAGGTCGTCCAGGCGCTCGCGCAGGGGGGGCATGCGCATCTCCAGGACGTTTAAGCGGTAGTAGAGGTCCTCGCGGAACCGGCCGGATTTGGCCTCGGCCGCCAGGTCGCGGTTGGTGGCGGCGATGATGCGCGTATCCACCTGAAGGGGCGACACGCCGCCCACCGGCTCCACCACCCCGTCCTGCAGGACCCGCAGCAGTTTGGCCTGGAGCCCTGGCGGCATCTCGCCGATCTCGTCCAGAAAAAGCGTGCCGCCGTCGGCCAGGACGAACCGGCCCGGCTTGTCGCGCAAGGCCCCGGTGAAGGCCCCCTTGACGTGGCCGAAGAGCTCGCTCTCCAAAAGCTCGCCCGGAAGCGCCGCGCAGTTGACCCGGATAAGCGGCCTGGCCGCCCGGGGGCTGGCCTCGTGCAGGGCCTCGGCCGCCAGCTCCTTGCCCGTGCCCGACTCGCCCAGGATGAGTACCGTGGCCTCGCTGGGGGCAACCTGGGCGATGAGCTCCTTGAGCGTGCGCATGGGCGGGCTTTCGCCGATAAGCCGCATGCCGTTTACGCCCACGCGCTGCTTGAGCGTCTTATTTTCGCGTAAAAGCCGCCCGTAGTCCCGGGCCTTGTCCATGACCGCGACCAGTTCGTCGTTGTCGGCGGGCTTGGTCAGATAATCGAACGCCCCCCGTTTCATGGCCGCAACAGCCGAACCCACGCTGCCGTAAGCCGTCAGAAGCACCACCGGCACCGGCTCCCCGGTCGTCTCCCGCCGGGTGATGCACTCCAGGGCCTCCATGCCGTCCATGCCGGGCAGGCGCATGTCCAAAAGCACCACGTCGGGCAGGTTGTCGGACTTGGCCCGGCGCAGCCGCTCAATGGCCTGTTCGGCGCTTGAGGCCTCGTCCACCTGCCATCCGGCTTCGGAAAGCACCGCCCGGACCATCAGCCGATGTCCCGGTTCGTCGTCCACCACCAATGCCCGCTTGCGGGCTGCGTCGTTTTGCATGTTCAGGCTCCTGGAAATTCCAATTCCACGCGCGTGCCCTGTCCGGGGAGGGAGGTGATGGACAGGACGCCGTCGTGTTCGCGCATGATTTTATGGACAATGGCCAGGCCCAGGCCCGAGCCATGTTTTTTCGTGGTGTGGAAGGGCTCCAGGACCTTTTGCAGTTCGTCCGGTTCGATGCCGCAGCCGTTGTCCGTGACCGACAGGGTGACGCGCCCCGGGGGGGAGGCGGCGCTTGCCAGGGTGATGCTTCCCCCCTGGTCCGGGAGGGCGGCCAGGCTGTTCAGGATGAGGTTGATGAGCACCTGCTTGAGGGCGTCGGGGTCGGCGGTGACGGTCGCGGCCGCAAGATCGGTGCGCAGGTCGGCATGCTTGTGCTCGATGTCGAAGCGCAGGATATGGGCCAGCTCGGCCGCCAAATCCGGCAGGTTCACGGGTTCCGGGGACAGTTGCCTGGGCCGGGCCAGAAAGAGCAGATCGGCCACCACGCGGTTTAAGCGATCGGCCTCGTGGACCATGGTCCTGGCGTAGGTCTCCTCGGGTTCGCGGCCCTTGAGCTTGGAGGCGAAAAACTGGGCGAAACCGCGCAGGGAGCTTAGGGGGTTTCTGATCTCGTGGGCCACGCCTGCGGCCAGCCGCCCGATGGCGGCCAGCTTGGTGGCCTCGGCCAGATCGCGCTCCAGGCGGCGGATGCGGCTGCGGTCACGCAGCAGGATGAGCTTTTCCGGGCGGTCGGCCGGGGACTCGGGCGAGGCGGCCTCCACGGGAACGCCGCGCAGCTCGAGGCTCAGGCCCTCGTGTTCCAGAAGCCGCCAGGACTCGCCCGGGGCGGACATGGCCATGGGCGCGGGATCGGCCTTGGCCGCGGGGGCGATGTCCTCCCAGGCCGCACCCATGATGTCCTGGGCGCTGCGGCCGGTCAGGCGGAAGAGCAGGTCCTGGGCGGCGGGATTGAAGGCCGTGATCCGGCCTGCCGCGTCCAGGGTGACCAGACCGTCGGGCATGTTGTCCAAAAGCCGGGAATGGAAGGACTCCAGACGCAGCAGGCGCGTGTTCTGCTCCCGGCGGCGGCTGGCGGCCACCGCCAGGATCAGGGAGAAGGCCGCGACCACCAGGACGTATCCGGCCTGGAGGATGGCCGCTCGGCGCACGTCGAGATAAGGCCCCTCGTAATCATGGAAATCAAGCCCGAGCAGGATGTAGGGCCTGGGGCGCGGGGCAGGCGCCTCCGGCAGCAGGGGCTGGCCGAGCCGCGGCGGCATGGGCGGCATGGGCGGCAGCAGCGGCGACTGGAAGGAGGGCAGCCGCGGCAGGTCGAGGCCGGGGGGGAAAGGGGACAACCCAGGCATGTGCGGCGGCCCGAACGGGGGCGGCGGCCCCGGCGGCGTCCTAAGTCCCGGCGGCGGACCCGGGAGAAACTCCGGGGGCGGGGGAGGGAAAAAGGGGGAAAACGGTCCGCGCGGATCGGGCTCCAGCTCCGGCCGGGCCGAGGTGGCGTAAAGGACAAGCGTCTTGTCGCCGATGGTCCTGGTGTCGAACCATTCCCCTGCGGCGGCCAGGGCCTCCAGGGCCTCGGGGGGCAGGGCGAAGGACTTCCCGGCGTCCGGCCCGGAATAGGTCAGGCAACTGCCGGTTTCGTCGTAGACGCCAAGCAGGGCCGCCTCATGGCTGGCGGTCATCTCCTTGAAAAACTCCTCGATCAGGGTCTTGAATTCGTCATGAGTCTCGGGCCGGACGCGCATGACGCCCCGGGTCACGCTGGCCTGGACGCTGCGCAGGGTTCCCCGGGCCGAGAGCCGGGCGTGGTTCTCGACAAGCTCACGCTGGCTTTCCAGGTTGCGCCAGGTGAGAAACACCAGACTTGCGCCGAGCAGGACCAGGGCCAGGGCCGCCGGAAGCAGGGGACGCCCGCCCCGGGAGATGCCTATGTCCATAAGGAGGCGGTCCTGGCCGCTGGGCGTTGGTTCATGGGGTGACGATGATGCGCATGACCTCGTCCGGGGTCACGTTATTTTCCAGGGCCAGTTCCTGGAAGGTCATATCGCCGAAGGCCGTGATGCCCCGGGCGGCCAGACGGTCGGTGGCCATGGTCAGGGGCAGGTCGAATTCACGGCAAAACGTGGACAGCATGGTCTTTTCCAGGTCCGGCGGCGGCACCACCAGCCCGCTCTGGGCGGGCGAGGCCGGGCGCTCCAGTCCGGGCCGCCACTCCTGGGGCGCGACGCCGTTGGGGGCCTGGGTCTGGGCCGGAAACTGGGCCTGAGTCTGAGCCTGGGCCTGCGGCGCGACCTGGGCCGGAACCTGCCCGGGTCCGGCGGCCGGGGTCTGGGCCGGAAATTGGGCCGGGGTCTGGACCTGGGAAGAGGGCTGCAACGGGGTCGAAGGCTGGACATGCGCCTGGGCCGGGGTTTGCGTCGCCATCTGGGCCGGGGTCTGGACCTGGGTAGAGGTCTGTATCTGGGCCGAAGGCTGGACGTGGGTCTGGGCCGGGGCCTGGGCCGCAGATTGGGACGGCGTCTGGGCCGCAGATTGGGACGGCGTCTGGGCTGGCGTCTGGGTTGGCGTGGCCGCCGGGGCCTGGGTCGCTTGCTGGGCCGCCGTCAGGGGCTTTTGCGCAGGCTGGGCCGGTTGGTACGGCTGGGCCGTACGCGTTGCGGACGGGGTCGCGGTCTGCGGCGCAGGCTGGGCGGCCGGGGTCTGGCTGGCCTGGGGGGCGGGCGGGCGTTTGAGCGGGGTGTCCGAACGCAGGGCCTCGTAGACGTCGATGGGCAGCATGCCGTTTTTGTCCGCGATGTCTTTGAGGGTCATGGCGGGCTGGGCGTCGATGTTGCCGGCCTTGAGCTTTTCGGACATGCGGGCCAGATCCAGGCCGTATTCCTCGCAGATGTCGGACAGCCGCCGCTTGCCCAGGCCCGGGGGCGGGTCCATGGGCAGGACCACGGTGGTCTGGGAGCGGGACGGAATCTGGGCCGGGGCGCTGGTTGAGGGCACGGTGACCGTACGCGAGGCCTCCCAGGCATGCTTTAAGGCCTCATAGACCCCGCCCGGGGCCAGGCCGTTGTCCTTGGCGATCTCTTTGAGCGTCTGCTCGGTGGAGGCCAGGCGGATGTTTTTTTGGACCAGGGCGGCCTTGGCCCGCTCCAGGTCGATGCCGAAGCGGCGGCAGAATTCGTCCAGGGGGGTCAGTTCGGCATGGCCGTAGGGCGGCTCGCCGTAGGTCTCCGACAGGCTGTCTTTGATGGACAACGAGGCGTCGAGCACCTGGGACATGGGCGGCAGTCCCGCAAGCGTGCCGACGAAGACGAAAAGGGTCAGGAGCACGGCGGCCAGAAGCTGGCGGTTTAAGGGCTCGATCTCGCCGTCGTCGCTGCGCAGGCATTCAACGACGGGGCGCCAGTCCAGGATGAGATGCAACGCCCCCAGGGCCAGAAGGAAAAAGCCCATGGTCACGTGCACGTCGGTGAGCCGGTCCCGGGTCAGGCCGAAGATGGCCCAGTCGGCCCAGGCGGCCACGCGGGCGTGGGGCGCGAGATACAGCAAGGCGCTGGTCAGGAAGATGCAGAAAAACGACAGGACCAGGCTCAAGGTCACGATTTTTCGCAGCATGTGGTTCTCCGGATGGTGGCGGCGCGGGCGGGGCTGGCGTCGCGGGTGTCCGGGGAGCATATCAGGAGTTTCATCCGGTCACAATTTGCCTGATTCCGGTCAAATGGCGGAGTCCCGGGGAGGGCTTCCCGAGACCCCGCAGCTCATGGAGGGAGGGATGTCGATTTTAGCCGGGAAATCCCGGAGGACCCATGGGGCCATGGCCGCCGGGGCCGGGCGGAGGCACGATGACTCCGGTTTCCTTGAGGGCCTTGCGTCTGGCGTCCACCTTCATCTTGGCCATGGCCGTGCGCAGCTTGCCGATCTCCTCGATCAGGGCGGTGATGGCCGCATCGTCGGACCTGGCGTCCACCACCATGGCCTCAAGCCTGGCATGGAGCACCACGAGTTCCTGGTGCAGGGCGAACATCCGGGCGTCCGTCTCCTTGAAGATCTTTTCCACAGCCTGGCATTTCTCAGGGGACACGCCGGGTATCGCAAACGGCGGCGGCCCGTCCGGACCTCCCGGGGCGCCAGGGCCGCCGGGCTTGGCATGCGCCATGTTGGCCACGCAAATCATGAAGGCCACGATCAGAAGCAGGGTTTTTATTGGTATCCGCATGGTCGCACTCCTTTGCGTTTGTGACGGGGTAGCAGTAACCGTGCCAATAAAATTATCTAGTAATGACAGCAATTTGAAGAATTATGAGCGGACTTGTGCAGGGGGTTTTGTGCAATGCGGCCGGGTCGTTTGTGCACAATTTGCACAAATAGCCTGGGGGACCAGCTTGCGGGCATGCGGCGGCGCCGACGTCGCATGGGGGCGTATTTTCCTGGCCGGAGGCGGTTTGACAAGGCCAAATAAAGGCATTACCTGCCCGCCAAGCGGCCTGCCGAAGGCATCGGACGGCCGAAACACTACCTAGGAGCAGGACATGCGCGAGAAGGTTCAGGCGGCCCTCGACAAGGTGCGGCCGACGCTTCAGGCCGACGGCGGCGACGTGGAGCTGGTGGACGTCACTCCCCAGGGCATCGTCCAGGTGCGCCTTACCGGGGCCTGCCACGGCTGCCCCATGTCCCGTATGACGCTCAAAAGCGGCATCGAACGGATCGTGCTCAAGGAAGTCCCCGGCGTGAAAGGCGTCGAGGCGGTCTAGCGACGCATCCGCATCCATACAATGAAATAAGACGCGACAAGGCGCCGCTACCCACATGACAAAAATCGTCACCAGATTCGCGCCAAGCCCCACCGGACACCTGCACATCGGCGGGGCGCGCACCGCCATCTTCAACTGGCTTTTGGCCCGGGGCGCGGGCGGCGCGTTTTATCTGCGCATCGAGGACACGGATCAGGCCCGGTCCACCGAGGAGAACACCCGGGGCATCCTGGACTCCATGGCCTGGCTGGGCCTTTCCCATGACGGCGAGCCCGTCTATCAGAGCCAGCGCTTCGACCTCTACAACCACTCTATCGACAGGCTCCTGGAGTCCGGCCACGCCTACTTCTGCTCGTGCACCCCGGACGAGGTGGAGGCCATGCGCGAAGCGGCCCGGGCCAGGGGCGCCAAGCCCAAGTATTCCGGCCACTGTCGGGAAAAGGGCCTGAGGCCCGGCCCTGGCGCGCCGGAGATGGTGGTGCGCCTTAAGGCCCCGCTGTCCGGGACCACCGTGGTGCACGATCTGGTCAAGGGCGACGTGGCCTTTGACAACGCCGAGCTCGACGACATGGTGCTCAGGCGGACCGACGGCTCGCCCACCTATAATATGGCCGTGGTGGTGGACGACGCCGCCATGGGCGTGACGCACATCATCCGGGGCGACGACCATTTAAACAACACCCCGCGCCAGATCCTCATCTATCAGGCCCTGGGGCTGCCCCTTCCGGCCTTCGGGCACGTGCCCATGATCCTCGGGCCGGACAAGAAAAAGCTCTCCAAGCGCCACGGGGCCACCTCGGTCATGGAATACGAGCGCGAGGGGTTTTTGCCCGAGGCCATGCTAAACGGGCTGGTGCGCCTGGGCTGGTCCCACGGCGATCAGGAGATTTTTTCGCGCGACGAACTGTTGCAGGCCTTTTCCACGGAAAACCTGGGCGCCTCGGCGGCGGTCTTTGACCGGGACAAGATGCTGTGGCTAAACGCCCACTACATCAAGGAGACCCCGGATGCGGCCCTGGCCGTGATGCTGGGGGATTTTCTGGGGCGGCTGGGCCGGGACGGTTCGGATACGGCGTATCTGGAGAAGGTCGTGCCGCTTCTTAAGCCCCGGGCCCAGACGCTGGTGGAGATGGCCGAGAAGGCGGCGTTTTTCGTGATGCCGGACGCGGAGCTGGCCCACGACCAAAAGGCCGTGGAGAAGTTTTTCACGTCCGAGGCCAAGGGGCATCTGGCGGCCCTGTGGGAGCTTTTAAAGACCGTCGAGCCGTTCGACCAGCCGTCGCTTGAGGCGGCGGTGCAGGGCTACCTGGACGCCACTGGGGTGAAGTTCAAGCTTTTGGCCCAGCCCATCCGGGTGGCGATCACCGGGACCACGGCCAGCCCCGGGCTTTTCGAGACCATGGAGGCGCTGGGGCGCACGCGGGTGCTGTCGCGCCTGGAGCGGGCGCTGAGCTTATAAGGCGGCGCGGCCGGGAAACCGGCGAAACGGGAAGGATTATGGCGGCCCGGGGAGTGATCCCCGGGCCGTTTTTTTGAATATGGCCTTGCGGTTGTATGTTTCTTTGAAAGAACGATATTTTTTTGAGGTTATTGACATGGAAGAGCTTGTAAGGTATAATTCAACAAAAATATAGGTTGAATAATGATAGAGATAGATTGGAATACTTTCCACCGCTCCCGGCTCGTATGTGGATTACTTCAAATTCTTGCCGCAATTCTCATTTCTGTATTATTTCCTCATTGCCAAGAGTCGAATCGAGCACAAAAACAAGAGATTTTGGATTTACTTGAAAAACAAGAAGATATTCTGGCAACATTTACAAAGACTATTTCATTTTCGGTTTCATTAAATGATGATATCAGAGCTTGCCATTATAGATTGGACTGCGACTTGGGTGGAAGTTACACAAAAAGTTGCGAAGCCGTTATAGTTGAAGGAAGGAATCTGTCATTGTCAGCGGGTGATACATATGAGTCTGTGTGCAGTATTGCCGAGGTTTATTTTTCAGATTCCCTAATTCGCAAGATTGAAACACTAAAGAACAGCATAGATGCTCTTTTTTCATATCCACTATGTGAATGTACAGGTAGCGATAATAAATACAGGGAAACGTTTGATAGAATACAAAATGTTGAGTATCCATCTGTCGTTTCAGGGATGAGAGACGAGATATTTGCGACTAGAAAAAAGCTAAGGCGGTGATCCATGGTACGGCGCATGATATTCGGCTTTGTGTGTCTTGCGATGCTGCTTTGGTGCTGTGTCGGTTGTGGCCCCCCCGCTGGAGGGGTGACGAAGTCAGCTCACTGGCCACCGCCTTCCAACGTGTCGAAGCCGCAGCAAGAGCAATCGGGGAGTGTCCAGGGACCGTCCCAAGCCGAGGGGGCGGAGCGAGGAAAGCAATCTCAGTAACAGAGTAATATGCATATAGCGATCTGAATGATCAAAATAATATCTATTCTATTACTACTAGCTGCATCCTGTTCAGTTAGCTGCCTGCGCGGCGGTGTCGCTGTTCTTGATATTTTGCCAATTCCGATCCCTAAGGTTGATGAAAAAATATGTTCAGCTGAATATATAAAAAATAAATATAAGTATGACTGCGCGACAAAAAAACATTCGATGAGTGATGAGCTGAAATCATCACAGGCGGCAGCGGATATATTCAATAAATTTACGTCTAGAATCACGGTCGGAGGTAAATCAGTTCAGGTCAAGGCCATTGACGACGTATACCGAAAGGCAAAGCGACTTGGAAATAATGACTATTATCTTGAATGCGGATCTGAATATCAAATTGAAGTTCAAATATCAGATGAGTCATGTTGGGCTGCATGCTCTCAATATCTAATTGCCTCACGCTTTAGGAAATATAAATCTCAAGAAGAAATAGTGCAAAAGGTCAAAAAGAATACTGACATAAATTCGAATATGGTTGCCGGGGATATACTCGATATTCTACGAGGTCTTGGGTTTATCGGTTTCGAGTATACCACCGATGGCGCAAATCAGTTGTTGCAATCGCTTGCATATGGGCAGCCAGTTATGATTGGCATATTGCCGGAATCAGAAGGCGATATTGGGCATGCTGTTGTGGTCACTGGGGTAAGATTCTCTTTTGCAGGGTCTGCGAGTCCTCCATGTTGGTTTTGTCCAAAATATGCTTTTACCGAATTTACAGTGCTTGATCCAGCAGATGGAAGTAAAAAAACTGTTTCGGAAAAAGATTTTGATTCAAAGATATATTTTGTAATTTCATATACATCGTATGAGACATGATGGCTAATTTGTAATGATGTCTTAAGAGCAAGCTATTTTTATGAAGAACATTCAGGAGATATTAAGCATAAACAATTTTCTATTCATTAAGCAGCATCACGATTTTTAAGATGTAAGTTGTTATTAATTTATGTTGTGTGAAAGCGTTGATGCTGTCTGCATGTGTATCTCCGGAAGGCCTTTCTCCAATTTCTTTCTTTGAATATCTATCTTGATCGACCAAAGCAATCATCTAGCAAAGAACGTATGGCCATGCGACGGATCACGGTCACGGAACTGCGCAAGAAATGTTCCGCCGTGCTTTGCGCGGTGGAAAAGGGCGAGTCCGTGGTCGTCGTCCGGCGCGGCCGGATCGTGGCCCGTCTGGTTCCCGCGACGGGCAGGGACTGGCGCGACGCCATGCCGCCCGGGCCGAAGCTCCTGGTCCCGGCCGAGGAGGCCTTCGCCCCTATGGCCGACGAGTTGGGGGAGTGAGGCTGACGCGTGGCGATGAGCAAAAGAAACGCTCCCCCGCGCGGACATCCGACCGGCGGGGGAGCGTGAAAAACCTTGAGGGGACTCAGCTAGACGGCGGTCTTGGCCGTGGGCTTGACCACCTCGCCCGAACGCAGGCAGCGGGTGCACACGGTCAGGGTCGTCACCTCGCCCGAAGGCAGCTGGGCGCGCACCGAAAACAGGTTGGGCTTGAAACGGCGCTTGCTTTTGTTGTTGGCGTGGCTGACGTTGTTGCCGCTCTGGGGCTTTTTGCCGCACTTTTCGCACATCTTGGCCATGGTTCCCTCCGGATATCGTATCCGCCTGTCGCGGAAAGCGTTTTTCCCTCGTTGCGCCAGCCGGACGGGACCCGGCCGCGTTTCGCGCGTGAAGAACTTCGCCTGATACACGCCCCAGGCGTGTTTCGCAAGCTTTTTCTTGACAAGGTCGGCGTTCGCGGATAGCTACGATTTCCTTGCGCGGGGGAACCATGGCTGAATTGTGGCTGGACATTACCGACATCCCGGCCCAGGGCCGGGAGTTTTCATTTACGGACCCGACCGTCTGGGAGGGGCCGTTTGTGGAGTTCGGCCTGCCCTATCGGCCAGACCCGCAGGCCCCGTTGGCGGCGGACATGACCGTGACGCCGCAAAAAAACGGCGCGTTCGTGCGCGGCAGGCTGACCGGGAAGGTCATAACGCCGTGTGACCGCTGCGCCGAGGAAACCACGGTGGTCCTGGACAGCGCCTTCGAGGTCTACGAAGAACTGCCCAGGCCTGGCGAGCTGTCCCTGGAGACGTTGCTTATGCGGCGTCGGGGCAAGGTGATTGAGCTTGACGCGGGCGGCCTGCTCTGGGAACAATTCGTTTTGGCCATGCCGGTCAAGCCGCTGTGCTCCGAGGACTGCCTGGGGCTGTGCCCCGGATGCGGTCGCAACCGTACGACCGGTTCCTGCACCTGCGGCGAACCGGATGGCGATCCGCGATTGGCCGCACTGCGCGGGCTTCGGGTCACGAAGCCGACGCACTAGGCGACGAGGGCCGCAGGTCCGTTTCGGGCCCGGCCGTGACGAGAAAAACATACGCTGAGGTTGAAAGAAGATGGCGGTACCTAATAGAAAAATCTCCAAGTCCCGCAAGGGCATGCGTCGCGCTCACGACAAGGTGGCCATCCCCACCGTGATCCTTTGCCCCTGCGGCGAGCCCACCCTGCCGCACCGCATCTGCCCGAGCTGCGGCACCTACCGGGGCCGCCAGATGCTCAGGAAGGAAGATGGCGAATAGCAGGCCGCGTATCGCCGTGGACGCCATGGGCGGGGACTTCGGCCCCCGCGTGGTGCTCCCCGGCGCCCTGCATGTCGCCAAGACCAAGAAGATCGACATCGTCCTGGTCGGCGACCAGCCCCGCATCGAGGCGGAGCTGGCGGGATACGGGGTCCGGGTCCAGGGGGTGGAGATCGTCCACGCCCCCCAGGTGGTGGAGATGGAGGAGAAACCCTCCGAGGCCCTTCGCAAGAAGAAGGACTCCTCCATCCAGGTGGCCATGAACCTCGTGCGCGACGGCTTGGCCGACGGGGTCATCAGCGCCGGGAACTCCGGGGCCACCCTGGCCAGCGCCATGTTCACCATCGGCCGGGTGCCGGGCGTGGAACGCCCCGCCCTGGCTACGTTCATGCCCACGGAAAAGTCCCACTTCGTGCTCATCGACGTGGGGGCCAACGTGGACTGCCGACCGTTTCATCTGCTCCAGTTCGGCATCATGGCCGACGTCCTGGCCCGGTCCATGCTCGGCATCCCCAACCCCCGGGTGGCGCTTTTGTCCATCGGCGAGGAGCAGGGCAAGGGCAACCACCAGGTCAAGGAAGCCTTCGAGCTCATGCGCATGAGTTCGCTTAATTTCGTGGGCAACGTCGAGGGCCGCGACCTCTTCACCGGCGACGTGGACGTGGTGGTCTGCGACGGGTTCGTGGGCAACGTGGTGCTCAAGCAGTCCGAGGGGCTGGCCTCGTCCCTGGGGCGGCTTTTAAAGGGCGAGCTGCGGCGCGGCTTTTTCGGCAAGATCGGCACCATGCTGGCGCTTAATTCGCTCAAGCGCTTTTCCCGGCTCGTGGACTACGCCGAATACGGCGGCGCTCCGTTTCTGGGCCTGGAAGGCATCTGCCTGGTGTGCCACGGGGCCTCCAACAGCAAGGCCATCGCCAATGCCGTGAACATGGCCGCCCGGTTCGTCGAGGGCAACGCCAACGAACATCTGGTCAAGGACATCGCCGCCAACATCAACCTGACGGTGGCCCGGAGAAAATCCCGCCACGCCGATCCGGCCGCCACGGCGGAATCGGCTGCGCCCACCGGGCTGATCGATATGGTCAGCGCCGATGATCCGGACCAGACGCCCTAACGAAGCCGCTGCATCCCCATGAAGAAATATCCCCTCATCCGTGGTCTGGGCCGTTACGTCCCCGAGCGGGTCGTGACCAACGCCGAGATGGAGCGCATGGTGGAGACCACCGACGAGTGGATCACCAGCCGCACCGGCATTAAAGAGCGGCGCATCGCCGCCCCGGGCCAGGCCACCAGCGACCTGTCCCTGGAGGCCTCCAAGGCGGCCCTTGGCGCGGCGGGCATGTCCGCCGACGAACTCACCCATCTGTTCGTCTGCACGCTCACCCCTGACGCCTATTGTCCTCCGTCGGCCTGCATCATGGAGGAAAAGCTCGGCGTGCGCGGCAAGGCGGCCATGGACCTAAACGCCGCCTGCTCCGGGTTCCTTTTCGGGCTGGACATGGCCCGGGCCGTGGTGTGCATGACCCCGGCGGCCAAGGTCCTGGTGTGCGCCTGCGACGTGCTCTCCACGCGCACCAACTGGGCCGACCGGCGCACCTGCGTGCTTTTTGGCGACGGCGCGGGCGCGGCCGTGGTGACCTCCGGCGACGAGGAAAAGCGGCCCGGAGATGCGGCCATCATCGACGTCAGGCTGCACAGCGACGGCTCCCTGGGACATCTGCTCACGGTCAAGGGCGGCGGTTCGGGGTCCCCCCTGCGTCTGGGCGACGTGGTGGGCGAGGATTTTTTCGTGCAGATGAGCGGCCAGGAGGTCTTCAAGCACGCGGTGCGCAATATGGTCGCCGTGTGCGAGGAGGTGCTCGCCGCCCATGGCCTAACCGGCGCGGACGTCGACTATTTCATCCCGCATCAGGCCAACTGGCGCATCATGGAGGCCGTGGCCAAAAAACTCGGCCTGCCCCTGGAAAAAGTCTGCGCCACGGTGGCGCTCTACGGCAACACCTCGGCCTCATCCGTGGCCATCGGCCTGGCCGAGTCCTATCAGGCCGGGAAGATCAAGCCCGGGGACAAGGTGCTGCTGTCCGCCTTTGGCGGCGGTTTCACCTGGGGCGCGGTGCTGCTTGAGTTTTAGCCCAGGCCGTGGTCAGGCCCGGGCCTGAAATCCTATTTGCCGTTTGGCCGCAAGTACGATAGGAAATGCGCTTTCAACGCACCCTAGCAGCGGCCGGGAAAACCGCCCGCATTCCGCGCGGCGATCCGAACTGACGGACTATCCATGAGCGAAACGACCAAAGCGGCCCTTGTGACGGGCGGCTCCAGAGGCATCGGCGCGGCCGTGGCCAGAAAACTCGCCGCCACAGGCCTGCATGTCCTTTTGACCTATGTGAGCAAGCCCGAAAAGGCCCAGGCCGTGTGCGACGAAATCGCCGCCGCCGGGGGATGGGCCACGGCCCTGCCCCTGGATGTGGGCGATCCGGCGGCCGTGGGGGCCTTTTTCGCGCAGCACGTCAAAGACAAGGTCGATCTGCACGTCCTGGTCAATAACGCCGGGGTCACCAAGGACGGACTCATCGTGCGCATGCGCGACGAGGATTTCGAGTCCGTGGTGCGGGTCAATCTTTTCGGGGCCTTCGCGTGTCTGCGCGAGGCCGCCAAAATCATGATGAAGCGCAGAAGCGGCCGCATCGTGAACATCGTCTCGGTGGTGGCCCAGTCCGGCAACGCCGGGCAGGCCAACTACGTGGCCTCCAAGGCCGGTCTCATCGGGCTGACCAAGTCCGCCGCCCTGGAGCTCGCCCCGCGGGGCGTCACGGTCAACGCCGTGGCCCCGGGGTTTATCGAAACGGATATGACCGCTGTCCTCACCGACGCGGTCAAGACCTCCTACGCTGACCGCATTCCCTTGAAACGTGCCGGGACCGCCGACGAGGTGGCCGACGCCGTGGCCTATCTGGCCTCGGACGCCGCGGCCTACGTCACCGGGCAGGTGCTGGCGGTCAACGGCGGAATGTATCTGTAAAAAAACATCGCGCTATTCTGGAGGGAAAGCATGTCTGTCGCTGAAAAAGTGAAGGAAATCATTGTCGATCAGCTGGGCGTGGATGAAAAGGAAGTCGTCTCCGACGCCAAATTCGTCGAGGACCTGGGGGCGGACTCCCTGGACCTGACCGAGCTTATCATGGCCATGGAAGAAGAGTTCGGCGTGGAGATCTCTGACGAGGACGCCCAGCAGATCCTCATGGTCAAAGACGCCGTCAACTTCATCGAGAAGAAAAAGGCCTAGCGCCGCAGCGTGAAAAGCATGACCATGCTTTTCGGGATAGGCAAGACGTCTGCGTCAGTCGCCCCGGGGGCGTCCTGTCCCCATTCCGGGTTCGCGGCGTGCCCCGAACGGGGTTGACGCGCACGCTAAACGCATTCCCGGGACGTCCCGTTCGCCAGCGTTCGGGGCGTCCCGGTTTTTCATCACAGACAACCGAATCGCACCAATTTTTATCCGTCCGGCGAACGGGATCGACCCGGCGGCCGGTCGGGGGGAAGAGGTTCCTATGATCGGCAAACGGGTAGTCGTCACCGGCCTTGCGGCCATCACCCCCATCGGGAACAACCTGGACGAAAGCTGGCGGAACCTGCTGGCCGGGGTTTCGGGCGCAGGCCCCATCACCCGGTTCGACACCACCGGCTACGACACCACCTTCGCCTGCGAAGTCAAAAATTTCGACGAAAAGGCGTACATCCCCCACAAACAGGCCCGGCGTATGGCGATCTTCACCAAGTACGCCGTGGCCGCCGGACTCATGGCCCTTGAGCACGCCGACTTCAAGGTGCCTGAGGCCACGGCCTCCCGGGTGGGGGTCATCGTGGGCTGCGGCCTGGGCGGCCTGGAGGACCTGGAGCTGTTCCATTCCAAGCTCCTTGAGCAGGGGCCGGGCCGGGTGTCGCCCTTTTTTATTCCCATGATCATCGCCAACATGGCCGCCGGGCAGATATCCATCTTCACCGGGGCCAAGGGGCCGGGCCTGTGCACCACCTCGGCCTGCGCCTCGGGCGTGCACGGCATCGGCTACGCCTATACCGACATCCTTTTGGGCCGGGCCGACGTCATGATCTGCGGCGGGGCCGAGTCCACCATCACCCCCCTGGGCGTCGCCGGGTTCAACGCCTTAAAGGCCCTGTCCACCCGCAACGACGATCCGACCAAGGCCTCGCGGCCCTTTGACAAGGATCGCGACGGCTTCGTCATCGGCGAGGGCTGCGGGCTTCTGGTCCTGGAGTCCCTGGAGCACGCCACGGCCCGGGGGGCGACCATCCTGGCCGAGGTGGGCGGGTTCGGAACCTCGCTCGACGCCTACCATATGACCGCGCCGCCGGAGTCCGGCGAGGGCATGGCCCAGGCCATGGCCGCCGCCGTGCGCGAGGCCGGGATGGCGCCGGAAGAGGTGGCCCACATCAACGCCCACGGCACCTCCACGTATCTAAACGACGCCTGCGAGACCACGGCCATCAAGAGCGTGTTCGGCGCGCACGCCTACAAAATGCCCATCACCTCAAGCAAGTCCATGATCGGCCACACCCTGGGCGCGGCCGGGGGGCTTGAGTCGGTCATAAGCGTCAAGACCATCCAGGACGGCGTCATCCCGCCCACCATCAACCTGGAGACCCCCGATCCGGCCTGCGATCTGGACTATTGTCCAGGCGTGGCCCGCAAGGCCGACGTCACGTCGGTTCTGTGCAACTCCTTCGGCTTCGGCGGGGCCAACGCCTGCGTCGTGTTCAAGAAGTTTGAGGGCTAACAAAGGACTATAGGGACCATGGACGAACTCCTCATTTCTGACCCGGAAGTCGGCAGGGCGGTAGCCCTGGAGATCGAGCGCCAGACCGGCAAGCTCGAGATGATCGCCTCGGAGAACTTCGTGTCCACGGCCGTGCGTCAGGCCCAGGGCAGCGTCATGACCCACAAGTACGCCGAGGGCTATCCCGGGAAGCGCTACTATGGCGGGTGCGAATATGTGGATGTGGCCGAGGATCTGGCCCGGGACCGGGTCAAGGCCCTTTTCGGCGCGCAGTACGCCAACGTGCAGCCCCATTCCGGCTCCCAGGCCAACATGGCCGTGTGCTTCGGGGCGCTGACCCCGGGCGACGTCATCATGGGCATGGACCTGTCCCACGGCGGACACCTGACCCACGGCTCGCCCGTCAACTTCTCGGGGCGCCTGTACAAGGTGGTCTTCTACCACGTGCAAAAAGAGACCGGGACCATCGACTACGCGGAAGTGGAGCGTCTGGCCCGGGAGCATCGTCCGAAGATGATCATCGCCGGGGCCTCGGCCTACCCGCGCATCATCGACTTCCCGCGTTTCAGGGCCGTCGCCGACGAGGTCGGGGCCAGGCTCATGGTGGACATGGCCCACATCGCCGGGCTTGTGGCCACGGGGCATCATCCCTCGCCCATCGGCCACGCCCATTTCACCACCTCCACCACCCACAAGACCCTGCGCGGTCCCCGGGGCGGGCTCATCCTGTCCTCGGAGGAGTTCGGCAAGACGCTCAATTCGCAGATCTTCCCGGGCATCCAGGGCGGCCCGCTGATGCACGTCATCGCGGCCAAGGCCGTGGCCTTCGGCGAGGCGTTGCGCCCCGAGTTCAAGAAATACCAGGGGCAGGTGGTGAAAAACGCCCAGGCCCTGGCCAAGGGGCTTATGGGCCTGGGCTACGACCTGGTGTCCGGCGGCACGGACAACCACCTGATGCTCATGGACCTGACCAACACGGACGTGACCGGCAAAGAGGCGGAGATCGCCCTGGACAAGGCCGGGATCACGGTAAACAAAAACACGGTGCCGTTCGAGACCCGCTCGCCGTTCGTGACCTCGGGCATCCGCCTGGGCTCCCCGGCCCTGACCACCCGGGGCATGGGCGAGGCGGACATGGAACGCATCGTGGGCTGGATCGACGCGGCCATCAAGGCCCGGGCCAACGACTCGCAGCTCGACGCCATCCGCCTCGATGTCGAGGGCTTCGCCCGGCAGTTTCCGCTGTTCGCCTGGTAGCGGGGGCGCCTTTTCGGCTCTTTCGGGGCCATGATCCGCACCTGGGGGGAAACCGCCGGGGCGGGTCATGGCCCCTTCGTTTTTCAGATCGGAGGGCAGGTGTCCGAGACCACCCGGTTCCTGCCGCCGCGTTTGCCGACGTACAGGCGCTGGTCCACGTCTTTTAACAAATCGTCGAAGGTCTTGCCCGGCGTGTAGGCGGCCACGCCGAAGGTCATGGTGACGTGCAGCGCGTCCTCGCCGACGCGGATGGGCTTTCCCCCGACGACCGAGCGCAGCTTCTCGGCCAGGACGACGCCCTTCTCCAGAGGACAGGCGGTGGCCAGGATCAGGAACTCCTCGCCGCCCCATCTGGCCGCCACATCCTCCTGTCGGATGTTTTTGCGCAGGCGGCGCGCGACATGGGCCAGCACGGCGTCGCCCGTGTCGTGGCCCATGGTGTCGTTAATATTTTTGAAGTTGTCGATGTCGGCCAGGATCAGGCTGAAGGGCGCCCCGCTGCGGGCGCTTCTGGAGAACTCCTCACCGACCCTGTCGGACATGGCGTGCCGGTTCACGAGCCCGGTCAGAAAATCGTGGTAGGCCACGATCTCGAGTTGGGCGTAGGCTGCGGCGAGTTTGTCGTTTTTTCTGTGCAACTCCTGCTCGTTCTCCTGCAATCTGGAGAGGAAAGTGCTGAATATGGTGTTTATTCTGCGCTCGAACAGGAAGAAAAGAACAGCACAAACCGTAAAAACGATGGCCATAAGGATGGCGAAACTGCGGAGCTGGGCCTCGTAGGCGTCTGTCAGGGCCTGGTTTCTTTTCTGGATGAGGGCGTCTATGTCGTCCATGTACACGCCGGTACCCACAATCCAGTCGAATGGTTTGTACAGCTTGACGTAGGAAAGCTTCTCGGTGATCTCCATGCTGTTCAGTTTCTTGAATTGGTATTTGAAATACAGCTCGCCGTCCCGATTTATGCCCTCCAGCTCCTCCTTGTACGGAAGATTGCCGTGGATGTCCGGGGTGTTGGTGGACAGGGGGTTGCCCTCCGTCTCCGGAAGATTCGGGTTCACGGCGCGGATGGCGTACCCGTCGCCGCCGGCATAGTTGTTGACCTCGTTGACCCAGATGTATCTTCCCTGGTCGAAACGGGCGGCGCGGATGAGGGACTTGGCCCTCTCCCTGGCCACGGCGTCCAGGGAGGCGGCCCGGAAAAAAAGGCTGACGGTCATCCCCTGGGACATGCTGGCTGTGGCCGTCACGGGAAAGGCGGCGTCGGCCTCACCGGGTGTGATGTGCGTAAAGGCGTCGGCGTCCTGCCGCCCGTTGCTCCAGATCACGCGTCCCGTGGCCGGTTCGCGGATCACGACCCCGGCGTCGGCCAGGGTCAGGGGCGTGCCGGGCGGGGGATGCGAACCGTCCCGTCTGGGCTCGGCAAGGGTCTGGACGGCCTGCGCATCCAGGCGGGAGAAGGCCTGGGCCTGGGCCTGGCACAGGGCCGCAAACTCGGTCCGGGTGAACGACCGTATGGTGTCGATTTCCTGGATCGTGCGGGTGACGTTGTTTTCCAGCGTTCTTTTGCTTCCGGCGATGATGGTGGTTTCTATCTCGGAAATGAGCAGGTCGTAGCTTTCCCGGGAGTCGATGAAATACGGGATGCTGACGGCCAAGGCCACGGCGGCCATGGCCAGGAGGGCGGAGGTGTAGTAGAAGAGCCTGATTTTTTTGCGAATGATCGTGTCCATACTGTCAGCGCCCTGACCCGGGCGCTCCTCCGGAAAAGCCGGAAAACGGTTCGCCCCATGCGAGCTTTTCCGGAAAAGATTTTTGTGACTTATATTAATGCAATGATATGATCCGGAAATCCATGATATGCGGCATGGGGGAAAGCGGCTGTCTGTGCGCACGCCATGCCAGTCCGCAGCGCCGTTTCGCAGCGTGATTTCCTCCCAATCTCTACAACAGATCACGAAGTCGTGCAATCTGTCGTGCCCGATGCATCGGTTGTCTGCCTCCAGGGCCGTGCCGTCAGGTCTGGAAAATCGGTTGTGAAAGGAAGTGACGGGGATATCGCCTTCCCAGGTCGAAATGCGCATGCGATGTGCATTGCGGAGAAGGCCGGGGGGGGACGCGGACGCCCGAAACGGCGTGCGGCCGGGCGCCGCTCACGGTCTCGCCGGAGAAGGGCTTGACATGGCCCGAAAATCCGCCAAGTCTGGCGGCCCTGCCGCGCCGCCGCCCACAGGGACGAGGACGAGATCCCGGGCGGCGAAACCCGCTCCCGGCAGGCCAAAGGCCATACCAATGGACAACCGACTCCCCTGGCCCGACTACTTCATGCGCATCGCGCACCTCGTGGCCGAACGCAGCACCTGCCTGCGCCGCAAGGTCGGGGCCGTGGCCGTGCGCGACAAACGCATCCTGGCCACCGGCTACAACGGCGTGCCGTCGGGCATCGCCCACTGCCTGGACGTGGGCTGCCTGCGCGAGAAGCTCGGCATCCCCTCCGGACAGCGCCACGAACTCTGCCGGGGCCTGCACGCCGAACAAAACGTCATCATCCAGGCCGCCGTGCACGGCATCAGCATCGACGGCGCAAACATCTACTGCACCACCCAGCCCTGCCTCATCTGCGCCAAAATGCTGATTAACTGCAAGGTCAAACACATCTACTTCGCCCAGGCCTACCCCGACGAACTCTCCGAGGCCATGGTGGCGGAAGCAGGGATCGGCTTTGAACACCTCTCCGGTTCTTTCTGATCACGACGCGCAGTTCATGCGCGAGGCCCTGGCCCAGGCCGCGAAATCACGGGGGCTGACCGCCCCCAATCCGGCCGTTGGCGCGGTTATGGTGCAAGACGGCCAGGTCGTGGCCACAGGGCGCCACGAATGCTGCGGCGGCCCGCACGCCGAGGCGGCCTGCCTGGAAAACGCCCGCACGCTGGGCGTCGATCCGGCCGCCTGCGCCATGTACGTGACGCTTGAACCCTGCAACCACCACGGCAAGACCCCGCCCTGCACCCGCGCCATCCTGGCCGCAGGCGTCAAACGCGTCTATATCGGTTGCGCCGACCCCAACCCGGATGTGGCCGGAAACGGCGCGGCGTTTCTGCGCGAGCGCGGCGTGGCCGTGGCCATGGGCCTGCTCGAACGCGAATGCCGGGACATGATCGCCGACTTCCTCGTCTGGAAGAGCACCGTCCGGCCCTATGTGCAGCTCAAGCTGGCCGCCACCCTGGACGGCCGCATCGCCTGCCGCACCGGGCACTCGCAGTGGATCACCGGCCAGGCCGCCAGACGCCGCGTGCATGAGCTGCGCGCCCGCTGCGACGCCGTGCTCGTGGGCGGCCAGACCTTTAGGGCCGATGACCCGGGCCTGGATCCGCGCCTGTCCCCATCCCCGGCCTGGGCCAAAAATCCCCTGGCCGTGGTGCTCACCAGCCAGCTTCCCCCCCCCGGCGCCGAGGCCACGCTGCTTGCCAGACGCCCCACGCAGACCATCTTCCTGACCGACGCCCTCGCCGCCGACTCGCCCGCCGCCTCGTCCCTGCGCAACCTCGGCGTGCGCGTCCTGGCCGTGGGCGAACCCGGGAAACTGTCGCTCACCGCAGCCCTTTCCTGCCTGCGCGCCGAGGCCGCCTGCCATACCGTGCTGTGCGAGGGCGGCGGTCGGCTCGGGCTGTCGCTGCTTGAGGCCTGCCTCATCGACGAGTTCTTCCTGTTTCTGGCCCCCAAAATCCTCGGCGACGAACTGGCCGTGCCGCTTTTCTCCGGCCGCCGCGCCGAATCCATGGAACAGGCCCTGCGCCTGCGCACCACCGCCACCGAACGCATCGGCGACGATCTGCTCGTGACATTGAGACCCAAAGAATAAGAACATCGGGGCTGCCGCCCCGTACCCCGCCCGGGGGAAATCATTTCCCCCGGACCCCCTGGGTTCCGGCGGGTTACCCCCCTGCCGGGGGGCGTGGGGGGCGGCGCCCCCCACACGCCTTAGCGCAACAGGTCGCCGAAGTGTTGGCGGCGCAGCTCGTCCAGGACGCCGTTTGATTTTGAGATATCCAGGAACATCTCCAGCCACTGCCACAGGTCGAAGTCGCCTTTTTGCAGGGCGATGCAGTAGGGTTCGTAGGTAAACGGGGTGAGCAGGGCCGTGGTGGTGTCGGGGTTTTGCTTGTGGAGTTTGGCGATGGAGATCTGGTCGTACAAAAATGCGTCGGCCCGGCCGTTGACCACTTCCTGGGCGCAGGCGGTTTCGTCCTTGAAGCGGTTGATCTGGGCCTTGGGAAAGCGTTTGGTCGCGATGAGGTCGGCGGTGGTGCCGGTTTTCACGGCGATGGTCCGGGACGGGTCGTCCAGGGCGGCCACGCTGATCATGTTTGGGGCCTTTTTGTTGCTGACCAGGGCGCACAGGCCGGTGGTGAAATAGGGCCGGGTGAAGGTGATGGTCTTGGCCCGTTCCAGGGTGCCGGTGATGCCGGAGATGATGAGGTCGATTTTTCCCGCCTGCAGCGCCGGGATGAGTCCGGTCCACTCCATGTCCTTGATTTCGAGTTCGACGCCGAGTTCCTTGGCGATGGCCCGGGCGATGTCCACGTCGAAGCCTACGGGTTCGCCTTTTTCGTTGACGAATTCGAAGGGCCAGAATTTGAGCTCCATGCCTACGATGAGTTTGCCCCGGGTGGTGATGGCCGCAAGTGCGCTGCCGGAGGCGACGTCATAGGGGGCGGTTGACGCCAGACAGACGCCGCAGCACAGGGTCAGGGCCACGAAGGTGGTGAGCATGATGCGGATGAAACGGATCATGGGATGCCTCCTGGTCGGTTAGGGTGGGAGGATGATCCGCGTCAGCCCGGTCGATCCGGGCGGGCGGGGCATGGGGCGCCGTTGTCAGGCGCTGCGGGCGGCGGCCTCCTGCCAGGCGGCCAGGACCGGCGCGAAAACCGCCTCGGGCGCGGCGTCGGCGGCCACGATGCGGAAGCGCCGACGGTCCAGGGCGGCCAGGGTCAGGTAGCCCTGGCGCACCCGGGAATGGAAGGCCAGGCTTTCGGCCTCGAAGCGGCCTTCGTCTGCGGACGCGCCGTGTTGCAGGTTGCGGGCCAGCGCCCGGCGCAGGCCGATTTCGGGTTCGATGTCGAGCAGGATGGTCAGGTCCGGGGTCAGGCCGCCGGTGGCCGTGGCGCTCAGCTGGTGCAGCAGGGCGGGGTCCAGGCCCCTGCCGTAGCCCTGGTAGGCCACGGTGGAGTCCTCGAAGCGGTCGCACAGGACCACGGCGCCCAGGTCCAGGGCCGGGCGTATCACCTCGGCCACGTGTTGGGCCCGGTCCGCCAGATACAGGAACAGCTCCGCCCGTTCGCACAGGTTGGTGGTGGCCGTGCTGAGCAGGATGCGGCGCAGTTCGCGGCCCACGGCGCTGCCGCCGGGTTCACGGGTGGTGACCACGTCCCTGCCCTGGCGCCGCAACGCCTCGGCCAGAAGCCCGATCTGGGTGGTCTTGCCGGTCCCTTCTATGCCTTCAAAGGTAACGAACACTGGATGGTCCCTTTGTCCTCGGTTTTTTTGGCCTCGTCCTGGCGCGTGACCCGGCGGGGGTTGTAGAGGAAGCGTTCCAGGGTGCGCACGTAGGGCGACCAGGAGGCCTCGGGGTCGTCATCGTCAAAGGCCCCCAGGGTCTGGTTGAGCTTGGCGTCGATGTTGTCCGCGAAATGCAGGACGAAGGCCTCGGGGGTCTTGGGGCGCTTGGGGGAGCCGAATGCGTATTCGCCGTGGTGGCTGACCATGATGTGCTTGAAATGCAGGACAAGCTCGGGGTCGAGGTCTTTGGCCTTGCGAAAAAACGGTTCGAGCACGTCCAGGCCGAGCACGATGTGCCCCAGAAGCCGCCCGGGATCGGTATAGTCCCGGGGCAGCCCGGCCGTAAGCTCCCAGGCCTTGCCCAGGTCGTGGAAGGCGGCGGCGGGCAAAAGCGTGTCCATGTCCAGGGCCGGATAGCGGCCGCCGATGGCCAAAACCAGGCCGCACACGGACAGGGTGTGTTCGAGCAGGCCGCCCACGTAGGCGTGGTGCACGCTCTTGGCCCCGGGCGCGGCCACAAGCCGGGCGCGCACCTCCGGGTCGGTCAGGACCTTGCGGGTGAACCGCCGCCATGGGGCGTGCCGGATGTTGTCCCGGCACAGGGCCTCCAACTCCTCCAGAAGCTCTGCCGGGGGCACGGCGCTCGATGCGGTGAAAAGCGGCAGCAGGGGGGCCAGGGCCTCGGGGGGCAGAAACTCCAGACGGTCTACGGATATCTGGGTCTTGTCCCGGTAGCTGCCCGCCATCCCCTCCACCCGGACCAGGGACCCGGGGCGGATGTCGGCGTAGAGCTGGCTGGCCGGGCTCCAGACGCGGGCCTCCACGGCCCCGGTGGCGTCTTCCAGGGCCAGGGTCCAGAAGGGTCCGTTTTTGGCCTGGCCGGACTTGGCGTCGGCCACGAGGAACAGATCGTCCACGGCGCGGCCCGGGACGAGATCCTTGACGAAGGTGGTTTTTCCGCTCACGGTGTGCTCGGTTTTCGGGGCATGGGGCCTTTGCGGCGTTTCATAATCGCCAAAACGTGCCTTGATGCCGCACGCTTGTCAATCGATGCGGGGCTGCCCGCACAAGGGCCAGGCGTCACCGGGACGCCATGAAACAAGGATACGAGACCGGGCATGAAGATACTTTTGACCAATGACGACGGCATCCAGGCCGTGGGCATCCGGGCCCTGTACAAGGGACTGTGCGACGCGGGCCACGAGGTGCATGTGGTGGCCCCCATCACCGAGCAGTCCGCCGTGGGGCACGCCGTGACCCTGGCCTCGCCGCTTCGGGTGAAGGAGTTCAAGGAAAACGGCTTTTTCGGCCTCGGGGTGTCGGGCACCCCGGCCGACTGCGTCAAGCTGGCCCTGGCCGCGCTTCTGGACGGCGCGCCCGATCTGGTCATGTCCGGCATCAACAGCGGGGCCAACGTGGGCGTGGACATCCTGTATTCGGGCACCGTGTCCGCCGCCACGGAAGGGGCCTTGGCGGGCCTTGCCGCCCTGGCCGTGTCCGTGGACGACTATTCCCCCACGGATTTGTCTGGGCAGGGGGCCTACGCCGCCGCGTTCGCCGCCGCCGTGCCCTGGGCCGAGGTGCCGCGCGGCTGCGTGCTCAACCTGAATTTTCCCCGCCGCGCCATGTCCGAGACCCTGGACCTGCGGCTGTGCCCCCAGACCCTGGCCACCTACAAGGACTGGTTCGACGAACGCAAAGACCCGCGCGGCCGGACCTATTATTGGCTCGACGGCGTCATCCCGGGCGCCAACGTGAAGGCGGGGACGGACCGTGATCTGCTTTCCCAGGGGCACATCACCCTGACCCCCCTGCGCTTCGATTTCACCGACACCCCGACCATGGAGCGCCTAACGGGCCTTTTCGAGACATGCCCCGTGAAGCCTCCCCGGGGCTGACGCAGGCCGATTTTTCCGCAGCCCGGGCCACAGCGGGCGCCTCCCTGCGGCCAGCCCGGCGAGTCCCGACTGGCGGGCGGCGGGGCGCCGCCGCCGCGACGACCGACATGCAAATGATGGCGCGGCGCGAGTTTCTTTTTTCCGATATCCATAGTACCATGGAGCCATGGGCGCCGGGGTTTTGGAAGGCTGACCGGCGGCCCTCAAGACAAGGAGATCGCGGCCCGGCCCGCGAACCAGCGGATATGAAGATACTTGTGGTGGATGATTCCCGGTCCCAGGCCATGCTTCTGGCCGGCATCCTGCGTGCGGCAGGCTATGAGGACATTGTCGAGGTGCATGACGCCGCCGTCGCCTTGCGCCTGCTCGAAGAACGCTCGGCCGAATCCGGCGAATGCGACGTGGATCTGATCCTCATGGACATCGTCATGCCGGTGATGGACGGCATCGAGGCCACCAAGCGCCTCAAGGAAAACCCGCGTTTCCGGGATATCCCGGTGGTCATGGTCACCGTGCGCGATGAGGTCGCCAGCCTCGAACGCGCCCTGGAGGCCGGGGCCATGGACTATATCAGCAAGCCCGTCAACCGCCTGGAGCTGTGCGCCCGGGTACGCTCGGTCCTGCGCTTCAAGGAGGAGATCGACCGCAGAAAGGCCAGGGAGCGGGAGCTTGAGGCCCTGACCGAGCGGTTGGAGCAGCTCTCCAACCAGGACGGCCTGACCGCCGTGAGCAACCGCCGCCGCTTCGAGGAGGTCTACGACAAGGAATGGCTGCGGGCCAAGCGAGACGGCGTCCCCCTGTCCCTGCTCATGATCGATATCGATTTTTTCAAGGCCTACAACGACACCTATGGGCATCTGCGGGGCGACTGCTGCCTCAAGGCCGTGGCCGAGGCCATCTGCATCGTGCTCAAAAGGCCCGGCGACTTCGTGGCCCGCTTTGGCGGCGAGGAGTTCGTGGTCATCCTTCCCGGGGCGAATCAGACCGGGGCCGTGGCCATCGCCGAGGAGATTCGCGAGAATATCCGCAGCCTGGAGATCGAACATGCCGCATCCGGCGCGGCCGACAGGGTCACCGTGAGCATCGGCGTGGCCAGCGTGCGCCCACGGGCCGATCTGGGACCCAAGGCCCTGCTTGAGGCCTCGGACGAGGCCTTGTATCTGGCCAAGACCAACGGCCGGGACCGGGTGGAAGTCCGGGAGACGCCGTAACCCCCAAACGCCTCCCGGAAGGGACGGACGCCGTGGGGCGTCCGAAAAAAACGCGCCATGTTCTTCACCGCCATCCGCCGCCGCCTTTCCCCTGCGGGCTATGCCGCCTCCGTGTCCGGACGTCGGCCAGGGGGGCGTGCGGCCCATGCGGCGAAACGTCTCGTCTTCGGCCTTTTACTGGGCGGGCTTGCGGTCCTGTGCGCCGCCTGCGGGGACGGCGGGGACCATCCCGTGGACGTGGTCAAGGCTGCGCGCTTTTCGCCGGACTCCGGGGCCAGCGTGGGCGAGGTGCTGGCCGGATATGGGCTTTTCACGGACCCGGTGTGGGAGACCTACGTGGACGAGCAGCAGCGGACCATCGTCCGGTTTGCGGCCCAGTACGACGTGGCCAGGGGACGCGCCCAGTGCCCCCAGGCAGGTCCCGAGGTCCGTCCCGCCGCCCGGGTCTTCGTCACGCTGGTCTATTTCCTCCAGGGCGACGGGAACGTGTCCCTGCTTGAGATGACCATCGACGCCTATTCCGCTACGGGCTATTCGGCCAGGTATCTGGCCGAGGCGTCGAGCGTGCCGCGAATCGCCTCGGGCCAGCCCTGCGTGGCCTGCATGGCCCTTTTCCTTCCCGCCTCCCTGTAATCCGGACGACGGCCGTGGCTGCGGCCAGGTCCCTCCCGTTTTCCTATCCCATGATGTCGTGAGGACGCGCATGAGCATGTTATTTCTGGAAATCGGCGTCGTGGCGCTGTGCATCCTGCTCAACGGGTTTTTCGCCCTGTCGGAGATGGCCCTGGTCTCGGCCAACCGGTTGCGGCTTCTGGCCAGGGCCAAGGCCGGGAGCCGGGGGGCGGCCAAGGCCCTGGACCTTTTGGAGCGGCCCGAGGCCTTTTTCCCCACGGTGCAGGTGGGCATCACCCTGGTGGGGGTGTTCACCGGGGCCTATGGCGGGGCTACCCTGGCCGATGTCCTGGCCGCGTCGCTTGCGGGCGTCCCGGCCCTGGCCGACTATGCCGGAGGCCTCAGCCTGGGGCTGGTGGTGGCGGCCATCACCTATCTGTCCATCGTGGCCGGGGAGCTTGTCCCCAAGCGGCTGGCCTTCGCCCATCCGGAGCGGCTGGCCGTGGCCTGCGCCCCGGTCATGCACGGGCTTATGACCGGGGCCGCCCCGGTGGTGCGCCTGCTTGGCGGCTCAACTGAGCTTGTGCTGCGACTTTTTCGCGTGGCGGACGTCCGGGAGCGGCGCATGACCGAGGAGGACCTGCGCGGCCTTTTGTCCGAGGCGGCCCGGACCGGGGTCATCGAGCAGGGGGAGCGGCGCATGGTGGAGCGCCTCATGCGTCTGGGCGACCGACGGGTGGGGCTTTGCATGACCCACCGCCTGAAGGTGAGCTGGCTGGACGTCGAGGCCACAGCGCAGGAGAACCTGCGCACGGTCATGGACAACCCGTATTCGCGCTATCCCGTGGCCCGGGGGGACTTGGGCGCCGTCATCGGCGTGGTCCGGGCCAAGGAATATCTGGCCGCCCTGGCGATGGGGGAGACGCCGGACCTGGCCAAACTGGCCCACGATCCGGCCTACGTGCTGGAGAGCTCCCGGGTGCTGGCCCTTTTGGAACGCTTTCGCCGCCGCGCCGGAATGCGGTTCGCCGTGGTGGTGGACGAATACGGGGACGTGCAGGGCATCGTCACCCTGGGGGACATCCTGGAGGCCGTGGTGGGGGACATTCCCGCCCCGGACGAGGCGGCGGAACCGGCGGCGGTGCGTCGCGAGGACGGCTCCTGGCTGCTGGACGGGCTTTTGCCGGTGGACGAGGTGCACGACATCCTGGGGCTTACGCCCCCGGACCCGGCCGAGGCCCACCGCACCCTGGCCGGAATGGTCCTGGCCCGGCTGCACGGCGCCCCGGCCATGGGACAGGCCGTGACCCACGCCGGGTGGCGCTTCGAGATCGTGGACATGGACGGGCGGCGCATCGACCGGGTGCTGGCCTCGGCCGCGCCCGCGCCGTAGCGGGAGCTTGAGGGGGGAGGCCTGCGGCGGCCCAAGGGGGCGCGACCCCCTTGGGGAACCCGGCACAGGGGGCTTACTTGCCCTTGGAGATCTTGATGGCCTCTTCCAGCTCCTCGAAGGTGGGCCGGTGGCCGGTGGGGATGGCCCGGCGTCCGGCCTCCAGGGCCACGGGCGGCGGGTTGCCGCCGACGAACGCCCCAAGCGCCGCCTTGATCACCAAAAGCGTCGCCTCCACCTCCTTGGCCCGGTGCTCCATGTTGGCGGCCATGGGGCCGAGGAACCCGTAACACCCCAGAACGCCGAGCATGGTGCCCACCAGGGCCGCGCCGATGGAGTGTCCCAGCACCTCGGGCGGCTCGTTGAGCTTGCCCATGGTGATGACCACGCCGAGCACCGCGGCCACGATGCCCAGGCCCGGCAGGGCGTCGGCGGTGCGGTTCAGGGTGTGGGCGGCCTCCAGCGCCTCATGGGCCGAGGCCTCGATGTCGGCGTCCATGATGTTGTCGAATTCGTGCTGCTCGATGTTGACGGTCGAGAAAATGCGCATGGTGTCGCACACGAAGCTGACCACGGCGGCGTTGCCCTTGTTTTTGGCGAAGGCGCTGAAGATGGGGCTTTCCGTGGGATGCTCGATGTCTTTTTCGATGGCCACCAGACCCTCGCGGCGAATCTTCATAAAAAGCATGGACAGCACCGTGAGCATCTCCAGGTAGTAGCCCTTGCTGGTCTTCATGGACCCGAAGATGGCGAAGAAGCCCTTGAAGGTGTGGATGAGCACGTCTTTTGGCGAGCTGACCACCATGGAGCCGAAGGCGCCGCCCATGATGATCAGCATTTCCGCCGGGGCCGCCGAAAAAAGCAGGGAAAAATTGCCCTTTTCGAAGAAAAAGCCCAGGCCCACGGCCCCAAGCACGATGACGATGCCGATTATGACGAACATGGTTCCGCCGGATGGTGGAGGTGGGCGCGGCCAAGGTCCGGCCGGAGCCGGGCGGATGCCGCGTCAGAACTGTTTTTCAGTGGCCTTGTCATATATTTTGTCAATTTCCCGTTCAAGAAGATCGTTGGGCGAGGGCACGGGCGGCGGCGCTGGCTGCGTCGGCGCGGTCTCGGTTTTCCGGCCGTTCCCGGTCGCGTCCCGGGCCGGGCCGCTCCCGGCGTCCTGGGGCTGGCCTGGGGCTGGCTCCTGAAAGAGCAACAGGCTGATGCGCCGGTTTCTGGCGTCCAGGGGGTCGGCGGGCACATAGGGCATGGTGGCGGCGAATCCGGACACCATGACGATGTTTTTGGGCGGAAATCCGTCCTTGAGCATGAGGCGTCTGGCGGTCTGGGCCCGGTCCGTGGACAGCTCCCAGTTGGTGTAGGAATCGGTGCCGTAGGGCGCGGCGTCGGTGTGGCCCTCCACCACCACCTTGAGGTCGTCTTTTTTGAGCACGCCGGTCAGGGTGGCCAGGATGCGCTGGGCGTCAGGGGTCAGGGCGGCCCGGCCGCGCTCGAAGATGGGCCGGTCCAGCTTGTCCATGATCTCGATGCGGACCTTGCCGTCCTCAACCGTCACGCTGACCTGATCGGCCAACTCCGGCAACGACTGGCGCAACTGGGCCTTGACCATCTGCTCCACGCGCTTTTGCTCGGCGGTCGGCCCCCCGGCCTCGGGTCCCGCGCCCGTGCCGCCGCCCACGTCCGCAGCCGGGCCGTCGGGCTCGTGGGAGGAGCTGCTGACCACGGCGGGCGGCCCCAGGCCGCCGGTCTCCAGGGGAATGGCCCCGGGTCCCGGGGCCTCGAACAGGCTGAACTCGCGGAAATAGGCGGCGACCTCTTCCTGCTTCTGCTTGGGCGTCATGTTTAAAAGCCACATGAGCAGGAAAAAGGCCATCATGGCCGTGACGAAGTCGGCGTAGGCCACCTTCCACTGGCCGCCGTGCGCCCCCGCCGCAGACTTCTTGATCTTCTTGACGATGATCGGGGCCTTGTGTCCCTGTTCCGCCATGCCTCACCGCGTCCCTGGCCGTCTCTGGCGGCCGTTTGGGCGAATCGGATACAATTTATGTGCCAAATTAGCGTGTTATGCTGGTGTACCCGGGAGCGGTCCCGGAGGCAAGACCAAAAAAAGGGAACGGACCTACGCCCGTTCCCTTAAAAAAGTGCTGTCAAAAAAGGCGGTTATGCCGAAAGCACGGCCACCCGGGTCTTGACCTTGTTGCGGCGGGTGTACTTCTCGAACTTGACCACGCCGTCGATGAGCGCGAACAGGGTGTAGTCGCGCCCCATGCCGACGTTCTCGCCGGGATGGAACTTGGTGCCGAGCTGGCGCACCAGGATGTTCCCGGCCAGCACCTTTTGCCCGCCGAAGCGTTTCACGCCACGCCGCTGCCCGGCGCTGTCGCGTCCGTTTCTGGAGCTGCCGCCTGCTTTTTTATGAGCCATGATGGGCCTCCTTGCTGCCGGGCGTTAGGCCCGAATGGATTTCACTTCCAGGGTGGTGTAGTCCTGGCGGTGGCCGGTTTTCTTGTGGGAGTCGTTGCGACGCCACTTGTGGAAGACCACGATCTTGGGTCCCCTGGCCTGGCCGCTGACCACGCAGGTCACGGCCGCGCCGTCCACATAGGGCGCGCCGATTTTGACTCCGGATTCTCCGCCCACCATGAGCACTTTGTCCAGGGTCAGCTCATTCCCGGTTTCCACCGGGAGTTTCTCCACCTGGATCTTGGCCCCTTCCTGAACCCGATATTGCTTTCCGCCGGTCTCGATGATCGCGTACATGAGTTTTTTCCCTCCGCAAAAGAAGAGGTGTCGTCTACCCCAATCATGGGGGGTCGTCAAGTCCCTTTTCCCTGCGCGTCAGACTTTGCTGCCGCGCGCGCCTACAAATCCAGGCCGCAGGCCCCATTTTTTTGCGCGTCAGGCTTTGCCGCTTTTATTATTGCGGCCGGGCCAGAAACGTCAGGGCCAAAACCCGGTTGATGAGCAGCCGGTCCGGCTTGACCTCCGGGACCTCCTCCCCGGCCCGCAGCGTGGTGACCACCGCCCGTCCCAGCACCAGGCGTCCCTCGCGGCCGTCGGCCAAAAGGGTCCGCAGGCCCCAGATGTTGTGGTAGACCACCGGGCGGCCCTGAAATTCGCCCACGTAGAGCATGATGTGGCCGCGCATCCACACCAGGGTGGCGAAGGGGACGCCCCGGGACAAAAGGGCCGCCTCCTTCTGGGCCGGGGTCAGGCCCTCCAGGGACATGGTGGGGCCGGATTTGGCCTGGGCGCTGGAGTTGCGCGGCAAAAAGACGCCAAACGGGGCGAACAGGTCGCGGACCAGGGACGAGCAGTCGCGCGTGTCGTCGATGCCGCCCCAGCCGTAGGTCTGGCCCATCATCTGGTCCGCCACCTGGGCGATCTGGCGCGGCGTGGCCGCAAGGGGCATGGGGGCCGCGTCCGCCGCCGACAGGGACGCCTGGCGCAATACGGCCATGCCGCCGGGGCCGGCCGCAGGCACGAGCACCGTGGTCCCCGGCCCGGACTGTCCGGCCAGGGGCAGCACGCAGCCGATGTCCGCGACCGCGCCCCCGGGAAAAGACACGTTGTCGCGCAGGATGGCCGCGTAGCGCCCGGTCTGGAAGTCGCGCATGAAGGCCTCGTCCGCAAAGGCCGCGTCCGCAGCCGGTATCCAGCCGAAGGTGTAGGGCGTCTCCACCAGAAGCCAGGTCCCGTCGCGGGTGGCGTGGGACACGTAAAGCGGCGTGCCCAGGTGGACGGTTGAGTGTTGCAGGTAGTCGAAGGGATAGCCCTCGCCGGGCAGGCTCGGGTCGTTGTAGCGATGTCCGGCGGTGGGCATGGACCGGATGTTGGTGTTTTTTATGGTCACGGCCCGGCGCGACAGGCGCGGGAAGCCGCGCAGGTCGGCCTCGCGCTCCACGCCCGCAGCCCAGGCCGGGTCGCGGGGCCGGTTTTTCTCGTCAAAGCCCGGGGACTTTTTGTACTGGGTAAACGGCTCCAGGATCGATTTCAGGCCGTAGGCCGGCTTTTCCTGGGTCCAGGGCGCAAACTGGGACAGGGTGAACTCCTCCAGGCGCAGCGCCGCCTGCTCCCGGGTCAGAAGCGGCTTGTCCGGGGACTGGCGCTGGGCGAACCACATGGTCTTTTGGGGAATGGCCCGCAGGTCCTCCACCTCGCCCGGACCCCGGGGCAGGGCGGGCTGGCCCGTGGCGGGGCCGGTTTTCGGGGCGCATCCGGCGATGGCGGCCAAAAGGACGAGGATAAGAAAAAGGGCGTGCAGCCGACGGTTCATGAAGGCGGGCTCCTTGCGTGGCGGGGGATGTGGGACGGCCCGGCGGCGGGCCAGGGCTTTTTCTTGACGCAAGACGCCCCGGATGTCTATCCGCTGTGGGGAGTGACCGGGCCGCACTGGAGACGGCCAGGTCCGGTCGGGAGGATGTCCATGGCGACGCACGGCGCAGGGAAAAAAAACAGCCCCGGGAAAAAGGTCCGCTACGCGGCCACGCCCCAGGACGCGGCGGCGGCCGCCCGGTTGCTGGCGGCCATGCTCGACGTGCCGACGCCGGTTTCCGTGCGCATCAGCCGCCGGGCCTCCGGCGTCATCCTGCGCATGCTGCCCGGGACGGGCCTTGAGATCGTGGTCCCGGCGGGATGCAGTCTCGATCTTTTGCCCCTGGCCGTGGAGTCGCGCCGGGCCTGGATTGAGGACGCGGCGGCCAGGCTGGCCGCCTCGGGGGAGCTGCCCGGGATGCTGCCGGTGGCCTTGCCGCAACGGGTGGTCCTGACCGCCTTTGGCCTGGAGTACCGGGTGGAGTACGTGTCCCGGCGGGGGACGCAGGCCGCCCGGCCGGGGGCCGTGGTGCGGGAGATGGGGCCGGGACGGCTGGCCGTGGCCCTGCCCGGCCCCGACGCCGGGGCCAATGCCGGGGCCGACGCCGGGGCCGACGCCGAGGCCATGGGCCGTGAGGCGGCGCGGCGGGGATTGTGCGATTTTGTCCGGGCCAAGGCCGGGCCGCTTCTGGTGGCGGGCCTGCGTGAGGTGAGCCGGGAGGTGGGGTTGGCCTTTACCGCCGCCTCGGTGCGCAAGCAGCGCACCCGCTGGGGCAGTTGCAGCCGCGGCGGTCGGGTGAGCCTCAACCTGAATCTGGCCTTTCTGCCCTGGGAGCTTGCCCGCTACGTCTTTATCCACGAGCTGTGCCACACGAAGCACCCCGACCACTCCGCCCGTTTCTGGGACGCGGTGCAGGCCATCCTGCCCGGGCGCCGGGAGCTGGATGCGGCCCTTCGGCACGCCGGACACTACGTGCCCCTGTGGTTTTCGCGAGGGGTCACGGGGCCTTGATCGTAACCAGTTCGACGCCGGCGTTTGAGAAAAAGGCTGCGGTCACATCCCCGAAGCCGCCCGGCACGCAGACCACGCGGCCCTTGACGCCCGCGTCCAGAAGCGGGATGAAAAAGCGGCAGGCCCGGGACAGCTCGTCCGGGGCAAGCTGCGGGGCCTGGCTTTGGAAACGCAGGAAGTCGCCGCCGGGTCCGAATTCCAGATGGGTCGCGCCCAGGCCGCCAAGAAGCTCCAGAACCGCGTTTTTCAGGGCGTCTTCCAGTTCCCCGAACCGCTCGAAGCTGATTTCCGGCCCGAACTGGAATTCCCCGACGAGGATACACCCGGTGTCGTGCATGCATTTCTCCGGGAAACGCGCATAGCACACGGGACCATTGCCGTAAACGCCGGTCGGATCGCCGTCAGGCACAAGATATGTACCGGGAAATCCGGAAAGGAGGCCATATGGCCGCAAGAAAACGGAGCCGACCCGGGGGAAAAGAGAAACACGACGACGACGCGGTCCAGGAGACCAGACAGACTGCGGATGTCAGCCCGTCCGCCGTCATCAGGCTCTTTCGGGAACGCAAAAAGCCCCTGTCCGACCGCGACGTGGTGGACGGCCTTGAGGCCGGGCGGATGCGCCGCCAGCAGGTGCGCGACATCCTGGACGATCTGGTGGAGGAGGGGCGGCTGATCCGCATCGACCGGGCCTACGGCCTGACCGAGAGCATGAAGCTGTTCGTGGGACGGCTGGAGATCGCGCGTTCGGGCGTGGGCTACGTCATCCCCGACGACAAGCGCCGCAAGGACCTTTTCATATCCCACAAGGACATGGGCGACGCCTGGCACGGCGACCGGGTGGCCGCCGCCGTGACCCGGGAGCGCACCGGCAAGAACCATGAGGGCCGGGTGGCCCGCATCCTGGAGCGGGGACAGGCGGAGTTCCCCTGCCGGGTGGTCAAGCGCATGGGCAAGGACCTCTTTTTGTGCCGCCCCACGGATCCCCGCCAGCCCATGAGCTTCATGGCCGACTACCGGCCCAAGGGCGGCGGCAAGGAGCCGTCCATGGAGGACATCATCACCGTCACCGCCGGGGAGAAGCTGGAATATCGCCTGTATTCCGGATCGGCCACGGCGCTTTTGGGGCCGCAGCGCGACGCCTCCGTGCAGGAGCAGTTGGTCAAGATCAACCACGAGGTGCCCACGGTCTTCCCCAAGCGGACCCTGGCCGAGGCCGCAGAGCTGCCCGAGGAACCGGGCGAGGCCGATTTCGCCGGACGCGCCGACCTGCGCGACGTGCCCTTCGTGACCATCGACGGGGCCAAGGCCCGGGATTTCGACGACGCCGTGCATGTGGAGAAGATCCCACGGGGCTACCGGCTGCGGGTGGCCATCGCCGACGTGTCCCACTACGTGCCCGAGGGCTCGGCCCTGGACAAGGAGGCCCTGGAGCGCGGCAACTCCTACTACTTCCCCCAGTCCGTGGAGCCCATGTTTCCCGAACGGCTCTCAAACGGCCTGTGCAGCCTAAACCCCCATGTGCCGCGGCTGGCCATGGTGGCGGACATGAAATTCTCCGACAAGGGCATAATCCGCGAGGCCTCCTTTTATACGGCCGTCATCCAAAGCGCCGCCCGGCTGACGTACGCCCAGGTGAACCGGGGGCTTTTGCTCGGGGACGAGGCCGAACGGGCGACCATGGCCCCGGTCCTGCCCATGCTGGAAAAGGCCGAGAAGCTGGCCCGGGTGCTGCGCGGCCTGCGCCAGGAACGCGGCACCCTGGATTTTGATCTGCCCGAGCCGGAAATCCACTTCAACCTCGACGGCGAGCCCGTGGACATCCGGCCCCGGGTGCGCCATTTCGGGCACCAGATCGTGGAGGAGTTCATGATCGCGGCCAACGAGGCCGTGGCCCGCTACCTTACGGAGCAGGGCACGCCCTTTTTGTACCGCATCCATCCCGATCCGGACCCGGCCAAGCTCGAGGCCCTGTTCAAGCTTTTGGGAACCACCAGCCTGGTCACGTCCATTCCGGCCGAGCCCGGCCCGGGCGACCTGAACCTGATGTTGCGCGCGGCGGCGGAGACGGACCTGGATTTTCTGGTCAGCCGCATGGCGCTGCGGACCATGATGCAGGCCTCCTATTCCCCGCGCCACGAGGGGCATTTCGGGCTGGCCTCGGCCTGCTACTGCCACTTCACCTCGCCGATTCGGCGCTATGCCGATCTGGTGGTGCACCGGGCCATCAAAAAGACCCTGGCCGGAGACGGGGCGACCTGGACCAGTCCGGCCAGACTCCAGAAGGAGGCCGAGCACCTAAGCCGCCGGGAGCGGGTGGCCATGGAGGCCGAGCGCGAGATATTAAAGCGCATCACGGTGCTTTTTCTGGAAGACAAGGTGGGGCAGGAGTTCACCGGGGTCATCGGGTCGCTGGCCGACTTCGGGTTCTGGGTGGAGCTTAAAGAGGTCATGGCCGAGGGCATGGTCCGGTTGTCCACCATCACCGACGACTATTACGGGTTTTTCCCCGAACGCCAGGAGCTTTTGGGCGAGCGCACGGGCCGGGCCTTCCGGCTTGGGCAGACCATCACCGTGGAGCTGATGGACGTGGGCATCGACCGGCTGGAGGTCAACCTGCGGCTGGTGGACGGCGGCGAGATGGGAGAGCCGGGGGCCGCCAGGGGCGGCAAGGCCCGTCCGGCCCGCCCGGATCGTTCGGGACGGTCGGGCAGGTCCGGGAAATCGGGCGGATCGGGACAATCGGGAGGAAAGGCGAAGTCGGGAAAAGCGAAGAAGCCCTCGGACAAGGCCGCGCCGCCTGCGGCGCCCGCAGCGGCCGCCGGGGCCGCCGGGGCCGCCGAATCCGGCGACGCGCCGAAACGTTCGAGTTCGGCGCGGCGCAGAAGCAGGAGACGCAAGCGCTAGGGGACGGCATGGCCTGAAGGCGGTCGGCCCGGAAGAGGTCTGTCTTTTTACGGTCGGGGATTCCAAAGGGGCATGGCCCCTTTGGGCCGCCGCAGGCATCTCCCGGCCCGGGCGTCCGCCGATCAGCCGGACTCGGGGCCTGCGACACGGCGCGGGCGTCCGCCGATCAGCCGGGCTCGGGGCCTGCGACACGGCGCGGGCGTCCGCCGGTCAGCCGGGTTCGGGGCCTGCGACACGGCGCGGCGTCAGGCCATGCGTCGCTTCGCTCGGGCCTGCCTGCCGCGCCGTGCGCAAACCCCTCGCCCGGCCCTCGACATGCGCCCGGACGCGACACTCCCCGTCAAGAGGCTGGCGTGTCCCGCGCCGTGTCCGGCCTGGGCATGCGCCTGGATGCGACCGGTCTGAAAGCGGCTGGCGCGTCCAAAATCGTCCCCGTTCGGGGATTCCAAAGGGGCATGGCCCCTTTGGGCCGCCGCAGGCCTAACCCCTGGCCGACCTCCCGCGCCTATCCGCCCCAGCCCATCCCCCGCGCCCCGCTACTTGCGGGGCGAGCCGATGTACAGTTCCTTGGGCAGTCCGGGTTCGAGCTGGTAGCGGGCGATTTTTTCCCAGAAAAAGGTGTCGCCTTCCTTGCCCAGCGCCCAGAAGTCGAAATCCCAGTCCTCGCGGCGGTCGCCGTATTCGTTGAGCGCCAGCCAGCCCGTGACGCCGTAGGTACGTTCGGCCAGAAGCGGGATGAACCGCTTGAGGCTGGCCGCATCCGTGGCCTGGGCGGTCTGGGCCGACAAAAAGGCCAGCCAGGCCGCGTCGTAGGCCGCCACGCCCTGGGGGTCGGGGAACTGGTCCGTCTCCTTGGTGATGCGCCGTTCGATCTGGGTATAGACGTTGGCCCCGCCCTCGCCGTAGCGCGGCGCGGTGAACCGGGTGCGCATGGCGAAGGCGGCGCTCTCGGGGTCCTTGGCGATGTCGTCGTTTAGGGCCGAGGCGTCGCTGCCGTACCAGGGCAGGGAGCTTAGGCCGGGGCGATTGGCGGCCTCCTTGAAGATGGGCACGACCTCTTTTTCGCCCACGAACACGATGGCCGTCTTGGCCTTGGGGTTGGCGGTCTTGATATTCTCCGCCTCCCTGGACAGTTCGTCCACGATGGTTGCGAAATCCGTGCGGTCGGGGTTGTAGCGCACCCCGGCTGCGGACTCGCCGCCGAGCTGGCGGAAGCGGGCCTTGGCGTGGACGATGAGTTCGTCGCCCTCGCTGTCGCCGCGCCACAGGGGGAGCATGACCGTATTCCCCTCCTGCTTGACCAGCGCGGTCAGGGCCTCGGCCTGATAGGTGTTGGCCGGGGACAGGCGAAACAGCAGGTCGTCTTTTACGGCCAGGGCCTGGGCGGTGCTGCCGGGACTGATGAGCACCACGCCCTTTTGGGCGGCGGCCTCCATGACGGCGGCGGTCTCGACGTCGGTGGCCGGACCGATGACCAGCCGGACGCCCTTTTCAGCCAGCCGGTTCAGGGCGGCCAGGGCCTTGGCGGGGTCTGCGGCGGTGTCCTCGACGATGATGGACAGGGTCTCGCCCGAACCCGAGGCGGCCAGATAGTCGCGGATGTCGCTTTCGGCCAGACGCAGGGCGGTCTGGGCGATGCGGCCCTTGGCGGCCTGGGGGCCGGAAAGGGGCAAAAGCGCCCCCAGGACGTAGCCTCCCTTCTGGGCCAGGGCCTGGGACGCGCCGCACGCCGCGAAGGCGGCCAGGACGAGAACAAGGACCGCCAGGCGGCCCGGACGGGGATGGCCCTTTACGGGCGGGGGGATGGGGGGCATGACCGTCTCCTTGCGGGACTTTCGTTTCTTTTGCAATGATAGACGCAAATGCGGCAAAAGGAAACCGCGCGGCGGCCGCCTTTCCTTTTGCCGGGGCATTGGATAGGACGGGGCATACAACGTTATCCGGCCGGTTCGCCGATACGGGAGACAAAAAGTGCGCATCCTCATCGTCGAAGACGACTTGGAGGCCGCGGCATACTTGGCCAAGGGCCTGCGGGAGAGCGGCTACGCCGTGGACCATGTGGCCGACGGCAAGGAGGCGCTGTACCGCATCGCGGCCGAGACCTACGACGCCATGGTGGTGGACCGCATGCTGCCCGGCGTGGACGGGCTGACCATCGTAAAGACCATGCGGGCCGCCGGGAACAAGACCCCGGTCTTGATCCTGAGCGCCCTTGGCGACGTGGACGACCGGGTCAAAGGGCTGCGGGCCGGGGGCGACGACTACCTGACCAAGCCCTACGCCTTTTCCGAACTCCAGGCCCGGCTGGAGGCGCTTTTGCGCCGGGGCGGCGGCGAGGCCGCCGAGACCAGCCTTCGGGTGGCCGACCTGGAGCTCGATCTGGTGTCGCGCACGGCGGCCCGCTCGGGACGCCCCATCGAACTCAAGCCCAAGGAGTTCCTGCTCCTGGAGTATCTCATGCGCCACGCCGGGCACGTGGTCACCCGGACCATGCTCCTGGAGAACGTCTGGGACTATTCCTTCGATCCGCAGACCAACGTCATCGACGTGCACATAAGCCGCCTGCGCCACAAGATCGACCGGGATTTCGACAAGCCGCTGCTGCACACCATTCGCGGCGCGGGGTACACCATTCGTGATCCCCGTTAGGATCGTCCGGTCCACGGCCTTCCGTCTGGCCTTCCTGTACATGGCCCTGTTCGGGACCTCGGTGCTGGTGCTTCTGGGATTTATCTACCACTCCACGGCCGGATTCATGGAGCGCCAGACCGAGGAGACGGTCAACGCCGAGATTCGCGGCCTCACCGAGCAGTACAGCCAGCAGGGCCTCACCGGCCTTGTGCGGGCCATCGAGACCCGGGTGGCCCGGGACAAAAGCGGCAGCGGCCTGTACCTGCTTACGGACTGGAAGTTCACGCCCCTGGCCGGAAACCTCAAGCAGTGGCCGGAGTTCACCTCCACCCAGGACGGCTGGCTGGACGTCGAGTTGCCGGAGATCGACGGCCAGCGGGTCTTTGCCCGGCTCAAATACTTCCTTTTGCCCGGCAACTACCATCTGCTGGTGGGCCGCGACGTGGCCGAGCGCAACACCGTGGAGGACCTGATCATGGACGCCCTGGTGTGGGGGCTGGTGATCACCGTGCTCATGGGCGGGCTGGGCGCGGTGCTCATGACCCGGGGCATGCTCGGCCGCCTGGACGTGATCAACCGGGCCAGCCGGGAGATCATGCTCGGCGACCTCAGCAGGCGCATCCCGGCCAAGGGCACAGGCGACGAATTCGATCAGCTCACGGGGAACCTAAACGACATGCTGGACCGCATCGGCGCGCTCATGGACGGCGTGCGCCACGTCAGCGACAACATCGCCCACGACCTTCGCGGCCCCCTGAACCGCATCCGGGCCCGGCTCGAACTGGCCCTGCCCCAGGCCGGGGAGGGCGGCTCCGGACGGGGGATACTGGAACGCACCATCGCTGATATCGACGAGGTGCTGGGGGCGTTTCACGCCATCCTGACCATCTCCCAGGCCGAGGCCGGAAGCCGCCGGGAGGAGTTCGCCATGCTCGATCTGGCCCGGGTCGCCGGGGATGTGGCCGAATTGTACGAACCCCTGGCCGAGGACAAGGGCATCCGGCTGCGCGTGGAGCTGGCGCCGGGGCTTTCGGCCCCGGGCAACCGGCATCTGCTGTCCCAGGCCCTGGCCAATCTGGTGGACAACGCCATCAAATACACCCCGCCGGGCGGCGAGGTGGCTGTGGCGCTCTCCCAGGGGCCGGACGGGCCGACGATCTCGGTGCAGGATACCGGGCCGGGGGTGCCTCCGGAATCCCGGGACAAGGTATTGGAACGTTTCCACCGCCTGGAGTCGAGCCGAAACGCCCCGGGCAGCGGCCTGGGCCTGAGCCTTGTGGCCGCCGTGGCCAAGCTGCACGGGGTGAGCCTGACCCTGTCGGACGCACGCCCCGGGCTACGCGTGATCCTGGCCTTTCCCCGGGCCGAGGGCGGGACCGGCCGCCCATGAAAAAACGTTCATTCCCCCGCAATCCCCCCTTCATATTGGAGGCATAGAACACAATCACCCGGACGGTTGACCCCCGACCGGGGAGGGGTGCGGTCACACGCCACGCCGAGCCCCGAAGCCGCACCCTCCGCCTTGCGCCGCCCCCGGGGCGCGTTGTCGCACCGGACGGACAAGGCTTTCTCCTCCCTCCTTGATTTCGGCCCCCGTTTCCTGCGGGGGCCGAGCTTTTTTTTGGGGGGGCCTCCGGCGGCCAGGGGGGAACCCTTTTTGAAAAAAGGGTTCCCCCCCTGGACCCCCCTTCCTAAAAACTTTGCCGCGCTTCGCGTCCGCGTGCGGGCGTACTCACTTTCTCCGTACCACCATGATTTTCGTTGGCGTTTCCGGCGCGGCTTCGCCGCGCGGGAAACGCCAACGATATCAGGGGGTCCGGGGGAAATGATTTCCCCCGGGCGGGGTTCGGGGCGGCCAGCCCCGATTACTCTTTATCTCCCCATGCCTTACGGCTGCGCAGGACCTTGGTGCGCACTCCGGCCCAGGTTTTGGCGGCCAGGAACGATTCGGGCCGGGCGTCGAGCATGGTTTGGTAGAGGGACAGCGGCACGGTGAAGCTCCATTCGTCGGCCTTCATGAATTTACGGCATGACGGGTCCACGCCGCCGAGCACGGCCCGGGGGCGTCCTTGCGCGGCGTAGCGGCGGGGCCAGGTGACGAGGTTGGAGCAGCCCGCGCCAAACGGCATGGCGACGACGTCGGTGTCGCCGGTGGCGAAAAAGGCCAGCTCGCACAGGCCGCCCAGGACCTCGCCCCGGGCGAAGAAGGCGACGAGTTCGGGGGTTTCGGAGGCGGTGAAAAGCGACAGGGGTTTCATGACGCAGAAGCGGGCCGGGGCGGGCAGGGGGTCAATGTCGTTGAAGAAGGCGCGCACATGGGCGGGCGAGGGCAGGTAGCGTTCGCCCTCGGCGACATCCGGGATGCCCAGGGAGATGTAGTGGTCCAGGAAATGGATTTGGGGTTTGTGGAACCCCAGGAAAAAGGAGCCGCCGGGACAGCCGTAGCGGGCGGCCTCGAAGTAGGCGGGTTTTTTCTGGCGCCGGGCCAGCCACAGTTTGCCGATGACGCAGGAGAAGTTTCCCCACATGCCTTTCCAGTCGATCTCGTTTCGGGCCTCCATGTCGATATCGAACGGCACGCCGGGTTTGGGGGCGAAGCCGTCTTCGGGTTCGGCGTCGGTGTAGAAGATGCCGACAGGCTCCTCGTCGTGGCCGAGGTCGTCAAGCAGGGCGCGGGTTCGGTCCGTGAGGTCGGTCATGGGTCACCTCTTTGGTTGTGCGGCGGCGCGCGTGGTGCGGGCCGGACGGGATGTGCGGGCAGGGGACTTCGCCATGAGGAGAGTGGTACCGATATTTTTGTTTGAAAAAAACCGGGGGGTGAAAATAATCGTGGCGCCGGTGCAGCTGGCGGGGGGGGGCGGGGAGTTGCAAAGATGGTGCGGGCAGACTAAATTCGTTTTACCCCGGGCGGCGGCGTAGGGCAGGGGGGGGCGGCGGCGGAAGGCTTGGCGCATGGTGTGCGCGTCATCGTGTATTTTCGTAGAAGAATCACATGAAGTTCCCAAAGAAGTTCCACGACAGCTTTACCGTCTCCATCGTCAATACATCGAGAAAGGTTGCAAACGTATATTATAATTTGTTTTTGAAGTGCGCTTCAAAAATGAACAAGGGCCTTTCCGTCGAAACAAAGCAGAATCTTTATTTCGTATTGCAGGAATATATGGTGGGTACTGCGGCGAAGAAACTGACGCAGTCCCTGCTTGTCGATTTGAAGCGAATCAACCGGGGGCGCAAGGCGATTTTTTGTCCCCGGGTGAACGCCAGCCTGGATATCCATTTTCAAAAGACCCTGACCACGGGCGGCAGCGACATCAAGCGCATCCTGGACACGGTCATCGGCTGCCAGGGATGTTCTGCGGGAAAACTGGCCATCTACCACGCCTTTTTGAACAAGGCCAACATGGCCTTTGAAAAGGTCTACGCCAGGACCAGGGAAGACCTCTTCACGTTTGTTTCCGGAAACGTCAGCGGCATCGTCATGATGCTGGACGAGTCGCGCCATGAAGTGCGCAATGTCCTGGGGCGGTATCTTTTTTATCCGGTTGAGATCAAGCACGGCATCTCTGAGACGGATGACGAGGGCTGCGGATTTTTCTCCAGGAGGTTTTGCAAGCCCTTCCTGGCCGTCCTTGAGACCGCAATCATTGGCGAAGACACGTTCGAGACGGTGAACAACCGGCTCATGGAGTATATCGAGGACAGGCTGGCGGACACGTGCATCACCAAGGACAGCGTCGTGCACATCTACAAGACGACGGATCTTTCTGAAAAGATCCTCAAGTATATCGAAAAGCTCTACGAGCGGTTCGAGGGGCGGCAGCGCAAGCTCGATTTCGTGGGCGCGGTGAACGAGCACCTCAAGCGCTCGGGCCGACCCGGGCCGGAATTCACCTACGCCCACCTGCAACTCGTGCTGGCCGCCTGGTACGATTTTTTCCGTCCCGGCATGCCGCAACGCCCCGACCGGCCGGAATGAAAACGCCCCCCAACCCTGGCCGGGCGGGGGGCGTGGGATGCATGGCGGACGGGCGGGCGGATCAGACCTCGAAAAGCGACTCCAGATCGGTGCGGGTCAGGGACTTGAAGGCGTCCTGGCCCGGGATGATGGCCTCGGCCACGTCCTTTTTCATCTCCTGAAGCCGCAGTATCTTCTCCTCCACCGTATTCTGGCAGATCATCTTGTAGGAAAACACCTGCCGCAACTGGCCGATGCGGTGGGTGCGGTCCGTGGCCTGGCTCTCCACGGCCGGGTTCCACCATGGGTCGTAGTGGATGACGTAGTCGGCGCTGGTGAGGTTTAGGCCCGTGCCGCCCGCCTTGAGCGAGATGAGGAACATCTTCACGGACTCGTCGTTGTTGAAGGTGTCCACCTGCTCGAAGCGGTCCTTGGAGGAGCCGTCCAGATAGGCGTACTTGATCTGGGTGAGCTGCACCCAGGAGCGGATGATATGCAGCATCTGCACGAACTGGGAGAAAATGAGCACCTTGTGCCCTTCCTCGATGATGTCCGTGACCAGATCCTTGAAGGCGTCGAATTTGCCTGAGGGCAGGTTGGTGTTCATCCCGGGCATGTCGAGCTTGAGCAGGCGGGGGTGGCAGCAGATCTGCCGTAGCTTGAGCAGGGCGTCGAGAATCGACATCTGGCTCTTGGCCAGGCCCTTTTCGTCCACGGTCTGCAGCACCTGCTCCTTGAGCTTTTTGGCCAGGGCGGCATAGAGGTCCATCTGCTCGTCGAGAAGCGCGCAGTAGTAGACGTTTTCGACCTTGGGCGGCAGGTCCTTGGCCACCTCGGACTTGGTGCGGCGCAGGATGAAGGGTTTGACCCGGCCGCGCAGGTAGTCGAGCGTCTCCTCGTCGCCGTCTTTTATGGGCTTGACGATGCCGCGCTGGAAGGCGTTTTGGCCGCCTAAAAACCCGGGCATGAGGAACTCGAAAAGCGACCACAGCTCGAAGAGGTTGTTTTCGATGGGCGTGCCCGACAGGCACAGCCGGGTCTTGGCGGTGAGCCGCCGCACCGAACGGGCGGTTATGGTGTTGGGATTTTTGATGTTCTGGGCTTCGTCGAGGATGACGGTGTTGAACTCGAACTTTAACAGCTCGTCCAGGTCGCGGCGTAAAAGGGCGTAGGTGGTGACCACCAGATCCGATTCCGCGATCTTTTTGAACATGCCCTCCCGGCGCGCCCCGTAGATGATGAGCTGCCGTAATCCAGGCACGAATTTTTGGCCCTCGCGCTCCCAGTTGGGCAACACCGAGGTGGGCACCACGATGAGGTTGGGACCCGTGGCCCCGGTTTCTTTCAGGTGCTGGAGGAAGGCCAGGGTCTGCACGGTCTTGCCCAGGCCCATCTCGTCGGCCAGGATGCCGCCGAAGCCGTACTCGCGCAAAAAGTTCAGGTAGCTCAGTCCCTGGGCCTGATAGGGCCGAAGCGTGGCGGACAGACCCTTGGGGGGCTTTATGGGGATGATCTCCCTAAAGTCGTGGATCTTGCGCCGCAGTTTGTTCCAGAACGAATCCGTGCGGGCCTCGGGGATGTCCTCCAAAAGCTTGTCCAAAACCGGGGCCTCGAACTGCTTGAAGCTGGTCTGGGGCGGCTTTTCCGGGTCGAATCCCAGGGCCCGCAGCTTGTGCGCCAGCTTGGTCAGCCAGGACTCGGGCAGGCTGGTGTAGGAGCCGTCCTTGAGCTGAACGTAGCGTTTGCCCTGGGTCCAGGCCTTCCAGATCTTCTCGATGGGCACCTTCTGATCGTCGTACTGGACATTTATGTCCAGATCGAACCACTTGTCTTCTTCCTTGGACTCCACCTCGGCCACGATCACCGGCTTGGTCAGGCGCACCTTGTAGCGGGTCAGGTTCTGTTCGCCGTAGACCCGGTACTGCTCAACAAGCTTTGGATAGGCGTCGAGCAGAAAGACGATGGCCTCTTCGGGTTCCAGGAACCAGTTGGCGTTGTTTCTGGGCTGGAAGCGCATCTCGTTTAAAAGCGAGATGAGCCTGGCCTCCTCCTCCTGGTTTCTGGCCAGAAGAAAGGATTTGCCGTCATATTGATAGGAGCCGGTCTGCAACTCCGCATTGGGGCCGGGCACCGTGATCTCGCCGTGCTCGGTGTCGTAGACGTTTTGGATCTGCAGCGTCAGAAGGCTGCCTTCCTCGTCCAAAAAGAGCTTGGGGTTGTAGGCCGCCGGGACGAAAAACGGCCGCATGCGCTCCAGGAATTCATCATGGCCGTGCAGATCGGAGACCGGCAGGTTGGACCACACCCGGTCCAGGAACTCCGAGACGTCGGCTGTTGGGATCAGCGGCGGATTCTGCACCATCTCCTGGATTACGTCCGGGGAGAGTCCGGTCTGCACCGGATAAAACCCCCGGTTCCAGCACACCCACAGGGGCAGCTTGCCGTAGAAGAAAATCTCCCGGCCCATGATGGAAAAAGGCGGCTTGCCGTCCGCGCCGAGCAGGATGTCGAAAGACAGGCCGTCGTCGCCCAGAAGCGGGGCCAGTTGCAGGCGCATGGTCTTGTTTTCGATGCGCACGGGCTGTTCGGTGTCGCGCCAGTAGAGGTAGTATTCCTTGCCGATGGACCAGAAAAACCAGCTTAAAAGCCCGGGAGGGATGTCCACGCGGTGGCCGTAATAGTCCAGGTTGTGGCCGATCTGCTCGGCCACCATGGGCAGAAACGGCGACATCTCGCTCCAGTCGGGGTTTTTGATGATCTGCTCCAGGGTGATGTCCTGGTGCACCTGGGAGATGCCGGATTTGTTCTGGCGGGCGCGGTAGAAGGCCACCTGGAGTCGGCCGTGCTCGGGGTGGAAGCGGTAGATGAAATAGTGCCGCCCGGCCTCTGGCTCGGGCTCGGTTGCGAAAAAGGCCCGGAAGGTCTGCCGCCATTCGCTTTTCTGGATGGCGTGGGCGACGTCCTCGTCTTTGGTGTCGTCGAGGTTTTTGATGAGCTTTAAGGCCGTGGCCCCCACGTGGCGGCATACCCCGGAAAAGGAGTCCGGGCAGTTGCAAAAAAAGTTGATGGTCCGGTCCCTCAGGTTGACCGAGAGCTCCGAGGCGTAGACCTGGAAGTCCTCGCCCTGGATCTGACCGTCCACATCCCAGTACCCGTCGCGCTTTTTGACGGTGAGCTTTTGCACGCCGTCCTGGGCCACGATGGCATGGGAACCGTCGATGATGTATTCGGGAATGGTTTCCCTGACGAATTCCTGCAAAAGGGTTTTAACCGTTTGCTCCTCTTTGCCGACGACCATCGTGCAACGCGCTCCTTGTTCGGGGAAAGGTCTGTTCCGAGGGCCGCCCGGGGGCGGCGGCGACCGGATACGGACGGATGGTACGGTTGTGGCCGTCCTGGCGGCCCGGGGGGGCGGATTTGCGGCCCGTAACGGGCAGGCCCCGGATCGTATTTCTCAAATATACACGAAGGGGCCTGATTTTGGGAAGCAAAGATTACGCATGGGCGATATGTTGGTTTTTTCCTGCATGGCCGGGTTTTTGGGCGGTCTGGGACGTTTGGCCGGGGGGGCGCCCGGGGGGTTGGTTTTTCGGCGCCCGGCGTATATGCTCCCGGTGTCGCCTGGGGACGCGCCGGGCTGGCGCCGGATCCGGCGCGCACATCGCACACCGGCCCGAGTCGGGGCAGAGGGGATACGGATCGTGTCCAGACACCACATGCGTACGCTGCTTCTCCCTGTGTTTTGCATGGCCTGCCTGTGGGGTCTGACCGGGTGCGGCGACGGCGGGAACGAAAAGGCCCCGGCCACGGCGGAAAAGGCCGCCCCCGGAACCCCTGCCCCGGACCTTGGCGCGCCTGCGCCCGGCGGCCGCATCCTCGAGGCCATGCTCGGCGACGCCACCAACCTCATCCCGCCCCTGTCCTCGGATTCGGCCTCCCACGAGGTGGCCGACCTGATCTATGTGGCCCCGCTGCGCTACGACAAGGACATCAATCTCGAATGCTTCGCCGCCGAAAGCTACGAAGTGCAAGACGACGGCAAGCTCCTCAAATTTGTCCTCAAGCCGGGCATTCGGTGGTTCGACGGGGTGGAGCTGACGGCGGCGGACGTGGAATTCACCTATAAGCTCATGATCGACCCCGCAACCCCCACGGCCTACGCCGGGGACTTCAAGGCCGTTTCGTCATTTACCGTCACCGGGAAATACAGCTTTGAGGTGCGCTACGACGAACCCTTCGCCCGGTCCCTGGTCACCTGGGCCAGCGCCATCCTGCCCAGGCACGCCCTGGAAGGCCAGGATCTCATGAACACCGAGCAAAGCCGCAACCCCCTGGGGGCCGGTCCCTACAAGCTGGCCGCCTGGGAGCCGGGGCGGCGCATCGTGCTCGACGTCAACCCTGACTATTTCGAGGGCCGCGCCTATCTGGATCAGGTCGTGTACCGGATAATTCCCGACCTCTCAACTATGTTTTTGGAGCTCAAGGCGGGCAACCTGGACATGATGGGGCTGACCCCGCAGCAGTACCTGCACCAGACGACGGGCCGGGAATGGGATGAGAAGTTTAAGAAATATAAATACCTGTCTTTTGGATATACCTTTTTGGGCTACAACCTGCACAGTCCGCTGTTCGCCGACGTGCGGGTGCGCCGCGCCCTGGCCCACGCCATCGACAAGCAGGAGATCGTCAAGGGCGTGCTTTTAGGCCTGGGCATGCCCACCATCGGGCCGTACAAGCCCGGCACCTGGATTTATAACGAATCCATCACGGACTATGCCTTCGACCCGGCCAAGGCCAAGGCCATGCTGGCCGAGGCCGGATGGACCCCGGGGCCTGGCGGGGTGCTGGCCAAGGACGGCAAGCCGTTTTCGTTCACCATCCTGACCAACCAGGGCAACGACCAGCGCATAAAAACCGCCACCATCATCCAGCAGCGCCTAAAAGAGATCGGCGTCGAGGTGGCCATCCGCACTGTGGAATGGGCGGCGTTCATCAAGGAATTCGTGGACACGGGCCGCTTCGACGCCATCATCATGGGCTGGACCATCCCCCAGGACCCGGACGGCTTTGATGTGTGGCATTCCTCCCGGGCCGTGCCCGGCGGACTCAACTTCGTGGGATTTACAAACGCCGAGGCCGACGCCCTGCTGGAAAAGGGGCGGCGTACGTTGGACCGCGCCGAACGCAAGAAATACTACGACGCCTTCCAGGAGGTGCTGCACCGGGAGCAGCCCTACTGCTTCCTGTACGCGCCGTACGCCCTGCCTATACTGGCGGCGCGCTTTCAGGGCGTGGAGCCCGCCCCGGCGGGCATCGCCTACAACTTCACCAAGTGGTGGATCCCCAAAAACCTCCAGACCTTCTCGCTCACCCGGGAGTAGCGCGGCCTGCCGCACGGTTCCCCCATCCCTATGATCCGCATAAACGAAATCATCGACAAGGTGTCGGGCTACATGTCCGAGGCCGACCTGGACCTGATCCGCAAGGCCTACGTGTTTTCGGCCACGGCTCACGCCGGACAGACCAGACTCTCGGGCGAACCCTACCTGTCGCATCCCCTGGAGGCGGCCAACATCCTGGCCGAGCTGCGCCTGGACGCGGCCACGGTGTGCGCCGGACTTTTGCACGACACCGTGGAGGACACCAAGGCCACGGTGGACGGCATCGAGGAGGATTTCGGCGAGGAAGTGGCCGACATCGTGGACGGGGTGACCAAGATCAGCCAGATCTCCTTCGAATCCAAGGAGGAGGCCCAGGCCGAAAACATCCGCAAGATGATCCTGGCCATGGCCGAGGACATCCGGGTGGTCCTGGTGAAACTGGCCGACCGGCTGCACAACATGCGCACCCTGGACTTCCAGAAGCCCGCCAAGCAGGCCCTGATCGCCCAGGAGACCATGGACATCTACGCCCCCCTGGCCAACCGCCTGGGGCTGCACCGCGTGAAAATCGAGCTTGAGGACCTAAGCTTCAAGTACTTAAAGCCCGAGGTCTTCGCCCAGATACGCGACGGCCTGACCCGCCACCACACGTTGGGCGAGGCCTATATCGAGCAGGTCATCGCCCAGATCAACGAGCTTTTGGCCAAAAACGGCATCCGGGGCCGCATCCAGGGCCGCAAGAAACATATCTTCAGCATCTACAACAAGATGCGGCAGCAAGGACTGGCCCTGGACCAGGTCCACGACCTCATCGCCTTCCGGGTCATCGTGGAGGGCCTCAAAGACTGCTACGCCGTGCTGGGTCTGGTGCACTCCATCTGGAAGCCGGTGCATGGACGCTTCAAAGACTACATCTCCATGCCCAAGGCCAACATGTACCAGAGCCTGCACACCACGGTCATCGGACCCGACGGCGAGCGCATCGAGATCCAGATCCGCACCGAGGAGATGAACCGGCTGGCCGAAGAGGGCGTGGCCGCCCACTGGCAGTACAAGGAGCGCGGCAAGGGGCGGTTCAGCCCCAAGGACATCGACCGCTTCACGTGGCTGCGCCAAATCATGGACTGGCAGCGCGAGCTCAAGGACTCGCGCGAGTTCATGGCCACGCTGCGCATCGACCTCTTTCAGGACGAGGTCTACGTGTTCACCCCCAAGGGGCAGGTCAAGGAGCTGCCCGAGGGGGCCACGCCCGTGGACTTCGCCTACATGATCCACTCCGCCGTGGGCGACCACTGCGCCGGGGCCAAGATCAACGGGCGGCTCTCGCCCCTGTCCACGCCGCTAAAAAACGGCGACGCCGTGGAGATCATCACCGACCAAAACCGCACCCCCAGCCGCGACTGGCTCAAATACGTCAAGACCGCCCGGGCCAGGACGCGCATCAAGCACTGGATACGCACCGAGGAACGGGCCAGGAGCATCGTCCTTGGCAAGGAGATGCTGGAGAAGCAGGGCCGCAAGGACGGGGTGAACATCCAAAAGGCCGTCAAGGACGGCAGCCTGCGGGCCGTGGCCGAAGAACTGTCGCTTGGCGGCGTGGATGAGTTGTTCTCAGCCGTGGGCTACGTGCGGGTCACGGCCAAAAAGATCATCGGCCGACTCTTGCCCGCCCGGCCCGAGATGACCAAGGCCGAGGCCCAGGCCCAGGCCGAAGCCGACGCCGCCGCCGCCGTCGCCGCGTCCCAGGCCAAGTCCAAATCCTCCGACGCCATCCGCATCCAGGGCGTGGACAACGTGCTGGTGCGCTACGCCCAGTGCTGCAACCCCCTGCCCGGGGACTCCATCGTGGGCTACATCAGCCGGGGCCGTGGGGTGACCATCCACACCCATGACTGTCCCAACGTGCTGGGCCTTGAGCCCGAGCGGCTCTTGCGGGTGAGCTGGGAGGGCGAGGAGGAGCGGCCCTATCCGGCCCGGATGCGTATCCTGGCCAAGAACGTCAAGGGCGTATTGGGCAAGATTTCCCTGCTTCTGGCCGAGGAAGGGGTGAACATCGACTCCGGGGCCATCCATTCCAGCGTGGACGGCACCACGGAGATATTATTCACCGTCGAGGTCACGGACGCCTCGCACCTCTACCGGACCATGGAGCGCATCAGCACCGTGGACGCGGTCATCGAGGTCAAGCGTCTGGCCATCTCCGGCCCGGCCATGGAATACGGCAAGGCCGAGACGGACGGCATGGACACCACGGCGGAGGTGTGAGACGCCCGCCCGTGACGGCGGGGACGGCGCGGAAATAGGCCCGTGCCTGCGTCCGGGACGGCGGGCAAGGGGGGAAATGGCGCAAAAAGGCATGCGCCCACCCGGGACGCCGGGCGTGACGCAGCGTCTGAAACGCCGACAGGCGGCTTTCGGGGGGGAGCGCCCGGGGCGGCTGTCCGGTCGCGGCAGGCAACGGCCAGGGCGCGATCATCCCTGGCCGGAGCGCGTCGTCAGGCCCTAGGCGCTTTCACTGCTTGTCCCCAGGCCTTCGATGGCCGTAAAAAACGCGGACAGGGCCTTTTCCCGCTCGGCGGTGGTCTGGGCGGAATACAGGTCGGCCTGATAGTCGAACATGGCGTCGTAGTACTTGTACTGATCCGTGGAGGTCACTGACTCGGGCAGCGTCTCCGTCAGCGTGTCGGCGAAGGACTTGAGCGCCGTGGTCTTGGACTTGTTGGAGTTGGCGGAATTCCCGGCGCTACGCAGGGAAGCCTGGAGCTTCTGGCAATCCAGGGTGTACTGATAGACCATGTCGGCAACGCTGTCGGCGGCCATGGCGACACCTCGTGCGGTGGTTTGGCGGGAGGGTCGGGTCCCCCGGGCAGCCCATCCGCCCGGCAGGAGTTTCCCGCGCCAGGAAGGATGCAAAGAGCCTGCCGCAGGTTGCGCCTAGTGGTAATGCGTTTAAATGGGTGGAGATTTTAAAAGGACACGGCAGGAAATGCCGGGTGGCGCCGGGCAAGGGGGAGACGATGATGCCGCAGCGTGGTCGGTGGTTCGCAGTGGTGGCCTGGGTGATGCTGGCCCTGGCCCAGGCGTCAGGGGGCTTTGCCGCCGGGGGGCAGGAACAGGCGGCCAAGGATTACGCCGAGGCGGCCAAGGCCCTGTCCGCCGGGGATACGGCCGGGGCGGGCAAGGCCCTGACCCGGATCATCGAGTCCGGGCAGACCCCGCCGGCGCTTATGGTCACGGCGCTCTTCAGCCGGGGCGCGATTTTTCACGCCAAGGGGAACCTGGACGCGGCCATCGCCGACTACAACCGGGCCATCGATCTCCAGCCGGGCTACGGCGACGTCTACGTCAACCGGGGCAACGCCCGGGTCGTTAAGGGCGACAAGACAGGGGCGCTGGCGGATTTCAACAAGGCCGTGGAGCTGGCCCCGTTCTCGGCCCTGGCGTTTAATAATCGCGGCTATTTTTACCTGACCGAGGGGGACCCGGTGAAGGCCGGGGCGGACTTCGACCGGGCCTTAAACCTCGCCCCCAAGTCGCCGGAGATTTTGTGCAACCGGGGCATGGCCCGGATCATGCGCGACGACCCCCAGGGGGCGCTGGTGGACTTTCAGGCGGCCATCGAGATCAGTCCCAAAAACGCCATGGCCTATCGCGGACGCGGGCTGGCCTACGACGCGCTTGGGCAAAAAGACAAGGCCGCGGCCGATCTGGCCAAGTCCAAAGAGCTTGATCCCAGGCTGGCCGATCCTGTGGCGGGGAAGAAGTAGTTTTTTGGGAAAGCGGGTTGCACGGCCGGGCTCGGGGCCTGTCGGGCGTGCGGCCGGACTCGGGGCCTGCGACGCGGCGCTGCGTCAGGCCATGCGTCGCTTCGCTCGGGCCTGCCGGGCGCGCCGCGCGCAAACCCTCTCGCCCGGCCTGTCCGTTTCGTCCAGACGCGGAAATCCGCAGCAAGAGGTTCGCTGGCAAGGGGTCTGTCCCCGCTCGGGGTTTCCAAAGGGGCGCCGCCCCTTTGGCCGCCGGAGGCCTCCCCCCCAACCCACTGCTCCGCCTAGCGCACCACCACGATGGTGCAGGGCGCGATCTGCACCAGCCGACCGGACACGCTGCCTAGAAGCATGTTGTCCAGGGCGTTTTTGCCCCGGCTGCCCACGATGATCTCGTCGGCGTTTTCCTGTTTGGCCAGCTTGGCGATGGTCTCGGCCGGGCGTCCGGCCTCGGCCAGGGTGCGCAGCCGCACCCCGGCGGCCTCGGCCTTTTTCGCAGCCTCGGCCAAAAGCTTGTTGGGTTCGCGCATGAGGTGCTCCCAGGCGTCGGGAATCTCATCGCGTTTGTAGGCCAGAAAGGTCAGCCCCTCCACCACGTTCACGCACAGCACCTCGGCGCCGTGGCGCGTGGCCTCGAAAATGGCCCGGTCCAGGGCCTTGTTCGAGAGTTCCGATCCGTCAACGGCCACAATGATCTTCTTCATGGTCATCCCTCCGTTTCCGGTGGTCCAGGCTGCGACGTACAGGCGCCGCCGCCGTCAGATCAATCAGCCCGCAGCACCACGGCAAAGGCGTTGCACGAGGCGAAGGCCGGGCCGCCGGGGGACAGTCCAAGGGTGCGCACGCTCTCGGCCGTCACCGCCGAGCACAGTTGCGTGCCGTCCGCAAGCCGCACCAGCACCTCGCCCGTCAGCTCTCCGGCCGTCACCTGCTCCACCACCCCGGCGAACACGTTTTCGGCGCTGGTGGCCGGGGGGACGTCCCCGGCCGTGATCACCAGCCAGGGGGCCTTGATTTCGGCCGTGAGAAACGCCCCGGGACGGATGTTCAGGCTGGTCAGGCTGGCGTTGGTGATGACCGAACATAAACGGTAGCCGCCAAGCGTGGCCACCTCCACCACGGACTGCACGTCGCCTTTGCGCACCCGGACCACCTTGCCGTAGAAGGCGTTTCTGGCGCTGGTCTTGCGTTTGGACTCGGCCTCAAGCACCCGGCGCTCGATGCGCCGCCTGTCTTTTTCGGAAAAATCCAGATACGAGGCGGTCAAAACCGGGGTGGAGTGCCCCAGGATTTTTTGCACCACCAAAAGCGGCGCACCCTGGCGCATCAGCTCAATGCCCCGGGAACGCCGCAGGGCGCTGGGGTTGGCCATGTCTTTTTGCAGGCCGCAGGCCTCGGCCCGCTCGTAGAACTTGCGGCGCACGAATCCCTGGTCCAGGTGCAGCAGGCGGCCGCGCCAAGAGGCAAGACGCGGATCGGCCAGGGCCTCGGCCAGCTCCCGGGCCAGCTCCTCGGGCAGGCGCACCTCGCGCCCGGGCTGTCCGTCCGTCGGGGAAAAGACGATGACCCCGCGGGTGAGATCGATGTCCCGCTGGTCGTCCACGGCCAGGACCTCGCCAAGGCGGGCGCCGGTGTGGCGAATGACCAGATAGATCAGCCGCACCCGGCGTCTGGAGGCGCCCGAGTCCGCGCGGCGGGCGGACTGCGCCCAGTCGGTGAAGGCCTCGGTCAGCCGTGTGAGGTCCAGGGTGTCTACGTGCTTGACGCTGTCCGGCACGAAAAAGGCCTCGGCCGTCCGGGACCCCTGGCCGCCCATGGGGCCGGAAGCGCTGTGGTCAGGGGCGTTGGCCGTGGTGTCCATGTCCGCCTTCGTATGCTGCAACCGCCCGGAATGCAAGGCGTCGCGGACCTGGCCCTCCAGGAATGCGGAGAATGTGCGGGGCCTGGGCTTGACTTTAGTCACTAAAATTAATAAATTCGTGACAACAAGGCCTGAGACATATCCGTGAGGAGGGTCCCATGTACTTTGAAACCGCCGGTATCGACGTCTCGCCCCTGGTCCCGCCGCTGGTGGCCATGGGCATCTCGTTTTTCACCTCCATGGCCGGGGTGTCCGGGGCGTTTCTGCTTTTGCCCTTCCAGATGTCCGTTTTGGGTTTCACCAACCCCTCGGTCAGCTCCACCAACCAGCTTTTCAACATCGTGGCCATTCCAAGCGGCGTCTACCGCTACATCAGAGAGGGGCGCATGGTCTGGCCCCTGACCTGGGTGGTGATCATCGGCACGCTGCCCGGGGTGTTTCTGGGCGCCTGGCTGCGGGTGGCGTATTTGCCCGACCCGCGCCAGTTCAAGCTCTTTGCGGCCCTGGTCCTGGGCTACATCGGGCTGCGCATGGTGCGTGACCTGCTTTCCCGGGCCAAGGGAGGCCCAGGCAAGGCCGAGGCCGAGAAGCGTTTCCAGGCCCTGGTGCGCGAATACCGCCAAAGGGACGCGCAACAGCGGGAATCCGGGGGCGGCGGGCTTCCGGCCGTGCGGGTGCTGCGTTTCGACGCCTCGCGCATCGCCTATGAGTTTTATGGGGAGACATTCGACGTCTCCACCCCGGGCATCTTTGCCCTGAGCCTGGTGGTGGGCGTCGTGGGCGGGGTGTACGGCATCGGCGGCGGGTCCATCGTCGCGCCGTTTTTCGTGTCCATCTACGGCCTGCCGGTCTACACCGTTGCCGGGGCGGCGCTTATGGGCACGTTTGTCACCTCCATCGCCGGGGTGACCTTTTATCAGGCCATCGCGCCGTTTTATCCGAACATGTCCGTGGCCCCGGACTGGCTTCTGGGGCTGCTCTTCGGCCTGGGCGGCATGGTCGGCATGTACCTTGGGGCCAGGTGCCAGAAGTTCGTTCCGGCCCGGGTCATCAAGTGGATGCTGGCCGTGGTCATCGCCTACACCGCCGCAAGTTACGTCGTGGATTTTTTCAAGTAGGGCGCATGGATGCCGCCGCCCGCCGCCATGGCCCCCCCGGAGGAGGCGTCTTTTCCCCGGGGGGCGCTAAAGAACCGTCCTGCGTCGGCCGAAAAGATTGTCAGGGAATAAGACGGCGCGGCCGGGGAGAATGACCTCCCGCGACCTATACGCGCCGTCCCCGCTCGGGAGGGCGCCATGGGACGGGTAATCACCCCTGATTTCCGCAATCGCGGCAAGGCGGCGCACAGGCGAAGGGTATTGTCTGTTCCGACAGAGCCGCTTTTTTCCGATGTCGAGATATGGTCCAGGGACTACGCCACGACAGAGGGCATGGTCTTTGGCGTCTGCGCCCTGGCCGCCATCCTGTCCCGGCATCTGGGCCGGGAAGGACAGTGGCCGACCCTGCTGGTGGGGCTGCTTGAGGCCGTGCAGGGCCAGCAGGAGGCCGGGGGCGAGAAATTGACCCAGGCCGCCAGAGACCTCAAAGATATGGTGCTTAGCGAGACCACCCGGGAGAATACCCAGGATTTCTCAGGCGCCCTGCTCATCACCGATCTCATCGAATATACCCCCAGATACCGCGCGACCGCCCGATAAGGGCGGGGCCTGCGGCGCCCAGGGGGGAACCCTTTTTGAAAAAAGGGTTCCCCCCTGGACCCCCCTCCTAAAAACTTCGGCGCGCTTCGCGTCCGCGTTCGGGAACACTCACTTCCTCCGTACCACCATGATTTTCGTTTGCGATTCCTAAGCAGCGAAGCTGCTCAGGAATCGCAAACGATATCAGGGGGTCCGGGGGAAATGATTTCCCCCGGGCGGGGTCCGGGGCGGCAGCCCCGGCGCCATGCGGGGCAGCAGCCCCGGCGCCGTGCAGGGCGGCAGCCCCGGTTCGTCTCCCTTATGCCTTGGCGATGAAGGGGCCGTTTCGAAGGTCCGGCTTGTTATAGGGGAACGGCGATCCGTCGGGCGCGGTCAGGCTGCCCCCGGCCCCGAGCACGATGGCGTGTCCGGCGGCCACGTCCCATTCCATGGTGGGGTTGAATCTGGGATAGGCGTGGATGGCGCCCTTGGCCAGCAGGCAGAATTTATAGGCGCTGCCAGCGGTGACGAGTTCGTAGGCGGCCAGGGTGTCCAGGAAGGCCGTCAGATTCGGATCGGGGTGCGAGCGGCTTACGCCCACGCGCACGGGTTCGCCGGGGGCCGGTTTGCGGGTGGCGAGGGGGGTGGGGGCGTCCGTGCCCTGGCGGGTGAAGGCGTTAAGGGACGGGCCGCCGTAATAGAGCTCGTCCCGGGCCGGGACCTGGATGACCCCGAAGACCGGGCGGTTGTGTTCGATGAGCGCGATGTTGACAGTGAATTCGCCGTTTTTCTTGATGAATTCCTTGGTGCCGTCCAGGGGGTCCACCAGCCAGAAACGGGGCCAGGCCCGGCGCTTTGCGTAGGCGGCCTGTCCGGACTCCTCGGACAGGATGGGGATGTCCGGAAACAGTCCGGACAGGGCCTCACGGATGAGGGCGTCTGCGGCCCGGTCGGCCTGGGTGACGGGCGAATCGTCGGCCTTGGCGTCCACCGTGAAGGCGGTTTCGGCCACTCGCAGGATCTCCTGGCCCGCCAGCCGGGCGATGCCGCACAGGGCCGTGATGTCGTCAGTTCGCAACATGGCTGCCTCCCGAAAGATGTAGCGGCAGTGTGGCTGATGCATGGCCATCGGGCAAGGGGAAAGGGAACCGGTTGCCTTTCCGGACCTGCGCGGATATGGAAACGGGGAGAGTTGCGAAAGACGAAGGCTGGAGGATGTCTGTGAGCGAATGCAGGGTGCTTCTGGTGGATGATGAGGACGCCTATGTGGAGACGCTGGCCAAGCGCCTGACCCGGCGGGGACTGACGGTGCTGACCGCCGACCGGGGTGAGAAGGCCCTGGCTATCTTGGCCGAGCATCCCGTGGACGTGGTCATCCTTGACGTGAAGATGCCCGGCATGGACGGCATCGAGACCCTGACCAGGATCAAGAAGGACCATGCCGCCGTGGAGGTGATCATGCTCACGGGCCACGCCAACGTGGACGCCGCCATCCGGGGCATGGAGCGGGGGGCCTTCGACTATCTCATGAAGCCCGCCGAGATGGACGATCTGTTTTACAAGATCCAGGACGCCCAGAAGAAACGGCGTCTGGCCGGGCACGTCGCAGACTGATTTCGGCCGCGTTACGCCTGCCGCCGGTCTATCCGGGCGGCGAAATTTTCCCGGCATCTCCCTTGCAGGAAACGGCATGACGGCGCAGACCGGCATTCGGGCCGGACAGGCCGCCAGTCAGGAGGGTTGCGCCATGGACAGGGGTTTGTTCAAAGAGATTGTGGAACGCAAGGCCGCGTACTATGTCCGGCTGGGGTGCGATTTCGCCGAGGCCGCCAACCGGGCGGTGTGCGAGCTTCTGGCCGGGGCCTATGACCGCCAGTCTCCGGTCGGCATGTTTTGCCTGAGGGCCTGTCTGGTGGGCGCGGGACGCGAATGCCGTCTGGCCTGCGACCATCCGGAATGCAACTAGGTCTTGGCCGGACTCCCGGCCGACCACGCCGCTATTTCGCCTCGAAAATCGCCATCACCGCCCGGTAGGTCTCCTCGGAGATGGCCTTGCGGGCCAGAAACTCCTTGGGATGGATCTGGAACACCCCGGCCAGAAATTTGTAGCGGGGATTTCGCGTCTTGTCGCCCATGGACACCGTGGGCGCTGCGGCGGCCTTGACCGTGGCCTCGAAGTCGTACCCGGCCTCGCCCATGACCCGGACGTAGAGGGCGCAGCGGCGGCTGACAAACTCCTCCTCGCTCATCATCCGGACCGTTTCGCCTTCCTTCTCTTCCACGTTCTTGAAATAATTAAATATGGATATGTCGTTGAAGGGCATGGCCTTGGGTTCGGAGGCGGCCTGGCCCGTGGCGCACAGGGCAAGGAGGCAGGCCAGAAGGCACAGGGGCGTAGCCGGATGCAGACGCATGATCATGAGGATGCCTGGGCTGTGGGGTTAGGGCGTTTTCGGGGCGGCGGCCGGGGATGCGCCGGGGGAGACGCCCGGGGCAGGCGCCTGGTCGGGCGGCGCCGCGCAGGGGGCATAGATCAGGGCATGCAGATAGCTCAAGGAGCCCACGGCGATGGGCGCGTCGAATTCGAGCATGATGAGCACGTCCCCCAGGGGCCAGCCCAGGTTGTCCGTGGTCTCGGAGGGCCGGACCGGCTGGCCGTAGCGCGCGGATAAAAGCGACAGGATGGCGTCGTAGCGGTCCCGGCCCTGGAAGGTGGCCATGGACCCGGCGAACTGGTCGTTGCAGAAGGCGTAGACCAGATCGTTCACGGCGATGTCGGCGATGCGGGGGGGAGCGCCTTTGACCTTGGCGTAGGCCGCCGGGCCGTTTCGCTCCATGACCTCCATGTCCTTGACGTCGGCCAGACGGGTCCCCCAGGGGATGCCGTGAAACGAGGCGGGGGGCGCGGCGGCCTCCCCGGGCGTCGTGGCCTGGGGCTTGGGCGGCGGCGCCTTGGCCGGTTTGGCCTGGGCTGCGGCGGTCAGGGTCAGGGCCAGGGTCAGGGCCAAAAGCAGGACGGTAAGCAGTCGATTCATGCGGGTTGTCCAGAAATGTGGAGAATGAGGTGATTTCGGTGGGCGGCGGCGCCTTACCGCTTCCCGGATTCCAGAAAAGCCATGACCAGGGGAGGCAGGTGCTCATCCAGGTCGTCGGCGGCCAGGGCCAGTTCCCTGGGATGGATGCCCAGGGCGGCGAAGGCCACGGGATCGAGCTCCGGGACCATGGGGTCCAGGCGGGTCCCCAGGCCCAGGGCCAGGGTCGCCATGTCCGCCACATGGATGAGGGCCGGGTCCGGCTCGTCGCGAAAGCGCATGGGGGAGTGGTGTCCGGCCACGGCCTGGGCCAGCGTCGCGGGAAAGCGCCATTTGGCGATGACCCGTCCGCCCAGCTCGGCATGGTCGAAGGAGAAGACGTTTTTCTCGGCCATGGGCCCCGGCAGGTTGTCGCGGCGGGCCATTTCCAGGGCCATGGCGGCCATTTCGGGTTCGGCCACGGCCAGAAGCACCTTGCCGATGTCGTGCAACAGCCCGGCCAGGAAGAAACGTTCCGGGTTGCCGCGCCCGCTGCATTTGGCCAGGAAGCGGGCGACGATGGCGCAGGCCACGCTGTGTTTCCAGAAGCGCGGGATGTCCAGGAGTTCGGGGTAGGGATTGTCCCGGAAAAGGGTGCTCATGGCGGCCCCGGCGGCCAGGCTGTGCACCTCGGAGGCCCCTAAAAGCCCTACGGCCCGTTCGATGGTGTCCACCCGGCCGGAAAAGCCGTAATATGCGCTGTTGGCCAGCTTGAGCAAAAGGGCGGACAGGCCGGGGTCATGGGTGACTACGGCGGCGATGTCGCCCAGGGAGGAACGGGGGTTTCCGAGCACCTCCTGCAGGGTCACGAAGGCCCGGGGCAGGGGCGGCGGAACGATGTCGTCCACAAGGCGCCGCGACGGCCCGAAGTCGTCCAGGCACGGCAGGGGCGCCCCGGAGCGCGGGGCGGCGGCGGGCCGGACGCGTTCGGGATCGTGCAGGGCCTCGCGGGCAAGGCGCATGACGGCGATCTCGAAAAGCTCGGCCACGGCCGGATGGGAAAGGTCAGCGCAGGCGAAGCGTGCGGCGGTCATTTCCCGGGCGGCGCGTTGCAGGTCCGGCGCGATGTCCATGGCGGGGATGTCGGTCATAGGGAGGCTCCCTGGCTGGCCGCATTGGGCGACGTGAGTCATGTACGCCAATCGCCTTCCGGGCACAAGGCGTCCGCCCTGTGAAGCTGCGGCCTGGCGTTGTCAATGCAGGCGTTATGGGGTATTGTCCTATTTTGGCGCGATCATGCGTCGTCGCCATACGGCGTGTCCCGATGAACCCTCGCACAAGGATGCCCCTCTATGTCCGGTCAGGTGGTGGAAGATATCCTGGGCTACGCCCGGGAAGGGTGCGCCTTGCGGGAGCGGTTTTTCGCGGAGAACGCCGAGCATGTGGCCCGGGTGGCCCGGACCATGGCCGTGAGTCTGGCCCGGGGCGGAAAGATTTTGTTGTGCGGCAACGGCGGCAGCGCCGCCGACGCGCAGCATCTGGCCGCCGAGTTCGTCAACCGCTTCCAGATCGAACGACCGCCGCTGCCGGCCCTGGCCCTGACCACGGACACCTCGGCGCTGACGGCCATCGGCAACGACTACGGCTTCGAGCGGGTGTTCTCCAAGCAGGTCCAGGCCCTTGGGGTGCGCGGCGACGTGCTGGTCGGCATCACCACCTCGGGCAACAGCCCAAACGTCCTGGAGGCCATGCGCGCCGCACGGGACAAGGGCATGGTCACCGTGGGGCTGGCCGGATCAAACGGCGACATCGTCCCCTTAAGCGACTTCGCCCTGCTCGTGCCCCATAAGACCACCGCGCTTATCCAGGAGATACATATCGCCGTGGGGCATCTTCTCTGCAAGCTGGTTGATTATTATCTCTTTGAAGCGGTCATGGAGCTTCGCCCCTACCTCGACGAGGCCTAGCGGACGCAAGCGTCCTGTCCGCATCTTTTCCCAAGGGAAAACGGAGGGTTTCACCATGCCTATCTATGAATACGTCTGTCGGGCCTGCGGGGCCCAGTTCGAGGACATCGTGTCCGCCGACGCCCCGGCCCCGGCCTGCCCCAAGTGCAAGGCCCAAAAGACCGAGAAGCTCCTGTCGTGCTGCCGCATCGGACGCGGCTCGTCGGATGCGGGATTTACCGGAACCGCCCCCCGCGCCGCCGCCAGCGGCTGCGCCGGATGCTCCGGCGGCAACTGCTCCACCTGCGGCTAGGCCGCGCCCAACCCTGGACACACGCGGCATGAAAAAACGCATCGTTATCGCCACCCGGGGCAGCAAGCTGGCCCTGTGGCAGGCCCATCACGTGGCTGACCGGCTCCGCGCCGCCCATCCGGGCCTGGAAACCGAGCTTTTGAAGATCAAGACCAAGGGCGACAAGATCCTGGACGTGCCGTTGGCCAAGGTCGGCGGCAAGGGGCTTTTCGTCAAGGAAATCGAAGAGGCCCTGCTGGACGGCCGGGCCGATCTGGCCGTGCACAGCATGAAGGACGTGCCTGCCGCACAGCCCGGTGGGCTTGTGCTTGGGGTCGTGCCCGAGCGTGAGGAGCTGCATGACGTCCTCTTGACCCGGGGCGAGCCGTCGCTTGCCGCGTTGGCGCCCGGGGCCAGGGTCGGGACAAGCAGCCTGCGCCGCAAGTCGCAACTGCTCATGCGCCGCCGCGACCTGGATATCGTCGATCTGCGCGGCAACCTGGACACCCGGGTGGGCAAGCTTCTGGCCGGTGAGTTCGCGGCCATCATCGTGGCCGGGGCGGGCCTGAACCGCCTGGGGCTTGGCGCGCCGGGGCGCGTGCCGCTTGCGCCGCCGGATTTTCTGCCTGCCGCCGGGCAGGGGGCGCTTGGCATCGAGTACCGCGCGGACGACGCGGAAACCGCCGGGCTGGCGGCCTTCCTGGACCACCCGGACACCCGGGACGCGGTTTTCGCCGAACGCGGATTTTTGTGCGGTTTGGATGGCGGCTGCCAGGTGCCGATCTCGGCCTGGGCGGTCATCGACGGCGACGCCGTGACGCTTGTGGGCATGGTCTCGGACGTGGCCGGGGAGCGGATCGTGCGCGAGACGGCCACGGGACCGCGCCAGGAAGCCGAGGCCCTGGGACGCCGGGTGGCGGCCACGGTCCTGGCCCGGGGCGGAAAAGAGATTTTGGACGAACTGTACGCCGGGGGGTGAGGCGCCCTGGGCATATCCTGTTGGCCGGGCGAAGGTGACGGGGCCGGAGGATTTCAGCGCGGGCGGGGGGTGGCTGATTCGCAATCAGCAGGGAAGGGGAGCGATTTTCCCTGTTATCTTCATGAAATTATCGGGTTACGGTCAAGATGGCTGTAACCCGTTTGTCTTTTCATGCTTGCACCACATGTGTACAACGATTTCAGAGATTGGGAGATGAGAACGCGGGGACCGGTGAAAGCGATTGATGGTAAAAATGAACTTCACGCCAAAGGCTTTTCTTATGCCGTCAAAGGTACATCATCCGGCCGCAGCTATTGCCGTTCTCACTGTCCTTATCCCAATAAGCATACGGAAATCCTGTGAAGGAAGATCGACAAAACCGCACCTCCGGTACAGCCGAGCGGCGTTATCATTTATTGCATCAAGGACGATGAAATGTCCTCCTATTATATCTGCGGCCTGAACGCATCGCTTGAACGCATCGCTGACAAGAAGAGACCCCAATCCTCTCCCTTGACAAGAATTGTCGACTCCTACCATGGAAAGATAAATAGATGGTATTGATGTCCATTTTGGCATATTCTTTGATAATTCTGCAGGTAGGCTTGATGCGTCTATAGAGTGCGGTCCAAGTGCATAGTATCCAATTACAATATCAGATTTTTTTTGCACAGTAACATAAACTTTTACAAAGTCTTTTTTGGAATGATTCGCCGCTGAGTGTCTTATATAGTTGTCAATACGGAGTTCCCCGCAAGAAAAAGCCGCTCGATTATGCCTGGAATCGAGCGGCTCGATAATGATTGTTGACAGGAACTCTTTGTCAACGGCCATGTGACGCCGTCACTCCTTTGTGAAGAGCAAGCAAATCCACCAATGCTTCACACGGCTCTGTGTCAGCAAGCGCGAGCATGAAAGCCTCTGCATCCTGTGGTTGCAGGACGGTCATTCGCAATTTGGAAATCGTTTCTCGCGCAGCCATCACCGAATTCGCCACAACAAATTCAGACAAAGGAATCCCTTGAAGCCTGGCTGCTATTTCAATGAGTTCTTTTGCCTCGGAAGAGATGCGCTGCTCCATGCGCACCCTCTTTTTGCCGTCTTCCAAATCATGTGTTTGGAACGCCAACATAATCGCTCCTCCTGGCAAGAGGTTTTCGTCTCATGCCCCGAAAATAACTTGTACGGCATTTGCCGTACAAGTCAATGGGGAAGTGCCAGGACCCCGCCTTTTGGCCTCGGATTTCGTGGGGATTGCCGCGCCTACCCCGCCCGTCCGCTGACCCCGGCCTTCTCGAAGGTCGCCATGTCGTTGAATATCGCGGCGGCGCAGCGCAGGACAAATATCGCCATGGCCGCGCCCGTGCCCTCGCCAAGCCGCATGTCCAGATGCAAAAGCGGCCGCACCCCAAGCGCCTCCATGATCATCAGGTGGCCGTGCTCGGCCGAGGCGTGGCTGAAAAAGGCGTAGTCCGCCACGTCCTGGTGCATCTTCCAGGCCGCCACATAGGCCGCCGTGGAGATGAACCCGTCCACCACCACCGGCAGCCGGTTGGCCGCCGCCCCCAGCACCACCCCGGTCAGCGTCGCGATCTCGCAGCCGCCAAGCGCCGCCAGAATGTCCAGGGCGTCGCCGCCGGAGACCGCCGCATCATTGGCCCACAGGGCCTTGCGCACCACCTCGGCCTTGCGCCGCACCCCGGCCGGATCAAGCCCCGCCCCGGGACCGGCGATCTCAAGGGGCGTAAATCCCATATAGGCGCAATAAAGGGCCGTGGACGGCGTGGTGTTGCCGATGCCCATCTCGCCCAGGCCCAGACATTTCGTGCCCTGGGCCGCCGCCTCGTCGGCCAGTCGGATGCCCGTCTCCACGGCGGTCTGGCATGCGTCCAGGCTCATGGCCGGCCCTTCGGCCAGATTGTGCGTGCCGGGCATGACCTTGGCCGACACCAACGACGGATGCGGCGCGAATTCGCCCCCGGCGCAGCCCGCGTCCACCACCGTCAACTCCACCCCGGCCGTGCGGGCCAGCACGTTCACCCCCGCCCCCCCGGCCAGAAAATTGGACACCATCTGCCGCGTCACCTCCTGGGGAAAGGGGCTTATGCCCTCGGCCGTCACCCCGTGGTCCCCGGCGCAGGTGAAGATGCGGGCCGGGTCCACTCCCGGGGCCTGCCCCCCAAAGATGCAGTAAAGCCGTGTCGCGATCTCCTCCAGACGCCCCAGGCTGCCCCGGGGTTTGGTCAGGTTGTCCAGATGGGCCGTGGCTTTTTTGCGCAGGGTTCCGTCCACCGGCGAGATGGCGGCCAGGGTGCGGCTTAGGGTGTCGGGCATGGGTGCTCCTTAACTTTCGGGTGTGGCCGGGTCGTCGGCCGGGTCGTCGGCCAGGGCCAGCCGGGGCTGGCCGGTGGAGTCGAGCACGGCCTGCCAGAATTCGGAATCCGTGTCGATGTGGCGGCGGGTGGCCGTGGCCAGGGCCAGGGGCACATGCACGTAGCGGTCATGCATGGAGCTGATGAGAAGCCCGGTCTTTCCGGCCATACCCGCATGCACCGCGTGCTGCCCCAAAAATCCGCAATAGACCGCGTCGGCCACGTTGGCCGGGACGGACCGGATGATGTAGCTGGGGTCGATGTATTTGAGGGTGATGGGCAGGCCCAGGGTCTTGCAGTGGGCCTTGATTTCGCGCGCAAGCAGGGCGCAGATGTCGCCCAGGACCGGGTTGCCCGAGGCGTCGGTTTCATTGGTGGGCGGCAGCAGGTGCTGGCCTGCGCCTTCGGCGGTGACCACCACGGCATGGCCGCGCCGGGTCAGGCGTCCGGCCAGGGTCTCAAGGAAGCCGCCCGGGCCGTGCAGGGCGAAGCGCTCCTCGGGGATGAGCACGAAGTTGACGTGTTTGAGGCCCATGGCCGCCGTGGCCGCGATGAACCCGGAGTTGCGGCCCATGAGTTTCAAAAGGCCGATGCCGTACGGCGCGCCCACGGCCTCGGTATGGGCGCAGGCGATGGCCTCGGTGGCCTTTTGCACGGCGGTGACGAAGCCGAAGGTGCGGGCCACGAAGCGCATGTCGTTGTCGATGGTCTTGGGGATGCCCACCACGCCGATGGGGAGGTCCCGGGCCGTGATCTCGTCCACGATGCGCTGCGCCGCGCGCATGCCGCCCACCCCGCCGATGAGCACCAAAAAGTTGATGTTCATGCGCTCCAGGGCGTCCACGACCTCCTCCACGGACTGGGGACCGCGCGAGGAGCCAAGCAGCGTGCCGCCGAATTCGTGGATGTCGGCCACGTTGTCCGGGGTCAGCTCCATCACGTCGTGGCGGCAGGAGGGAATAAATCCCCGCAGGCCGTAGCGGATGCCCAGGGTGGCGGCCAGCCCGTAGTTGTGATGGGCCTCCATGACCACGGCCCGGATGACGTCGTTTATGCCCGGGCAGATGCCGCCCACGGTGACGATGGCGCACTTGGTCTTGGCGGGATCGAAGAAAATGCGCCGCCGCGGCCCGGCCTCCTCGAAAAAGACCGGTTCGTCGCCATATTCCCCCATTTGCCGTTTGGTGATAAAGGCCATGACCGACGGCTCGTCGGGAACGAATCGGGCGCAGACCTTGGGGCAGTCCACCCGGGGTTCGCCCAGGCTCGGGATGCGGGTGTCCTCGCATCCCAGATGGATATCCTGGTCCTGTTTCGTATTGACGTTGACCACGCGATCCTCCTGGCGTTGCTTTCTTCTCGTCCGCCTTGTTGCGGCGTCCGCCGTCGTACGCCATCGTTTGCGAACCTACCGGCTTGGACCGGTTCTGACAAGCCGTCGTCTGTGCGACGCCGCCTGGAGCGCCATGACCCTTTCCGCCCGCACCTACGTCTTTTTGCCGCCTCTGCGCAAACCCGCCGGGGGGCTGGCGGTGCTCGTGCGTCTGGCCGCCCACCTGCACCGGGCCGGGTTTCCCGTGATCCTGGCGCCGCGCGAGATCATCCCGGACGCCGTGGCCGAGCTGGCCCCGGATGTGCCGGTCACGGCCTTCGAGGAGGCCAGGCCCAAGCCGCACGACATCTGGCTTGTGCCCGAGGGCTGGCCCAACGCCCTGGCCCCGGGGCTTTCCGCCACGGCCCGGTGCCTGATCTATTGCCAGAACTGGGCCTATCTGCATAACGGCCTGCCGCAAAACGTGTCCTGGCCGAGCCTGCCGGTGTCGTTTCTGGCCGTGTCGGACCCGGTGGCCCGGTTCATCGAGCTGGCCACGGGCGTCCTGCCGCCCATCCTGCGTCCGGGCGTCGATCTTACGCTTTTTCACGGCCACGGGGACAGGCCCGGCGACGAGGTGCGCGTGGCGTACATGCCGCGCAAAAATAAGGCCCTGGCCGAGCAGATCATCCGGCTGACCCAGGCCCGGCAGGCCCGCACCGGGCTGCCCATCCGGTTCACGGCGATCCACGACATGACCCAGCCGCAGGTGGCTGCGGCGCTGGCGACGAGCCACATTTTTCTGGCGGCGGGCTTTCCCGAGGGGTGTCCGTTGCCGCCGCTTGAGGCCATGGCCTGCGGCTGCGTGGTGGTGGGATACGCCGGGTGCGGGGGGTACGATTATCTGCGGCCCGCGGCGCCCACGACCGCCCCGGCCTGGCCGCCGCTTCGGCCGACGCCCTATGGCGGCAACGCCTTCGTGACCCCGGATGCGGACGTGGCGCAGACGGTTTTGGCCTTGGAGGCCGCTGCGTCCATGATCCTGGCAAACGACCCCGCCCTGGCCGACATCCTGCGAAACGCCCGGGCCTGCGCCGACTCCTACGGCCTCGACGCCCAGGCTGCGGCTGCGCGGCAGATCTGGGAGGGGCTTTTGGCGGCGTCCTGACCCCGCCGTCCGTCTCTTCCAACTCTTTTTTCCTTCACCCTTTTCCCAACTCGTTCCCCTCGCCCTTTTCCCCGCCGCACCGGGGGAAAGTTTTCCGGGAGGGGGAAGGCCCCTTTTGGGAGGACTACACGTAGTCCCTGTGCTTCTTTCATGCCCTTTGTCCCCCCCCTTTGCCCAAATAGAATCCTGCTTGACAAAACACCATAATGGTGTATTTTGGAGTTGTTGGATGGACGCCGGGCTTTGCTTCAAACGCGAAGAGGAGGGAGGAAGATGGCTCATGGAAAAACAGAAGCCAACGTATGATCTTGATGCAATAAAATCTGTTGCAGACGATCCTGACAAATTAGAAATTACTACGACTGCAACGCTAAGCGCGGCTGCTCTCGGCTTCGATAGAGAAATGATTATATCTACAATCAAGTCTATCGAAAGAAAGCATTTTTATAAGTCAATGACCACGATAGCTAACCATAAAATATGGCAAGATGTCTACCATTTCCCGTCAAGCGTCGGGTTACTGTATATAAAATTTGTAGCTGGAAATGTACTTGATTTTGCTCTTGTAGGGTTTAAAAAGAAATAGCGGAAAGTCCATTACAGTCCTTGCTTGTATAAACAATTTATTGCGAGGCTTCTAATGATGAACACTAATATTGTAAATTGCCCTCATGATGGTGAGGTCATGGAACATGGAACCAAGGAAATTGTTGTTAAATATAAAGGATTGTCAAAGGCTGTTCAAATGCCAGGATGGTATTGCCACAAATGTGGGGAAGGTATTCATACTGGAAAAGATTTAAAAATTACAGACAAGGCATTGAATGAATTGAAAATTCAATACGAAGGTCTTTTAAGCCCGGACGAGATCCGTAGAATAAGAAAAAAGCTCCATTTGACTCAAAAAGATGCGGGTACAATAATTGGCGGCGGGCCTCGTGCTTTCCAAAAATATGAGAGTGGAGAACTGCTTCCAAGCCGTGCTATCGTCAGTGCCCTTACGTTGCTTGATTCAAATCCAAAAAGCCTGGGCCTGCTTGAACGACCCCTGGAAAGTTCAAATGTAGCCCAAAGCTGCGCATAAAAAATAGGTCGGAACCGAGAGGTTCCGGCCTTGATCCTTCCTTAAGCCCCGCGCTGCATCTTAGCGCCTTTGGGCCTTCCAAAATCCCCACGCCACGCGAAGCCCTCCGGCCAGAAACGGCGCGCCCATGGCGACAAGCACCACCACGGCGAAGTTTTTCTCCATCCACGGTATCTGCCCGAAAAAATACCCCCCGAAGACGTAGATGGCGGCCCAGACGAGCTTGCCAAACGCGCTGTAGGCCAGAAACTCCCGCGCGCCCATGCCCGCCACGCCTCCGGCCAGCGGCGCCACGCCGCGAAGCACCGGCACGAACCGGGCCGCCACCACGGTCATGCCGCCGTGGGCGGCATAGTAGTCGTGGGCCTTGGCCAGGGCCTCGGGGGTGACGAAGGGGACCTTGCCCCGGGCGAAAAACCGTTCGCCCAGGAAGACCCCGGCCAGATAGTTCACATAGTCCCCGGCGAAGGCGGCCAGGACGAACCCGGCGTAGAGGACCCACACCGGGAATATCCCTTTGGCCGCCAGGGCCCCGGCAGCGAAAAGCACGGTGTCGCTGGGCAGGATGGTGGCGATGATCAGGCCGGTCTCGGCGAACACCACCCCGAAGAGCGCAGCATAGGCAAAAAGGCCGTACTGCGCGGCCAGGGCCGCGACATGCTGGTCCAGGTGCATCAGCACATCCCACATGCGGGCCTCCGGGGCGACGCGGCAGGGGCGGCGGCTGGATTTGGCGGGATGATCAGCAAGGCCGGGCCTTTTGTCCGGGATAGGCGGGGAGGGGAGGACGCCCGCCGCACGACGGGCGTCTCCGGGAAATCGGGCCGGGAGGCGTCATGCGGCTTAGGGCTTTTCGCGGCGCATCTGATGCCTGGAGTCGCGTCCGGCGTAGGTGTGCCAGAGTTCGCCGTCGATGAGCACGTAGGCGCTGGCCTCGGTGTCGCTGGAGAGGCGGTCTTTCATGATGGTGAACGGCATCCAGCCCGTGTGCTCCTCCAGGGTCTTGCCGTCGCGCCAGTCGTAGAAGACGGCGTACTTGCCGCCGCGTTCCACCAGACACAGGGAATAGGTGTTGGGGCGTTTGAATTCCGAGGGGCGCATCCGGCTGAAGCAGCCAAGCATGGCCGGGTCCGGCTTCTCGACGACGTTGGAGTAGACCGTGGGCTCCCCGGCGAGATCCTTGGCGTCGATGGCCAGGGCCGGAGCGGCGGTCAGGGCGATGCAGGCCATGAGAAAAAGCAGTACGACACGGCGCGACATAGGACGCTTCCCTCCATGGTTGACGATGTGGGCATTGCGCCGGGTCCGGCGCAAAGCGGCCGGGAACCCGGGCGACCCGGGCGGGCCGCCGTTTCAGGCCGCATGATGTCGCTTCGCGTGTCCGTCGTCAATTGCGGCTGCGGGAGGTCGGGCGTCAAAACGCGGGGCATGCCGCTGCATGGGCATGCCCCGCGAAAGGTTCAAACCAGACGGATGCACGGTCCGTGCGTTTCTACCACCTAAGAGGAGGCGGCGGCGGCGGCGGTCCCCCACCCCAGCCGGGACCATATCCGGGAGGAGGAGGCGGCGGTCCCCCACGCCAGCCGGGACCATACCCGGGAGGAGGCGGCGGCGGCGGCGGCGGTCCCCAGCCAGGCTGGTAGACGTAGGGGGCGGGGCCGCCATAGGGCGGCGGCGGCGGCGGTCCCCAGCCCGGGCGGTAGACGTAGGGTCCGGGGCCTCCATAGGGGGGAGGAGGAGGCGGCGGCCCCCAGCCCGGACGATAGCCGTACGACGGTCCTCCGCCGTATGGGGGAGGAGGCGGCGGCCCCCCGCGCCAGGCGTAGGCCTGCGGCACGCCGAAAGACAGGGAAGAGTCCGGGGCGTGGGTGAACGCACCGCCCAGAACGGCCCACAGGGCCAGACAGGCAACGGCGCAGATGCTCACATGTCGTCTCACGGTCGACCTCCATGCCTGGACCCGCAGTGATGTTCCGAAAGGTACGCACAGGCGTTTTTCGATGCTCACTATGTAACCATTTTTGGGATAAAAACAACAGCCCTGCGGCGCGCCCAGGCCGCCGCGCGGTTTACAAACCCCGGCCCCGGCCCTATGACGATGCACAGACGCGGCTTTCTGCGTCAGGACGCACCCCGCCGCACCACAAGGCCACGTTACTGGTCCGGACACGCCATGCAGCCCATGGACATCGCCGACTCGCCCCTGCACGCCGCCTCGGGCCGCCATCACAGCGCCCTTCTGGCCGATCCCGACGCGGTCAGCCGGACCGTTTTGGGCAGGCTTTTGCGGGCCAGATTTGCTGTGGTTCTTGAGGCCGAAAACGGCGTCGAGGCCCTGAACCTGTTTGGCCGCCACAAGCCGGATCTGGTGCTGGCCAAGATGTCCCTGCCAGGCCTTTCCGGGGCCAGTCTGGCCGTCACCGTGGCCGCAACCGACCCGCATGTGCCGTTTTTTTTATTGGGCATGCCCCGGCAGATCGCCCAGCTCGTGGCCTCGCTGTCCTTGCCCACGGTGCGTCTGGTGGCCATGCCCGTGGCCCCGGACCGGCTTATGCCGTTGATCGACGACGCCGCCCGGATGACCTCGCTTAAGCGCACGGCCGAGGAGGCCGAGCGGCTGGTGCGGTTTTTTCTGGACGCCGCCCCCAATCCCCAGGCCATTTTTTTTCGGGGGGGGCTGGAATACGTCAACCGGGGGCTTTTGCGCCGCATGGGCCTGACCTCGTTTCATGAATTCCAGGCCACGGGCTTGACCCTGGGGACGTTTTTTCGGGTGGACGACACGCCGCTGGCCGATCCGGCCCGGTTCGCCCAGGATGTCCTGGACGATCCCCTGGACCGGGAGCACATCGTAAGCTTGGTGCATCCCCGGTATCCCGGCCGCCCGGCCCACGTGTTTCAGGCCGCTGCGGCGCGGCTTCCGGGTCCGGACCGGATCATGCTCACCTTAACCGACATCACTGAGCTGGAATACGAAAAACGCGACCTGATCGATCTGGCCACCGTGGACCCCCTGACCAGGGCCTTTAACCGCCGAAAGCTCGCGGACATCCTGGCCGAGGAGACCGCCCGGGCCAGACGCTACGCCACGCCGCTGTCCGTGGTCCTTTTCGACATCGACCACTTCAAACGGGTCAACGACACCTACGGCCACGACGTGGGGGATGTGGTGCTCACGGAGATGTCCCGGGTGGTGATGGGGCTTTTGCGGGAATGCGACCGGCTGGCGCGATGGGGCGGCGAGGAGTTTTTGGTGGTGGCCCCGGGGGTGGGCGTCGAGGGGGCCGTGGATCTGGCCGAGCGGCTGCGGGGGGCCGTGGCCGGGTTTGCGTTTCCGGGGGCGCCCGGGGTGACGTCGAGCTTCGGAGCGGCGCAGTACCGCCCCGGGGAGCCGGCGGAGGCCATGGTCAAGCGGGCCGACGCGGCGCTGTACCGGGCCAAGGAGGGTGGCAGGAACCGGGTGGAGCGAGAGGCGGATGCGCCCCCAAAAAACGGCGGCGCGAATTGACAGCAGCCCCGGGCGACCCTATGTAGCCGCCATGGATTTACTAGACCGCGACATCCTCTCCGAAATCCAGTCCGGTTTTCCCCTGTGCGAGCGCCCCTACGCCGCCATCGGCGCCAAGGTGGGCCTGACCGAGGCCGAAACCCTGGCCCGGGTCCGGGCGCTCAAGCAAAAGGGCGTCATCCGCCGCATCGGGGCCAGCTTCCAGTCCAGAAAACTTGGGTTCTTAAGCACCCTGTGCGCGGCCCAGGTCCCCGAGGACCGTCTCGACGCCTTCGTGGCCGAGGTCAACCGCCACCCCGGCGTGACGCATAACTATTTGCGCGCCCATGCCTACAACGTCTGGTTCACGCTTATAGGGCCAGGCGCGGACAGCATGCGGGAGACGCTGGCGGACATTTCCCGGGCCACGGGCATCGAGATACTCAATCTCCCGGCGGAAAAGCTGTTTAAGATCAAGGTCGATTTTTCCATGAAAAAGCCCGCGGTTGACCCGTCGTCACATCCCGGCTAGCATCGTTCGCCCGCTTAAACGCCGAGGACCGGCAAGCACGCGGCCAGCATCAGACAACACGGCCTCCACGCGGCGTACGCCGCTCCAGACGCCCCAGCCGCCCAGTGCGGCCCTCCCCTGAGGCCACAAGGAGATTCTCCATGTTCAAGGCTCTTGCCAAAAAAATTCTTGGATCGCGCAACGACCGGTATTTGAAAAGCCTGTCCCCCCTGGTCGTGCGCATAAACGACCTGGAGCCGTCCATAAAGCCCCTGGACCAGGAGGCCATGCAGGCCCGCATGGCGGAGCTGCGCCAGGAGGTGCAAAACGACCGTCCCCTGGACGAGCTTTTGCCCGAGGTCTTCGCCATGGTCCGCGAGGCCTCGGTGCGCGCCCTGTCCATGCGCCATTTCGACGTGCAGCTCATCGGCGGCATCACCCTGCACCAGGGCAAGATCGCGGAGATGAAGACCGGCGAGGGAAAGACCCTGGTGGCCACCCTGCCCGTGGTCTTAAACGCCCTGTCCGGCAAGGGCGTGCACCTGATCACCGTCAACGACTACCTGGCCCGGCGCGATGCGGCCTGGATGGGCAAGATCTACGAATATCTGGGGCTTACGGTCGGCGTCATCGTGCATGGCCTGTCCGACCAGGATCGTCAGACGGCCTACGGCGCGGACATCACCTACGGCACCAACAACGAATTCGGCTTCGACTACCTGCGCGACAACATGAAGTTCTACAAGGAACAGCTCGTGCAGCGGCCGCTCAATTACGCCATCGTGGACGAGGTGGACTCCATCCTCATCGACGAGGCCAGAACGCCGCTTATCATCTCCGGCCCGGCCGAGGAGTCCACAGCGCTTTACACCCGCATCGACGCCATCATCCCGTCGCTTAAGCTCGACACCCACTTCACCCTGGACGAAAAGGCCAAAAGCGTGCTCATCAGCGAGGAGGGCGTGGCCCGCTGCGAGCAGATACTGGGCGTTGAGAACCTCTACGATCCGGCCAACGTGAGCCTCCAGCACCACGTGCTCCAGGGCCTGCGGGCGCACCACCTCTACCAGCGCGACGTGGACTACATCGTCAAAGAGGGCCAGGTGATCATCGTGGACGAGTTCACCGGCCGACTCATGCCCGGACGCCGCTACAGCGACGGCCTGCATCAGGCCCTGGAGGCCAAGGAAGGGGTCAAGGTCGAGGCCGAAAACCAGACCCTGGCCTCCATCACCTTCCAGAACTACTTCCGCATGTACGAAAAGCTCTCGGGCATGACCGGCACCGCCGACACCGAGGCCGTGGAGTTCAAGCAGATCTACGATCTGGAGGTCATCTCCATCCCCACCCACCGGAACATGGTGCGCAAGGACTTCCCGGACCTCATCTATAAAAACCAAAACGACAAGTTCAAGGCCATCGCCGCCGACGTCAAGGAGCTGCACAAAAAGGGGCAGCCCGTGCTGGTGGGCACCGTGTCCATCGAGAAGTCCGAACTGCTCTCGGGGCTGCTCAAAAAAGAGGGCGTGCCCCACGACGTCCTAAACGCCAAGCAGCACGAAAAAGAGGCCGAGATCGTGGCCCAGGCCGGACAGACCGGCCGGGTGACCATCGCCACCAACATGGCCGGCCGGGGCACGGACATCGTGCTCGGCGAGGGCGTGGTGGGGCTTGGCGGCCTGCATATCCTGGGCACCGAACGCCACGAATCGAGGCGCATCGACAACCAGCTTCGGGGCCGTTCCGGCCGCCAGGGCGATCCCGGCTCCTCGCGCTTCTATCTGGCCCTGGACGACGACCTCATGCGGCTTTTCGGCTCGGACCGCATCGCCGGGATCATGGACAAGCTGGGCATGGAAGAGGGCGAGGCCATCGAGAACCGCATGGTCACCAAGGCCATCGAGAACGCCCAGAAGCGGGTGGAGGCCCACAACTTCGAGATACGCAAGCAACTGCTGGAATACGACAACGTCATGAACCAGCAGCGCGAGGTCATTTATTCCCTGCGTCGCGAGGTCATGGTCACCGCGACGCCCGAGGCCATGATCGAGGGCTGGATCGACGAGCTTTTGGACGAGGTCTTCGAGCCCCTGGCCTCGTCCAAGGGGGACCAGGACCCCGAGGAGTTGGAGGCCACGGCGGCGCGCATCGAGGAGATCTTCACCGTGCGCACCGCCGTCGCGACCGGCGACGAGTCGGAGAAGCAGGCCGTGCGCCAGTCTGTGCGCGACCAGCTTGAGACCCTCCGGGCGGGGGCGGGGGAGCACTACCGGGAGATTGCGCGGTACTTTCTCCTGGAGAGCCTGGACCGTAACTGGAAGGAACACCTGCTCAACATGGACCACCTGCGCGACGGCATCGGGTTGCGCGGCTACGGCCAGAAAGACCCCAAGCAGGAATACAAGCGCGAGGGATTTGCCCTGTTCCAGGGGCTGATCTTCACCATCAAGGACGCCTCGGTGCGGGCCTTGTGCCGGGTGCGCATCCGGACCGAGGTGCGCGAAGAGGAGTTCCAGCACAAGAAGGAACCGGCCGGAGAGGTCCAGTACAGCGGCAGCGACGCGGCCGAGCGCAAAAAGCAGCCCAAGCGCCGCGACGCCCCCAAGGTCGGCTCCAACGATCCCTGCCCCTGCGGCAGCGGTAAAAAATACAAGAAGTGCTGCCGGAAATAGCCCCGGCCGCCATACGCCGCATGACGAACGCCCGCCCGGGAGAGTGCTCCGGGGCGGGCGTTTTTTTGTCGCGGCGAAAGGCCTAGCGGATGTAAAGCGGCGGGACGTCGATGGTGATGCCGTACCTGGGCGGCGGGGGCGGCGGCGGGACCATCACCGGACGGCAGGCGCCGTAGTTCCACACGGTCCCCGGCGGGCAGCCGCGCGGATAATAGGGGTCGTAATAGACAGGCGGGGGAGGTGGCGGCGGCGGGCCGTAGGGCATGCAGCCGTAGGGGCCGTCCCAGAAATAGCCTGGAGGGCAGGGCCTGCGGGCCTGGGCCTGATCCGCATCCAGCATGGCTGTGGCGAAAAGCCCCAGACACGCAAGCGCCAGAGCGATTTTTTTCATCTGCGTCGTCTCCTTGGTCGGTGTGCGGCATGCTCCGGCCGGGAGCTGGGCTCCCGCCACGACCGGGCCGCCCCGGCGCCGATCTTCTAGCAAATCTCCGGCCAACACGGCAACATCCCGCAGACACGGCATTTCCCGATCCCGGGACGCCGTCCGGTGACGAGAAAGGTTACGAAATATCGTCCGAGTGGGAAAAAATCGTTATTGACGCGCGACATGTCGCACCTGCGCCCTGGCCTGCTCTGGCGGCGGCGGGCGTTCTGGGATAGCATCGAAAAAAACAAAAAGGCAGGTCGCCCATGAAAAAATCATTCCCGATCCGGCTGCTCGCCGCCCTTATGACCCTGGCCGTCCTGGCCGTGTGCCTGGGCTGCGCCCCGCCGTCCGCCTCCAACCGCAATGATCCCAACCGTCAGGCCCGGCAGGATGAGCTGCTGCGCTGGATGCAGACGGACCACCGCAATTGATGTCTGGCCGGGCCACGTACAAGAAACTGTACCTGGCCCGGACACCCCCTGCTTTGGACCAAATTTTTTTACCGCCAGGGGGCCGAAAGCGGGCGGGGTGCCGGGGGAAGTATTCGGTCTATATTTTAATTCGTTGATTTAGCACATGTTTTTGTAGAATATACTGGGATGAAGGGCTTTGGCATGGAACCTGCTCTATACCCTTCATCCTTCCTCTGAAAGAAATTTCAAAGCGAAACGGCTCCTGGGTGGCTCCCCGGAGCCGTTTCGCATTTGCAGCCTGGCGCGTGGCCTCCGCCTCATCGGCTGAAGGCCGCCCCGGCCCGGCGACAGGGCGCATCGCGGCTAAACGCCCGGCAAGGCGTCCCGCCTCCGGCGTCAGTATGCGACGCATTCCGGCAGGGCGGTCCCGGCTCGGTCCCCCGGGGCCGCTCCCTGACAGGCACCATTCCGGGGGGCAGGGGGCGCCCCGATACAAAAAACTTTACGCCCGCAGGCCCCTTGCCGCTCCCAAACCGGGGAGAATCCACAAACGTCCGATAGTATCTATTTGATATTGCAGAATATAAAAGTATTGCGTGGGCGTTTGGGGTCGTTGGCACGGTCTGTGCTATAGAGAAGTCATCCTTCCTCTGAAAGAAATTTCAAAGCGAAACGGCTCCAGGGTGGCTCCCCGGAGCCGTTCGCTTTTGTGCGTCCGGGAACATGATCCGGGCCGAGGCCGGGTGCGGCGTCGAGCCGACGCCGCTGAGCTCCGGATCACGCCATTGCGGTCCCATGGCACGCCGTATGGCCAATGGCGAAAGCCGTGGGTCCTGCCTGCGGGCTTCAGGCGGCGGGGCCGACAAGGTGCCCCGGCGTCTCTTCCCCACCGGCGCCGCCGACGGGAGGGCGGCGTCGGTCCGATACAAAAAACTTTACGCCCGCAGGCCCATTGCCGCCCCCAAAACGGGGAGAATCCACAAACGTCCGACAGTATCTATATGATATTACAGAATATAAAAATAGTGCGTGGGTGTTTGGGTTCATTGGCACGGTCTGTGCTATAGAAAAGTTATCCTTCCTCTGAAAGAAATTTCAAAGCGAAACGGCTCCAGGGTGGCTCCCCGGAGCCGTTCGCTTTTGTGCGAGCGGGAACATGATCCGGGCCGGGTGAGGCATCGCCTCCGGCGACGCTTCATGCAAGGCAAAGCCAGGCGGCGCCCATGGCATGACCCGTGGGGCAGTCAGGCAGCCGTAATCGGCTGTCCGCCGAATCTGCCCGCAGTCGTCAGACGGCGGCGCTGGAAGCGTGGCCTGTGGCGGCATGTAGCTGACGACGCGGGCACGGGTCGGTGAGGCGACGCACTACGGATCGGGAACGCCGTGTCGGCGTCAGCGGCTGGCGACGCGGGCACGGGCCGGTGGGGCGGGCCTTGTGCGGCGCGCTACGGATCGGGTGCGCCTCGTCGGCGTCAGCGAATGACGGCGCGGACACGGGCCGGGAGAACGGGCCTTGTGCGGCGCGCTACGGATCGGGAACGCCGTGTCGGCGTCAGCGGGTGACGGAGGTGGTGGTGATGGCGGTGGTCTGGGTGTTGCTTTGTTCTTCGGCGGCGCTGATGGCCTTGTAGGCCGCATCCAGACAGCCTGAAAAATTTCTGTCGCAGGAATTCTGGCACTGCTGGCGGCGCACGAAATCAGAGGTGTTCTGGCAATTAAGGATACAGCGGGTGGATTGCGTGTTGCAATCGCAGATGGGGCAACCGGAATCTGCGGCCAGGGCCGTGCCCGCAAAAAGGGACAGGCCGAACACGGAACAGATGCTGAGGAAGGCATGCTTCATGGAAAAAACCGTCCTTGGAAAGGCGGGAATAAGAGTCGCAGGTCCGCCTGGGCGGCACATTGTAGCAAACCGGGGCGTCCGTCAACACCCACAAAAGGCCTTGATATGCCACATCAATTTGCCGCTTTCGGAGCGGTGTCCCCTGCCGTCGCCCCAGGCCCTGCCCGGGAGGGCTGCGGCGTCTCGTTGGCGTAGAGGGCTGTGGCCGCCTCGCCGTTGCCCGGGTCGGCCTCCAGGGCCAGCCGCCACAGCCGGTCGGCCTTGGCCGGGTTTCCGGCGGTCTGGGCGGACAGGGCGGCGTCGGCTAGGCTGCGTGACAGGCAGAACCGGGCCTCGGCGGCCGTCGGCTCTACGGCCAGGGCCTGGCGCCAGGAGGCTTCGGCCAGATCGCGCTGGCCGGTGCGATAAAAAAGGACGCCGAGCCGGGTCAGGGCCGGGACGTCCGTGGGGCGCAGTTCGAGGGTGGTCTCCAGCTCCAGTCGGGCGTTTTCGGGCATGTCCAGGGCCAAGAACACCTGGGCCAGGAGATAGTGCAGGCCGGGGTCTTCGGGACCCAGGGAGGCGGCCAGGGCCAGGCGCTGCACGGCGGCGATCCGGTCCCCGGCGTGCAAAAGGAGGATGGCCTGCCAGGCCGTGGCCTGGCCGTTGCCCGGATCGGCGTCGAGCATGGCCTGGAAGCGGCGGGCGGCCTGGTCCATGTCGCCGCGCCGCAGGGCCACGATGCCCAGCCATTTAAGCGCGAAGAGGTTGTCCGGGGCCACGGCCAGGGCCTTCTCGAGGCTGGCGGCGGCGCCGTCCAGGTCGCCCTTTTCGGCCCAAAGCACCCCGAGGCGGGCCAGGGCGTAGTCGTTGTCCGGTTCGCGTTTGAGCACATCCCCGAACGCCCGTTCGGCCCGGGCGTCCAGGCCGCGATAGTAGGCGTCGGCGGCCAGGAAAAGCTCGTCCTCCAGGCTGGCCGCCCAGGGCCTTTCCGGTCCTGCCATCCCGACCGCCGCCAGCAGCAGGCCCGTCGCCGCAATCCGCATCATGCGTCCCATGCCTCGCCTTCTGGTCCGCCCGGGCCCGGGTGTCAAGCCTCTTTGCCGCCTCTGGCCTGCCGATCGAATCTCATATATGTTTCCCCCCACGTCCAGTCAGGACACTTTTTCCCTCGCCGTTCCGGGCTGTCCCTCAGGCGCCAAGCACCTGAGGGACAGCCCGGCGACGGGGGGGCCGGGGGGAATGATTCCCCCCGGGCGGGGTTCGGGGCGGCAGCCCCGATTGCCCTACGACGGCTCACGGGGCGTCAGCCCTGATCACTTCAGCGTTTACAAGGACACGCCATGGCCTCCGACATTGTTCCTCTTCCCAAGGGATTTTCGTTTTCCGCCGTCGGTGCGGGTTTTCGGTACACCGGCCGCGACGATCTGATGCTCATCGTCAGCGAGACCGAGGCCGCCGCAGCCGGGGTATTCACCCAAAACGCCTTCCAGGCCGCGCCGGTGACCGTTTCCCGCGCCAATCTGGCCAAGACCGGCGGTCGCGCCAGGGCCATCCTGGTCAACGCCGGGCAGGCCAACGCCTGCACGGGCGACGCGGGCATCGAGGACTGCCGCCAGACCCTGAGGCTGGTGTCCGAGGGGCTGGGATGCGCGCCGCGCGAGGTGCTTGCGGCCTCGACGGGCGTCATCGGGCCGCGCATGGACCTGGACACGTGGAAGGCGGCCGTGCCGGATCTTCTGGACGGTCTGGGGCAGATCGGCCCATGCCGGGCCGCCCGGGCCATCATGACCACGGACACCTTCCCCAAGCTGGCCTGGAGCTCGCTTTCAACGCCTGCGGGCGAGGTGCGGGTTTTGGGCATGGCCAAGGGTTCGGGCATGATCGCCCCGAACATGGCCACCATGATCGGCGTGCTTTTGTGCGACGCCGACGTGGGGTCGCTGTGGTGGCACGAGGCCGTGGCCGCCTGCGCCGATGCGAGTTTCAACTCCGTGACCGTGGACGGCGACACCAGCACCAACGATTGCGTGCTGGCCCTGGCCAACGGGGCGTCGCAGGTGAAAATCGACTCCGCCGAGGGCCGCCAGGAGCTTTTGGCGGTGATGATGGAGGTCTGTCAGGCGCTGGCCTACATGATCGTGCAGGACGCCGAGGGCGGCACCAAGATCATCCGCATCAAGGTCGAGGGCGCGGCGGACAACGCCCAGGCCGAGCGTATCGCCCGCACCGTGGGCGACTCGCCCCTGGTCAAGACGGCCATGTTCGGCCAGGACGCCAACTGGGGCCGCATCGTGTGCGCCATCGGCAGAAGCGGCGCCACGTTCGAACCCTCGCAGGTCAGCGTGAGCGTGGGAGGCGTGCCGGTTTTCACCCGGGGCATGCCGGTGACGGGTGATCTGGACGGGCTTTTGGCCCCGCACATGCGCCGGGGCGAGATCCCGGTGGACATCGAGGTGGGGGAGGGACCGGGCCGGTACGTGCTTCTGGCGGCGGATTTGAGCTACGACTATGTGAAGATCAACGCGGACTACCGCTCGTGAAAAATCCGGAGCAACCCGACGCGCCAGAACCGGCCGCCTTCGATATGACCGGCCGCGACCGCCTGACCCGGCTGGCCGATTTCCTGTTCGAGGTCGGCATGCTGCGCAAGACGCCGCGCACGGGGTATCAGTTCCTGGGTTCTGGCGCGGAGAACGTGGCCGAACATTCGTTTCGCACGGCGGTCATCGGCTACGTGTTGGCCGTCATGCGCGGCGCGAACCCGGACCGGACCATGGCGCTGTGCCTTTTTCATGACCTGCACGAGGCCCGAACCGGCGATTTCAACTACGTCAACAAGCTCTACAACACCTGCGACGAGAAGCGCGCCCTGACCGACGCGCTGACCGGCACCGGGCTTCGGGAGCGCATTCTCGACACCTGGAACGAGCTTGAGGCCTGGGATACGCCCGAGGCCGTTCTGGCCCACGACGCGGACCAGCTCGACCTCATCGTCAATCTCAAGGAAGAGCTGGACCTGGGCAACCGCTATGCGGCCAAGTGGCTGGATTGTTCGCTGGAGCGCCTAAAGACCGACGAGGCCCGGGTCCTAGCCAAAAGCGTCATGGAGACCGACCACACCGACTGGTGGTTTCAGGGACCGGACCGGGAGTGGTGGCGTAACAAAAACGGCAAGGAGTAGCGGGGATGCGCATCGCCGTGGTCTCGGACACGCACCTTTCGGCCCCCTCGGACTGGCTGGAGCGGGCCTACGCCGCACATCTGGCCCCGGCCGACGCGGTCATCCACTGCGGCGACATGACCGGCCGGTCGGCATGGTCGTATTTCCTGCAACATCCCTGTTTTTACTGCGTCCAGGGCAACATGGACGATTACCATCTGGCGGTCGATCTGCCGCCGCGCCTGGATCTGGAGCTGGAGGGCCTGAAAGCGGCGGTGTGCCACGGCTGGGGATATAAGGCCGGGCTGTCGCGACGCATCTACGAGGCCTTTGGGCCGGACTACGACATCATCTTTTTTGGGCACACCCACGCCCGCGAGGACTCGCAGTACGGAAAGACGCGGTGCATCAACCCCGGCAGCCTGCGCGAGGGGAGTCTGGCCATCGTGACCATTGAGGCCGGGAAGATTGCGACGGAGTTCGTGACGCTGTAGCCGGGGAGGGGGCGTCGCCCCCTCCCCGGACCCCACCCCCGCCCGGGGGGAATGATTCCCCCCGGCCCCCCCCGATAGGGGGATGAAAGGGCTGCTGCAGTTTCCGCCGCCCGGGCGCCAGCCATGATGTGGTGTGGGATAACTATCCGCTACGCTTCGTATTTTCTTCACCGCCAAACGCAAACGCCATGATTGGGCCGTCGCATCCAGACCGCCCCCATCCCATACTTCGCCCCAAGGGGCCGTGTCGGAAAAGTTGCTCCGTACACGGTGTTAAAATGATGACGTATCTTGCCGCATAGACGGGAAACGCCATCCAGAGCGCCCACCGTATGTGTCCATTGAACATGCATGGAGTGAAACGCTGACGGTGTTCGTGAGGCAAGGTCTCCCTGGCGTGTTTAACGCGCGCCTGGGTGTGGGCACGCATTTCGGAAGTATGGCGAGCTGGATGCTAAAAATATGCGGTGCGATAAGTTTCTTCTTGGGCGATGCGGGCTGGGGCTTGCGGTATGCCGTGATGAGGAATACGAAAAAAAGGAACATCAGAAGCGTGAAGGGAAATGGTACGGTGCGGCGCGCTACAGGAACGAGGAACGATGTATGAGTATAAAATATCCTATAAAAAGAATCAAGTCGAGGGCGATTGCAGTCTCTCTCCTGGTCGTAGCAATGGTTGGCGTGGCTGTTTATTACGTGACGGAAGAATTCAGTAATCGCCAGTCTGAAGATCGGATACGAGACGCAATGCTTGAGGTCAGGGCGTTTCATCATTATATACAAAATGACATGCTCCCGAATTATTACAGATTGATGGATGAGGGAAGGTTGCCGCAGGGGTTTTATGCGCCGGAGCTTCTTTCCTCATCATATATGGCCAGGACATTCCAAAAATATTATAATAATGAAAGACAGGCAATTGGATTGCCGGATGTGCAGTATAAGATTGCCGCCAGGAACCCGCGCAATCCAGCCAACGAGGCGACAGAAGAAGAGGCTGAACTTATAAAGTGGTTTAACGAGGATCAGACGCGGGACCATTTGCGCACGATTCGGGAGGAGAATGGGACAAAATATCTTGTTGTCGCCGTTCCATTTCTCAGAAATGAACCAAAATGCTTTGTCTGCCATGGAAGCGTGTCTGACGCGCCAAAGCAGTTGCAACAGTTGTATAAATGGACCGGGGGGTTTGATAGAACTCTTGGTGAGATTCCGGCTGTGGAAATTATGAAGACCCCGATACGATCACAATTTGGGATGCCATTTTACGCTTCAATATCAGCCCTGCTTGTTTCATCCTTGCTGGCGGCTGTGGTCATAGGCGGTTATTTATGCAGACTTCAAGTGAAAGTGGCGACCGCGAAGCTTGAAAAGCAGCAGGGGCAGTTGATTATTGAGAAAGAGAAGGCTGAGTCGGCAAATGTCGCCAAGTCGGAGTTTCTGGCGAATATGAGTCATGAAATAAGGACCCCGCTCAATGGCGTATTGGGGATGCTGCAACTTCTCAAGGCGACTGATCCAAATGAGGAGCAAAGAGAATACATCCACACAGCGACGAAATCCACGAAAAGGCTCACCCGATTGTTGTCGGATATCCTGGATATTTCAAGGATTGAATCGGGGAAAATGCAGTTGGTCGAATCTGACGTGAACATGAGAAAGATACAGCAGTCCATTGAGGAGGTCTTTGTTGGGGCGGCGCAAGAGAAAGGAATTGATGTGTCGTTTTCCTGGGCGCCGGATTTTCCCGCCACGTTGCGTGGAGATGAGGTCAGATTGCATCAGATATTTTTTAATTTGGTCGGGAACGCCATAAAATTCACGGACAAGGGGTCGGTGCGCGTTGCCGCGTCCATGCTCCCGTTCTCTGCCGGGGCTGAGGCCCGGGCCTTGATCACGGTTTCCGATACCGGCATTGGCATTTCAGATGACGACATAAAGGAGATATTTAAACCCTTTGTCCAGGTAGAGGGCTCATATACCAGGCGGTTTCAGGGTGCCGGGCTTGGCCTTTCCATTGTTCGCAAGATCGTGGCGATGATGGGCGGCGACGTCACCATTGAAAGCGAGCTTGGAAAAGGAACGACCATCTATCTTTCGTTGCCGTTTACGCGATGTCATGGGGCTGTGAGCCATGCGCCATGTGCCGATGCAGACAAATCTTCGCGAGACGGCAGGCCGTTGAGGATTCTTTTTGCGGAAGATGACTCCGTGAGCGCCATCGCAGGCAGGCGGATGCTCGAAAATGCCGGGCATTGCGTCGCTGCCGTCGGAAATGGTCAGGAAGTGCTTCAATTTCTCACGGAGCACGACGTGGATCTGATTCTCATGGACATCCAGATGCCAGTCCTGAACGGCGTGGAGACTGCCAAAAGGATCCGAAGCGACTCCAGGCTCGGCGCAAAGTCGCTGGTCCCGATCATTGCCGTGACTGCCTACGCAATGACAGGCGACAGGGAGAAAATCCTCGCCTCCGGCATGAACGACTACATCTCCAAGCCCGTCGACAAGCGTGCGCTTGTGGAGGTGATTGAGCGGGTGATGGGCGCCACGGCCCCTGGGGCGACGGCGGTATAGCCGCCTGCGGAAAGCGGAGCACGATCCCCTTAGCGCGACCCCACGGCCTTTCTTCTGTCGTAGACCGCCCGCACGCACCCCACCAGCTCGTCCAGCGGACAGGGCTTGAGCAGATAGTCCGCTGCGCCGCCGGCAATCATCTCGGCCGCGATGTCCACCGAGGCATGCCCGGTCAGAATCAGCACCTCCACCTGCGGCGCGATGGCCTTGAGGCGCGGCAGCACCTCCTGGCCGTTTAGGCCCGGCATCTTGACGTCCAAAAGCACCACGTCAAAGGGTTTTTCCGCCAGCAGGGCCAGGGCCTGCTCGCCGCCTGCGGCCGCCTCGGCGTTGATCCCCTGGGTTCCCAGAAGCTTCACCAGCGTGGTGCGGAAGCGGTCCTCGTCATCGACCACCAGGACGCGAATGGGGTCCGGCATAGATGGCTCCTTGTCGTTTACGTCGTGTCCTCGAAAGTCCTGCAAAGGGGAAGACCGGCGGTCTCACGTCTCTATGTGCATATACGGGCGTCGAATTTTTCGGGATGCGGCCTCAGCGCGGCAGGGTCACGGTGAACGTGGCCCCCTGGCCCGGCGCACTTTCCGCCGTGATGGTCCCGCCCAGACGGTCCACGATGCCGTGGCACATGGAAAGCCCAAGGCCCGTGCCCACGCCGGGCGGTTTTGTGGTGAAAAAAGGGTTGAATATCTTGGACATGTTTTCCGGCGAAATGCCCGCCCCGGTGTCGGCCACGGCGATGGCCACCTGGGATGGGCCGGTCGGCCGCGTGGACACGGTGATCGTGCCTGCCCCGGGGATGGCCTGAAAGGCGTTTATAAGGAGATTAAGGATGACCTGGCGCAGAAGCGGCACGTCGGTGCGGATGGCGGGCAACTCGGCGTCGTAGTCGCGCAGGATGGTCACGCCCTTGAGCCGGGCCTCTTTCTCCACCAAAAGCACCATGTCCTCCATGATGCGCTCCAGGTGCTCCTCCTGGAGGATGGGCTCCATCTTGCGCGAAAAGTTGAGCAGGTTGTGGGTGATGGTCTTGCAGCGGTCCACCTGGCGCACGATCTCGGCCAGGGAGTCCTTAAGCTCCGCCAGGTTTTCCGGGCTGACCTCGGGCTGCGACATGAGGTGGGTCATCCAGTCCGATTCCTGGGCGATGATGGCCATGGGGTTGTTGATCTCGTGGGCGATGCCCGCCGACATCTCGCCGATGGCCGCCAGCTTCTGGGACTGCACGAGCTGGGCGTCCAGGGAGCAGCGCTCGGTTTCCGAGGCCCGGATGCGCGCGAAAAGCGCCGCCGCCGACCAGGCCGTGAGGCTGGCCATGAACATGGCCAGGATCACAGCCAGGGGAATGGGCAGCGCCAGGGCCGCCAGGACGGCGACGGCGACGCCGCCGGGCACGGCGACCAAGTGGGGCCACAGGGGCCGCGGCGCGGCTGGCGGCGGGGCCGTCTGGGCCGTCGCGTCGGCCGCCTGGGGCGTCTCCAGCGGACCGTTATGTGGCGCTTCGTCCTTCATTGAGCCGTTTTCTCTCGTGGGCCTTGCGGACCTTTTCCAGCAGTTCGTCGAAGTCCACGGGTTTGAGCACGTAATCGTAGGCCCCAAGCGACATGCCGCGCATGCCGGATTCCACCGAGGCATGCCCGGTAAGCATGATGACCTCGGTCAGGGGATGGCGTTTTTTTATTTCCTTGAGGGTCTCGATGCCGTCCTTGCCCGGCATGCGCACGTCCATGATGACCACGTCAAAGGTCTCGGTCTCAAGGATCTTGAGCGCCGCAATGCCGCTTGATGCGGCCGTGACCGGCATCTTGCGGAAGGTGAACCGCTTGACCATGGTTTCGATGAAGTCCGGCTCGTCGTCAACGACGAGGATCCTGATGCTCATGTGCGACCTCGTTGCCCGGCAAAGCGGGGAAGCCTGGTTCTCGTATCACGCCATCAACACGGGTGAAGACAAAAAACGATCCTGACGCACGGGCGCATTCCTGCTCTCCCCGCCGTGGGCCGTGCGGTTACGGGACGCGTCACGAGGCCGCAGGCAGGGAGATGGTGAAGGTGGTCCCCTTGCCCTCGACGCTTTGCAGGGAAATCTTGCCTCCGAGCTTTTCGATGATGCTGTAGCTTATGGTCAGGCCCAGACCCGTACCCTCGCCGACCTTTTTGGTGGTGAAAAACGGGTCGAAGATCTTGTCCGCGACCTCCTTGGGCATGCCCTTGCCGGTGTCCGCGATGGTGATGAGCACAGCCCCGGCGTCCTTGTCGTGGCGGGTGGTGATGGTGATCACGCCGTCCTTGTCGATGGCGTCGATGGCGTTGTCCAAGATGTTCAAAAAGACCTGCTGCAACTGGGAGGCGTCGGACGTGATGTTTGGCAGTCCCCGGTCGTAGTCGGTCATGATTTCAATGTTGCGGAACGAGGCCTCGTTCTCCAAAAACGACTTGGTCTGGTCGAGCAGGATGTTGACGTTGATGTCGTCGCGCAGCGGGTCCATGCGCCGGGCGAATCCCAGGAGCCGGTGGGTCACGTCCTTGGCCCGGCGCACATGGAACTCGATTTTTTGCACGGCGTCTTCGTATTCCTTGAAATTGGGGCTGGCCTTGACGTCTTCCTCCGTGAGCAGGTCGCGCATCCAGCCGGCCTTTTCCATGATGATGGCCAGGGGGTTGTTGACCTCGTGGGCCACGCCGGCGGCCAGCTTGCCCAGGGCCGCCATCTTGCTCGACTGGGTCAGCGAGGCGTCCAGGGAGGCCTTCTCGCGCTCCGAGCGCACCAGTTTCCCGACCAAGGAGTTGGCGATGAACACCGCCCCGGCGATGATGATCAGGGTGCCGCCCAAAAGGATGAAGACCAGCAGCCAGCGGGCCTGATACAGCGGCAAAAGCTCCTCGCGGGGGTCGTCTTTGATGACCAGGAGCCAGTCCTTGTTGTCCAGCCAGGCCATGGCGTACAGGCTGGTCTTGCCCTTGACCGCGAACTCCTCCACCTGGCTGCCGGAAAATTTGGTGAACTGCGGGAAATCGATCTTCTCCAGGATGGTCTCGTCGAAGCGGGGCTTGGTCTGGAGCACGTTGTCGGCGGTCAGGAGGAAGGCGTCGCCGGACTTGCCCAGATGCACGCTGCGCACCAGGGAATCGAAGATGTCCGAGTCTATGGCCGCGCGCAGGATCCAGGACCGGTCGCCTTCGCGGCGGGTCACGGCGATGATGAAGTGGGGATATTTGCGAAATCCCAGGAACACGTCGCTGACGAAAAGACCCCGGGCCATGGCCATGGTGAACCAGGGCTCCTGGCTGTAGTCGGCGTCCTTTAAGCGGTAGGGGCCGCAGTAGGATACGGTCCTGCCGTCCTCGCCCACGACCTGGAGGTCGATGAAGGATTTGGAATGAACCTGGAGGAGGGAGAACACCTTCTCCAGATATGCCTCGTCCGAAAGCTGTTCGAAGGTCTCGGTGAAGGCCAGGGTGGTGAGCTGGGAGATGCGTTCGTTTAAAAACAAATCGATGGTGGTTTTCTTGTTCTCCACCAGCGTGCGCAGGTTGCCGTAGACCTTGCCCACGTAGACCGTCTCGGTCTTGAGGTAGATGGTCACGCCAAGGGCCAGAAGGGGCACGAAGGAAAAGGCCAGGGTGGTGGCGATGATTTTCAGACGAAGCCGCTTGTAGTCGTCGCGCTGCATCATGTCCGTGTCGCCCCCTGGGGGATCGCCCCGGACCGGGCGAAAACCGCGCCCGTGTCCATGTTTTGAAAATAGAGCGGACGGCGCGGAAAATCAAACGTTTCCGCGCGGCCTGCGCCCATGGCCCCGGGGAGGGGGCGGCGGGGACAGGGCCGGATCAGCGGGCGGCCAGGTCAGGATGGCGGGTGAGAAGCGTCAGGAACTGGGAGGTGCGCAGGGCCAGCCGTTCGTTTATCAGCCGGTACATGGCCAGCAGAAACGGCACGCCGAAGGCCGGGGCCTCGGCGATCAGCCCGAGGAGCGCCGCGCCCGGCACGGCCAGGGTGCGGCAGGGTATTGCGGCCACGACGGCATGGTCGTGGCGGGCGCCCGGGGTCAGGGCGGAGAATCCGAAGCAATAGCCGGGCTTGAGCGAGCCCAGGGAGATGATCATGTCCGGCGGCATGCGCACCTGCAAAAGGGCCTTGCCGTCGCACAGCAAAAAAAAGGTCTCGGCGGGCTGGCCCATGTCGTGGATGGTCTGCCCTGCCGCGAAGTCGCGCGGCGCGGCCAGGGCCAGGAAGCGGTGCAGCAGGGCCTCGGGGATGCCGGAGAAGATCGGGAAATTGACCAGTTCGGGGGGCGTGGGCATGGGGCCTCCGGGAAGGGCGTTACAGGACCAGGGCCAGCAGAAGGCACAGTCCGGCCAGGGCGCAGGCCAACGGCACGCCCACGGGGACCGTCCAGGTCCGGGCGGCCTGGGCCGCTTCGTCACGAAGCGCCCGGGCGTTATCGCCAAGAAACGGGGTGAGCAGCCAGACGGCCAGGGCGGCCAGCGTCTGGGGGCCGTGCCGGGTCAGGTCGCCAAGGGCGGCCGCGAAGCGCCCGGCCAGCCGGGCGGCGCTGCTGTTGACGGCGCTGGTGGCCGTATCCATGGTCCGGTAAAAAAGCCTGCCGCCTGCGCGGTAGAACCAGTCCGTATCCAGCGTGATGCCGGGCCTTTTGCGCAAGACCGGCAGGTACAGGACGAAAAAGAGCCCGGCGAAGGCCAAAAGCTCGATGACCGCCGCTACCCGGCCCGGTTCATACGGGGTGAAGGCCGGGGCCGCAAAGGGCGAAAGGGCGTAGAGCGGGCCGGGGAAAAGCCCGATTCCCAGGCAGGCCAGGGCCGTCAGCCCCATGGCCGCCAGGGCCGGAAGGGAGGCCTCGCGGGGCGGGGGGGCGCTCTGGCGGGCGTTTTTTGCCGGGGGCTGGTCGCCTGCCCCCGTTTTTCCGAAAAACACGAAATACGGCACGGCCAACCCGGCGTAGAGCAGGGTCCCGGCCGAGGCCGCCTCCATAAAGAGCCACAAAAGCGCCCGGTGGGACTCGGCCGTGGCGGAAAGCAGCATGGGCTTGGAGATGAACCCGCAGGTCCCGGGCAGGGCGGACAGGGACATGGCCCCGATGATCATGGCCGCGCACGTCAGGGGCATGGCCGAAGAAAGCCCGCCAAGCTCCGTGAGCCTGCGTTTGCCCGTGGCCGTGATCACCGACCCGGCGGACATGAAAAGCAGCGATTTGTAGAGGATGTGGCAAAAGGCCAGGGCGCAGGTTCCATTGAGTGCCTCTGGCGTGCCGATGCCGATGCCGATCAGCATGAAGCCCACCTGGTTGGTGATGCTGTAGGACAGAAGGCGGCGCAGGTCGTTTTCGCGCAGGGCGTAGATGAGGCCGTAGAGGATCATCAGGCTTCCGGCCACGATGAGGGCGTCGAGGCCCGGGAAGGCCCGGATGAGCACGTACACCGCCGTCTTGGTGGTGAAGGCCGACAGGAACACGCCGCCCGTTTGCGAGGACTCGGGGTAGCTGTCGGGCAGCCAGGCCGAGAAGGGAAAGGCCGAGGCGTTGATCAGAAATCCGGCCAGGACCAGAAGCGCCCCGGGGCCGCCGTCCGCAAAAAGCGCGGCGGTGAAGGCCGTCTGTCCGGTCTTGGCGGCGATCAGGGCCAGCCCGGCCAGGAGGCACACCCCGCCGAAAAGGTGCACCATTGCGTAGCGAAAGGCCGCGCCGCGCGCGGCGGCCGTTTTTCCGGCCAAAATCACGAACACGGCGGCAAGGGCCATGACCTCCCAGAAGACGTAGAGCGTGACCATGTCCCCGGCGAACACCGCGCCAAGCGCCGCCCCGGCGTAGGCCAGAGTGGCGGCGCGCTCCATGCCGGACTGGCGGCCGAAGGCGTACAGGCAGGACAGACTGGCGGACAGGGTGAATATCCAGGCGAAAAGCGTCGCCAGACGGTCGGCGCGTAAAAAATTCAGGGTGACGCCCGCCGCAGGCAGCGACAGGGAGGCTGCGCCGTCCACGGGCAGCATGGACACGGCCCACAGCGCCGTGAGCGCCGCCGCCAGGGACACGACGCCCCCGGCCTTTTTGCCGAAAAAGGCGGTCAGAACGGCCCCGGCGAAAAGGGGCAGGGCGGGATGCAGCAGGCTAGCGGTCATAGTAGTCTTCGCCTCGTCCGAAAAACACGCCGAAAAGTCCGGCCGCAAGCACCAGCGCCGCGCAGGCCGCAAAGCCCACAAGGGCGTGGAACCCGAAAAAACCGTCGAAGCCGAAGTGGGGTTGGCCGTGGGCCGCAAGCCCCAGGGCCAGGGACGCGGCGCACAGAATCAACACCGCGCGAAGGGCCGGGCGCGGTTTTCGAGCGTCCGGCGCGTCATGCGTCGGCGATGCGGACGGCGTGGCCGGGATGTCGTGGGGCATGGACCTCTCCTTCGCCCGGGCTGCGGTTTTTTTGGCGCTCATGGCGCGGCCCCGGCCAGACGAAACAGGATGTCCGGCCACCAGAAAAGGGCCAGCACGCACAGGGCGGTAATCACCGGCGGGGCGACGCACAGAAGCGGGGCCTCACGCACCGGGGAGGCCTTTTTTCCCTTGCCCTTGCCGTCGGCCCAGGCCGCGTCGTCCGGGGCCTGACCGAAAAAGGCCCGGATGATGACCGGCAGGAAATAGGCGGCGCTTAGAAGCGAACTCACGCATAGGGCCGCCACCACGCCGTAGCGGGAGGTCTCGGCCGCGCCGAGCAGTATCTGCCACTTGCTCACGAACCCGGCCGTGGGCGGCACGCCAATGATGGACAAGGCCCCGATGGTGAAGGCCGCAAAGGTCAGGGGCATGCGGCGGCCAAGCCCGCCCAGACGGCTGACGTATTTTTCCCCGGCAGCCACGAAAATGGCCCCGGCGCAATAAAAAAGCGTGATCTTGCCGCAGGCGTGCATGGCGATGTGTAAAAGCGCCCCGGCGTCGCCCCGGGGGGTGAGAAGCGCCACGCCAAGGACCACGTAGGCCAGCTGTCCGATGGTGGAATAGGCCAGACGGCGCTTGAGGTCGTCCTGAGTCAGGGCCACCAGCGACGCCGCAATCATGGTGAAGACGCTGACCCATACCAGCGCGTCCCCCAGATGCAGGGCGGCGAGATGCTCGTTGCCGAGAATGCCCGTCACCACCCGGTACACGGAAAAGACGCCCACCTTGACCACGGCCACGGCGTGCAGGAGCGCCGACACCGGGGTGGGGGCGACCATGGCCGCCGGAAGCCAGGCGTGCATGGGCATGACCGCCGCCTTGGCGAAGCCGAAGACGAAGGCGAAAAGAATAAGCCCCACGGCCAGCGCCGAAAGTCCGGGGGGCAGGACGCCGCCCGGGGTGAAGCCCAGGTCGCCGGAGAGGACGCCCACGGAGATCATGGCCGGTAGCGCCAGGGCGATGGAGCCGCCCAGGATGTAGGCCAGGTAGCGCCGCCCGGCGGCCTGGCCTGCGGCGTCCTGGTGGTGGGCCACCAGGGGATAGGTGGCCAGGGAGAGCAGTTCGTAGAAGAGATAAAGGGTGAACAGGTTGGCGGCCAGGGCCACGCCCAGGGCCGCGCTCACGGACACGGCGAAAAAGGCGAAATAGCGGGTCTGGGCGTGCTCGGTGAGGCCGCGCATGTAGCCGATGGAATAGATGGAGGTGACGATCCACAAAAACGAGGCCGTCAGGGCGAACAAGAGCCCGGGGCCGTCAACGGCGAAGGCCAGGGCCGCGCCGGGCAGCACGTCGGCCACGACGTACGTCACCCGGCTTCCGGCCAGGACGGCGGGCAGCATGGTCGCCACCAGGAGGAAGCTGGTCACGGCGGCCAGAAAGGTCCAGGCCTCTCGCCGGTTTTGGGAGCGCTCACCGGCCAGGACGATGCCCGGCACGGCGCAAAGCGGCGCGATCACGGCCAGAAGGGGCGCGATGGAGGCCAGGGAGGGGACAAAGCCCACAGCGGCGACGGCGGCGGTATCCATAATCGCGAAACGTCCTTTATCCCAGTCCCGGCGGCAGCACCGCGTCCGCCACCAGACGGACGAAGTCCCCGGTCAAAAGGCCCATGGCCACAAGGCTTGCGGCCGCAACGCACAGGGGGGCCAGCCGCGCGGCGGGCATCTCGTCGCAAAAAAGCGGTACGGCGCCGGGGCGGGCCTGCCCGGCCGCCTCGTCAGGGCCGCAGGCGGCCCCGGGGCGTCCGAAAAAGCCGATCTCAAAGAGACGGAAAAAAAGCACGGCGTTGACCAGACTTGAGATTACAAGCGCCCCGGCGAAGCCGTAGCTTCCGGCCGCCATGGCCCCGGAAAGCAGATACCACTTGCTGAAAAAGCCGCAAAAAGGCGGCACGCCGATCATGGACAGCCCGCCCATGACCAGGGCGGCGGCGGTCACCGGCATGCGCCGGAAAAGCCCCCCCAGGTCGGCGAACCTGCCGCCCGTGGCCCGCTCCACATTGGACGCGGCCAGAAACAGGCACAGGGTCATGAGCAGGTCGGCGAAGATGTGGTAGATGGTTCCGGTTAGGCCCGCCCGGTTGCCCAAAAAGACCCCGCCCGCCATGTAGCCCACCTCGGCAAGCAGGATGAAGCACAGCATGCGGCGAAGCGATTTTTGGGCCAGGGCGCAGAAACTGCCGTAGAGGATGGCCGCCGTGGCCAGGAAAACGACCAGGGAGTTTATGGCCGGGACGGACCAGGCGGCTTTGAGGGTGAAGACGCTTAGGCACATGCGGACCAGGACGTAGGCCATGACCTTGGTGGTCAGGGGGGCGACCAGGGCGGCGGCGGGGGCGGCGCAGAAGGAATAGGCCGCCGGAAGCCAGGAATGGAACGGGAAAAGGCCCATCTTGATGAAAAGCCCGGCCAGGATGACGGCGAAGGCCGCGCCCAGGGCCGTGACGCCGACGAGGCCCCCCGGGGCCTGCGCGGCGATGATGGCGGAGAGGTCGGCCATGTTGAGCGAGCCGGTCATGATATACAGGTAGCCCATGCCCAGCAGGTACAGGGAGGCCCCAAGCGACCCCACGAAGAGGTAGTTGAGGCTTGAGAGCATGGCCCGGTCCTTGCCCTGGGCCAGGATGGCGTAGCCGCTTAGGGCCGCGACCTCGACGAGCACGTAGAGGTTGAAGGCGTCGCCGGTGATCACGATGCCCATGTGCCCGGCCACGGCCAGAAGGAACAGGGCGTAGAAGGCGGAGTTTTTAAGCGGATAGCTGGTCTCGATCTCGGTCTTGGAGGCCAGAAAGGTGGTGAGCGCCGCCCCGGAGACGAAGGCCAGCATGAGCGCGGACAGGGGGTCGGCCACGTAGGAGATGCCGATGGGCGGCGGCCAGCCGCCCACGAAATAGACCTGGGCGCCCTGGGTCAGGACGCTCACGGCCAGAAGGACCGAGGCGGAAAACGACGCCGCCAGGGCCAGGGCGGCCACGGCGTAGTTGGCCCGGCGGTAGAAAAACCGCCCGGCGGTGACGGCGAAGGCCCCGAATAAAAGCGGGGCCACGGCCAGGATGGGCAGTTGGGAGGTCATTGCCCGCGCAGCCTTTGGAGGATCTCGTCCTCCTCGATGCTGCCGTGGTCGCGGTGCAGGTTCTGGACCAGGGCCAGGGCCACGCCCAGGGTGGCCACGGAGACCACGATGGCCGTCAGCATGAGCACCTGGGGCAGGGGGTTGGCGTAAAGGGCGGGGTCGGCCGTGCCCAGGGCCGGATCGACGATGGGAATGGTGGCCCCTTGTTTGGCCCCGATGGATACGTAAAAAAGCATGATGGCCGTCTGGAAGATGCCCAGGCCGATGCATTTTTTGAGCAGGTTGGTCTTGGCGATCATGGCGTACAGCCCGATCATCATGATGGCGAAATAGGCGTAGTAATGGAATTTGTCGCCGAATTCGGCCAGAAGTCCGTGCATGTTCCTACAACCCCTCTTCCACGGTCCCCCGGGAGGACACGAGCTTGTAGATGGTCGTCAGGGTGGCCATGACCGTCAGCGCCACGCCGATCTCCACGACGAGGATGCCCATGGCCCGGGCGGCCGGGGCCGCCACGCCGAAAAAGGGCGCATAGGCCCCGTAGTCCAGGAAGTTGCCGCCACAGACCAGGGCCACAAGCCCGGTCCCGGAGTAGATGCACACCCCGGCGGCGGCGGCCAGGATGGCGTTTTTTTCGGCCAAAAGGCTCTCCACGGTGCGCAGGTCGCGGGAAAGGCCCACCAGGATGAAGCTTGCGGCCAAAAGCACGCCGCCCTGGAAGCCGCCGCCGGGGCTGTAGTGGCCGTGGGCGATGACGTAGAGGGCGAAGACCTGGATGAAGGGGACCATGAAAAGGCACATGGACTCGACCACCATGTCCTGGGGGGTCCAGTCGGCGTCGATGCGTTCGAACGAGCTCGAACGCGGGGCCACGCGGCGCGGGGCGAGCATGGCCAGGACCACGCCGGTTGGCTTGTGGCGGTAGTAGAAGACCTCGGTGACGGTTTTTTTCCGCAGCACGCGCAGGATGAAAAAGCAGGACATGCCCGCCAAAAAGACCACCGTGGTCTCGAACATGGTGTCGAATCCCCGGTAGTCGGCCAGAACCGAGGTCACGAAGTTCGGGGTATGGGTCTCGTCCATGGAGCCCTGGATGTAGCGCGGCGAGACGTGGCGCGAGGGCGCGGAGTCGAGCGCCCCCAGGCGGGGAAACTCCGCAGTCGTGGCCGCGAAAAGCGCCCCGGCCAGGAGGACCAGCACAAGCCCTAAGCGTTTCAATCCTTGCTCCTCCTGGCGGTGCGAAAGACCGCCGCGATCATGAGCACGGTGCTTATGCCCGCGCCGATGGTCGCCTCGGTGAAGGCCACGTCCACGGCGGCCATGGAGACCCACAACAGGCACATCATGAAGCTGTAGGCGCCGAACACCACGGCCGCGCCGAGCAGGTCTTTGATGGTGATGGAGGCCACGGCGCACACGATGACCAGGATGAGCATGGCGATTTGTATTTCAAGTATCACGGCGCGCCCCCGTGGCCGCCCTTGACCCAGGGGGCCAGCCCGGCCCGCATGCAGGCGTCCACCATGGCGTGGCAGGCCGTGGGCGAGGCCAGAAACTGGAAAAAAAGCACCAGGAGGATTTTTAAGGCCACCAGGATGTGGGCGGTGTCGAGGACGGCAAGCTCCTGGAGGAACAGGGCGGCGATGAGGCTTATGGAGCCCATGGTGTCGATTTTTCCGGCCATGTGCAGCCGGGAATAGACGTCGGGCAGGCGGATAAGTCCCAGCGTGCCGCCGGTGAAAAAAAGGAGCCCCAGGCCCAAAAGGATGCACACGACGATGTCCATACCGCCTTCCTAGGGCCTGTTCGACGGGCCGCGTTTGAGAAAATAGCGCGAGGCGGCCAAGACCGAGATGAAGTTGAGCATGGCGTAGGCCAGGGCGATATCCACGAACATGTCCAGGCGGTGAAACGCCACGCCCAGAAACAGGATGAGCACCGTGGTCTTGGTCCCCATGGCGTTGGCCCCCATGAGCCGGTCCAGCGTGGTGGGGCCTGCCGCCGTGCGGTACAGCGAGACCAGCATGAGCAGGGAGATGAAGACCGCGCTGTAGAGAAAAACACTGTCCATGGGCTATTCCCCGAAGGTCTCGGCGATTTTTCGTTCCATGTCGCCGGGCAGGCCGTCGGCGGATTTGCCGTCGATGGCGTGCACCAGGAAATCGCCGCGTTCGTTGACGCTGACGGTGATGGTGCCCGGCGTCAGGGTGATGGAGTTGGCGAAGACCGTCAGCGCCGCCCGGGAGGTGAGGCGGCTTTTGAAGGTGATGAGCCTGGGATCGATTTTTTCCATCATGCGCGGGTGAAAGACCAGATAGAGCACCCAGAAGTTGGCCTTGACGATCTCCCAGACCAACCAGACCGAATACGCGGGCAGCCGGTAAAGGAGGCGGAAGGGGAACGGGGCGTCGGTCCGGGGCGGCGACAGGCGCTGGGAGAAAAGGGCCACGGCCAGGCAGGACACGACGCCAAGGCCCATGTGGAAGGCGTCGAGCATGCCCGACAGGACCAGCCACACGGCGAAAAGCGGAAAAAAGCGCAACGCGGCGGACGCGACCATGGCGGCCCGGGGTTTTGGGGGCCGTCTGTGGCGGCGGTATTCCACGCTGACGTCGTCGTCGATGGCGACGATGACGCCGCCTTGGCCGCTCTCGGTGGTTTGCATAGGCACGCCGTTGTCGTTGGCGGCCGCCCGGACGTCCGGCCCATTCCCCGGGTGGGAAAAAGGGCGTGCGCGGACCGTGTCCCAAGCCGCACCGCAATTGACGGAAATGACAATACGCCAATCACAGCGGGATGACAACGCCGGACCGCAGGCCATGGATTCGTGTCATGCGGCGGGAGGCCGGCCCGTTTTCCCTGCGGCCTGGGGGCGCAGACATGTGGGGCGCCTTGAAACGTGATATGGAATCCCGGCCCAGGTAAATATCTTGTCAGGACAAGGGATTTCATGCACTATAGTACATGCGGTCAAAGAGGGTCGTATCCAGTCGGGATGATCATATCATGCTGAAATTGCTTATGATGTAAACGATGTGTAGGTTTTGGGCGAAAACGTTGCGGTCATGACTTGGAACCGGACGATGCATGAAGGCGAACATCATGGAGAAAAAAATGAACAAATACATCAGGATGTTGATTCTTGTGTCAGCGGTGTTTTTGTATCCGGTCGCTACCCAGGCCGCTACGGGAAGCCTGCTGTGGACCGGCCAGATCGGCGGCAACAAGGCCACCTGGTCCGCGCCGCTTTTGTCCGGTAATCTGGCCATCATCAAGGGCCAGGACGGCGGCATGACCGCGCTCTACGCCGACACCGGCCTGCAGGCCTGGTATAACGCGGGCATCGTCGCCTCCATCACCTCGCCCATCCTGCTTGACGGCGTCTTGATCCTCGGCGCGGACACGCATCTGTACCGAGTCAATCCCGCCACCGGGGAAATCCTGACCGACCGCGCCCTGGGCGGGTGGTTCGGCTCCCATGCCCCGGCCGCCCTGGCCGGGCACCTGTATTTCGTCAGGTATATCGATCCCACATATTACCTGGTCGCCGTCTCCGCCGCCACCTTGGCCGACGTCTGGTCCACGCCCCTGGGGGGCGGCGGAACCGCCCTGACCGACGGCTCGAACATCTATGCCCTGTCCGCCTCGCTCAGCGCGCACAATCTGATGACCGGGGCCCCGCTGTGGTCGGTCTCTCCTCCCACCGGGTACCTCACGTTCCAGGACGGGGCGTACAGCGGCGGGTATCTGGTGGCCTCCGTGTATTCGAATGTGACGGGAACGACGGGACTTACCGGCTGGTATCTGGGCGACGGTACGGCCCCTCCCAGTCGACTCTGGACCGTCAGCCTGGGGACCAACGCCTCTGTTGACGGCATCCCGCCGGTCATCGACGGCGACAAGGCGTACATCGGCGCCTCCGACGGCGTCGTCCGGGCCTATTCCCTGACGACCGGCGCCCTTTTGTGGAGTCTCCAGGTCCGCAATTCGGGGTTTGCCGGTCCGAAGCCCGTGGCCCTGGACGGCAAGGTCTATGTCCAGGAGATGCTGGATGCCGCGAACAACGCCTTATGCCTTGACGGGACCACGGGGGCCGTCCTGTGGCGGACGTCTGGCACGGCCGGCATCATCTGGGGACAGGCGGCGGTCGGCGGCGGCAGGGTCTACTTCGCAGCGGACTGGTCGGGCATCTTCGCCTACGAGACCGCCGCCCAGAGCAACATCTGGCCCATGTACAAAAACAACACGGGCCAGACCTCCGCCTCGGGGACCCCCCCGGCGCCGCCCGTAAGCTCCATTGACGGCTCACGTGCGCTGCTTTTGTTAAACGAAGTGACCGAATAGGCGAAAAGGGCGAAGCCCTCACATGACCGCCGGGAGGGAATCCGTCCCCCCGGCGGTTTTTTTGCGGCCTCGCGCCCGGACCTTCCGGCGTCGCGGCCTTGTCATGACCGGCCGGGGCGCATACAGCCAGGGGCGTGCCCCCGCAGGCAACACCTTGCACCATGGGAGACGCGACATGCCGCATATGCCCTCAGAACCCGAAATCGTGGCCCTGGCCCGGGACGCCGACCATGTGGACGTGAAGACCGTGGCCTGCGCCAAGGACCTGGACCGGTTTGCGGCGGATTTTCTTTTGTATAATCCGGGCTGGATCGACGCGCTCGTGCGGCTGTACGGGGTGCTGGCCCGGGCCATGGGACTGCCGCATGAGGCCCAGGGCGGACGGCGTGCGACATGCGACGCCCCGTACAGGCCCGGGGAGCGGGTGAGCTTTTTTACGGTGCAAAGGGTCGAGCCGGGGAAGTACTGGATCGGGGAGGCTGTGGACAAGCACCTCGCCTGTTCGCTGGCGATGTACGTCGGCACGGGCGACGACGGGCGAAGCCTGCGCCATGTGATGACCATCGTGCACTACCGACGCTTAACCGGCCGGGTCTATTTCAATCTGATCCGCCCCTTCCACCACCTGATCGCCGGGGCTGCGGCCCGGCACGCGGCGAAAGGCTGAGGCCGGATTCGGCGCCCCTGCGGCGCGGCGCTGCGCCAATCCTGCTCCCCCTTCGGGGATTCCAAAGGGGGCGCGCCCCCCTTGGCCGCCGGAGGCCTCTCCCCGATCCCCCATCCCGCCGCCCTACCGGGCGATCATGGCCCGCAGGGTGTCGGCGCAGGCCTCGGCCTCGTGGCTCATGTGCTCCAGGCATTCCAGGACACGAAACAGGCGGTAGACGTCCCGGAAATCGGCCGTGGTCGCGAAAAGCGAGGCCAGAAGGTCGCGGCGCACCCGCTGCGCCTTCAGGTGGCGCTGACGCACCTCATGGTGGCGGCGTTTGACCGCCGTCCGGTCAAGGGTTCCCTCCAGGACGAGGGCGACGGTGTCGACCAGGGCGGGTTTCAAGCGGCGCACGGTCTTTTTCACCCGGGCCAGGTATTGCTCGAAGAGGTCGAGCACGTCCGGCGGCACGTCCGGGTCGCCCATGCCAAGCCAGGTCAGGGCCTCCTGGGCGGCGTCCAGGATGTTGTCCTGGTGGCGCGTGTAGGTGAAAAACAGGGTCTTATCCACGACCATGAGCCCGGCCGGGGGCAGATGGTTGCGCACCCGGCGTTCGATGCGGTCGGCCTCGCCCTCCAGGGCGTCGATGCGCCCGGCCAGCATTTGATATCCCCGGTCGGCGCTTTTGCGCACGTAGCGGCCAAACGCCTCCTCAACCACGGCCAGACTCCGGGCCACGGGGGCGTAATGTTCCAGAAGGCCGGTCATATAGACGCGCCTGCGGGGTGCGAAGCGACGCAACAGGGCAAGCATGATGGCATCTCCTTTCGCTTACGCGCGGGAGCGGGGACGGTGCGGCGCACCGGTATGGCGGCGGGGTCTGCGGGCGCCTCGGGATGTCCGACCGCTCAGGATCGTTTTGAAATCACATGTTATTTTTGCCTGGATAGCAAATTTCGCCGCAAAAGGCCATGCCCCGGCCGCCCGTTTCGCGACTTATTTCACAAGATTGTTACGACCCCTTTCCTCTCCCAGACCGCCCCACTCCGCAACGCCCCCCGGGCAGACGCCCCCGCATGGGCCATCTCCCAAAAACAATGGCAGGCCGCCCCGGGACCATCCCGGGGCAGCCTGCCATATGAGGAGGGGTGCGGGTTGCCTGATTAATACGCCTCTTCGTAATCCAGATCGTCCTTGGTCACCGGATGGCGGAAGGTTCTAAAGTTCCAGATCTGGTAGGCGATGACCACGGGAACGAACACCAAAGCCACGCCCAGCATGATGGACAGGGTCAGCGGCGAGGAGGCCGAGTTTTCGATGGTCATGCTGAAGGCGGGGTTTAGGCTCGACGGCAGCAGGGCCGGGAAGATGCCCATGACCCCGAAAAGGGCCGTGCCGCCGATCACCGCCGCCGACGCGCCCCAGGCCGCCCAGGCCCGGGCCTTGGCGGCGTAGACCTTGGTCAGGACAAGGCCGCCCACGGGGATGAGCAGGATGGCCAGAAGAAGCGGCCAGCGCAGGTAGTTGGAGAACAGGTTGGTGGCGAACATGCTAAAGACCAGAAAAAGCACGATCCATCCGGCCATGATGGGCCAGATCTTCCCGGCCATGGCGAAGGCCCGCTCCCGCAGGCCGCCCTCGGACTTGATGGCCAGCCACAGGGCGCCGTGGTGGGCGAAGAGCAGCACGAAGAGGATGCCCCCGGCCAGGCCGTAGGGGTTGAGCAGGGTGAAAAGCGTGCCCTGGAAGATGTGGTCCTGGTCAATGGGGATGCCCTTGAAGATGTTGGCGAAGGCCACCCCAAGAAGCAGGGCCGGGGCGAAGCTGCCGATGAACAGACAGGTGTCCCACAGCTTCTTCCAGCCCGGGCTCTCCACCTTGCTTCGGAATTCAAAGCATACGCCGCGAATGATCAGGGAGAATAAAAGCAGCATCAGCGCCGAATAAAGGCCCGAAAACATAACCGCGTAGGTGGTCGGGAAGGCCGCGAAGGTCACCCCGCCGGCGGTGATCAGCCACACCTCGTTGCCGTCCCAAAACGGCCCCATGGCGTTATAGAAGATGCGTTTCTCGTCCTCGGTCTTGGCCAGAAAGGGCAGAAGCGTCCCCAGGCCCAGGTCGAAGCCGTCGAGTATGAAGTATACGGCCCACAACACGCCCCACAAGATGAACCAGATGGTACCGAGATCCATGGCCTACTCCTTTTGCTTCGGCCGCCGCCCGCATCGCCGGGGCGGCCGCATGCGGCATTGGTCAGCGCGTTTTAGACACCTACGCCGGGACTTTGCGGGCGTATTTGGCCAGAAGGTAGATGTCCAGGGACGCCAAGAGCAGATACACCACCACGAAGGCCGCCAGACTCACGGCCACCTGGGAGGTGGCGATGGGCGACACGGCGTCCTTGGTGCGCATCAGCCCGTAGACGATCCACGGCTGCCGACCCACCTCGGCCACGGCCCATCCGGCCTGAAGGGCCAGGTACGGCGCCGGGATGGCCCAGACCATGAACTGGAGGTAGCGCGGGTTGTCCTGAAGCTGCTTGCGCTTGAGAAAGCCCCAGACGGTGAGCAGGATCATGAGCGTGCCAAGGCCGACCATGAGCCTGAAGGACAAAAAGGTCAGGGTCACGGGCGGACGGTCCTCGGGGGCGAAATCCTTCAAGCCCTTGACCTCGGCGGCCGGGTCGTTGAAGGCCAGGATGCTCAGCATGCTGGGGATGCCGAAGGCCTCCACGGTGTTTTTCTCGTTTTTTTCGTCAGGAATGGAGAGCAGATACATGGGCACGTTTTTGCCGGTCTCCCAGTGGGATTCCATGGCCGCAAGCTTGGCGGGCTGAACCCGGGCCACTTCGTTGCCATGGGTGTGGCCCTGGATGGCCACGACAAGCGAGGCGACCAGGGCGAATCCCAGGCCGATGCGAAACGACTTGGTGAAGAAATCGGTGTTGTGCTTGCGCAACAGGTGCCAGGCGGACACGCCCATGACGAAAAATCCGGCCAGGACATAGGAGCCCACGACCGTGTGCACGTACTGGCTCCAGGCAAAGCCGTTGGTGATGACCGCGTAAAAGCTGTCAAGCTCGGCCCGGCCGTTGCGGATCACGTATCCCATGGGGTTTTGCATGAAGCCGTTGGCCAGGATGATCCACAGGGCCGAGAGGTTGGCGGCGAAGGCCACGATCCAGATACAGACCGCGTGGAACGTCTTGGAGAGCTTTTTCCAGCCGAACACCCACACGGCCACGAACGTGGACTCCAGAAAAAAGGCCGCCGTGGCCTCGATGGCCAGAAGCGACCCGAAGATGTCGCCCACATACATCGAATAGCGCGACCAGTTGGTGCCGAACTGAAATTCCAGGGTGAGGCCCGTGACCACGCCCAGGGCGAAGTTGATCAGGAAAAGTTTTCCCCAGAATTTGGCCATTTTCTTGTATGTCTCATCCCCGGTGCGGACATACTTGGTCTCCATGTAGGCCACCAGGATGGACAGTCCAAGCGTTAACGGCACAAAGATGAAATGGATAAACGTGGCGAACGCGAACTGCAATCGTGAAAGCATGAGAACGTCCATCTTACTCTCCTTTCCCCTCCAGGGTTTGGCCGCGCGTGGCCGGGCATTCACCGCACGACTTCCCGGCGGTACGCGACTCCTCTTCCACCAACGCGGCAAGACTGATCCCGTCCAGCATGTCCCGCAACTGTTTGCGCGCCCGACCCCACACCCGATGCACCGCACACACCGGCCGCCGGTCGCAGAAGTCGAGCTGATGCAGACAGTCGTTTAAAAAGATTTCTCCATCCACCGCCTCGACCACCTGTAAAAGCGAAATGTCTTCAGGGGCCATGGCCAGTTCGTAGCCGCCCCGGGCGCCCTGGCGGATGGCGATGAGCCCCGCCTTGGCCATGATCTGGGCCACCTTGCCCAGAAACTGGGCCGGGATGTTCATGATCTCCGCGATCTCCTTGCGGGCCACCACGCCCCGGCCTGGATTGAGGGCCAGATACAGCAGGCAGCGGACCGCATAGTCCCCGGAACGCGTCAGACGCATGTGACATCCCTTGTAACGGTTTCACGGACAAGTTCACGCATTATTTTGCAGTCCCCGTCCGATCTTTTCCAGTGCCTTCGCCGTGCATGCCAGGCCTGCGGCATACCCGGAACGCGCTTGACCGGGACGCTTCGCCAGGGGTAAGGCGGACATGTCGGACACGATTTGTCCTATATAGGGCCGGGCCGGTGGTGTCAACGGGTTTCGTGAAAATTGTGTCGAGGTTTTGCCCATTGCGCGTCCGGCCGCCTTTGGGTAAGGGCATGGTGGACCGTGCCCGACCCTGGCCGGGACGGGGCTTCCGGCGTCGCGCCGCTCCCCCGTCCGGTCCGGACAACCGTCTCCCAAAGGACGCGCATGAACGCCATGAACTTCAATTTTTTGTGCGGCGACCCGCCCCCGGCCTCTGCGCGCAGCGTGGGCATCATCGGGGCCGGGCCGTCCGGGCTGGCTGCGGCGGGATATCTGTCCTGCCTGGGCTATGTCGTGGAGGTCTACGACAAGCTGCCCAAGGCCGGGGGGCTGATGCTGTTCGGCATCCCCGGGCACCGCATCCCCAAGGACCGGGTGGAGGCCGGGGTGCGGCGCATGGCCAAGAAATACGGCGTGGTCTTCCACCCGCGCACCAAGATATGTTGCAGCGCCCCCCTGCACGACGAGGAAGGGGACCATTTCTGCTCGGATGTGCGGGGCCTTGGCGACCTGGTCAAAAAGCACGACGCCATGATCATCTGCACCGGTTCCTGGCGCTCGCGCCGCCTGGGCATCCCGGGCGAAAACCTGCCCGGGGTCATGGCGGGCCTTGAGTTTCTCTTCCCCATCCGGGCCGCCGGATACGCCGGGCCGGGCATCAAGGCCCCGGACGTGGCCGGGAAGACCGTGGCCGTGATCGGCGCGGGACACTCCGCCGTGGACGTGGTGCACAGCGCGATCTTTCTGGGCGCGGCCAAGGTGCATCTGCTGTATCGGCGCACCAAAAACGAGGCCCCGTGCGGCTCGTACGAGATCGACCGCCTGGAGGCGGCCGGGGCCATGTGGCACGAGTCGGTCGCGCCCCTGCGCTTTACCGGCGAAGACCGGGTCACGGGCGTGGAGATACGGGAAAAGACCCTGGGCCAGCCCGGGCCCGACGGAAAGCGCTGCGCCCTGCCGGACAGCGAACGGGTCACGGTCATCGAGGCGGATTTGGCGGTCACGGCCATCGGCGAGACGGCCACCCCGCCGTTCGCCAAGGAGCTGGGCCTGGAGAACGTGCTCAAGGGCGAGGTGCGCTGGCTGCACATGACGGACATCGAAAACGTCTTTGTGGCCGGGGACGCCTTAACCGGCCCGTCGAAAATCGGAAAGGCCGTGTACAGCGGGCTGCGCGCCGCCCGCTCCCTGGCCAACTGGCTGGACTTAAAAGATCAGGACCGCCTGGCCGACTACCCTTACGACGATCTCGTGGCCCGGGAGGCCGACCGCTTCCCCGGCGGCCGCCTGCACAGGTAACGCCCCATGCCGCATAAGCAAAAAGTCCTGTACATCGACTACTCCACCTGCATCGGGTGCGAGACCTGCGAATACGTCTGCCGCTTCGTGCACGACACCCCGCGCATCCATATGATGCGCACGGCCTCCGGGGTGATGGCCCCCCTGTACTGCCGCCACTGCGAAAGCCCCAACTGCGCCAAGGTGTGCAAGCGCGGGGCCATCGTGCGCGACAAGTCCGGGGCCATGATCCTGCAATCCCAGCTCTGCCGGGGCTGCGAGACCAGGCAGTGCCTTCTGGCCTGCCCCTATGCGGCCATGTTCGAGACCGACACCGGGGTCATGCTCTCCAAGTGCGACCTGTGCGCCGGACGGCGGCAGATCGGCCTGTCTCCCGCCTGCCAGGAGATGTGTCCCTGCGGGGCCATCCACTTCGTGGCCCGGGAGGATATCCCCGCCATCGAGACCGACAGGTCCCGGGAGGCCTTCGAGCGGGTCATGGGGCATCTGCGGCCAGGAAAGGGCAAAAACGAAGACGCGGAAAAATAATCCGGGGCGGCCGTCCCGCCTCCGGGCCGAGGCCCCCCCGGCGACCTCGCCCGCCCGCGCCGCCCTTGCCCTTGGCCGCATCTCGCGTCATACACGCGGGACGTCACGAACGATATGAAAGGAGGCCCCATGGCTGACGACATCGACTACCGCATCCTTGGCGACGACATGCAGATCGTGGAGATCATCCTGGACCCGGGCGAGGGCGTGCGGGCCGAAACCGGGGCCATGCTCTATCTCGAAGGCGGCATCGAGATGTCCACGGGCACAGGCGGCGGCCTTTTAAGCGGCCTCAAACGCATGGTCTCGGGGGAGGGCTTTTTCATCACCACGTTTGAAAACACAGGCGGCGCCACGGCCATGGCCGCCTTTGGCGCGCCCTATCCGGGCAAGATCCTGCCCATCGAACTGGCAGACCACGGCGGCACGTTTTTGTGCCAAAAAGACGCCTACCTGTGCTCGGCCGTGGGCGTGGACATTTCCGTGGCCTTCACCAAGCGTCTGGGGGCGGGGCTTTTCGGGGGCGAGGGATTTATCCTGCAAAAGCTTGCCGGCGACGGCCTGGCCTTTATCCACGCCGGGGGCACGGTCATCGAGAAGCGGCTGGCGGCGGGCGAGGTCTTGCGGGTGGACACGGGCTGTCTGGCCGGGTTCGAGGAGAGCGTGGACTACGACATCGGGTTCGTGGGCGGCTTCACCAACGCGCTTTTCGGGGGCGAGGGCATGTTTCTGGCCACCATGACCGGCCCTGGCCGGGTCTATCTGCAAAGTCTGCCCTTTTCCCGGCTGGCCGACCGCATCCATTCGGCCAAATATGCCGGTCGCGAGGAAAAAACCGGCGTGGCCGGGGTCGGCGGATCGATCCTGGGGGGCATCCTAAGCGGCGACAAATAGCGGACGGCGGCCCACGCCCATGTGGCCGCAGGGAAAGCGCGGCCTCAGCGCAAAGACGGCGCGGCCCGGTCCCGGATGACCGCCGTAAACGACAGGATGTCATCGCCCATGACCAGAAGGGTCAGGTACCGGCGCCAGCGGGAGGGATTTTTTTGGGCCACGGTGACCAGTTGCCGCCAGAACTGGACCCGATGCCGCGACACCACGCCCATCCGCCACACCAGCCGGGCCAAAAGCCGCAGCTCGCTGGCCGTGTCCGCCAGGGCCGTGGCCGACGGCCTTTTCTCGCGTGAGCGCGGCGGCTTTCCCGTGGCCGGGTTGCTGCGCACCGGCCGCATGGACAGGATGTTCGCCATGACCCGCTCCATGTGATGGGACATGTCGTACAGGTGGTCCCAGGTCTCGAGCTGCTCGGTCACGATCTCGCGCAACGGCCGGGTGGGCGTGAAATTCATGGTCCCGGTAGCCATGTCCCCGATGTCGCCGTCCACAAGCCGTCCCTCGTCGCGAAGCCGCTTCCACAACTCGGTCTCGGGCACGGCCTGCAGGGTGTTGACCATCACCAGGGGGATGTGCGCCGCCTCGGCAAAGGCCGTGACCCGTTTTCCGGCCCCGGCGGCCTCGTTGTCGAACCCCAGGATGAAGCTGCCCACCACCGTCAGCCCTCCGGCCCCGATGGCCCGGATGGACTCCAGAAGCGGATGTTTGATGTTTTGGTATTTATGCGTGGCGGCCAGAACGTCCGTGTCCGGGGACTCGATGCCCACGAACACGTAGCCGAAGTTGGCGGCGGTCATGAGGTCGATGAGTTCCGGGCTGCCGCCCAGATTCACCGAGGCCTGGGTGATGAACCAAAACGGCTCCCCATGGGCCCTGTTCCAGTCGGCGATGGCCCGCAAAAGCTCCCTGGCCCGTCCCGGGTTGCCGATGAAGTTGTCGTCGGTGAAAAAAACCGACCCCAGGTGCCCGGTGTCCAGGATGGCCGAGAGTTCGGCCGTCACCTGGGCGCAGGACTTGTAGCGGGGGGTGCGGCCGAACAGGTTGATGACGTCGCAGAATTCGCAGGCGAACGGGCAGCCCCGGGAGGTCTGCAGCGGCATGGCGTCGTAGTCGCGGGGGTTGATCAGATCATAACGCGGCAGGGGCACCCCGGCCATGTCCGTCCGGTCGTCAACCGTGATGATCCCCCCGGTGCGGCCCTCGGCGATGGCCTGCACCAAAAGGGGGATGGTCCGCTCCCCTTCGCCGACGATCACGAAGTCGCAGCCTGCATCCAGGACCTCCTGCGGCGCGGAGGTGACGTAGGGGCCGCCCGCCGCCACGATTTTGCCCAGGGCCTTGGCCCGCCTGGCGCAGGCGAAAAGCCCGTCGCGCTGCACCAACATGGCCGACACCATGACCACGTCGGCCCAGGCCAGGTCCTCGTCGGACACGGGATGCACGTTCTCGTCGGCCATGCGCGCCGTCCAGTCGTCCGGCAAAAGCCCGGCCACGGTGAGAAGCCCCAGGGAGGGCATAAGCGCCTTTTTCCCGGTCACGCGCATGATGTCGGGAAAACTCCAAAATGATCGCGGCAGGCGCGGATTGACGAGCAGGACGTTTGTCATGGTCCTCCTGACGGTGGATGGGGTGGGGCCGCGTTGTCGGCCGGGACCGTGGGGGAGGGATTCCCGCACAGGATGGACGGCGGCCCGCGCCGGGGAGAAGCGCCGGAGGGAGACGGCCGACGCCTTGATATATTAGCTTCATACCCCGGGAAGATGTCGAAGGCAATCAGGGGCGGGGGAAGGCGCTACGGGCCTTCCGGGGCGTCCTGGAACGAGGCCAGAAGCAGCGACCGGCCAAGGGCCATGTCCTCGGCCAGATAGGCGGGATCGGCGGCAACGGCCACCACCCGGCCGAGCGTGGCCCCCGGCTCCACCAGGCAGTCCCGGGCCGGGTGCTCCAGCACGATCATGCCATGGTCGGCCCCGCGCGACAGCACGCGCTTGAAAAGCCCCCGGACGTCCGCGTGCCCCAGGGGGGACGCCTCGGCCACAAGCCTGCGGTCGGCCCGCACCGTGCAGGTCCGCCAGCAAAGCGATTCCAGGGCCTTGGCCAACTCCCGGGCGTTTTCCGGCAGGCGGCCGTCAAAAACGGCGCACAGCTCCAGATCGGCCAGGGTGGGCGCGCCAACCGGCAGGGCGCTCTCCAGGGTGCAGCACATCTCCAGGGCCGCGCCGTGCTTGCAGACGTTTATTTCCACGAAATGCACGGTGTCGTTTTTGTCCACGATAAAATCGCAGCCGAACACCCCCCGGTAGCCGCTGTCGCCCAGCACCCGCCCGGCCATGCGGGCGTGCTCCCGCAGCTCCGTCAGGATGCGCGGCGCAAGCACCGAAGGGTACGAGGCCCCGAAGGCCCCGTCCGGCTCCCGGCGCCGGTCGGCCACGGCGGCGATGAACACGTCGTCAGGTCCGGCCGTGATCCCGAGCACCGTGGGGGTATGTCTGGAGGAGACGTTGCGCATCAGGAGCACCCCGCCCGTTCCCGCAGGCCGTGTGTTCACGTCCCTGGGGTCCGTGACCACGAAGACGCCCGGATCGCCAAGCGAGGACTCCGCCAAAAGGCAGGCCCCGTCTTCCCAGGTCGGCAAAAGGGTCTCCACGGCCTCGGTGAGCTCCTCGGCGCAGCGGCACAGGCGGTGCTCCAAAACCGGCGCCAGATCTTGCAAAAGGCGCATCTGGTAGATCCGGTTGCTCCACATGGCGGCGGTCTCGCCGTCAGGGCCGATGAGCCGCACCCCGGGCAGACGGTGTAAGGTCAGCTCCGGCACGGACTCGGCCACATGCACGAAAAGCTCCCCCTGGCGCGTGACCAGCGAGCGGACCAGCTCCCGCACCGTGGGCGAGGCCGAGACGGTCGCCGCGAACTCCCGGGGCCTGACAGGGCAGCGCGACAGGACCCCGGTGCGGGTAAGCCGGGCCTTGGCCCTGGGATTGAGCACGAGGGTGTTGCGGGGCAGGCTGCACCCCGAGACGTCGGGAATGATGCGGATGCAGTCCATGCGGCGCCCTGTCCGGCGCTCCAGGGCCTCGCGCATGAACTGGTTCAAGGAGTCGTACCGGGCCTCGCCCACGAACAGAAAATAGTGGGTCGTGGGGTCAAGGACCAAGTCGTAGGGGAAGAGCCCTTCGTCGCGTGTGTCCATATGTCGTCGCCCGCGCCATGCAAATGTCATTTGCCGAATTATTGCACTCTCGCCTTGCCCGGGCAGCTTGTCAAGGCGCGAAGGGAGGACGGACGGAGGAGGCAGATATCTATTGATTAGGTGGGATTGATAACGTGGATTCTCGTCGGCATTTTGCACATAGGGTATTATTTTCACAATTTCTGACGTATTAGCAAGTGAAAAGAAGTCCTGATATAATAAACACCCATATGGAGTCTGACGTTGTGGCGATAAGATGGTCTGGTGCCCATCAACTTGTATCCCTTGTTTAAATAAGATATACATGATTAAATATATTGCTACGACCCGACCATGGATCTTAAATACTCTAGAGATTATTTATGACTGGATTCTCATTTAGATAATAGCGAGAGGAACTTATTTATTGTGTTTTTGTAAAGCGGATTACATTATGTGTATGTACTAACTTTGTTTAAAAGTATTTAAAATTTGAGGTTAACTATGTGTAAAAGTAAAAGCTTTAATAATGAAAATAGTTTGAAATCATTTATCAATAGTAAGTTAAAAGATATCTATGTAAATTTTGATGATATAGTTATTAATAATAGAACAATTAGTCCTAGCCTGAGCATGTCTATTAGTTTAAAACAATTAGCAGATGATTTGATCAGCATTAGAATTAATGGTGTATCTGTAGACAGTTACGCGAGTGTTGCGGATATATTTTACTTTATTTCACGCACATTGTTAGGGATTGTTGACAATATAGTAAAAGATAAGAAGATCGTAGATGGACTAGTGAGAAAAAGTGACATTGATTTTGAGTGTTTTGTAGAATGCATCGTGAAGAAGTTTATTGTTGCCCCATATGATTTTACGTATGTTTATACAATGCCAGCGGTAAAAGAAGAGATAATTGATCCTATTCCATTGAGCGATGACGTATATATTAAATCAGATGATCTTTCCAATGTTCATGGTAATGGGATTTTTAGTTCATTATTGCATACTTTCGACATCCCTGAACCAAGAGATGGTGACAATAAATGTATGCCGTGTTTATTTGTTAAGGTGCGTGGCTTATCTGGAGAATTTGATAGTGCATATATGTCAGGAAAAGCTGACGCAGTTTTTAAACAAATTCTCATAACAGCGCATATTTTAAATCTGGTTGATATAAAAAAGTATAGTTATATTGTAAATAATGCTTACGATGGTTCTGTTATGCAACTTCTGAAAGGTTGTGGGATTGACAATAGAAAGTGCAACATGCGGTATGTTATTAGGTACGCATTGCAAAATTCAGCCATTTCTGATCATGGATTGCTTTTGTTAAAAAATATTTCAGATAGGAAAAATGAAAATGTAAATGATAAACTGGAATCACTCAAGAATGTATTAGATTCAAAAAAAGAAGAATTTAAACGGATAAGAGCATCTACAGAGTGGCTATTTGAAGCGTTCTTTACTGAAAATGAAACATCTTCTTTTATATTTACAAGCCTTGCAATTGAAGCACTACTTGGGGGGAAAATAACAAGCAAAAATACAAAAGAGGTTATGGCGAGTAGATTTGCTTATTCCATCAGTAAATCGTATCAAGATAGAGAGAATGTCTATAATAAATATAAAGATTTTTATGACAAAAGATCATATATTGTGCATGGATCAGAAGCAAAGATAAGTGATGTTGATCAGGAGGTATTGTATTTTGTACGTGAAAAATTTATTGCGTTGTTAGGAGATATGCTGGCTGAAAACTCTGATAGTAAAAAGCGCATTAATGTTGGCAATAAATAAATTTGCTGAGCAGGTAATATTGCAAATGTAAAAGGTATGTGTGAAGTGTGAATTATTTAGTGTTAATTTATATAATAGTCATAGATTTGCTCGGTGAAAGCAAAAAATAAGCAGAGTGTTATTATTGGTTGTTCAATGTGTTATGGAGAATTCAGTGGTATAGTATAAAATGACTTTCTAAGCCTGTAATGTTGAGAGTGGTAAAATATACAATCACTCATAACAGAGCTTGCTTCCCTGTTGTCCTGTTCTCTGCGAACCGTCCTCAAGACAGCCCGAAAAGGGCCAGCACCTCAAAGCACAAGGCCCCCATGAGCGCCGCCGCCGGGATGGTCAAAATCCAGGCCATGACCAGGTTTCCGGCCACGCCCCAGCGCACCGCCGACAGCCGCTTGGAGGCCCCCACGCCGATCACCGCCGTGGAGATGGTGTGAGTGGTGCTGATGGGCGCGCCGAAGGCCGAGGCCCCGGTGATGACCAGGGCGGCGGCGGTCTCGGCCGCAAAGCCGTGGATGGGTTCGAGCTTGAAAATCTTGTGTCCCATGGTCTTGACGATCTTCCAGCCGCCGGTGGCCGTGCCCAGGCCCATGGCCAGGGCGCAGGACAGCTTGACCCACAGCGGCACGGTCATCTCCGGAATCTGGTGGAAGGTGAAAAGGGCCAGGGAGATGATGCCCATGGTCTTCTGGGCGTCGTTTAAGCCGTGGCTGGTGGCCATGAACGCCGAGGACAGGATCTGGAGCTTTTTAAAGGCGTGGCTGACCTTGGTGGGGTTGGCCCGGATCAATATCCAGGACAGGGAGACCATGAGCAGATAGCCGCACAAAAAGCCCGCCAGGGGGGAAAAGACCAGGGGCAGGACGATTTTTTGCACGATGCTTGGATAGTTTGGGGCCGCAAAACCGCCGTGGGCGATGGTGGCCCCGATAAGCCCGCCGATGAGCGCGTGGGATGAGGACGAGGGCAGTCCCAGATACCAGGTCAGAAGGTTCCAGACGATGGCCCCGAAAAGGGCCGAGAGCACAAGGCTCTGGCTGCCCGCAACCAGTTCCGGGCTGACGATGCCGCTGCCGATGGTGTGGGCCACGGCCGTGCCCATGAGCGCCCCCCCCAGGTTCAGGGCGGCGGCCATGACCACCGCGACCTGGGGCGAAAGCACCTTGGTGGAGACGATGGTGGCGATGGCGTTGGCGCTGTCGTGGGCCCCGTTGGTGAAGTCGAAAATCAGCGCGATGACCACCACGGCCATGAGCAGAAAAGGGATCTCAGGCATTTTTCAGCATGACTCCTTCCAAAATGTCTCCGAGGGTGTCCACCCGGTCCACGGCGCTTTCGATGCGGTCGTAGATGTGGCTCCATTTGACGATTTCGAGGATCGTGCCGTAGTCTTTGACCTCACAGTCGTAGAGTTCGCCGATGCCCACCAGAAGCAGGGTCTCGCTTTCGTATTTCAGCCAGCGTATCCGCTCCATGCTGGCCTCGCCGGTCTTGTTGCTGGCCAGGTTGGCCAACATCCTGCCGGACTCCTCCACCATGCCCCGGATGTTGTGGGCCAGCTTTTTGGCCGGGTAGCGCATGCGCGACGGCTCGTGCACCCCCATGCGGGTGGACACGGCCTTGATGGCGTTTAGGATGTCCTCCTGGGAGACGTTGATGTCGTGGATGTCCTCCCGGTCGATGGGGGTAATAAACGTCAGCGACAGCTCCCTGGCGATGGTCCGGGAGATGGTGTTGCCCTCGGATTCGATGATGTTCACCAGTTTGCACACCTCTTCGGTGTCGGCCCCGTCCTCGAAAAGCGTGCACAGGTGCCCGGCCGCCTTGTGCAGCTTGCGATGCTGCTCCTCGAAAAGCTTGAAGAATTTCACGGTGCGGGGGAAAAAGCTGAAACCCATGGAGGTCTCCTTTGCGAGAGGGTGAACGCTGTGGCCAGGCTATGCGGCGTCCCGGGGCGAGGCGGCGGCGCTTGGCAGCCATATCCGCAGGACATCCCCGTCTTCGATGCGCAGCGCCCCGCCATAGGCCGCGACGCAATCCGCCGCCAGGGCCGCGTCGTCGCCCCCGGCCCCGGAGGGCGCGCCAAGCCCCGCCGCCCCGGGGAAGTCGATGGCCATGCCGTCGTCACGGCGCGACAGGACCACCGGGCGGCCCGCGCCCTGCGCCGCATGGCGGGCCAGGGCCAGGGCGAACACCCGCCCCAGGGCGTTTGGCTCCACGGCGGCGCAAAAATCCTGTTCCGGCGGGGCCTCAAGGCGCGGCGGGGCGTCAGGCCGGGCGGCGGCCGCCTCGCGCAGGGCGTTTTGCAGGATGCGCCGGACATCGGCTGTCGGCGGGCGGTCCAGGTTGGCCGAGAACCGGGCCGCGGCCACGGCCATAAGATCCGACACGGCCCCCTGCATCTCGCCCGCGAAGCGCCCGGCGGCGTCGATGGACGAGGCGGCCCGGGCCGGATCGCGGTCGAGGCTGCCCCGGGCCATGTCCAGATAGCCCGTGATCTTGGTCAGGGGGGTGCGCAGGCGGTGGGAGGCGTCGCGAACGAAACTGCGGATGGCGGCCTCCATGCGGCTTTGGGCGGTGATGTCGCGCAGGGTCAGGATGAGCCGCCTGCGGCCGTCCTGGTCCAGGAAGGGCTCAAGGCCCGCCTCCATGTCCCGGTCCCCGGCCAGGGTGAAGCGGCGGGCGGCGGACCGGGCCTGGGGATCCTGCAGCATGGCCGCCACCTCGGCGTGGATGGCCGGTCCCAGGGCGGATTCGATGGCCAGACGGCCATCCAGGCCCCCCGGCCCCACAAGCCGGTCCAGGGCCGCGTTGTGGGAGGCGATGCGGCCGTCGGGACCGATCACCGCCAGCCCCTCGCTCAGGCCGTCCAAAACGGCGGCGTGGCGGTTGCGCTGGCCCTCGATGGCGGCCACGTGTTTTCCCAGGCGCTCGGCCATGGCGTTGTAGGCGGCGGCCAGCCCGGAGAACTCCCGGTCGGAAAGATGCAGGCGGCGTTGGTAGTCGCCGTCCTCCAGGGCCTTTATGGCCAGGGTCAGCTCCTTGATGGTCCCGGTCAGACTGCGGGCGGGCAGAAGCGACAAAAGCCCTCCGCACAAAAGCACCATGCCAAGCGCCGTCAGGATGACCCCCCGGAACCGGGCCAGATCCCGGGTCACGGCATGGTAGGGCACGGCCACGCGCAGGACGCCGTCGGGAAGTCCGGGCAGGCCGTCGGCGCGCATGGCCGCGTAGACCGTCTGCCGACCCGTGGTGCGGCTTAGGCGCACGTCCGCGCCGAAGCCTTCGGCCAGGGCGGCCACGACCTCGGGCCGTCCGGCGTGGTTTTCCAGTTCCCCGGTCTCGGGGCCGGGCACCTCGGTGTCGGCCAGGACCGCGCCGTCCGCGATGTAGGTGATGCGCGCCCCCAGGTGTCGGCCCATGGCCGCAGCCCAATCCGGCAGATCGGCCAGGGTCATCCGCCCGCCGCCATGGGCCGGGTCCGTCGAGGCGTCCTGGGCGGCCAGCCCGGGCCGGTCCGGGGCCTCGCGCAAAAGCCACTGCACCAATTCCAGTTTGCCTTTGGCCTGGGTGCGGGCGTCCTCCACCAAGAGCCCCTCGGTCTGGCGGATGAAAAACCAAAAAACCAGGCACAGCACGAGAAAAAAGACCGTCAGACTGATAAAAAGGGTCCGCACATGCAGGGAGGGCCGATGCATCAGGTTTTTTCCGGGGTGTTAGACGGTTTGCGGCGCGGCGTCCGGCCCACAAAGGCCAAATCCGCAAGGTGCGGGCCAAAGGGCCGGACGCCGGGCCGGAGCAGGCCCCCCATTACGGGGCGTCCTCGGCCGATGGCGGCGCGTCCCAGTCCCCTGGCCCGGGGGCGGGACATTTCCCGGCCAGATTCTGTAATTCGTCCAGGTATTCCTGGTAGTGGCTCAAATAAAACGACAGGGCCCGGGCGAAGTTTTTGCCCACCAGTCCGTCCAAAAAAAGGCGGCTGATCTCGTACTCCCGGCGCAGGACGTATTGCGAGAGCAAAAAGGCCCGCCGCTCGTCCTGGGACATGCCCGGGATGATCATGCGCAGCACCGTGCGCGCCCGGGGCTGGTACATCCAGAAATACAGGAGGTCCAGGGCGTTGACGTAGAGGATCTTCTCCAGGTCCGCCTTGTCCGACGACAGGGCCTCGGACAGCTCCTTTGGCGATTCAAGCAGGCTTTCCACGTCTTTTTGGGGAAAGCGGACCTCAAGGGTGGAATAGGTGTCGTAGAGCTTTTTGGCCTTGGCCTTGTAGTCGCGAAGCCGCATGGCGATGTACTTGGAGCGGTCGGCCAGGCCCTCGATCAGCCCGGCCACGCTGTCCGAGCACAATTTGGAGATGATCGCCGCCCACTGCTGCATGACGGCCCCCACATCCGGGACCCCGGCCATGCCCAGAAGGCCGCCGATCAGGGCGTTGGCCCCGATGGCCAAGGGGATGGATGCGGCGCTGCGGAAGAGGTTGCCGGTGACGGCCCGGCGGGGCAGGCCCCGGAAGGCGTTGTGGGTGGCGATGTAGACGCCGTTGACCACGGCCATGACCGTGTACAGGGCCACGGGATTGTTGTCGGCCGTGATCCCGAATCCCTGTTGCAAAAGCAGGGTCTTGACCGCGTAATCGAGCAGCGGCACCGAGAAACCGGTGTACAGGAGCGAATCCGCAAGCCTCGAAAAACTCACGTATTCGTTCCATTTCAGCACCGGCGACCGGCGAAGTCCGCCCGATCCGAACACCGACTGGATGACGTTGCGAAGCCCGGTGACGCCGAACCAGATAAACGGTCCGAACCAGCACAGCACCCACCAATCCTTGGTCAGCCCGAATGACAGGGCGGCGGGCACGAACCCGGCCAGGATCTTGAGGGAGTTTTTGAGGGCGCTGTTGGCGTAGCGCCAGGAAAAGCCGCGCTGGCCAGGCCTTGCCGCGACCGTCTCCTTGAAGGCCTGGCCGCTTGGCGGCTGGATGCCGCCCAGGGTGTATATGTTGGCGGTTTTTTCCGTGGCCCGGTAAAAGCGGACCCGGGACCACGTGAGGCTGGGCCTTAGGGCCGCGTGGCGGAAAATCGGCGAGAAAAGGGCCAGCCTGGCGGCCCGGGCGGTCATGGGCGAGGTCCCGGCCATCGTATGGTACTGCATGGAGGGCACGACCTCCACGCCAACCGGCAGGGCCTTTCGCTGGTGGCTGTGGCCGCGCTCCAGATGCCGTGCGGACCGGGCGGGCAGGGTGTCCTTGACCACCAGCCCCATGCCGTGATGGCGGCTGGACTGGCCCGTGGAGTCGGTGCCGATGCAGGCCCGAAGCGGCGCGGACTTGTAATAGCCCATGAGACCGGCCATGTTGTCCAAAACGCCCGCAAGACGCGTGATCTTCTCCCGGCTGTCCGGGGCGTCGCGCTCCTCCAGGCGGCGCATGATGCGGCGCACGAACTTTTTGATCTTGACCGGATTGCCGGAGTTGACCACGGCGATGCACTCGATGATCTCGGCGTTGTCCCGGGAGGGATCGGCCTCATAGTCGTGCAGGTTAAATATCTCCACATGGGTCACCGCCCCCCGGCACTCGCTTAGGATCATGAGCACGTCCTCGGGACCGTGGTCGTCCAGGGTCAGGACGAAACGGTTAAGCGAATGGAATTCGTGGACGGTCTCGATGAGCTCGCAGGGCGAAAGGCGCAGGATGTCCGGGCAGTCCGGGTCGTCGCAGGGGCTGTCGGGGTTGACAAGCCCGGGGTTTTGCTGCGGCGACAGGAAGGTGTCGATCAGATATTCAGGGCTTTGGCGGTCCATGTCGGCGTAGACGCCGGCCAATTCCAGGCCCTCGGGATCGGCCCCGGCCGCCAGGAACTCCCGGGCCTTCCCGGCCAGGACCTCCTGCACGGCATTGTGGGCGAAGCGGCCCAGGTGCATGATCGAGGCCTGCCCCGCCCCCACAAAGGTGATGAACTCCTCGGGATCAAGCGGGGGGACGGTGATCCCGCATTGCGCGCTGATGGCCTGGCGGTGCGTGGCGTTGAAGGCCGAAAGCACCTCCATGACGTAGCGCTTCTGGAACTGGGCCGCCTCCCGGCCCCGGCGCAAAAAGGCCCCCACCTCGGGTTTGGTCAGAAATTCCAGGAATTCCCCTATCTCGTGGAAACCCCGGGGGATCCAGATCATCTTCAGGTAGCCCCCGGCATGCCGGGTGCGGTATTCCAAGCCGATGCGCACGGACATGCCCATGATCCGGGCGGCCTGCAAAAGCTCCGAGGCCACCTCGGGGCGCACGAAATTGTTGTGGATGACCGTGAGTTTGCGGATGCCCTTGATCCAGGCGTCCATGATCAGGTGGGTGGGGGATTTGCGGCCCTTGGTGTTGGCGTCGTGGACGTGGTCGTCGAAGGCCAGTTGGTTCCACTCCTCGGGCATCTCCAGAAGGTGGTGTTCGGCCAATCCCCGGCGCACCATGCGCGGCCTGCCCGAGGAGGCGGCCCGGAAGTCGTGGGCCAGCTCCAACTGACGCACAGGATCGTCCTTGGCCCGCACCAGTTCTTTTATGATCTGGAGCAACAGGCGGGCGGTGTTTTTCTCCAGATCGCTTTCGGCCGAGAAAAGCACCTCGTCGCGAAGCGACCGCAGGGCCTTGATGCGGTCCCCGGCCATGCCCGCCTCAAGCGACCCCAGGAGGTGGATGATGGCGTAGGCCATGCGCAGCTCACGTGGCGCGGCCATCTCCTTGATGCCGTGGGGGTGCAGGTAGGGGGTGAGCAGGCGGCGCAGGCCGGGGTATTTCGGGCGGCCCAGGACATCGCTGACGATCTTTAAGAGGGCGTAATCCTCACGGTCGAAAAGAAAACGCGACAGCAGACCGCCCTCGGAGGCGCAAGGGACGCCGGCCGAAGTCGGCGGGCCGGGGAGGGCTGAGGTGGGTGCGTTTCGCCACATATTTGTAACAACATCGTCCGATTCTTCACGAGATTATGCCAATGGTCGCCCCCCGGCGTCAAGGCGCGTCATGGCCGGGCGCGTCAGGGCCGGGCCGACGGCGTCCGGCCGCAGGGCGCCCCCCCCTGGTCAGGCAGGGGGCTTTGGTGTAGCTGTGCCCGGGGCCGTGGCGGCTCACGCCGGTCGGCTGACGTATACTACACGGAGCGACGCAGCATGTCCCATATCGCCAGATTGTGCATCACCTGTCCTGACCGGCCGGGCATCGTGTCCGCCGTGACCACGTTCCTGTATACCCACGGGGCCAACATCATCGACCTGGACCAGCATTCCACGGACCCCCAGGGCGGGTCGTTTTTTCTGCGCCTGGAGTTCCACGCCCCGGTTTTGGACATGTCCCGGGCGGCGCTGGAGACGGCCTTCGGCGAGGTGGTGGGGGAGCGGTTCGGCATGGACTGGCGGCTGTCCTATGCCGACGACGTCAAAAGCGTGGCCATCCTGGCCTCGCGCCACGACCATTGCCTGATGGAGCTTTTGTGGCGTTTTTCCCGGGGGGAGATGCCCTGCCGGGTGGCGGCGGTGGTCTCCAACCACGCCGACGCGCAAAAAAGCGTGGAGTCCTTCGGGGTCCCCTTTTTCCACGTGCCGGTTGCTAACGGCGACATGGCCGCAGCCGAGGCGGCCATGATGGACATCATCAAAGACGTGGATCTGGTGGTTCTGGCCCGGTACATGCGGGTTTTGTCCGGGGACTTCGTGGCCGCCTTTCCGAAGCGCATCATCAACATCCACCATTCCTTCCTGCCCGCCTTCGTGGGCGCCGATCCCTACCGCCAGGCCCACGACAAGGGGGTCAAGCTCATCGGGGCCACGGCCCATTACGTCACCGCCGAGCTCGACGCCGGTCCCATCATCGAGCAGGACACGGCCCGGGTGAACCACCGTTTCGGCGTGGCGGACCTTAAATCCACGGGCAGCGAGCTGGAGCGCACGGTGCTGGCCCGGGCCGTGACCTGGCATCTGCAGGACCGGGTCATCGTGCACGGCAACAAGACCGTGGTGTTCCGGTAGCGCGGCGCGGGCGCGACGGCGACGTTACGGCGCCTGGCCGGGCTTTTGAATGCGCCGCGCCCGTCGGCCAAGGTCTCCCGGGGCAGGGCTTGCCGGGGATGGCGGCATGTCGTCCGGGGGGAGTTACGTGCAAAAAACTTGTCATTTCGCGGGGCGCGGGATACCAGGACCGCATGATCAGGTGCTTTGCAGGCGGCCCCTTTTTTGCGCGAGAAACGGCGCGTCCCGGCACGTGCAGCCAAAACGGCCCGTCACGCCGCCGCATCGCCTCCCATCCCCTTGACCAGGGCGGCATGTCCGGCCCTTTTGTCGCCCAAAAGACGCTTTCCGATCACCGTACGCACATTCCCGTCCACTGTAGAATCATTGCAAAGGAGAAACGGGAATGCATGACGCATGGAAAGTCGGTTTTCTGCTGGCGCTTGTAGTCTTGGGATTTACAACGTCGGCCCGGGCCGAGGCCCTGGATGTCCGCATGGCCGGAGACGGCCGCATCTTCGGCAATTTTTTTCTGCACCACAATTACACCGGCTGGAACGAAGACGGGACCCAAACCGAGGACCCTGTGGCATTCTGGCAGCGCCTGCGGCTGCGCACGGATTTTGTGACCGGCGAGAACCTGTCCTTCCGGCTGGGGTTGCGCGTAAACGACGAGAACTGGGGCAAGGGAACCTTCACCGTCGATCAGGCGGAGGTCTCAATCGAGGTCTATCTGGCCTATATCCAGTTCACGTGGCCGGACACGGAGGTCAAGGTCACAGCCGGATATCAGCCCGTGTCCATGCCCCAGACCGGGGCCTTTTACGACTCCCCCATTTTCGCCAGCGACGACGGCGATCAGGGCGCCTCGGCCCTGGTCGTCACAGCACCCGTGTGGGGTGACGTGGTCGCCGTCAACGGCGGCTTTGCCCGGTTTATAGACACCAACGGGGCCTTCGATACGGACACCACCCAGGTGGACGACGAGTTTGACGCCTTTTTTCTCACCGCGCCGATCACGCTGGACGGCCTAAGCCTTTCGCCCTGGGGCATGGCGGGCATCCTGGGCAAGGGGGCCGACGTGGGCGACATGGCCGGGGGCCTGCGCTCGGCGGGCAGCTATCTGCCGCCGCAGGGGTTCGAATACAACCAGACCCCCTACTGGTGGGCGGGGACCTCGCTTGAGATCACGGTCCTTGATCCGATCAAGATATCCATGGATGCCGCCTACGGGGCCTCGGCCAACGCCTACGAGTCGTCACGGCGGCGGGGGTGGTTCGTGGACGCGGCCGTGGAATATACGGGACTGTCGTTTATGACCCCGGGCGTCTACGGCTGGGCGGCCAGCGGCGAGAACGCCAGCCTGGCCGACGGCAGCGAGCGCATTCCGGTGGTCATGCCCAAGTGGGGACCGGCCACCTCGTTTCTTTTTGATTGCGACCAGGCCCTGTCCGACGCCTCCATGGAGACCGACCCCACGGGCACCATGGGCTTCGCCGCAGCCCTCAAAGACATCTCGCTTGTCGAGGACCTGACCAGCCGTCTGACCTTCGCCATGGTCTTCGGCACGAACAGCGCCGCAGGCATACGACGCGCCCTGGCCGTCACCGGCGGCAACGGCGGCTACATGACCATGGGCCGGAATCTGGCCGTGGGCGAACAACTCGTGGGCGTCAACTTCGACCATTATTACGATCTGTACGAGAACCTCACCCTGACCCTGGAGACGGGGTACGCCCAGGGCATGGGATTTCGCAGCGACATCTGGGGGCGTCGCTTCGCCGCCGCCGCCGCCCCGGCCTGGAAATGCGGCGTCGGCGTGACCTATACGTTTTAGGGGCGCTACGGCTGCATACCACGGCCAATACTACGTAAAAAACGCCGCCCCTGACTGCCGGGGCGGCGTTTTTTCATGCAGTGAATAACGTAAAAGCGTTATTTTTCGATGCCCACGGCCTTGGCCACGTCCAGGACCTTCTTCTTCGGGCTCTTGGCGCAGGTCTCGGCCAGGCTGGTGGAGATGGAGTCGAAGCCGTCCCAATTGAGCTCCGTGTCGCCGGAGACGCCGCTTAGGTAGCCGTCGAGCCACATGAGGAGCATGCCCACGGTGGCCTGGTCGCTTGCGGCCACGCCTTCCAGGAATTCCTGGCAGGTGAGGGTGCCGAATTCGATGTTCCCCGGGTTTTTCCCCTTGGCCAGGGCGGTTCCAGAATAGGCCAGCAAAAATCCCATGACCGCAATGAGTCCGATGATCTTTTTCATGATGTTTCCCTCCTTTTTCCGCAGCTTCTAACAGCATGATCGTGCCGTGTAAAAGAAAACCGTCATGTCCCTGCGGGAACGTGCTGCGGACGATGCAGTGTCGCCCCGGGCGCTGCACGGGATCGGCCCGCCCCGGGGGGGAGGGAGAAAATGGAGGGCGGACGTTGCCTCGCCGCCGTGAATGTCTTACCTTGAATATGACGCCCCGCCCAGCTCGGGCGCACAGGCGGACGTAAGGGATATGACGGACCTGCCGGGCCGCGTGCGGCGGCGGGGACGAAGGGCCATGCCGCAGCATACGGCCCGCAATGGTATCGCACCCACAACGTGGAGAACGACATGGACGAAAATGCCTGCCGTCAGTGGTTAAACGAAGTCAACTGGGACATGATCCACGAGGACGCCGTGACCATGTACCTGGAATGGGGCAACAACAACTTCAAGGACTCCCTGCGGCCCCCGGTGACCAGCAGCAAGGAATATTCCATCTATTTCGTGGTGGATACCTGGGGCGAGCCCAAGGTGGTCTTAAACAAGATGAACAACTACGGCAGCACGGCGCTGTGCGAGAAAAAGCTGCCCCCGGAAATGGCCGCCACCTACATGAAGGAGATCGGGGGACTTCGCGGCATCCATGAGCTTTCCGCCGAGGTCAAGGACTGGGTCATGAAGGAATTGGGCATGGATCAGGCCTAGGGCTGCATCGCGAGAAACGTCATGCCGGGGACGTGGCCTGCGTGGGCTGCGTCCCTTTTTTTGCGGGGGCGGGACTACGACGCCTCAGGGCTCGCTCAGGCTGTCGTGCAGGGTGGTGATGAGCGGGTCCAGGAGGTATTCCGCCACCCGGCGTTTGCCCACCAGTATCTCGGCGTCGAGCGACATGCCCGGCAACAGCCGGAAGTCGTGGCCCGCGTCGCGCAGGGTGTTCGATGTCAGGCGGATGCGGCAGGAATAGTAGGCCCCGCCGTCCTCGGCCGCCCCGTCCTGTCCCTCGGGCAAAAACACGTCCGGGCTGACCATGCGCACCACGCCGTCAAGGAAGCCGTGGCGCTGGAAGGGAAAGGCGGAAAGCTTCATGCGCACCACGTTGCCCACCCGGATGTGGCCGATGTCCCTGGCCGGAATGGCCGCCTCGGCCTCAAGCTCGCCGCCCTTTTCGTCGATGGGGATCAGCGTGAAAAGGGTCTCGGCCTCGCGCACCACCGACCCTTCGGAGACCTTGGCCATGTCCTTGACCACGGCGGCGGACACGGCGGTCAGCTCCACCAGCTCCGTGCGCCGGGCGGCCTTGGCCAGGGTGTGCTCCGCCTCGGTCAGCTCCTGCTGGGCCTCCACGATCTTGGTGGCCGTCTGGGTGCGCCAGTTGCCGATAAAGGCCAGCCGCTCGGCCTTGGCCTGGGCCAGGCGCTCCCGTATCTGGTCGTTTTTCTCCGCCGCGTTGGCGTAGAGGTCCTCCACGCGCAGCTTCTCGCGCAGGGCGTTGATGTATTCCAGGCGGCTGGTTTTGTCCCCCTCCCACAGTTTGCGGTACATGGACTCGATCTCGGCGGTCAGGGCGAACTGGCCCTTCAAGCGTTCCTGCTCGTTGACGTTGGCCGCGCGCATCTCCTCATAGGAGGCGATTTCCTGGTCCTTGGCGTCGACGCTGGCCCGGTATTCCTCCTTGCGCTTGAGGAAAAGGGCCATCTGGGCCCGCTGGTCCGGGTCGGCGGCGCTGTCGTCCAGGTCGGCGGGCGGGCGGTCCTCAAGCTCGGCCGCAAGCCGCTCGATCCAGGCCGCCAGAAATTTCTTGCGGCCTTGAAGCTGCCCCAGGTCGGCGGTGGCGAAGGTGGGGTCGAGGGTGGCCAGGAGCTGGCCCTTTTTCACCACGTCGCCGGGCCGAACGGCCAGGGTGCGGATGATCGAGGTCTCAAGGGGCTGGACCACGATGGACGGGGCCAGGGTGACCAGCATGCCCCGGGCCGAGACCACCCGGTCCACCCGCGACAGCCAGGCCCAGGCCCCGCCGCACAAAAGGGCGGCCAAAATCACGTAGACCGCGAACCGGGCCTGCCAGGGCAGCCGCCCGGCCTCCACGGCCACGGCGTCGGGCTGGAAGTCCATGGCCTCGCGGCAGATTGTTTTGGTTTTCCCTTTCATCCGGTCCCTTGCCTTCGCAATACACCCCGGCCGTCATCCGTCGCCGCCCGGGGATTCCCAAGGGGGCGCGCCCCCTTGGGCCGCCGGAGGCCTTCCCCCGACCGCATGTCCTCCCGCCTCCCCACTCTCGCCATCACCGCATCCCCCGGGTCTGTTTGTCCCACAGGTTGCGGTAGATGTCGCAGCGGGCGAGCAGTTCCGCATGGGGGCCGATGTCCGCCACCTTCCCCGCGTCAAGGACCATGATCCGGTGGGCGTGGCGCAGGGTGGACAGGCGGTGGGCCACGATGACGGTGGTGCGGCCTTCGGATATGGCCTCCATGTTCTCCTGGATGCGCGACTCGCTGTCCGGGTCGAGCGCCGAGGTGGCCTCGTCGAAGATCATGATGCGCGGGTTTTTCAAAAGCGCCCGGGCGATGGCTAGGCGTTGCCGCTGACCGCCCGAGAGGTTGGCCCCGTTTTCCTCCAGCACCGTGTCGTAGCCCGACGGCAGGCGCTCGATGAATTCGTCCGCCCCGGCCAACCGGGCGGCGTGGCGCAGGTCCTCGAAATCGGCGTCCGGGCGGGTGAGCGCCAGATTGTCCCGAAGCGCCCCGTGGAAGATGAAGTTTTCCTGGAGCACCACGCCGATGTTCTGGCGCAGGTGCAGGATGTCCAGGTCCCGGATGCTTGCGGCGTCAAAAAGGATGCGGCCCTGGGTGAGGGGGTAGAGGCCCTGGATGAGTCGGGTGAGCGTGGTCTTGCCCGAGCCGCTTTTGCCCACCACGCCCAGTACCTCGCCCGGAGCGATGCGCAGGCTGACGCCGTCAAGGGCCGGGGGGTCGCCGGGGTTGTAGGCGAAGCGCACGTCCTCGAGCACGATCTCGCCCTTGATCTCGGGCCGCGCCCCGCCCCGGGCGAACCCGGCCTCGGGCTTTTTGTTCATGACCTCGCCCAGCATGGCCACGGCCAGATGCACCTTCTGGTATTCGTGGATCAGCTCCACGATGCGGATAAGCGGCATGGTCACGGACTGGGACAGCATCTGGAAGGCGATGAGCTCGCCCACGGTGAGCGAGCCGTCAAAGACCCCGCGCGCCCCGAAAAAGATCACGGCCACGGTCATCAGCCGCTCCAGGGTCTTGATCAGGCTTTGCCCGGCGGCGGCCATGCGGCGCACGCTGAAGTTGCGAAGGACCGCCGTGGCCGAGCCTTCCTCCCAGCGGCGCTGGCGGTCGCCCTCCAGGGCCAGGCTTTTGATGGTGCCCATGCCGTGGATGGTCTCGACCAAAAGGGCCTGGCGCGCGCCCTCGGCGGCGTACAGGGCCGTAAGGCGGCGCTGGAAGGGGCCGATCATGAGCGCGATGACCCCGGCCGTGACCAGGGCGAAGACCAGGACGATGACGGTGAGCTTTGTGCTGTAGAGAAAAAGCACCGGCACAAAGACCACCAGCGACGAGGCGTCGAGCAGGGCGTTTAAGAGGTTGCCGGTTAAAAACTCGCGCACCTGGTCGGTCTGCTGCATGTGCTTGATGATCACCCCGGCGAAGCTGCGCTCGAAAAAGGACAGCGGCAGCCGGATCATGTGCGCGAAGGTCTCCATGGCCAGCCGCAGGTCGATGCGCGAGGTGGCGTAGCGCAAAAGGTATTCGCGCAAAAAGCGTAAGATTCCCTCGAAGACCAGGGCCAGGGTCACGCCGATGGCCAGGACGTTTAGGGTGGCCAGGATGTGGTGGGCCAGCACCTTGTCCACCACGGCCTGGAAAAATAGCGGCACGGCGAAGGCCAGACCGTGCATGAAAAAGGCGATGGCCGCGATCTCGATGAAGATGCGCTTCTCCCTGGCCACCTGGGGCAGAAACCAGGACAGGCTGAAGCGTTTGGCGTCGCCTGCGTCCAGGACCTTTTTACGCAGAAGCAGCACCTCGCCGGTGAAGCGGGCCGCAAGCCCGCCCTCGGACACGAAGACGAAGGGCGAACCGTCCGTGGCGGCCAGGTCGTAGAGGACCAGTTGCGGCTCGCCGTCCGGGGCCGTGCGCGTCCCGGAGAGCATGGCTGCGCCGCCGTCGCGGGTTTTCGCCAGGGCCGGATAGGCCTCGCCCAGGTCGAAAAGCCGTCGGGGGGGCAGGCGCTTGACGGCGGCGGCGAAACCCAGGTCCCGGGCCATGCGGGCCAGGGCGGCGAAGGTGACGGGACGGCCGGACAGGCCGTAGCGGCCGATGAGGGCCTCAATCGAGGTCTGCACCCCGTGGTGGCGCAGGATGGCCACGAAATCGCGCAGGGCGGCCGGGGGCAGGGCGCTCATGGCCGCCCCGCATGCCGGGCGCCCGCACCGTGTGGGCGCTGAGGACCGTCTGCGGCCGCCAGGGCCAGGGCGCCTTTCACGAGGCCTCGCCCGGGGAGGCCGGGAGGAGGGCCGGAGACGCGGCGTCGCCGTTGGTCTTGAGCTTGCGGCGCAGGCTCTCGCGGCTGATGCCGAGCATCCTGGCGGCCTTGGTGCGGTTGCCGCCGCATTCCGCCAGACAGGCCAGGATGGCGTCGCGCTCCAGGCGCTTGAGACGGCCCGAGGCGGCGTGGGGCAGGGCGCCCAGGGCCGGGTCCAGGCCGCCTGCGGCGCTTGAGCCCTTGCGAATCTCCTCGGAGAGGTCGTCCAAATATATCTTGCTGGAATAGGCCAGGGCCACGGCCCGCTCCACCTCGTTCTCCAGTTCGCGGATGTTGCCCGGCCACGAGTATTCGCGCAGGGCCTCCCGGGCGGCCCGGGACAGGGTCATCCGGCCCCGGCCCATGCCATGGGCGAAGGTGGTCAGAAAGCTCTCGGCCAAAAGCAGAATGTCGTCGCGGCGCTCGCGCAGCGGCGGCAACTCCAGGTGCACGACCTTGATGCGATAGAAGAGGTCGCGGCGGAACCGGCCGTCCTCGATGTCCTGGGCCAGATTGCGGTTGGTGGCGCACACCAGCCGGATATCCACGGACGCGGGCGCCCTGGCCCCCACCGGCGTGACCTCGCCAAGCTCCAAAACGCGCAGGATCTTGGCCTGCACGGCCAGACTCATATCCCCGATCTCGTCGAGAAATAGCGTCCCCCCGCTTGAGCCCTCGATCAGCCCCCGGCGCTTCTCCACGCCCGTGGCCACGCCCTTCTCGATGCCGAAAAACTCGCTCTCGAACAGGGTGTCCGGCACGGCCGTGCAGTTGACGGCCATAAACGGCCCGTGGCGCCTCTGGCCGGAATAGTGGACCACCTTGGCCACCATCTCCTTGCCCGTGCCGGTCTCGCCGGTGATAAGCACGTTGACCGTGGTCTCGGCCACGCGCTGGGCCAGGCGCAGGATGTTGGCCATCCTGGGGCTTGTCCCGATGACCTTGCCCACGGAAAAACGCTGCCGGAGCTGCTGCTTGAGGGCGGAGTTCTCCCTTTTCAGGCGCTGCTCCAGGGAGCGCAGTTCGGTGTGGGAGGCGTCCAGGCGTTCCACGGTCTCGCCCATTAGCTTCTCGCGCTGGCGCACCCCCAGGACCATGAGTTCGAGCTTCTCGAAAAGGACCAGGAACTCGCCCCGGCATCCGGCCTGGGAGGCCTCGAACAGGCGCTTGCATTCGACGAGCGCGGCCAACGCTCCGGCATAGTCGCCCTGGCTGACCAGGGCGGAGAAATGCAGCAGCTTGTGGACAAGCCCCGGGGGCAGGGCGCTGAACATGGTCATGAGGACTCCGGTTTGGCCGCACAGGCCGGGGGGCATGCCGCAGGGCGGCCGGTGGCCGAATTTGCGGCGCACCCCACAGTAGATCAAATCCCAACTCCCTGCAATTCATCGTCGTTTGCGAAGCAAGGAAAGATCCGCCCGGGGCGGTGGCGCACGAGGCCGCCATTTTGCCGGGGGCGGCTCCCCCAGGCCCCGTCACGGCGGGCGCCGGATGGCGCGACCGCCACAATTCAAGGCGCAGGCGACTCGAATCGTGGCGTGCGGCTGGTCTTCAAGAAATGATAATCATAAGAAATATAACACAAAGATGTTGTGGCATGATCCTGGCTATGGGGGAAGGCAGGGAGATAGTGTCTGTGCAACGCAAAACGCAGGAGGAAGGATCATGAGTCTGAAGTCGTTTTTTTCCAAGGTGAAGAAGGTCGTGTCCGCCGTTGTGGAAAAGACCGCCGAGGCCGCCTCGCTCATCAGCAAGGTGGGTGAGCTGACCAGCTTCGTGTCGAGCACCATCTCCACGGCCGCAAGCTGGGTGTCGAACACGGTTTCCACGGCCGTCTCCTTTGTCCAATCCACGGTCTCCGCCGTGCAGTCCATCGTCTCCGACGCCTCGACATCGGTGGTGGAAAAGGTGGTGGGCGCGGCCAGCTACGTGATCGGCCAGGGCGTGACCGCCTATAACTGGACTGTGGACACGGTGCAGACCGCCGCCAATTTCATCGGCGACACCCTGGCTACGGGAACCACCCTGGTGAACGAGACCGTGACGTTGGCCGAGGAGCTGGCCAGCGCCCCGGACGGCGCCGCCGGCTCCCTGGCCTATAACGACTATACGGGACTTTCCTCCTCCGCCTCGGCCGGACAGGGCCTGGGCGCGGGCGAGACCCAAAAGACGCTGCTGGCCGCCTAGGCTGCGCGGACGGCCAGCCGCAACGCCCCGCCGGACCGGTTCCGGCGGGGTTTTTTGCGCCGGGCGGCGATACTGTGTCGCGGCTCGCCCTGGATGGGAAATCCGTTGTCATTCGCGCCGTGCGGTGCTATTTTTGCAGCATCGGGAAGGATGCCCGACACGCGAAAAACGTATCCGGGGAGGCCCGGCGCGCGGGTTGCTTCACGGGCCGGAGAGCGGCCGCAAACCTGTTTTAGGAGGGAGCATGAAAGGTATTCGGCACGTCATGGCGCTCGCCGTCGCCGTCGGGCTCGTTCTGGCGGCGTCCGGCGGGCTTTTGGCCGCCCAGCCGGATGTCCCGGATGTCACGGGCACGGTGTGGATGAAATCCACCCAACAGGAAAAACTGGCCTTTTTGGTCGGTGCGGGGAGTGCTGTGGCCATCGAGAGCCATATCGACGCCAAAAACGGCGCCCCCTCAAAGTTCACCACGGGCTGGATCGACGCCTTCGGGGACGAGACCTGGTCCGATGTCGCCGCCCGGGTGGACAAGTACTACAGCGCCCATCCGGATATGACCGACCGGCTGGTCATGGACGTGCTGTGGAAGGACCTGATCATGTCGGACCTCAAGAGCAGGGAGGCCAACCCATGAAAAAAGCACTTCTCGCCGCCATATTGGCCATGACCCTGGGCTTTGCCGCCTGCACCCAGATGACCCCGACCCAGCAGGGGGCCTTAAGCGGCGCGGCCCTGGGCGCGGCCGCCGGGGCGGGCATCAGCGCCATCGCCGGAGGCAACGCCGGGGTGGGCGCGCTTTTAGGCGGCGGCCTCGGGGCCGTGGCCGGGACCATCGTGGGCAGCCAGCACGAGCGCCGGTACTAGGACGACGCCCGGGGCCTTCCCGGGCGTTCTCTTCATATCCCGGCGCCCGATCTGATTGTGCGGCCGGACACCCTGCCGCGAAAGCGGCAGGCGCGGGCGCCGGTTTGCGTATGCGGACAGGCGCTCAACGTCGTGAGGACGACCGACCATGACCAGACGTCTGTGTTTTGCCGCCGTGATCGCGGCCGTTTGCGTTTTCTCCTTCCTGGGCCGTGCGGCCTGGGCGCAGCCGGTCGCCTTCGAGGACGACGACACCATTGAGGAGATTCGGGAGAAAATCCGGATCAACGGCTACGACTTCACCGTGGCCGAAAATCCCATCTTCAACCTGCCCCCGGCCGAGCGGGCCAAATACAGGAGCCGCCGGGCCTCCACGCCGCCCGCCAACGCCATGTCCGCCGCGTCCGTGCAGGCCCTACCCAAGACGGCCCTGCCGTCGTCCTTCGACTGGCGCAACCACAACGGCCATGCCTACATCGGCCCCATCAAGGACCAGGGAGGTTGCGGCTCCTGCTACGCCTTCGGGGCCGCCGCCGCCGCCGAAGGCACGTACAACGTGGCCATGGGCCTCTACGACGCCAATGCGGCGGATTTCTCCGAGTCCTTCATCGCCTGGTGCCTGGGGCAGTACGGGCCGTATTCCGACCACTTTTCCGGCTGCGACGGCGCGGACTACGACTACGCGGAGCTTTTGGCCCTGACCGTGCAGGGCGTCACCTGGGAGGCCAATTTCCCCTATACGGAGGCAGACCCCGGGAGCTGCACCCACTGGGGCGATCCCGTGGTGAAGTTCAAGACCTGGGGACGGTGCGGCTGCAACGACACCGACGCCATAAAAACCGCCATCATGACCTACGGCGTGGTGGACGTGGCCGTGTACGTCACCTCGGCCTTCGACGCCTACGACGGCGGCGTCTACCAGGACGATCAGACCACGTGCCCTGGCGCCCCCTGCTCCTATACCCAGACGAATCACGCCGTGGCCCTGGTGGGCTGGGACGACAACGGCGACGCCGCAAACAACGGCTACTGGATCCTGCGCAACAGTTGGGGATCGACCAATTGGGGCGAGGGAGGCTACATGCGCATCAAGTACACCTCGGCCCGGGTGGGCTGCTCCGTGTCCTATCTGGTCTACGAAAAAAGCGGCGATGCGATCACGCCCGCCGTCAGCCTGCTTCTGGGCGAGGACGAATAGGGTGTGGCGCAGGGCATGTGAAACCGCGCCCGGAGGATGGGCCTTCCGGGCGAAGACAGGGGATGTCCCATGAAAATCTTGCAGGAATTCAAAGATTTCGCGGCCAGGGGCAATGTGGTGGATCTGGCCGTGGGCCTGATCATGGGCGCGGCCTTCGGCAAGGTGGTGTCGTCTTTGGTGTCGGACATGCTCATGCCGCCCATAGGCCGGGTCATGGGCAACATCGACTTCAGCAACCTGTTCGTCAATCTGTCGGACAAGCCCGCCGCCTCCCTGGCCGAGGCCAGAAATCTGGGGCTGGCCACCATCAACTACGGCCTTTTCCTGAACACGATCATCGATTTTATCATCGTGTCCCTGGCCGTGTTTTTTTTGGTCAAGGTGGTCAACCGGTTGCGCGCCGCGCCCAAGGCCGCCCCGGCCACTAAGGAATGCCCCTACTGCCGCTTGGCCATCCCGGTCGCGGCCGTCAAGTGCGGCCACTGCACCTCGGAGCTGCCCGGCTGATCCGGCGGCCACAGGAGATGAGCCCATGTGCCAGCCTGACCGGCCGCGCCTGGACCGGTTTCTCGCGAATCTCGCCGGACCCGGGGGCTTCGGAAGAAAACTTCGGCTGGTGATCGCCAACACCCTGCGCAAGATTTTCAGGCTGCGGACGTGCTGCGGCCGTCCGGGGCAGCCGGGATGCTGAATGTAGCCCTGGCCGCCAGGAGGCGACCGCAGACCTTGCCTCAGCCCCGCTGGCCCGGCACGCGGCGCAGGGTCATGACCGCGTCAGCGGTGTAGACAGCCACGCCCGCCCAGATGCAGCCGAAGGTGGCGGCCCGGGCCGGATCGAACGACTCGCCGTAGACCAGAACTCCCAGTAAAAACATGCAGGTGGGCGCCAGGTATTGCAAAATGCCCACCGTGGTCAGGCGCAGGCGTCTGGCGGCGTAGGCGAAGGCCAGAAGCGGGGCCGCCGTGACCACGCCCGCGGCCACCAAAAGCGTGTCCGTGACCGGCCCCAGGCGCCCCAGCGCCCCGGCCCCATCCGCGTACAGATTCCACAGATAGACGCCCGCCGGGATGCCCAAAACCGCTGTCTCGAAAAAAAGCCCGGGCAGCGACTCCACGCGCATGAGCTTGCGCAAAAGCCCGTACACCCCGAAGGTCGAGGCCAAAGCCAACGCGATCCACGGGAACCGGCCGTGGGCCGCCACGCTGATGCCTACCCCGATGACGGCCATCGCCACGGCCACGGCCTGCAACCGGCTCAGGCGCTCCCGGAAAAAGATCGCCCCGAGCACCATGTTCACCAGCGGATTGATGAAATAGCCCAGGCTGGCCTCCACCACATGGCCGGAATTCACCGCGTCGATGAAAAGATACCAGTTGACGCCCAGAAGAAGCCCGCACGAGGCCATAAGCAGCACGTCGCGCCGCCTCGCCAGCACCCGCCCCGCCTCCCTGATCCTGCCCATGACCGCCAGGGCCGCGCCCGCGACCAGAAGCGACCAGAAAAGCCGGTGACACAAAATCTCTATCGGCGGCACGTCGGCCAGGGCCTTCCAGTAGATCGGCAAAAGGCCCCAGGACACGAAGGCGAAAAGCGCGGCCAGAACACCGGCCAGGGAATTGGGAACGGGCATGGGGAAAGCCTCCGGCGGTCAGGGGGAAACCTTTTGCAAAAGGTTTCCCCCTGGAGCCCCTTCTAAAACTTGTGTCGCGCTTCGCGGCGCGGCGCGGGAAGTGGGTTGTAGCGCCCTCGCAGGCCGGGCGCAAGACGCCGGAACCGGGGGCGCCGGGAATGGGCCGCAACGAAAAACGCCCCGCCTAAGCGGGGCGTTTACGGCGCGCAGGCCGCGAAAAGGGATCAGCCCGCCGCGCCCGTGCCCAGCACGAAGCCCTTGGCGGCGCCGCCGGTGGAGGCCGGGGTGCCGGCGATTTTCGACAGGTACACGTCGCCCAGGGTGGCGATGTGGCCGCCCACGTTGTCGAAGTGATTATAGTGGGCCTGCTCCTCGTCGATGATGGCCTCGAAGAGCTTGACCGTCACGTTGTCGCCCATGTCGCGACAGGTCTGCAGAAACTGGTTGTAGGCGTCGATGGTGTCGTCTTCCAGCTTGGTGTCGAAGGGGAAGATCGTCCGCACGTCCTGGGCCTTGATCACCTTGTCCGTGTAGCCCGTGGCCGGTTCGCCGCCCAGCTCCTTGATGCGCTCGGCGAACTGCTCGGCGTGACGCATCTCGTCGATGGCGATGAGCTTCATGTTCTTGGCCAGCTCGCCGTAATCCATGGAATCCAGACCGTAATGTTGATTCATATACTGAGTAATGGCGTACAACTCCATGCTCCTGGCCTTGTTCAAGACCTCGATGACCTTCGCGCGTCGCGCGTCCTTGTCCGAAGCAGCTTTCGCCATGATGCGTCCTCCTTTATTGTTCAACAATTACCCGGGGCTGCCGCCCCGTACTCCAGCCGGGGCTGCCGCCCCGAACCCCGCCCGGGGGAAATCATTTCCCCCGGACCCCCTGACTCCGGTCGCTTCTCCCGGCGCGACGCGCCGGGAGAAGCGACCGGAAAGCCAGGTGGTACGGAGAACATAATCTCTCCCGCGCCCGGCCGCGAAGCGCGACAGAGTTTTTTGAAGGGGGGTCCGGGGGGAAACTTTTTTGCAAAAAAGTTTCCCCCCGGCAAGCTCCCCACGTCCTACTCGGCCGTGGCTGCGGCGCGTTCGTCCTGGCTCAGGGCGGCGAGGTTTTTCACCTCGTCCAGCGGCAGGCCAAGCCCCTTGGCCACGCCTTTGCCGTAGTCCGGGTGCGCCTTGTAGAACAGGGCGCACTGCCGCAACTGGATGCGTTTTTGGGCGCCTCCGAGGTGCTCGACGATGTTGCCGATGAGGTTTGCGCGATCCTTATCGGTCATGACCTTGGAGAAAAGCGCCCCGGGTTGCACGAAGTCGTCGTTGACGTGGCCGTAGGGGGTGTGCGCGGCCGCGCCTTCGATGGGGAAGGGCGGCTCCAGGGCCGTGGCGTCGGGGCCGGGGCCGCCGAAGCTGTTGGGCCAGTAGTTGGGACCCGCGCCGCCGCCGTCGTCCACGCGCATGAAGCCGTCGCGCTGGTAGCTGGTTTCCGGGCGGCCTTTGGGCGCGTTGACCGGGATGAGGTGGTAGTTGGGGCCTAAGCGGTGCAGGTGCGTGTCGTGGTAGGAGAAAAGCCTGGCCTGGAGCATCTTGTCCGGCGAGGCGGCGATGCCCGGCACAAGATTGCCCGGGCCGAATGCGGCCTGCTCCACCTCGGCGAAGTAGTTCACGGGGTTGCGGTTGAGGGTGAATGTGCCGACCACGATGGGCGGCACGTCGGCGTGCGGCCAGACCTTGGTGATGTCCATGATGTCGAAGCGGTATTTCAGGCCCTCGTCGTAGGGCATGATCTGCATTTCGAGCGTCCAGGAGGGATAGTCGCCCTTGTCGATGGCCTCGCGTAGATCACGGGTGGCGTGGTCCGGGTCTTTGGAGCGCATGGCCGCCGCTTCCTGGCGGGTGAGGTTTTTTACGCCCTGGTCGGTCTTGAAGTGGTACTGCACGAAGAAGCGTTCGCCTGCGGCGTTGTACCAGACGAAGGTGTGGCTGGAGTAGCCGTTCATGTTGCGGAAGGTGGCCGGGGTTCCCCGGTCGGAGAAAAGCACCGTGACCTGATGGATCGATTCGGGCGTAAGTGAGAGAAAGTCCCAGAACATGTCCGGGTCCTTGCAGTTGGTGGCCGGGTTGCGTTTCTGGGTGTGGATGAAGTCCGGGAACTTCAGGGGATCGCGGATGAAAAAGACCGGCGTGTTGTTGCCCACGAAGTCGTAGTTGCCGTCCTCGGTGTAGAACTTGACGGCGAACCCGCGCGGGTCGCGTTCGGCGTCGGCCGAGCCCTTCTCGCCGCCAACTGTGGAGAAGCGGGCGAAGATCTCGGTTTTTTTGCCCTTGGTCAAAAATTTTGCCTTGGTGTAGCGCGAGACGTCGGCGGTGCACTCGAAGACGCCGTAGGCCCCGGCCCCCTTGGCGTGCACCACGCGCTCGGGGATGCGCTCACGGTCGAAATGGGCCAGCTTCTCCAAAAGATGCACGTCCTGCATGAGCACCGGGCCGCGTTTTCCGGCGGTCAGGCTGTTTTGGTCGTCGCCCACGGGGATGCCGAAGGCCGTGGACAGGGTGTGTTTTTTCTTCGCCATGGCGTTCTCCTTGGGTTGAGGGTGGCGGCTGGGTGTTGTCAATGCCCTGATTTCAGGGCCGCTTGTCCGTATACCGGAGATATTCTTTATGGAAAATCATTATCCATAGCAAGAAAAATAATGACCTGCCCCGTTATGAAGAGGAGGCGGATCAGGGCATGCCGGGATTTTTGGCGGCCTTGGTGGTGCGCGTGTAGACGCCCTCGATGATCATGCCCTGGCCCTTGCAGTAGACGCTAAAGCAGGTCGGCGCGGCGTCCAGGATCACGGTGCGGTCCGCCAGGCGCAGGCGTATCTCGCAGCCCGGGTTCATGGCGTCGCGGCAGGTGATGACGTCGCCTTTGATCGTGGACTGGAACTCGAACATGCAGGAATCGGCCTTGGCCTTGGGGTCTTTGAAGGACATGACGCCCCATACCCGGCCCACGGGCTGCCCGGCCTTTTCCGAGGGGGCCAAAAGGAGCTTGATGGTGGCCCGGGGGTCGGAGGAATGGACATAGAGGCCGGAGATGGTGTCGGGCATGCCGGTCTGGGCTGTGGCCTGGGCGGGCAAAAGGCCCAGAAAAAGGGCGGCCATGGCCCAGAAAACGGCACGGCCGCAGGCGGCGACGGGGGGCTTGCGCCAGACGTGGGGCATGGGTCCTCCAGGAAAAAAGGGGTTTGCGACTATCCCCCCAATAGCAAAGATCGATACAAAGGACAAGACAGCGATTTGACGCCCCGGGGAGGTGGAGGATAGACGTACGTGTGGGACATGTAACCGGGAGGAAGGGCATGCGGCGGGGATGTTCGGGACGAGCGCTTCTGGCGGCGATGGCGGCCCTGGCGTGCGCCATGTTCGGCTTCGGACCGGGAAAGGCCCTGGCGGGCGGGGCGGCGACGGTGTCCTTGAGCCAGGGACAGACCATCTATGTGCCGGTCTATTCCCACATCTATCACGGCATAAAGGCCCGTCCGTTCAACCTGACGGTGACGGTGAGCGTGCGCAACACGGACCCCAGACGGCCCATGACCGTGGCGTCGGCGGACTACTACGACACCGAGGGCAAGCTGGTGCGGCGTTTCTTGGAGGCGCCCGTGACCATGCCGCCCCTGGGGACGCGGGAGTTCATCGTGGAAGAGCGCGACGAGGCGGGCGGCTCCGGGGCCAACTGCATCCTGCGCTGGACGGCGGCCGAGGCCATCAACGCCCCGGTGGTGGAGGCGGTGATGATCGGCGCCAGCTCCAACCAGGGCATATCCTTTGTCAGCTCCGGGAGGGTGATCGAGGAATGAGCCTGTTTCTGGGATTTGATACGAATAAGGCCTGGGACTACGAGAACGGCTTCCATCTGACCTCGGACGTGACGCGCCTGGGCAAGATCGTGGCCCATTTTGAGCTGTACCGGATGATCCTGGGGCTGCCCGGTCATGTGGTGGAGCTTGGGGTGTTCAAGGGCTGCTCGCTGGTGCGTTTCGCCACCTTCCGGGAGCTTTTGGAGTCGCCCCGCTCAAGGCGGATCATCGGATTCGACGCCTTCGGGGCCTTTCCCGAGCCGGACGCGGCAGACTCCCATGCCGCACCCGACCGGGCCTTTGTGGCCGGTTGGGAGCGCGGGGCGGGACAGGGCATCTCCGTCGGGGAGTTGCAGGGCGTGCTCGCCCACAAGGGCATCCGCAACGTGGATCTGGTTCCCGGGGACATCCGGCTGACGCTTCCGGCCTGGGTCGAGGCCCATCCGGCCTGGCGGGTGGCCCTTTTGCATATCGACACGGACGTACGCGAGCCTGCGGCGCTCGGGCTTGAGCTGCTCTATGACCGGGTGGTTCCTGGCGGTGTGGTGGTGCTTGACGACTACGGCACGGAATGCGGCGGGACCGCGGCGGTGGAGGACTTTTTCGCCGGACGCGGGGTGAGGCTTCGCAAGCTGCCGCTGTCGCACGAGTCGCCGGTTTTCGTGGTCAAGGAATAGACGGATATGGCGACAGGCGCAGAAACGCCGCGCCGGGGCCGCCTGACGTCGAATCGCCGCAGGATGTGACCGTGCCAGGATCAGACAGAATCGTCACCGCGCTCATCGGCCCGGCCATAACCCTGGCCTGTGTCCTGTCCTTGGCCGTCCTGGCCGCAGAGGGCGTCATCGTCCAAAACCCGGTCCTTTTTTTGGCCCTGGCCATCGTCTTCTCCTCGTATCTTGGCGGCGCGCCCTCGGGGCTGGCCAGCGTGGGCCTGTCGCTGGCCTTTGTGCTCGTGTACTGGTCCGTGCCCGGCCATCTTTTCAGCTATACAGGTGCCGACATCAGTCGGCTGGCGGTATTTTTGCTCACCATGCCGCTTATGGCGGTGCTGGTGGCGCTGTTGCAGCAAAATAACAGACGCATGGTGCAGAGCCTGCTGACGGCCAACGAGGCGATCCAGGATGGCGTGGCCCGGCTTACGCGGGCGGAGCGTGTCGCACGGACGGGGAATTGGGAGGTTGATGTCGGTTCGGGAGGGCTTTACACCTCGGAAGGGGCGCGGTTGATCTACGGCATCACCCCGGCCTGCGACACCGTCGAATCCGTGAAGTCCATCCCCCTGCCCATGTACCGGCGCCGACTCGACGCGGCCATGCGGGGACTGCTCGATGACGGCGCGCCCTACAACGTCGAATTCAAAATCCGCAGGCCAGTCGACGGCGAGATCGTCGACGTGTTGTCCCGAGCCACCTATGACCGGGACCGGCAGCGCATCTTCGGCATCATCCAGGACATCACCGACAGGAAGCGCACCGAGGCGGAGCTGATCGAGGCCAGGAAGAAGGCCGAGGTCGCAAGCCAGGCCAAAAGCATGTTTCTGGCCACCATGAGCCATGAGGTCCGCACCCCGTTAAACGGCATAGTGGGCATGCTTCAGGTGCTGGAGGACTCCGGGCTTGCGCAGGAGCAGCGGCGGCATGTGGAGTCGGCCCTTTTGTCGGCCAGACATCTGTCGCAACTGGTGTCCGACATCTTAGACATCTCCCAGATCGAATCCGGTCGCAAGACCCTGGCCCATGCCGCGTTCGATCTGGCCGATCTGTTTGCATCCGTTCATGCCCTGTTCGCCACCGCCGCCCGGGAGAACGGGGTTTCGCTGGCCATGGACGTGGACCCGCCGGTTCGCCGCAGGGTCATGGGCGACGAGCACAAGTTGCGGCAGGTGCTGGGCAATCTCGTGGGCAACGCCATCAAGTATTCGCCCCAGGGCGAGGTGCGGGTCCAGGCCGGACTGCTGCGTGAAGACCGGGGGATGATCCGCATCCTGGTGGCGGTTTCCGACACCGGCCCGGGCATCCCCGAGGCCTTTTTGCCGCGCCTGTGCACGCCCTTCTCCCAGGCCGTCGCGCCAAGCGATCGGAGAACCGGCGGGGTCGGCCTGGGACTGTCGATCGTCAGCGAGCTGGTCCGGCTGATGCAGGGGGAGATGGTGATCGACAGCCAGGAAGGCCGGGGAACCCAGGCCTGCCTGTCCATGGCCTTCCCTGTCGCGCCGGAGGCGGCGCCCCCCCCTGCCGGGGGTGCGGCGGACACGGCGCCCGTGGGCCTTACGATCCTCTTGGCCGAGGATGATCTGGTGAGCCGCATGGCCTGCCTGCACATGCTGGAGAAGATGGGGCATACGGTGGTCGCGGCGGGCGACGGGCTTCAGGCGCTTGACCTCGCGGCGCGCCAGGATTTCGATATCCTGGTCATGGACAACCATATGCCCGGGATGGACGGTCTGGAGGTGACGCGCGCCATCCGCCAGGACGACAGGTTTCGGGACCGGGCGAGGGTTCCCATCCTGATCATGACCGCCTGCGATATGCATGAGGAACGCGAGAAGTGCCTTGTCGCCGGTGCAAACGCCTATGTGGCCAAGCCTGTGGCGAAAACCGCCTTTAAACAGGCGCTACGCGACGCCATGGCCCAAGGCGCGCCGTGAGCCAGGGGCAGGCCCGCCATGTCGGCCGGGCCACGGTCGGCCCGGCGGTCCCTGGGCGCCCATGCGGGGCTTTGGCGTTGACATCGGGGGGGAGCATGGGTGATTCGTGACCATGGCGTTCCCGCGTCATGGCGTCCGACCCCTCGGCCGCACCACACGCCCAAGCGGCAGGATTTGGCCTTGTCATGAACGACACCTCGCCCCCACATCCAAAAAAACAGGCCGCCGGATATCCCTTACGGCTTCTGCTGACGGTTCCTGTGGTGCTTCTGACCTTTTTGTCCGCCGGCATCGTGGGCGGCTTCGACCTCCTCGATAGCAAACTCGCCGTCAGCGACGTGGCCGCCAGACTGCGCAGCGAGGTGCTTTCCCGGGTTGAGCAGCAGTTGCGCGAGTATCTGGCCGTCCCCCCGGCGGTCAACGCCCAAAACGCCATGGCCCTGTCCCTGGGCCTTTTTGATCCTGACGATCCCGAAAACCGGCAGCGCTATTTTTATGGCGTGGCGGCCACGCGGCCGTCCATCGCCTACAGCTTTTTCGGCAGGCCGGACGGCCAGTTCTGCGGCGTACGCCGCCTTGCCGACCAGGAGGTGCAACTGGTGCGGGCCGGGCCTGAGACCAATGGCGATTCCCGCAATTATTCCGTCACGGGCACCGGGCGGCCGCGTGAGCTCAAAAACGTCTATCCCGGCTTCGATCCCCGCACCCGGCCCTGGTACAAGGCGGGCGAATCGGCCGGGCGGGCGACGTGGACGCCCATCTACCGGCATTTCGCCCTCAAGGACATGGCCCTGACCGCCGCGCTTCCGGCCTACGACGGCGCAGGCAGGCTCCTGGGCGTTTTTGGCGTGGACTACGTGCTGGGGCAGATCCGCGATTTCTTGGGGGCCATCCGGGTGGGCGAGCATGGCGGGGTGTTTCTCATGGAACGCTCGGGCGATCTGGTGGCGGCCTCGGCCCTGCCGCCTGCAGCCGAGGTCTTCGCCCGCCAGGGCGACGACTTCGTGCGCATCAAGGCCGCAGCCTGCGGGGCGCCCATGGTTGAGGCGGCGGCCGCCGCCCTGGCCGGACACGAGGGAGGGCTGGCCGGGCTTGTCCGGGAAAGCTTCATGGAGTTTTCCCTGGGGGACAAGCGGTGCTACCTTCAGGCCGCCCCCTTTACGGACGGCCTCGGGCTGGACTGGATCATGGCCGTGGTCGTGCCCGAGTCGGATTTCATGGGCCGGGTCGACAGCCAGGCCATGCGCACCGTGGGCATCCTGCTTTTGGCCGTGGGGCTGGCCGCCGGGGCGGGGATTTTCATCGCGAGACGTCTTTCCGCCCCGGTGGAGGAGTTGGGGCGCGCCGCCGTGGCCCTGTCCGAAGGGCAGTGGGACCATCCTCCCCTGGCCATGCGAAGCAACGAGCAGGCCCGGGAGATGCGGCAACTGGCCCGGGCCTTCGAGACCATGCGGCGGCAGTTGCGCGAGTCGTTTGCGGAGCTTGAGGCCCGAAACGCCACCATCGCCGAGCAAAACCGCACCCTGGAGGACCGGGTGGCCCGGCGCACCCAGGAACTGGGCCGCCTCAACAACCGCCTTCGGGCCATCTTCGACGCCATCCCCGGACACATCCACGTCATCGGCCGCGACTTCCGGGTGGTGGACGTGGGGGACAAGATGCTGAGGGCCATGGGCGTTACGCGCGGCGAGGTGGTGGGGCGGCTGTGCCACGAGGTCTTTCGCGGGCTTGGCGAGGTGTGCGGCAATTGTCCCGTCGTGCGGCCGCAGGCCCCTTTCGCGATCCATACCCGGCCGTCCACCCCCGAGGAGGAGGCCCGCCTGGGCATGGCGTTTATGGTCTATTCCGCACCGGTCCTGGACGACGGCGGCGAGGTGTGGGGGTTCATCGAATGCCTCATGGACATCACCGAACTGCGGGCCGTGGAGCGGGAGCTGGTTGCGGCCAGGGATCTGGCCGAGGAGGCGGCCCGGGCCAAAGGGGCCTTTCTGGCGGGCATGAGCCATGAGATACGCACCCCGCTTAATTCCATCATCGGCCTGACCGAACTCACCCTGCACGGCGACCTCGACGCCCAGCAGCGCGACCACCTGCAGACCGTGCGCGAGGCAGGCAAGACCCTTTTGGCCCTGGTCAACGACATCCTGGATTTTTCGCGTCTGGGGGCCAGGGGGCTCGAACTGCACGACGAGCATTTCTCCCTGCCCCGGGTCATTTCCTCCGTATCCCGCACCCTGCGGGTCCAGGCCCGCAAAAAGGGCGTGGCCCTGCGGGCGAACATGCGAAAGGGCTGCCCCATGGCCAGCCGGGGCGACCCCGACCGGTTGCGGCAGGTGCTGATCAATCTGGTGGGCAACGCCGTCAAGTTCACGGAGACCGGGGAGGTCCGGTTCTGGGCCGAGCCCTGGCCGCAGGGGGACCTCTCCGGGCTGCCGGAGGGGTCCGTGTGGGTCAGATTTTTCGTGCGCGATACGGGCATCGGCATCCCGCCCGGCAAGGTCGGGGTGATTTTTGACCCCTTCCGCCAGGCCGACGGCTCCATCACCCGCCGTTACGGCGGCACGGGGCTGGGGCTGGCCATCAGCAGGCAGTTGGTGGAGCTTATGGGCGGCGAGATTTCCGTCGAGAGCGAACCCGGGAAGGGCAGCACCTTCAGCTTCACCCTGCCGCTTGCGCCGGGCGATCCGGCCAGGGTGCGCAAGAAGAAATACGCCGCAGGCGCCGTGAAGGCGCTGCGGTCCGCTTCCCGCCCCCTGCGCGTGCTTCTGGTCGAGGACAACGCCTTGAACGTCAAGTTGGCGCAGGCCCTGCTTCGCCGCCTGGGGCATGCCGCGCGCACCGCGCAAAACGGGCGCGAGGCCCTGGATATTTTGGCCCGGGAGTCCTTCGACGTGGCGCTCATGGACCTGGAGATGCCCGAGATGGATGGGCTGACGGCCACCCGGGCCATTCGGAGCGGCGAGGCCGGGCAGGCCGCCCGGGACCTGCCGGTGGTGGCCATGACCGCCCATGCCGTGGACGGCATGGAGGCGCAGTGTCTGGAGGCGGGCATGAACGCCTTCGTGACCAAGCCCATCGATTTTGGGGAACTGGCCAGGATATTGGGCGAGGCGGCGGCGGATACGGCGGAGGCGCAGGATGCGGCGGATGCGGCGGCTACGCAGGATGCGGCGGCTACGCCGGTCCAGGCGTCGGCCCCAGGTGGGCCGGTCCAGCCGTCGGCCCCAGGCGGGCCGGTCCAGCCGTCGGCCCCAGACGGGCCGGTCCAGCCGTCGGCCCCAGACGGGCCGGTCCAAGTGGACGAGGCCATGGACAAGCTCGGCCATGATTCGGAGCTCTATCTTGACCTATGCCGCCTCTACCTTGAGGAGCTGGGCGAACGCCGCGCCAAAATGGCCCGGCTGGCCGCAGAGGGGACGGCGGACGAGGCGTTCCGGCTGGCCCATTCCTGCAAGAATTCCTGCGGGGCCATCGGCGCCGGGGACGGCCTGCGCCTGTCCACGCTGGCGGAGCAGGCGGCCCGTAGCGGCGATCTTCCCCTGGCCCGGGAGCATCTGGCCGCCCTCGACGCGGAGCTTGTCCGGGTGGCCGACTGCCTGCGCCGCATCCTGGCCGATCCCGGGGCCTTCGGGCTGGCCGGGGGGGATGGACAGATCCCGTCCCCATCGTGACGCGCCCCCTGGCGCATCCGGAACGGCGCATCCGGGACGTCGTGGGCGGGTGGCCGTGGTCAGGGGCGTCGGCGTCGGCCCCCCAGGTCGGCGGTGGGATTTTTCGCCTCGCAGGGCACGCCTGTCTGGCACAGGCCGCAGCTTGATACGGCGAATCCCGTCTGCTCCCGGGCCGTAAAGGGGGCCGTGACCTTTTCGATGTAGGCCCGGCAGGCGGCCTTGTCGTGCCCGGCCTCGGAGATGGCCCCGGCCGGACAGCGCGCGATGCAGGCCCGGCAGTCCACGCCTGCGGCCCGCAGGCACCAGGCGTCGTGGCGGTCGTAGGGCCTTTTGACCGGCGGCAGGGGCATGCGGGCCACCACGGACCCCACCCGCACGGCCTTGCCGACGGCCGTGATCAGACCGTCGGACAGGCCGAAGCAGCCCAAGGAGCAGACATGGGCTGCGTGGCGCTCGGACCAACTGGAGGCGAACCCGTATCGGGCGGACAGGGCCTTTCGCCACTGCGGCAAAAGGACCGGGGCCGCGGCCGCAATCCCGCGCCCGGCCAGATGCGCCGTCACGAATCGCCGCAGGGCCTCGTTGACCGCCTCGCCGTGGTGTCTGGCCAGGGTCCATTCCAGGCTGGGCAGCGCTACGGCCCGGGCCTGGGCGGCCCGGGTGGCCGCCGTCTGGGGCAGCACCCAGGCGATGACCGAAAGCTCTTCCGGCTGGACCGCATCCTCGGGAAAGGCCGCGTGATAGGCCTCAAGCGGGGTCCAGAAAAAATCCGGCCCGATGTCGTTTTTGATCCAGGAAAACAGGGGATCGTCGCCCCTGGCGTGGCCAAGAAGGGGCGGATCGAAGGCGGGGACGTCCGATCCGGGCGACAGGGCGTTGCGGCCCGTGTCGGCCATGAAGGCGGCGACGGCTGCGGTAAGACGACGCATGGGCGGCGGCTCCTTTTCGGGAAGCCTGCCGCCCTGCGCCCAAGGCGTCAAGTCGTCAATGCACCGTGGTCTGCGGTTACAGGCCGACTTCCTTGAGATCGTCGCCCAGGTATTCACGCTCGTTTTCCCCGAGCATGCCCATGGACAGACAGATCAAGGTCCACAGATGCACGGCGTGGTAGCCGCCCTCGAAGTGTTCCGAGAGATCGTGGATCTGGGAGTGGCAGTTATGGCAGGGAGTGATGCAGTAGTGGGCCTTGGTCTCGATGATCTGGTCGTTTTTGAGCTTGCCGTAGGCCCGTCTGGCTTCGGGCATGCCGGATTGCAAAAATCCGCCGCCGCCGCCGCAGCAGTAGTTGTTGGATTTTCTGGGCCACATGTCGATGAAGTTTTCCTCACCGACCACGGACTTCACCACAAAGCGCAGATCGTCGGCCACCGGGTCGCCGTAGCTCTTGCGCACGAGCTGGCAGGGGTCCTGCACGGTGAAGGTGACCTTGCGGTCCTTGTTCCAGTCGGAGGAGACGTTGAGCTTGCCCTCACGAATCCAGCGGGCATAGAGGCGGATGATGCTTTCGATCTCGAACTTCGGCGTGATCCCAAACTTTTTCAGTCCGGCCCGGACTGCGAAGAGTTCGTGGCCTCACTCCGTGTTCAGCCAGTATTTGCAACCAAGGTCCTCCACAGCCTTGACCTTGTTGCGTACGATGTTCTCCCAGGCCGCGTCGTCGGCCAAAAACATGCAATAGTTTTCCGCCGCCCAGCCGCGCGTGCCGTAGGTCCAGTCCGCCCCGGCGGTCTTGAGGATCTTCCACAGGGGGACCATCTCGTCGGGTTCGGTCACGGGCTCGCGGGAGTTCTGGTTCAGGAAGTATTCCGCGCCGATCTTGTTGATGGGGGCCACGAGGTCTTCCTGGCCGGCCTGGTTCTCGCGGACCTCTTCCAGAACGTCGCCAACCACGAAGGCGAAGTCCTCGGAGGACGCGCCCATGGCGCTGTTGCCCTCGGTGCGAAGCGCCTGGTCGCAGGAGCCGATGATGCCCTTGGGCCGCTTGTCGCGGGGCCAGGCCTGCCGGGCGTTGAAGACCAGTTGCGGGATGTCGATCTTCATGGGGCAGGCGTAGATGCAGCGCTGGCACATGGTGCAGTGCCACACCCACTCCGTGGAGGTGACTTCCTCATCCATGCCCAGGGCGGCCATGCGCAAAAATTTGCGGGGGTCCATGCCGTCGGCCTGCCCGGAGGCCGGACACCCTGAGGCGCACAGGCCGCAGGTCAGGCACATGTCAAGGTTGCCCCCCTCGGGCAGAAGCTCCTTGACCTTGGCCATGAACGAGGGCCGTTTTTTTCCATCAATGGTATACACAGCGTCAGCCATAACCGTCTCCTTTTACCTGGCGTTTTCAACACGCTCCGCCCACGCCCGAGGCGCAAGCGATTGGAGACGGCAAGGCAAAAGTCGTGCCGCTATCGCATAAGCTGATATGTTGATGCATCCTGGGGTATTGAAGAGAAGGACGTGCCGATTTGCGCCGGGGTTGTTGCAAATATGCAACGCTTGTTGCAACGCAAGTTGCGACTATGCAACGGGCAGTGTGACGTCTGGGGCAACGCCCGGCGCGACGTCAGGGGCGCCGCCGTCTCCCGGGGACCCGGGGCGGCTACAGGCCGTACTTTTTCATCTTGCGCCACAGGGTGGAGCGGTTGATCCCCAGGCCCTGCGCGGTCTTGGCCATGTTCCAGCCGTGCGCCTCCAGCTCCTCCAGCAGGCATTCCCGTTCGCTGCGGGCCAGGGGGCCGGGATCGTCCGGGAGGGAGGTTTTGACGGCGGCCTGGGCCAGATAGGGCGGCAGGTCGGCCGGGTGCAGCACATCCCCCTTGGCCAGAATCACGGCGTGCTCCACCACATGCAAAAGCTCGCGCACGTTGCCCGGGAAGTCGTGCTGGAAAAGGATGTGCATGACGGCGGCGTCGGCGCCGACCATGCGCTTGTGGTACATGCCGCCGATGTGCTCCAGGAAATGATCGACCAGCAGGGGGATGTCGCCCCGGCGCTGGCGCAGGGGCGGGATGTCGATCTCCAAGACCCGCAGCCGGAAATACAGGTCCTCCCGGAAACGGCCCGACGTGGCCAGCTCCCGCAGGCTGCGGTTGGTGGCCGCGACAAGCCGCACGTCCACGGTCCGGGGGGAGGTGGCCCCCAGGGGATGGAAGCGTTTTTCCTCCATGACTTGCAAAAGCTTGGCCTGAAGCGACAGGGGCAGTTCGCCGATCTCGTCGAAAAAGACCGTACCGCCCTCGGCGGTCTGAAGGATTCCGGGCTTGTCGGCCCGGGCGTCGGTAAAGGCCCCTTTTTTATAGCCGAACAGTTCGGATTCGAGCAGGTTTTCCGGCAGCGCGGCGCAGTTGATCTTGACGAAGGGTCCGTTATTCCGGGGGCTGAGCGAGTGGGCGGCCCGGGCCAGAAGATCCTTGCCGGTGCCGGTCTCGCCCAGAAGCAGGATGGGGGCGGTGGTTCCGGCGGCCAGGGTCAGGGTCTCGAACAGGCGCAGGATGGCGTCGTCTGCGCCCACGAACTCGTCCAGGCCAAGCGTCCGGGCGGCGGCCGGGCGCAGGGCGGTGGTCCCGGACACGTCCAGAAACGTCTCCACCCCGCCCACCACCGCGCCCGCAGCGTCGGTCAGGGGCGCGGCCGAGACCTCCACGGCCAGACGCCGGCCGGATTTGTCCCTGATGTCCAGCCGGGTCTTGCCGATCTTGCGGCCGGTCTGGATGGCCTGCCGCAGTTGGCACCGCTCGGCGCAGTTTTGGGAATAAAAGACCTCGTGGCACTTTTTCCCCAACACCTCGTCCCGGGAATAGCCGGTGATGCGCTCGGCCTCGCGGTTGAAAAACCGGATGTTCCAGTCCTCGTCCACGGTAAAGACGCCCAGGCCCATATCCTCGAGCACCCGGGCCAGGTTTTCCCGTGACAACGCGTCGTCGCCGTCCTGAAGCATGAAGGGCTCCCCGTCGGCACGGCCCGGCGCATCGCGTATGCCGCGTCCTCGAAATCCCGGCATCCAGATTTCAAGTCCCCCCTGGAGGCCTTTTATTTCAAGGGAGGTGACGCCTACGATGTCGCAAGCCTGTGCCAGATATCCGAAAAAAGCCTTTCGTACCTTTCCGGGGCGTTTTCCGCAACGCTTTGCCCGGCCAGTTGGGCCGCGACAAAGGCCGGGTCAAAGGGCAACTCCCCCAGGACGTCGATCCCCGACTCTTTGCAAAAAGACGCCAGTTCCCGGGTCAATTCCGGACAGACGTCGGCCTTGTTGAGTATGGCGGCGCAGGGGATGCCGAAATGCCGGGCCAGGGCGTGGACTCTTTTTATGTCGTGCACCGCCGAGAGCGTGGGCTCGGCCACCATGAGCACCGTGGAGGCCCCGCCCAGGGAGGCGATGACCGGACAGCCGATGCCCGGGGAGCCGTCCACCAAAAGGATGTCCCGGCCAAGCCTCTCAGCCTCGGCCCGGGCCGCCTTTTTCACCGTGGACACCAGTTTTCCCGAATTTTCCTCGCCCATGCGAAGCGCCGCATGGACCATGATCCCGGCCCGGGTCTCGGATACGAACCAGTCTCCGGACACGCGGGGGCCAAGGGTCGCGGCCCCGGCGGGGCAGACGTAGGCGCAGACCCCGCAGCCCTCGCAGGAGGCCTCGACCACCTGAAAGCCCTCGTCGATGGCCCCGAACCGGCAGACATCGCGGCACAGGCCGCAGGATTCGCACAGGGCGGCGTCGATGGCGGCCTTGTCCCCACCCAGGAATTCATGGCGCTCCCGGATGGCGGGGGCCAGGACCAGATGCAGATCGGCGGCGTCCACGTCGCAGTCGGCCAGAACCGGCGGCCCGCCCGGAAGATCGCTTTTCGCCGCGCACACGGCCAGGGCCGCCGTGACGCTGGTTTTTCCCGTGCCGCCTTTGCCGCTTAAGACCACTATCTCGCGCATGACGCATCCTTTTGTCCGGCGCTGGCCCGGGTCCGGTCCCGGACCGTGGCCAGGACGGTTTCCAATACGGCCCGTATCTCGGGGAACGTCTGCGCCAAAAGCCCGCCCCGGGCCGAGGCCCGGGCGGCCTCCAGGCTGCCGGGGATGCGCCCCAAAAGCTCGATGCCCTCCCGCTTGAGGTAGTCGAGCACCCGGTCGTCGCCCATGCCGTCGCGATTTATCACCACCCCGTGGGGCAGTCCCATGGCCCGCACCAGCTCCACGGCCAGGTTCAGGTCGTGCAGCCCAAACGCCGTGGGTTCGGCCACAAGGATCACGTAATCCGCCCCGGACACCGCCGCGATGACCGGGCAGGCCGTGCCCGGCGGACAGTCCCATATCTGAAACGGCGCATCGTAAACGGCCTGTTTCACGGCCTTGATCAGCGGCGAGGACATGGCCTCGCCCACCCGGGAAAGCCCCCCCGCCATGCGGATGGTCCCGGACATCCCCTGCCTGACCACGCCAAGCTCGCGCACGTCGTCGGACACGGCCCCGGCCGGGCAGGCCAGCTTGCATAACCCGCAACCGTGGCACATCTCCGGAAAGAGCATGATCTCCCCGGCCATGCGGATAAGGGCCTTGAACCGGCACAAATCCAGGCAGATGCGGCAGGACTCGCCCAGGCACCGTTGTTGGGCGAACCGGGGGATGGGCAACAGGGCCTTTGTCTCGGACTCCCAGACCGTGGCCAGAAAGACGTGGGCGTTGGGCTCCTCCACGTCGCAGTCGGCAAAGACCGCCTGTCGCCCCGCCTCGGCCGCAAGAAAGGCCAGATTGACGGCGACCGTGGTTTTTCCCGTGCCGCCCTTGCCGCTGGCGACGGCGATTTTAAGGGCCGTCCCGTCCGTGTCCCCGGCCCGGGCGGGCAGCCCTCCCGGGGCCGGGTCGTTTTCGCGTGGCGCAGCCATCAGCCCTCCCGGGCGATCTGTTCACGGGCGTGCTGCATCTCGGCCTCAAGCCACTGCAGATATTCCCGGGGCGACAGGGATTCGGCGGCCGCCTGGGGCGCCGGTGAAGCGGCGTCGGTCGCCTGGGGCGCCGCGTTCGGGCCGCCCTGAAGGGCGCCCTGGCCCATGCCCTGCCTGCCCTGGCCCATGCCCTGGCCCCCGGCGCCGCGACGGCCCAGGCCGCAACCGCGTCCCTGGCCCCCTGCGCCGCCCTGGCCCATGCCGCGTCCCTGGCCCATGCCGCGTCCTCCCGCCCTCACGGTGCCGGTCTGGGCGCACATGCCGCGCCCCCTGCCGGTAAACGGCCCATCGCCCTGCGGCCCGGTTCCATTGAATCCTGGCATGATCTGCCTCCTTGGTGTATTGTGTTGTCGTGTCGCCTCTTAAAAAGCATTTCGCATGCCAGGAAAAAATGGTCCGGGATTTGGACAAGTTGAAAAAAGCGGTGTAGGATTTAAACCGAATAGGACGATTTTTTCGCCCACGTCAGGCCCCCCCGTCTGGCGCATTTTCAGCCCAACCCCACGCGAGACCGCCATGCAGTTCCCCAAAAACATCCCCTGCCAGGCCATCATGGAGTCCTTGGCCGACGGCGTGTTCACTGTGGACCGGGACTGGACCGTGACCTCATTCAACCGGGCCGCCGGGGAGATCATCGGCATCGCCCCCGAGGCCGCTGTGGGCCGCAAATGCTGGGACGTGTTCCACTCCAGCATCTGCGACGGGGCCTGCGCCCTGAAACAATGCATCGCCACGGGCGACTCCCTGTCCAACACCTCCATTTTCATCGTGCGCCCCGACGGGGAGAAAATCCCCATCAGCATCAGCGCCTCGCCGCTGCGCGACGCCACGGGAGCCATCGTGGGCGGCGTGGAGACCTTTCGGGACATCTCCGAGCTGCAGCGCATGCGCAAGGAGCTGCAGGGCATCGCCACCCTGGACGACATCGTGACCAAAAGCCGCCGCATGGCCCGGATGCTGGAGATACTGCCCAAGATCGCGGCCAGCGGCTCAACCGTGCTGATCCTTGGCGAATCCGGCACGGGCAAGGAGCTTTTCGCCCGGGCCATTCATACCCAAAGCCCGCGCCGGGGCGGCCCCTTCGTGGCCGTCAACTGCGGGGCCATCCCGGGCGAGCTTCTCGAATCCGAGCTCTTCGGCCACGCCAAGGGGGCCTTCACCGACGCCAAGACCGCGCGCAAGGGCCGCTTCGCCTCGGCCAAGGGCGGCACCATCTTTCTGGATGAGATCGGAGACATGCCCCTGGCCTTGCAGGTCAAGCTTCTGCGCGTGCTCCAGGAAAAGGTCTTCGAGCCCCTGGGTTCGGATGCGCCCCAGGCCGCCGACGCCCGGGTGGTGGCGGCCACCAACCGGGATCTGGAGGCCATGGCGGCCGAGGGAACCTTCCGCCGCGATCTTTTCTACCGGCTGGGGGTGGTGCGCCTGGTCTTGCCCCCCTTACGCGAACGCCCCGAGGACATCGCCCTTTTGACCGCCCATTTCATCGCGGGCCAAAACGCCGTGCAGGGCAAAAACGTGCTGGGGGCCGACCAGGAGGTCATGCGCCTTTTGTTGCATCACGACTTCCCCGGCAACGTGCGCGAGCTGCAAAACATCCTGGAATACGCCTTCATCCTGTGCCCCGGCGGCCAGATCGGCCTGGAGCACCTGCCGGACTATCTGCGCCCGGCCAGCCCCCAAGCCGCCGAGGTCGCCCCTTTGGCCGCCGCGCCCACCATGCGCGCAGCCAAGCATGCCGCCGCCGTGGCCTCCCTGGAAAGGCATCAGGGCCGCCGCATGGCGGCCTGCCGGGAGCTTGGCGTCACCAAGGACACCCTGCGCCGCATCCTGGAGATGGGTCCGTAGGCGAAAAAAACGCCCGTTCTGCCCCGATATGGCGTATTTTTCGTCCGCGCCACCCGTCAGGCGCCTGCCGCCTTTGATCATCATCTTATTGACATAACAAGCTATCTTTGAGCGGCACGGCAAATGCTATTGGAGGTGAAACATGTGCGACGCCACGTACCCACTATGAATGAAAAAACGCCAGCCGAACCCCGCCCCTGCCTGGTCTGCCTGGCCTGCTACGAAGACCGTCTGGCGTCGCTTCTGGAGACCGCCGCCAGCCTGCGCCTGTACCGGGTGGCCGACGGCGGGGCGACGTATGCCGGGGAATGTTTCATGCCAGGGGAAGGCCTGCCCGGACTGCCCGGGGCGCTTCGCCGGGCCGGGGTGAACCGGCTGGTCTGCGGCGGGGCCACCTGCCGGTGCGTGGAGATGTTTCTGGCCGCCGGAATCCGCATGGACCCCTGGATCGCCGGACAGGTGGACGAGGTCTTGGACGCCGTGGTCCACGACCGGGTGTCCGGCCTGCGCGCCCCGGGCATCTGTCCGCGCCGGGCGGCAGGCGGACGCGGGACCGGACGCCGCCAATAGCGCCGTGTACGCCGTCACGGCATTACCCACGCCAAGGAGACAGCACATGAAAATCGCCATCACAACCGAAAAGGCCTCGCTGGACAGTCCCCTGGACCCCCGCTTCGGCCGGGCGGCCGGATTTTTCGTCCATGACCTGGAGTCCGGGGAGAGCGCCTTCGCCGCAAACACGCAGAACCTGTCCCTGCCCCAGGGGGCGGGCATCCAGTCGGCCCAGACCGTGGCCGGGCTGGGGGTGGGCGCGGTCATCACCGGCCATGTGGGCCCCAAGGCGTTTTCCGCCTTGCAACGGGGCGGCATCGCCATTTATCTGGCCCAGGACGTCACCGTGGGCCAGGCCATTGAGGCCTTCCGGGCCGGAACGCTGACCCCGGCCGGGGCGGCGGACAAGGACGGGCACTGGTAAATCACAAACGCCCTCGGGCGAAAAGGACGGACGTATGAGCGAGAGCGCGTGTTCGGGTTGCGCCGACAAAGACAAATGCGAGGACGACAAGCGCCTGAATCAGGCCTTGTGCCGCATCAAGCAGAAAATTGTGGTGCTGTCGGGTAAGGGCGGGGTGGGCAAGAGCACCGTGGCCGCCAATCTGGCCGCAGGACTGGCCCTGGAAGGCAAGAAAGTGGGGCTTTTGGACGTGGACGTGCACGGCCCGAGCATCCCCCGGCTGCTCAAGCTCACGGGCATCCAGCCCGGGCTCGAGGGCGACATGATGATTCCCGTGGAATGGAACTGGAACCTCAAGGTCATGTCCCTGGGATTTCTGTTGCCCGACTCGGACGAGGCCGTCATCTGGCGCGGCCCGGTCAAGGGCGGGGTCATCAAGCAGTTTTTGGAGAACGTGGCCTGGGGCGACCTGGACTATCTGGTGGTGGACTGCCCTCCGGGAACCGGCGACGAGCCGCTTTCAGTCATGCAGCTCCTGGGTGAAAAGGCCCAGGCGCTTATCGTCACCTCGCCCCAGGCCGTGGCCGTTGACGACGTGCGCCGCTCGGTGACCTTCTGCCATCGCCTGGGCAATCCCATCCTGGGCCTTGTCGAGAATCTGAGCGGATTCGTCTGCCCGGACTGCGGCAGCGTGCACAACATCTTCTCCACCGGCGGCGGCGAGGCCCTGGCCAAGGACATGGGCGTGGCCTTTCTGGGCCGCATCCCCATCGACCCCACAGTGGCCAGCTCCGGCGACGCGGGCGAGGCCTTTTTGGCCGTCAAGGGCCAAAGCCCCTCGGCCCTGGCCTTCAAGGACATCGTGGCCGAGACCATGAAACGGGCCCCGGCCGTGGACATGCCGCGCATGACCGCCCAGGCCCCGGCCGCCGCCCCGGCCTCGGGGCATGCCGTGGCCGACGGCCCGGCCGGGTCCAAACTCACCGTGGCCGTGCCCACGGCGGGCGGGACGCTGTGCGCCCACTTCGGCCACTGCGAGACCTTCGCGATCATGGATGTGGATACGGCCACGGGCAAGATCATGGGAACCCGCCACGAGACGCCGCCGCCGCATGAGCCAGGGGTCATCCCGGCCTGGATCGCCACCCTGGGGGTGGATCTGGTCATCGCCGGGGGCATGGGCCAAAAGGCCCGGGACCTCTTCACGGAAAAGGGCGTCAAGGTGGTGGTGGGAGCCAAGGCCGATTCGCCCGAGGCCATGGTGGCCGACTATCTGCGCGGTTGCCTGGCGACCGGCGAAAACACCTGCGACCATTAAGGGAGTGCGGTCATGCCTGACGACTTCCTGGATGATCTGACGGGCGAACTGCAGGCGGGCGTCGACGACGACGCCCTGCGGCATTACGGCCCCGAGGCCTTCCGGCGCTGGAAGACGCTTCCGATCATGGGCCGCGTTCAAAACGCCGACGGGGTGGGCCGACTGACCGGCGCCTGCGGGGACACCATAGAGATATCCGTGCGCATAGACGACGAGCGCGTCGTCACCGGGGCCTTTTTCTCCGACGGGTGCGGGGCCAGCCAGGTGTGCGCCTCGGTGGCCGTGGAACTGGCCCTGGGCGCCACCGTGGACGCTGCCTACGATATCTCCGGGTCCGACATCCTGGCCCTGTTGCCGGGTTTTCCAGAGGATGAACAGCACTGCGCCGGGCTGGCCGCCAAGGCCCTGAATGCGGCCTTAAGCGACGCCATGAGCCGGGCGTGTTCGTGACAAGACGTCCCCGACCCCACAGCCGCGGCGACCTGCCCGCCGCAGCTTCCTCCTCCAGGGGCCGGCTTTTTCCACCCCGCCGTGGCCTGTACGCGGCGGGGCGGAGGGGCCGGACATCCCGCTTGTGAAATAATTCTTCAACTTCCGCGTCAGAATTGTCTTTTTATGGCATCGATTTTTATGATAGGGACAATCACCCTGGGAATGCATCAAGACATTCCGGGAAGCCTTTGTTTTCCGCGCCGCGTTCCAGGCGCGCCCCGGCCCAACCGGCGGGGAACGCAGGACGGACGGGACGGACGCCGCCGCGCCGGCTGACGGGCGCGACCCGCGCGGGGCCACGAACAGCCCCGCACGGCAACCCTTCTTCAAGGAGCCATCGCATGCAAGCCGATCAAGCCTGGGACTGGGAGCCCGGAGCGCGGACCGTGCTCGAAGACGCGACGGCCTGCGCTGCCCCTCACGAATGGACGGAGGAGCCCGAGTCCTCCCCGGACGGGGAGCGCCTGGCCGCAGTGGCCAATCTCGGGGACGGCCGGTTTACCGTGTGCGTCAACGCAGAGCCCTGGGAAACGGATTTTGAAAAGGCCTGGTATCTCAGGTTTTCCCCCGACGGCCGACTCTCGGCCGTGACCATGGAGGACGGGATGTGGACCGTGTCCGTGGACGGGGTGTCCTGGGAGGAAAGCTTCGACTTCGCCTGGGGAACCACCTTTTCTGCGGACGGCGGGGTCATTGCGGCCTGCATCCAGAGCGACGGCCGCTACGGCATGATCGTTGACGGCGCCCCCTGGGAAACCCTGCACGACAACGCCAACAACTTCCGTATCGCAGCCGACGGGGCGCACACCGCCGCCGCCGTGCAGGTCCAGTCCATGGGGCAGGCGGACATCGAAACCTTCCAAAAGGGCATCTTCAGCGTGGCCGTGGACGGCGAGGCCTGGGACACCACCTTCGTCAACTGTTTCGATCCGGCCATCGAAGCCAAGACCGGCCGCGTGGCCGCAACCATCCGCCGCTCCCTCTACGATTATTCCGTGGCCGTGGACGGCAAGGCCTGGGACGCGAGCTATGACTGCGCCTGGGGCCCGGTGTTTCACCCCGGCACAGGCCAAGTTCTGGCCCCGGTGCGCAAAAAAGGCCTCTGGGGCATGGCCGGGGACGCGGGCTACGTGTGGAACCCGGCCTTTATCCAATGCCACCATCCGCTGTTCTCCGCCGACGGCGCCACCCTGGCCGCCATCGTGGCCACGAGCTTCGGCAAGTTCACCGTGGCCGTGAACGGCGCGCCCTGGTCAGCCACCTTCCCGGTGGTCACCGACCTGCGCGTCTCCCCCGACGGCAAGACCGTGGCCGCACAGGCCAGCAACGACAATGCCGCCTTCCGGGTGCTGGTGAACGGGTCCGTGTGGCCCGGAGTCTATGACATGGCCTTTGGCCCGGTGATCTGTCCGTCGACCGGGCAGGTGGCCATCCGGGTGGAAAAGGGCGGCCGGAAGGCCTTTGTCCTGGACGGCAAGGCCCATCCCGCGACCTTTGACCGGGCCTATGATCCGATCTTTTCCCCCGACGGCACGAAGGTGCTTTTGCGGGGCATAAGCGGCAAGGCGTACAAGCGCATCGTGGCCCCGGTTTCGGCCTTCACGGGATAGCGGCCCCGGGCGCGCGCCGGGGCATCCCCCCGCGCCTCCTGGCAACGGACAAGCACAAAAACGTTGATCGAGGCCCTGGCCCGTTCAACAGGTTCTTTGGAGGTTCCCATGCTCGAACTCTACGCCCTGGCCGTGGGACCGCTGGCCTGGTTGGCCTTCGGCGTGTTCGTCATCGGCTCCCTGGCGCGTCTTTTCAGTATGTACTCCCTGGCCAAGAAAAAAGACGCGGCCTTTTTGAGCTACATGACCTGGCGCTATTCCCTGCGTTCCATTTTCCACTGGATCATGCCCTTCGGCTCCCTGGGCTGGCGGGAAAACCCGGCCCTTACGGTCGCGACCTATGTTTTCCACATCTGTCTGTTCCTGGTTCCCATCTTCCTTCTGTCCCACATCGTCATGTGGGACACCTCCTTCGGCTTCACCTACGCCGCCCTGCCGGACGGCCTGGCCGACGGACTGACCGTGGCGGTCATGGTCGCCTGCCTGTTCTTCGCCTGGCGGCGCCTGAGCCTGCCGGAGGTGCGTTTCGTGACCTCGACCCACGACTGGCTGGTCCTGGTTCTGGTTCTATGCACCTTTTCGACCGGATTTTTGGCCTATCACCAGATCGGCGACAGCCTGACCCTCACCACCCTGCACGTCCTGTGCGGCGAGGCCATGCTCATCGCCATCCCCTTCACCAGACTCAGCCACATGCTGTTCGGATTCTTCGCACGGGGCTACATCGGCTCCGAGTTCGGCGGCGTGCGGCGGGCCAAGGACTGGTAATACCGGAGGACACATGACGACCACCATTGCCGACAGGCGCATAGAAGATGCGGGGCTTGAAGCCGGGATTGCCCGGCTGACCCCGGAGAAGATTCAAAAAACCATCCTCGCCGTCCTTGAAGGGGAGGGCGGGGCCAGACTCAAAACCTACGTGGAGACCTGCGTGCGCTGCGGCATGTGCGCCAAGGCCTGCCACTACTACATGTCCCACAATGATCCCTCCTACGCCCCGGTGGGCAAAGTCCGCCAGACCATGTGGGAGATACTGAAACACAAGGGGCTGGTGAGTCCGGAATTCATTCACCAGTGCGCCCAGATCGCCTACACCGAGTGCAACCTGTGTCGGCGCTGCATGCACTATTGTCCGCTTGGCATCGACACCGCCTACATCATGTCGTTTGTGCGCCGCATCTGCCACAAGCTCGGGGTCACCCCGCAGTACATCCAGGATACGGCCCACAGCCACTCGGCCACTATGAACCAGATGTGGGTCAAAGACGACGAGTGGATCGACACCCTCAAATGGCAGGAGGACGAGGCCCGGGACGAGATGCCCGACTTGCGCATCCCGCTTGAGGTGGAAGGCGCGGACTTCATGTATTCGGTCATCGCCCCGGAACCCAAGTTCCGGACCCAGCTCATCTATCAGGCCGCGTTCATCTTCAATCAGGCAGGCCTCAACTGGACCATGCCCGCCACGCCGGGCTGGGACAACAGCAACATGGCCATGTTCTCCGGCGACATGGAGATCATGGGCCGGGTGGAGATGGCCCACTTCGAGGCCGCCCAGCGGCTGCGCGTCAAGCGCATCGTCATGGGCGAGTGCGGCCATGCCTTCCGGGCCATCTACGACGTGGGCAACCGCTGGCTGGGTTGGGGCATGCACCCGGTGCCCGTGGTCCATTCCATCGAGTTTTTCTGGGATCTCTTAAATTCCGGGAAGATCCGCATGGCCAAAAAGTACCCTGGCCCGGTAACCATCCACGACCCCTGCAACGTCATCCGCGGCCGGGGCCTCATGGACAAGCTGCGCGAGGTGGTGCACGCCATCTGCGACAGCGTGGTGGAGATGACCCCCAACCGGGAGCACAACTACTGCTGCTGCGCCGGAGGCGGGGTCATCAACTGCGGGCCTCCCTTTAAAAACGTGCGCATTGTGGGCAACTCCGTCAAGGCCGACCAGCTCAAGGCCACAGGGGTCAAGACGTGCGTCGCCCCCTGCCACAACTGCCACGGCGGTCTGGAAGACATCATCCACAAATACGGGCTCGGCATCGAACTGAAGTTCCTTGGCGACATCATCTACGAATGCATGGAAAAAAAAGGCGCGTCCTGACGGCCCGCCGTCACGGGAGAAATCCGATCATGACCAGATACCTTATCCTTGCCCTGACCTTGACGGCGGTCCTGTGCGGAGCCCCCCTGGCCTTCTCCCAGGGGGACATGCTGGTGATCAAGTCCGAGGCCTTCACCTCGCCGCAGCGTCCACCGGCGGTGTTCCCCCATGACGCTCATAACGAGAAGGCCAAAATCGACGACTGCGCCGCCTGCCACCACGGCGGTGAAAACGGCAAGCGCGATCCCAAGGCCACAAGCGAAGGCACGCCCTGCGCCGACTGCCACTCTGTGACCGCCGCGCCCGGCAGGACGCCGCTCATGCGCGCCTACCACCAGCAGTGCATCGGCTGCCACATGCAGAAGAAGGCCGGACCGGTGGCCTGTGGCCAGTGCCACGTGGACGCCGCCGCGCCCGCCGCCGCGCCCGCAGCCAAGTAGTCCCCGAAACGGGGCCTGAACCGGATATGCGACCGGCGGACCGGGGTTTTCCCTGGTTCGCCGGTCTTTTTGCGTCCTTTTTGGGGGGGAAGGCGGTTTTACGTGGTCGGCGGGGGTGCGGGAAAAAGCCTGCTCCGCATGGCGCAAAACCCGCGCTGCTGTCCGGCCCGCCGGGCCATGTCCCGGGCCAGGGCCATCTCCTGGGCTGATTCGTCGAGCCTGAACAGGCGGGCGTTGACCAGGGCCAGGCGTAGCGGCCAGCGCCAGTTATCCGGTTCGCGCAACGACAGGGCGGACAAAAGGCCGAGCCGGGTGTCCTCTGTGCCGCGCAGCGTCTCCATGGCCGCCTCCAGGGCGACGATGACGGCGGTGTCCGAGGCGTCCAGGGTGTGGGCGTAGATGAGGGCCTCCACTACGGATTGCGGCACATGGCGCTTTGGATCGAAGACCAGCCCCGGGCGCATGATCCGGCCTGCGTCGCGGAAGACGCCCGCCGCGAACAGGCAGATGTCGCGCGGGGCGTCCAGGGGGCGGGGCCGGGCGTCCCTGTCAGGGGCGGCCGGGCTCCGGGCCAGGGTCTGGGCCAGGGGGAACAAACCGGCCTCAAGGGCGGCCATGGCGGCCGTGGCGGCAAGCTGCGCAGCGACGTCGCGCCTTCCGGTCAGGGCCGCGCAAAGGGCCGACAGGCGGTCGGCGCAACCTGTCAGTCGCCACAGGCGCAAAAGCCCTCCGGCCGCCTCGGGGCGTGCGGCCAAGCGGGCCAGGGCCGCCTCCACCTCCGGGACCAGATGCCCGAAAAGCCCCACCTCCATAAGTCCCAGTCCGGCCAGGGCGAAGGCCGCCTGCGCGCTCTCGCCGCGCGCCCGGCCCGGGGCCTTTTCCAGGGCGGCGCACAGCGTCAGCCCCCGGTGGGAGGGGAGATGCCGGGCCGCTATGGCGGCGTGTCCGGCCCGGGCTATGGCCTCGGCCTGGTCCAGGTGGTCGAGGAAATATCCCAGCCTCTCGGCCAGGTCCTCGCCGGTCTCGTAGCAGACCGTCTCCAGGCCATGGCGAAAAAGCGCGTCCATGCCCGGCACGCGGGGCGTCAGGCACAGGGCGCCGCTTGCGGCGGTCTCGAAGACGCGGAAGTTGACCTCGCCGAAGAGGGCCTCGTTGGGGGCCAGACAGGTATCGTCATAGAAGGCCTGCATGTCCGCCGCCGACAGGTCTGCGGCGTGTCTGGCCGCGAAACGGCTTTGCAGAAGGCGTACGAAATGGCCGCGCACCGGCCGTCCGGCCCCCAGCCGTCCCACGAACCCCACAGGCGTGCCCCGCTGGGCGAAGGGCCGCATGGGCCGCGAAGAGCCGAACCAGGGCAGCCAGGAGGCCTCATGCCCGCCGCCCCGGAGAAACTCCCCCGTCAGATGCTGCTGGGAGGTGAACACGGCGTCGAAAAGCGCGCCGTAGTGGGCCTGCCAGTGGCTGTTCATGTGGGTGTCCACGGACCAGAAGGCGGTGGGGCAGGGCAGATCCTCCACGCCGCGCAGGATGACCTTGCGGCCGAGGACCTCGGTGTGCAGCAACAAATCAGGGGTGAAGCCGCGCTCGTCAAGCAGGGCGGCGATGTCGTGGACGCCCTGCGGGGGCGACAGGGAAAGCACTTGGTCGCCCCGGGCCGTGAAAAACGGGGCAAACGGGCCGTCCACCAGACAGACGCGCCGGGGCCGCCCGGCGCTCACTTCCGGGGCCTGCTCCAAGCCGAATTCCTCGGCCACTCTTTTTCTGGGAATGCCCAGGGCGAGGCGTCCGCACATGGGAGAGAGGATAGGGGATAACGGCCCGGAAGGGAAACGCCTTCGCTCGCTGTGGGCGCCCCCCCGCCGTCAGGTTGCGTCGTCTTGTTTCCGGATGTGTTCCTGGCCGATATCTCCTAACTTTTGCACGACAAGCCAAGCTGCAGGGGATGCTTCAGAATTTTCGGAAACAGTTCTTCGCGCAGCCACTTGTGGGCACAATCGTTTTGGTGACACTCATGCCACCAGAGGGACATCTTCACCCTGGGGCTGGTGAAGGGAAGGGGTAAGATGCTCAGACGGTCGTCGCACTGACTATTGCGAGCCACATGCTGCGGCAGGATCACGAGCAGATCCGTATTCTTCACAATGTTCAACGCCGCAGCATAGGAAAACACCTTGAGCTTGACATTCCGCCGCAATCCCACATCCCGAAGCGGCTGTTCGACGATGTCGTCCCACCCGCCTCCGGTTATGACGGCGATATGTGGATACGCCACGAAATCCTTGGCATCGAAGGCTCCCCGGTGAGCCAAGGGATGGTCCCGTCGGGCCGCCGCCACCAGATAGTCCTCGTCCACTACCCGCTGATACATGTTCGGAGGAAACTTGTTGTCGATACTGATGGCAAGATGAATTTTCCCAGATACAAGCTGGTCCTTCGCCACACAGTCCCAATTTTTTATGCAAAAATGCAATTTACTATCCATCGAAAAGAGAAGTGACAGGACATCACACAAAACAAATTGAACAACATAGTCTGGGGCAGCGATTATAAACTCTCTCTCGTCACGTAATGGCTCAAATGAACTTGAGAATAGTGAGTCAATTTCATCAATTATTAATTCCAGTTTGTCTTTCAGCTCCTGCGCGGAAGATGTAAGTATGAACTGCTTCCCCGAACGAACCAAAAGCGGATCATTAAAGTATGAACGAAGATGCGACAGATTTCTACTCATTGTTGGCTGAGTATAATTCAGTTTTTCTGCGGCAAGACTAACGTTTTTTTCGTCAAGGAGCGCCTTAAGCGATATCAAAAGGTTGAGATTCAGCCTTGAAAGGTTGACCAGTCGCTGCATAAACGCCTCCCTTTTTCCCCTCGAAGACTCCATCCACTCCTGACGAAACCCGCAGCCCCTCCCCCTGTCTGGCGAATCCGTTTCCCTCATCATTCCGCCCAACACGGCCTACAAGGTCGACGCCTCCAATCTTCCCCCGATTTATACCATACCAAAAACTCGGGAGTGCGCCAAGAACCTATGCCATCAATATTTTAAATAAGATGTATGCCAAAACAGGCATTGACATATTATGGAAATGTTGCTTGCGATTAAAAATTAATATTTATAACTATGAATTCATTTCTCGTATAAGTACATTCCAGAATTTGAGATTGCAAAATATTGCAAAGCTCGCTTAAATCAAAACCAGAAACGCAGGTAGTATTCAAAATATAAATATACATCATGCCATGCATGGCAATTTGTTCAACACTCAACATAATGTAGACATTCAAGGAGGTGGCTGTGGGCAGGAACAAGAGTATGATCGGATTCATTGGCGGTATTCTTCTCGCCTTCTTTGTATGGGGGATGCCCTTGGAGGGCCTGTCGCCAGAAGGCAAGAAGTGCCTCGCCCTCAGCCTGCTGACCGTTGTCTGGTGGGCGACGAGCGTCGCCCATCCGGGATATATTTCGCTTTTTTTGCTCGGCAGTTACGTGCTCTTCGATGTCGCTCCGGGAACCGTCGTCTTCAAATTATGGACATCGCCCCTGGTGTACCTGGTTGTCGGGGGCTACCTTATTGCGTCCGCCGTTCGCGACAGCGGTCTTGGAAAACGGATCGCCTACCTGTACATCATTCGCTTCATCAGATCATATAACAGTATCATCGTCGGCGCCTATGTTCTCGGCTTTCTTCTGAGTTTCTTCATACCGCATCCCTGGCCGCGTAGCTTCCTGATCATGTCCGTCATGGCCATGATTATCCGTAGCGCCAATCTGCCGCTCAAGGACGCAGCCAACATCGGATTAGCCGTCTTTGCCGGATCAGCTCCCACCTCCGCCATCCTGTTCACCGGCGACAGCATCATCAATGTGGTGACTGTCGGCATGTCCGGGGCCAATGTCAGCTGGCTCGGCTGGTTATGGTACATGGGAGTTCCGGGAGTTGTGGCGTCGGCCCTGACCTTGTCGCTCCAGTTGCTTTTGTACAAGCCCACGACCCCCTTCCATCTGGACAAGAATGCTATCGCCAAAAGCCTCGCGGACATGGGCGCCCTGACTCCGGTCGAGAAGCGCTGCCTCCTCTGGGTGGGTCTGGCCATCGTGGCCTGGGTCACGGACAGTGTCCATCACATCCATCCGGGGTGGGTCGCCTTGTTCGCGGCAATAGCCATGAGCATGCCCCGCATCGGCGCCGTCCTGACCCCGGCATCCTGGAATGACGTCCCCATCGCCACGCTGTTTTTCCTGACGGCTGCTCTGGCCATCGGCCAGGTGGGCGACCATGCAGGCATGAACCAGTGGCTGGCCACGGTTCTGCTCCCGGCGTCGGCGCCCGCCAATCCGTTTCTCTTTGCCGGTTTTGTCTCGGTCGTCGCAGTGGCCATGCACATGGGGCTCGGCAGTGTAATGGCGGTCATGGGCATCGCTATTCCAACCCTGATAAAGTTCGGCGCCACCTGCGGCCTCCCGCCCCTCGTGCCGGCGCTCCTCGTCTATACGGCTATATCCATCCACTACATACTGCCCTTTCACCACATGAACATCCTCGTGGGGATGGGAGATAAGCAGGGCATGTATGGTGATCGTGAAGTCATCCGCCTCGGCATACCACTGACTGCCGTTGTCTTCATCACCACGATGCTGGTTGAAATTCCTTGGTGGAAGATCATCGGCCTGCTGTAGGACAGCCTCATACTCTCACAGGAGTACATCATGGCAGACATTAAACGACTCGTTGTAGGCATAAGCGGCGCAAGTTGCGCGAACCTGGCCGTACTTCTTCTGGAAACCATGCGAAATATGCCGGGATGGGAGACCCACCTGGTCATGACCGGGGGGGCAAAACGGACCATCGAGCACGAAACGGAACTGACTTTCGACCAAGTCAGGTCTCTGGCGCACTCCTCGTATCCCGTCGAAGATGTGGGAGCAAGCATCGCCAGCGGCACCTACGTCACGGCCGGAATGGTTGTGGTTCCGTGCAGCATGAAGACCCTGGCAGGCATCTCCCACGGCTATTCGGACAACCTGCTGTTGCGGGCGGCAGACGTCACGCTGAAGGAGCACCGAAAATTGGTGCTGGCCGTTCGGGAGACTCCGCTGAACCTTATCCACCTCAACAACATGGTCCGTCTGGCTGGATTGGGAGTGGTCATCATGCCGCCGGTGCTCACGTTCTACAACCACCCAAAAAACATTGAGGATCTGCAGCAGCACATTGTCGGCAAGATTCTGCATGAATTCGGCATTGAGGCCCCCTGCTTCAAGCGTTGGTCCGGCGAAATGCGATCGGGAAGATAATCATGTTCGAAATCACTGATTTCCGTGACACGCTTGTCTTGACCTTGTCCGCCATTCCCATGGGGAATGATCTGTGCGTGGCCCTGCACGGCGGAGAGAGACCGCACATCGGCGCCGTGGCTTTGAGCCATCCCAGGCCGAGTCTGTCGAATCCAGAGGTCACGAGCGCAACAACATCAGTGATCGCCGTTCTTGGCCACAAGGAGGACCACCTCACCCGCAGGGTGGCGGCCAGGCTGGCCTCGACCCTCAACATGGTGGTCACTGTCTCCTGCGGCATCCATATGGACGGCGCCACGGGAGAGACCATCCGCACCATAAAGGAACTGGTCCTGGGGATGACCGAGGATCTGATCGATGAAATCAACCTGTGGCGGAACAACCAGGAAGAGAGCCGGAACATGCCCCCGGCTCCATCGAGTGGCAAGGGGTCGCGCACCTAAGGCGCTTTCCGCCTCACAACCCGCAAACGGCATCCGAAAAGGAGGGCCCTATGTTCAAGGACTTGCGACAATTTCTCGAGAAGCTCGAAAAGGAGGGACAACTCGTCCAGTATACGGACGAAGTCATGCCTGAACCTGACATCCGGGCCATCAGCCGGGCCGCCGCCGACATGGGGGCCACCGGACCGGCTGTGATCATCAACAAGATCAAGGGATACGGGAACAAGAAAATCGCGGTCAATGTGCATGGCTCCTGGGCCAACCACGCCCTCATGATGGGTATGCCCAAAACCACGAGCCTCAAAGAGCAGTTCTTCGAGCTTGCGCGCCGCTGGGACAGCTATCCCGGGGAGGTCAGATGGGTCGATAACCCGCCTTGCCAGGAGGTTGTCCTCGACTCCTTCAACCTGCTTGAGTTGTTGCCCATGTACAAGGTCAATGAACACGACGGCGGCTTCTACCTGTCCAAGGCCTCCGTGGTCTCCAAGGATCCGGAGGATCCCGACAACTTCGACAAGGAAAACGTGGGCATCTATCGCCTTCAGGTCCAGGATGCCGACACCATCGCCATGCAGGGGCTGCCCTTCCACGACATCGCCATCCATATGCGCAAGGCCGAGGAACGCGGCGAAGCCCTGCCCGTGGCCATCTGCATTGGCGTGGACCCCATGTTGAGCTTCATGGCCAGTACGCCCATCGCCTATGACCAGTCGGAATACAAATACACGGCGGCCATAAACGGCATCCCGATGGAGTTGGCCAAGACCACCACCGGCTTCCTCGATGTACCGGCCGGAGCCGAGTATGTCCTGGAAGGCGAAATCCTGCCCCGCGTCCGTGTCTGCGAGGGGCCCTTCGGCGAATTCCCCGGCAGCTACTCCGGGGCGCGCAAGCAGGTGGTCATCAAGATCAAGCGGGTCACCCACCGTCGCGACCCCATCTTCGAAAACCTCTATCTCGGACGCCCCTGGACCGAGATCGACACCCTGCTCGGTCTCAACACCTGCATCCCCATCTACAAACAACTGCGGGAGACCATGCCCGAGGTCAAGGCCGTCAACGCCTTGTATCAGCACGGGCTGACCGTCATCATCTCCACGGAAAGCCGCCTTGGGGGATATGCCAAGTCTGTGGCCTTCCGGGCTGCTTCCACCCCGCACGGCATCTCCTATGTCAAAAACATCATCCTGGTCGATGCCGACGTCGACCCCTTCGATCTGGTTCAGGTCATGTGGGCCATGTCCACCCGCCTGCGCGGTGAAAAGGACGTCATCGTCATTCCCAACACACCCGGGATGCCTCTCGATCCGGGCTCCGAGCCTCCGGGAATGGGCAGCAAGATCATCCTCGATTGCACCACGCCTGTCGCACCGGAGCCCAAGATGCGCGACGTGAAGATGGTTGATCTCATCCCCGAGGCGATTGCGTTCCAGAAGAAGTTGACCCAAATGCACCAAGCGCTCGGCGCCGTTTCATAGCGTTTAGAAAGGAGAATGATGATGAAATGCATTCGATGCCTGAGTGGAGAGGCCGCCGTCGTGGCCACGGCTCCCGATGGAAGCGGGGCTTGGGAGATTTACAAATGCGGCCGTTGCAACTTCGGCTGGCGCAACACCGAACCGGCCAAGCTGCTCGATCCGGCCAACCGGGATCCCTTCTTCCAACTGGACAAGGTGGATATCGACAAGTTGATCACGCCGTGCCCGATCCCGCCCTTGCATAGGTAAGCCCACCTCGCCGCATGTCGGTCTGGCGCCCAGCCCGGCCCTCATGCCTGAACGGATGGCGTCAGGAGACGCTCTCCAACAGACGGACGACAAAGCCCCGGTTTTTCGAAACCGGGGCTTTGCTCCGTCCGCGACAGCCCAGCCGCCGGGCGCAGAGACACGAAAATCCCTCGTTTACGGCGCGGGCCGTGCCGCGACCTGCTTGTGATTATCGAGGAGACTGACCATGTCAGCCTCCTCCCCGAGGCCTTATTCAAACCAGTCGTCGCCCTCTTCGATGGGCGTAAATCCCCGGCGAATCGTATTTTCCGTCACCACGCGCGGGTCCATGAACTGCAGCAGGTAATCCGGGCCGCCCGCCTTGGACCCGACGCCGGACATCTTTGCGCCGCCGAAGGGCTGGCGCTCGACCAGGGCGCCGGTGATGTTGCGGTTGATGTACAGGTTGCCGACGCGAAAGCGCTTCTTGGCGGTCTCCAGGTTTTTGGGGCTGCGGGAGAACACGCCGCCGGTTAAGGCGAAGCGGGTGGCGTTGGCCATGTCCAGGGCCTCGTCGAAGGTTTTGGCCTTCATGACGGCCAGGATGGGGCCGAAGACCTCTTCCTGGGCCAGACGGTGCTCGGGCCTGATCCCCTCGACGATGACCATGGGGGCGTAGCAGCCCTTGCCCGCGCCCAGTCGCTCGACGAGGATGCGGCCCTCGGCCCGGGCGATGTCGGCGTATGTGGCCACGGTTTTTTGCTGGGCAGGGTCGACCACCGGTCCCATGAAGTTGGCCGGGTCTTCGGATGGGCCGATTTTGACGGACTCGGCGGCCTCTTTGAGGCGTGCGGTGAACTTGTCGTAGATGGATTCCAGCACCACCACCCGGGAGCAGGCCGAGCATTTCTGGCCCTGGAAGCCGAAGGCGGAATACAGGACGCTGGAGACGGCCTCGTCCAGGTCGGCGTCGTCGTCGATGATGATGGCGTTTTTGCCGCCCATCTCGGCCACCACGCGCTTGCAAAAGGCCTGTCCGGGGGCGACCCGGGCGGCCTTTTCCATGATGCGCAGCCCCACGTCCATGGAGCCGGTGAAGGCGATCATGGTGATGTCCGGGTGCTCGACCAGATGGTCGCCCATGACCGAGCCCCGGCCCGGGCAGTAGTTGAAGACGCCGTCCGGCAGCCCGGCCTCGCGAAAGATCTCGCACAGGCCGTAGCCCACGGCCGCAGCCAGTCCCGAGGGCTTAAAGACCACGCAGTTTCCGGCGACCACGGCGGCGGCGGACATGCCGCAGGCGATGGCCAGGGGGAAGTTCCAGGGGGCGATGACCGCCACCGGGCCCTTGGGCTCGTAGAAGAGGTGGTTGTGCTCGCCGGGCTGGTTGCCCATGCGCCGGGGGGCGCCCAGACGGACCATCTCCCGGGCGTAGTATTCCAAAAAGTCGATGGCCTCGGCCACGTCGGCGTAGGCCTGATCCCACTGCTTGCCGACCTCGAGGACCTGAAGCGCCGACAGGGCCACGATGCGCTCCCGGGCGATGGCGGCGGCCTTTATGAGCACGGCGGCCCGATCCTGCGGCGCGGCAGCGCGCCAGGAATCGAAGGCGGCTGTGGCGGCGGCCACGGCCTGATCTATCTCGGCGGTCCCGGCCTGGCAGACCTGGGCCACGACCTCGTCCGGATCGGCCGGGTTGACCGAGGCCAGCCGGTCGGAGGTGAGGATCTCCTTGCCGCCGATGACCAGGGGAATGACCCGGCCGAAGGCGGTCCGGACCTCGGCCAGGGCCCGGGGGAAGGCGGCGCGCAGGTCGGCCACGGTGAAGTCGGGCATGGGGTGGTTGGCGAAGCGCGTCAGGCCCCCCTTGGACACGGGCGGCGACGACGGCGGGCAGGTCGTGGACGTCTCGCGGGAAAGGGTGGCCAGGGGATTTTCCAGGAGCAGGTCCTCGGTCTGGCCGTCGGCGAAGCTCTGGCGCAAAAACGACTCGTTGGCCGTGTTTTCGAGAAGCCGCCGCACCAGATAGGCCATGCCCGGCAAAAGCTCGCCGTAGGGGCAGTAGAGCCGCACCCGCCCGGCCACGGCCAAAAGGCCCTTGCGCACCGGTTCGGCCATGCCGAAAAGGGCCTGGAACTCGTAACGCGACTCAGGCACGCCCAGGGCCGCGGCGGTCTCCATGACGTGGCTGATGCTGCGGATGTTGTGCGAGGCGGCCTGGAAGTAGATCAGGTCGGCGTGGCGCAGGATCTCCGTGGATAGGCGCTCGTAGGCGGCGTCGGTCTCGGGCTTTTTGGTCCACACCGGAACCTCCCAGCCCATCTGCTTGGCCACCACGGTCTCGAAGTCCCAGTAGGCCCCTTTCACCAGCCGGATGCCGATGGGCAGGCCCTCGGACGTGGCGAAGGCCACAAGGTCGGCCAGATCGTGATCGGTGTCTTTCAGGTAGGCCTGGAGCACCACGGACAGGTGCGGGTAGTCGCGAAATTCCGGGTCCGTGCGCAGGCGCTTGAAGAGTTCAAGGGTCATGTCCTTGTACTTGAGCGCCTCCATGTCGATGCACAGCGCCCCGCCCATGGCCCGCGTGGCCCGGTAGACCGGGACCAGCCGCGACAGGATGCCCGCAATCGAGCCTTCCATGTCCACGGGCTTGGCCTGGGAAAAAAGCGCCGAGGGCTTGATGGAGACGTTGACGCGGGGGGAGTGGCCCCAGTCGAGGTCGCCCTTGCCGCCGCCAAGCGCGCCCCAGGACGGCTGCTCTTTGGCGATGGCCGCCAGCACCTCCAGGTAGCCGTCGCGGTAGGCGTCGGCCTCGGCCTCGCTCATGGTGGCCTCGCCCAGGAGGTCCACGGTGAAGGCGAAGCCGTCCTTGCGCAGCTTTTTGATGGATTTGACGGCCTCCTTGGCGGTCTGGCCGATGATGAACCCCTTGGCCATGCCCTCGATGTTGGAGCGGATGGCCTTGCCCATGACGGCGGCGGCCAGACCTCCGAACATGCCGGACTTTTCCGCGCCCCACTTGAGCACGGCCGGGATGTCCGCCGCGCCCTGGCCGGTGAAATATTCCTCGATGTGGCGCCTGAGCGCGTCGGAGGTGGTGAGGTAGGGCAGAACGTCCACGAACCTAAAGAGCTGGACCTTGAAGTCCTCGTTTTTCATGGCCCAGTCCATGACCTTGCCGATCCAGAAGCCCTTGTTGAAGATGGAGGGGGCCTCGCCCCGGATGCTCTGGAAAAACTGCCTGCCCCGGGCCACGATTTTTGCTTCGAGAGCCTGATCCATGACGGCGATCCTTTTATGAATGGTGGTTGAGAGGCAGCGCGGCGGTTTCCCTGACCGTTTCCAACACGATGGTGGTATTGGTGTCGCGCACGCTTTCGATACGGCCCATTTCTCGCAAAAGCCCGGCCAGGGCGGCGGTGTCGGCCACCCGGACCTTGACCAGATAGGCGGCGGCCCCGGCCGTGTAGTGGACCTCGAGCACGCCCGGCAGATCGGCCAGAAGCCGCCCGGTGTCCGTGGCCCCCACGGCCTCCTCCACGCGCACGAAGGTAAAAGCCGTAAGGGTAAGCCCCAGGGCCTGGGGCGACAGGCGGGCGGCATAGCCCGCGATGACCCCCCGGCGTTCCAGTTTGCGCACCCGCTCAAGCACCGCAGAAGGGGCCAGACCCACGGCCCGGGCCAGATCGGCGTTGGATGTTCGGGCGTTTTCCTGAAGGATATTCAGAATTTTAGTGTCAATGTCGTCGAACATGCGGTTTTATCCTCTGTTTGCGGAATAAAATGCATAATCCCGGGTGATGTCAAGAGGGGCCTGCGGCCAGAGCCATTCCCGTTGACTTCCCCGCCAGACGCGATACGACAGGCAAATAGCGGGGCGGCGTCCATGGTCCGCCTGCGGGCAGGGGCGACGTTGACTGAAAATCCAATTTTTTCAAACGATAAGGAGGGATGGCGCATGCGATCATGTGTCCGCGTTTGGACGTTTGCATGGCTGTGCCTTGTGCTGTGGGCGACCTGTGCGGTCGCGGCGGACAAACCGGCCGGATACGTGCAGGAGGCCAAGGGGGCGGCCTTGGTCGTGCGCGCCGGGCAGTCCCATCCGCTCGGGGCCAAGGATCCGGTCTTTGCCGGGGACTCGTTGGCCACCAAGGCCGAATCGTCGCTACAGATCATGTTCGCCGACGGCACGACGCTGGCCATGGGGCCGGAGAGTCTATTTTCGGTGGACGAATTCGTCAACGAATGGGGCCAGGAGAAGACCCTGACCAACAAGATGCGGCTCACTTACGGCCCGGGCGTGTTTAGGGCCATCACCGGGACCATCGCCAACCGCAACCCGGCGGCCTTTTCCGTGCAGACGCCGCTTGGGGCCATCGGCATCCGGGGCACGGAGCTGGGCTCCACGGTGCAGGCCCCGGCCGAGGCGGACGGCAGGCCCTATGGCGCGGCGCTGGCCGGGGCCTTTTCGGGCGGGGCCAATGCGGCGGCGGTGGTGGCCTCCCTGCGACAGGCGGCCATGGGGGCCGTGGCCGCCGAGGCCCACGGCCATCTGAACGGATCGGCTTCCCGGCCGCTGGCCTTCACGGACAAGATGGGCAAGACCGTGAAGATGGGAGTGGGCCAGGGGGTCACGGTCACCCGGGAACGCGGCTGCTCTGACGCCGGTCCCGTGTCCGGCGCCCTGTCCGCCACCATCAATGCAGCGCCTATCAACGCCTCGGCCAAGACGCCGTCAGCCTTCAAGAACAGCCTGGGGGACAATCCGGGATCGAACAACGGCGGCAGCGGCAGCGGCAGCGACAGCGGCGGATGCAGTCCCTAGATCACCATCGGCCGCCGTCGGCGGCGCACCCCCCGTCAGGGGCCTTGTCATCAATCCGGGCCGCCCGCAGCCTCTGCGGGCGGCCTTTTCTCTCCAAACATGCGCCGCACGGGGGGCGCCGTTCGTCACAAAATTCACGCTCCTCGTGAGCTGGTTTTCGTGCTAGGACAGGGGATGACGCCTTGGCCCGGATCGCGCGGGCGCCCGTTTCCGCCGGTTTGGGGGAAGACCGCAGCCGGATGCCGGGGCGCAAGGATGCACCATGCCGTTTTCGTCCCGATCCATGACATCCCCGTCGCCCGCTCCAGGGACGGGAAACCCCGGCCCATCCTGCAGGAAACGCCCTGTCGTCCATTCCCTTTGGCCTGACGATCCGACAGCGAACCTGTCTTTCCCGTGAGTTTCACGCCCTGCGTGGGCTGCGGATGGTGCTGCCTGAGCGACCAGTGCCGGGAGTCGCATATCCTGCACGGGTACCAAAAACGGTGTCCGGAGCTGTACTTTGACGCCAGCGGCGGACTCTACCGATGCCGACTGGCGGAAGACCCGCAACGCGGCGAGGCGTTCCGCTTTCTTTTGGGAGTGGGGCAGGGGTGCTGCGCGCCGCTGAATTCCTGGCGGGGGGACGTGAAAAGTCGCGACCCGTGAGGCTGAGGCCGCGTCCCGGGACGCGGCCCCTGGTCGCTACTGGGCGTGGTCGTTAATGCGCGTGGTCGTGGACCTCGTGGTCGTGGCCGGAATGCTCGTGGTCGTGGGGGCCGTGTTCGCCCGGATGGTCGTGGTCGTGGACTTGGTCGCCCGCGCCGTGGTCGTGGGGATGCGTGTGGTCATGGGCGTGGCCGTGGACATGGTCGTGGGCGTGGGGGTGGCTGTGCCTGCCGATGCCCGGGTGCTCGTGTTCGTGGCTGTGCTCGTGGGTGTGCGGATGCTCGTGCTCGTGGCTATGTTCGTGCTCGCCCTTCATGGTATGCCTCCGTGGGTGTGGCCGCGCCGTTTTTGGGACACAGGATCGAAGCAGGCGCCAAGCCGTGTTGAATTGAAGGTAACTCATTGTCATGCTTTGTAAATACGGCAATATCATTTTGTTGATATCCGTTGTGCGCGTCTTGCCGGGACACGGGTCGCACCTTTGGCCACGCTTGAAGGCGCCAGGGAGACGCTGCGGCGACGAGGCAGGCAGGGGGACGCGCGCCGTGGCATGATCCCAGGCAGGGGGCGCTTGCTTCGGATATGGAAATATTTTCTCCCCCAAGCGGACGCCGCCCGCCAGGGCTACGCAATGCGCAGTCCGGGGCAGCCCTTGCCGCCAGACGCCCGTGCGCCGGACTTGACATCCCGGCCGCAAGCTCCGAGGACGGTGTGACGCGCACATGCTGTGCGCCCAGGTCTTCACGGGGACGCCATGACCCATTCATTCGCCGCCATCATTCCAGCCGCCGGGCTGTCTTCCCGGCTCCCGGCCTTTAAGCCGCTCTTGGCCCTGGGCGACGCCACCACCCTGGGCCGGGTGGTGCGCACCTGCCGCCAGGCCCGGGTACGTGAGATCATCGTGGTCACCGGACACCGGGGCGCCGAGGTGGGGGCCGAGGCCGAGCGCCTGGGCGTTCGCGCCGTGCACAATCCCGAATACCCAAGCGGCATGTTCTCTTCGGTGCGGGCCGGGCTGGCCGCCGTGCCGCCTGGGGTGGACGGGGTGTTCGTGCATCCCGTGGATATCCCCCTGGTGCGCTTCCACGTGCACCTGCGGCTCATGGAACGCTTCGCCCGCTCGGACGCCCCGGCGTTTTTTCCGGTCTATGGCGGCAGTCGGGGGCATCCGCCGCTTCTGCGGGCCGCATGCATCCCCGACATCCTGGGCTGGCAGGGGGAGGGCGGCCTGGGGGGGGCGCTGGCGTCCCTGGGCGGGGAGGATGTGGCGGTGGCCTGCGCCCAGATACATTTCGACATGGACGACGACGCGGCCTATTTCGAGGCGCTTAGGCGGTTGGCCAGCCACGACGTGCCAGAACCGGACGAGGCCCGGATCATGCTTTCGGACTACTTCGGCGTGCCGCCGCGCGGCGTGGCCCATGCCGAGGCCGTGGCCCGGGCGGCTGTGGCCCTGACCCGGGCCATGAACCGCATGGGGGCCGGGTTCGACGTGGGATTGGCGGAGTCGGCGGCGCTGTTGCACGATCTGGCCAAGGGTCGGCCGCGCCACGAGGCCGAGGGCGGCCGGGAGCTTATGCGTCTGGGATTTCCGATCCTGGCGGACATCGTGGCCTGCCACCGGGACACGGCCCTTGGCGACGCGGACCCGCTGACCGAAAAGGAGATCGTCTATCTGGCGGACAAACTGGTGCGGTGCGACCGGTATGTGGGCCTGGAGGCCCGGTTCCGGGAAAAGCTCGACATGTTCGGGGACGACGTCCAGGCCGTGGCCGCCATCCGTGGCCGCCGCCAGCGGGCCCGGGCCGTGCTGGAACGGGTGGAGGCCGAGGCGGGCCAGTCTGCCGCCGCCATCCTGGCCGCGGCCGGGATGGACGTAAGCGGCGGGGAGGCTGGCGACAGTGGGAGCGGGGCGAACGGGGGGGGCCGTACGGGCGGGGCGGACGGGACGTGCGCCGGGTAAGGGTGTGGCTTTTTCGGCACGGCGAGGTGCCCCAGGTCGCGCCGCGCCGGTTCGTGGGCCAGTCGGACGTGCCGCTTGCCGACGAGGGGCGGCGGCAGGCCGCCTTCTGGGCGGCGACCCTGGCCCGGATTCCGTTTGCCCTGGCCCTGTGCTCCGATTTGTCCCGCTGCCGGGAGACGGCCCGGATCATGTTCCGGGACCGGGACATCCCGTGCGGCGTGGACGAGAGGCTGCGCGAGATCGCCCTGGGGGCCTGGGAGGGGCTGGCCGTGGCCCAGGTCCGGGAGCGGTTCCCCGGCCATTATGAGGCCAGGGGCGCGGAACTGGCCGGATTCCGGCCGACCGGGGGCGAAAGTTTTTACGATGTGCAGGCCCGGGCCGGACTCGCCCTGGATGCGTGCGTGGACGCGGCGCGGGCGGCGCCGATCGCCGCAGACGGGGACGGCGTCGTGGAGGCGGCCGTGGTGGCCCATGGCGGGGTCAACCGTGCGCTGTTGTGCGGCCTGTTGGGCATGCCCCTGGCCCATCTTTTCCGTCTGGGCCAGGACTACGGCTGCCTGAACCTACTGGAATTTTCGGGAGACTCCCCGGTCGTGGCGGCGGTGAACATCCGGCCCGGGACGCCGTTTGCGGACTTGCCGTAAACCGAACCCGGGGCCTACAGCGGCAGCTCCATGCGCAGGCAGTCCCGGGGCACGGTGTAGCGGTCGTCGGGACAACATTCGACCACGGTGAATCCCGCCTTCTCGTACATGGCCCGCGACGCGGGCAGGTTGTCCACGGTCCACAGGAAGATCCCGGAAAATCCGTGTTCGCGGCTCCAGGAAAGCCCCCGGCGCAGCATGGCTTTGCCCGCGCCCCGGCGATGGCAGGCAGGGTCCACGATGACGAAGCGCATTTGGGCCCAGCCCGGACGTTCGGTGCGCCCCACCATGACCAGGGAGCCGACCATGGCCTCGCCCAGATGGGCGGTGACCAGGAGGTCGTGGGCCGGGTCGTAGCCATCGAGAAACTCCCCCACCTCCCGGGCGATGAGGACCTCAAACGGCGCCCCCGCCCCCCAGGCCCCGGCGTAATAGCGGCCGTGCAACTCCACGATGCGGCCCACGGCCCCGGGTTCGTAGCCCTCGTGCAAAACCACTGGCGATGATGTCGCGCCCATTGCATTTCCTCCGTATCTTCAGACGCGCGGGCCGTGCCCGGCATAGGGCCTTGCGGCCTGCCACAGGTGCTCGAAGGCCAGGTTCATCATGGCCACCATGCCCCGGTTGCGGATCAGGACGGCGGTGAACCCGGGCTCCCCGGCTGTCGGGTCCTGCATGGACACAAGCACCACCTCGTCGTCAAAGGCCTGCATCTTAAGCGGCAACTCCCGGGCCAGACGCACGACCAGGCCCCGGGAGGACAGATCGTCGATCCAGCCCCGAAGCAGGGGGTCGTCCAGGGCGGCCTCCTCGTACAGCGCCCGGTAGACAAGCCCCCGGGCTAGGGGAATGTCCATGAAGGCCGTGTTTTGCCCGTCGGTCAGTATCAGCGGCCGCCTGACGCAGGAGTTCACCCGCTCCCGGGCGGCCTCGGCCAGGGCCAGGGCCCGGTGTCCGATGCGGGCCGACCCTGTCAGCACCTCCACATAGGCCAGGGGGTCGTTCTGGTTCACGCCTGCCGCAAAAATCGGGGCCAACTCGCGCGAAAGCGCGGCCACGGCCTCACGGGTCCTCTCCCGCTCCTGGTCAAGCGCCGACAGGCGCTCCTGGCCGAGCATCGAAAGGCCCTGTTCAGGCTCCAGGGCGGCGTAGCTTTTAGGGGCCGTGTCGCGCACGGCGCACAGTCCCTTGGCGGACAGCGACTCCAGCACGTCGTAGACCCGCTGCCGGGGGATTTTCGCCAGGGCCGCCACCTCGGGGGGGCTCAGCCGGGGGCGGCCCAAAAGGGCCATGTAGGCCTGGGCCTCGTAGGACGTCAGCCCCAGGAGGGCCAGGGACGCGGGATCGGGCATGTGTCACCACCTTGTCGTGGTGACAATATGTCACCACCGAAAAGTGGTGTCAAGGGCCGCGCCGGGAAAAAGGAGTGGAACGGGATTTGCTTCGCATATAGGCGCAGGCGGCGACGCGACGGTCTTCCGACGGTCCAACCCCGCGCCCCCGCGTCACTGTCGCCGCACCCGGAGGATGTCCGCGCATGTCCGAGCCGTTTTTTTTCCTGCACCTGCCGCGTACGGCCGGAACCACGGTCAATGACGTGCTGCGGGCCAATTTCAGGCCCCAGGAGGTGTTGTCCCTGTACCGGGACAGCGACTTCGCCCGCTACTCCAGCCTGGCGCCCGGGGAGCTGGACCGCATCCGGCTGATCCAGGGCCACGCCCTGCTCGCAAGCTACGATCCGCCGCGCCTGTATGACCGGCCGGTCCGGGTCTTCACCTTCTTGCGCCACCCTGTGGCCCGGCTGGTCTCGGAATACGTGTTTCTCAAGACCTGGCCCCAGACGACCCTGTACCGGTTCTTAAACGACAACGCCGTCACCTTCCGGGACTACGTGACCAGCATGCGCCGGGAGCTGAAGTTTCGCGGCAAAAATCCCATGACCCGGCTTTTGTCCGGCTGCGACTTTGACCTGGACGCATTCCCACATGAGGCCCTTGGCGCGGCCAAGCGCAACCTGGAGCAGACGTTCGGATTTTTCGGACTCATGGAGCGTTTCGACGAGAGCCTGTTGCTGCTTGGCGACTATCTGGGCCTGCAAAACGTCTATTACGAGAAGCGAAACGTGCTGGCCGAGGGCGGCAAGGCCGGGATCACCCCGGCCGACCTGGAGGTGGCCATGGCCCGAAACACGGCTGACATGGAGCTTTTCGCCTTCGCCACGGCGCTATTTGAGGCCCGCGTGGCGGCCCTGGGGCCATCCTTTGCGGCCAGGGTGCGGCGCTTCCGGGCCGTCAACACCCGCTACGCCAAGGTCTGCGGGCTCATCGCCCAAAAGGCCGGAACCGCCTCCGACGGTCCCATCGTCGGCCCCAAAGACCCCCTGCTTTTTCCCGACCGGCCCCCCAAAAAAGGCGGCGGTACGGAATAGGGCGGCCGTTTACAGCGGGTCGGCTTCCGGATATGCAGCGGGCCGCGCCTGCCGCGCTGTAAGGAGAGACGGCCATGACCACGGAGAAGATCATCATCCCGCTCAAGGCGGTGAAGCTGCGCAAGAAAAAGCCGCCGCCAGCGGCGGCGCATCGCGACCGCCGCGTCTATGACCGAAAGGCCAAACACAAAAATAAGGCCCTGGAGCAGTCCGGGGCCTTCTTTCTTTTTCCGCAACCCGGTATGCCGTCTGGTAAGGATCACGCTGGCGGCGCCAGTCCCCAGGCCCGGGGGCAGGCCGCAATGTCCCGGGACCGGGAGACCATGCCGGGAAAAGAGACGCATGCCATGAACGAAACGAACGTCGGGTCCAGGATCGCCGCGATCAACACCACGGAGGACAAAGGGGCGCACGGAATGAACGAAACGGACGACAGGCGGACAGACGGGCGGCCTTTGGTCTTTGAAACGGAGGTGCGGCTTCTCACCAACCGGTACATGCTGTATGATTTCGTGCGCTGGATGGGGCTGACGTATGCGGCCATGGGGATCATCGCCGGGATCATCGGCCTTGTCGTGGGCGACATGGACGCCTTTGTCGGCATCCTGAGCCTTTTTGCGATGATCTGCGCCGGGATGACCGTGCTTTTTGTCCTTATCATGCTGATCTACTTCGGAAACCGCCTTAAAATGGCCTTTCGCATCGACGCTGCGGGCGTGGCGGCCCAGGTGGTCAGCCGCCGGGCCAGGGCGGGCAACCGGCTGGCCATTGTCCTGGGGACGCTGGCGGGCAACCCCGGGGCGGCGGGGGCCGGACTTGTCGCCAGGTCCCAGGAGAACATCCGAATCGATTTCGAGGACATCCGGCGCGTGCGCTACGACGCCGCCCGGGGCGTCATCAGCCTGCGCGACAAATGGTTCCGGCATCTTCGGCTCTATTGCCCGAAAAACCGCTATGCCGAGGCCGCCCGGCTGGTGGCGGACGGGCTTTTGCGGACGGGCCGCCGGGCGAAAAAGGGCGCGACATGACGCAGCGCGCCGTCTATCGGGCACGGGGGCCAGCCGCCGTCGCAAGGGTCGTCAAACCGCTTGCCGGATCGGCCTTCGAGCCGGTCGTTGCAGGCCTCTCGCGGGTGGAGACGCCTGGACCTTGGATTGCTGGCTCTGTATAAAATGCGTAGCGTCAGCATGCCCGCGAGGCGCTCGGTGAGGATGTCGGATATTTCACGGAGAGAGGCGTATGTCAGATGACCTGTGCGTGGCCATGGAGATTCCCCCGGACGTCGCCTTCGCCAGTTCCCTGGCCGGAACCGCGAGGACCCTGGCGGAGCGTATGGGTTTTGGGCGGCGGGAAAATTTGCGCTTCCAACTGGCGGTCGAGGAATTTTGCATCTGTCTGGCCGGGCTCGCCCAGCCGGGCCAGCCCCTGCGCGCGGACCTGACCGGCAAACGCCACTTGCTGCGCGCGGCCTTCGATTTCCGGGCGGCGGATCTTTCCCTGGGCGGACTCAACATCACGGCCTGCACCGTCACCAGAACGGACGGCGCCCATGCCGGCGACCTGGGGCTGCTTTTGGCGGCCAAGGCCGCAGACCGCTTCCATCTCGAACATCTGGGCGCGGACCGGTTTGTCATCGTGGCCGAGGTGGACAGGGCGTATCCGGTCCTGGCGCCGGTCAATGCCCCCCAAACCATGCGTCCGCCGTTCCGGCTCATTGACGGCCGGGACCCCGCCCGCCTGACCCAGGCCGCCGCCCTGGCCCTGGCCGCCTATCCGGCCTGGCAGCTCCCGAGCAGCTTCCGCACGCCCGAGAAATTCGCAGACATGGTCCTTGGCGGACAGGTCGCCTGCGCCATATCCGTGGACGCCGCCGGGCAGACAGCGGGCTTTCTGGCCTGGAGTCCATGCAGCGAGCAGGCCCTCGCGTTTTCCGGCCCCTTTGTCTTCGCCTCCGGGCAGGACCGGGCCGAAGTGGCCAGACAGGTGCTGGACGGATTTTTAGAGGCCGTGGCCCGGGAACGCTACGTTATCGTTTTGAGCTTTCGGGCTACGGACGACCTGATCCAAAGCTATTTCGAGCCGCTGGGGGTTCTCCAGGCCTGCGCCGATGACGGCTGCGGCCAGCAGCCGGTGATCTTCCGGCACCTGCGGGAGGATGCGGGCCTGGCGGTGTGGTGCAGCCCGATGATCGAGGACTTTTTGCGGGCAAGCTACGACCGTCTGGCCATGCCCCGGGACCTCCTGCCGGTCGAAGAACCGACCTCCCGCTCCCGGCGCGACTCGCTCCTTGGGACCACCCTCGACCGGCAGCGCGATCTGGCGGAATTGCAGCCGTTTCTCGACGGCCGGGACATGGCGGAGAATCTCGCCGCCCACGTGGCCGCCATCCGGGACAAGGGGATCAACCGAATCCTGTGCTACATGGACCTGTCCCGCGCCTGGGAGGCGGCGTTGGCCGGGGATCTGATCCGGGCCGGATTTGTCCCGAAGCTCGTGCTTCCCTACGCCGGGCAGGCCGACAAGGTCGTATGGCAGCATGAGCAGGCTCGTTGACCGCGTCCCGGACTATGTCCGCGGATTTGAACGCTACGTGCCCAGCCGCCCCGATGCGGCGCTCATGCGCCAGTACGGCGTGTCGCATCTGTTTCGTCTCAACAACAACGAAAACGCCCTGGGGCCGCCGCCGTCGGCAATGGCGGCCATCGCCGCCTTCGCGCCTGAACGGGCCGCCGTCTACCCCAGCGGCGACGCCTACGACCTGCGCCATGCCCTGGCGGCGCGTTTCGGCAAATCCCCGGAACAGTTTCTGGTCGGCAACGGCTCCTGCGAGGTTATCAGCTCCGTCATCAAGGCCTTCTGCGCCCCGGGCGACGCCATCGTCACGGCGGACAAGACGTTCGCCGTCTACGAGTGGGTGGCCCGGTTTTCCGGCGTCGAGGTCCGGCTGGTCCCGCTGGTCAAGCAAGGCCTCGACCCCGGGGGGATGCTGGCGGCGGTGACGCCGGACGTCAAGGTCGTTTTCGTGTGCAACCCCAATAATCCTACCGGCGCCTGGTGGCGCAAGGCCGCCCTGGAGCGGTTCCTGCGCGCCCTGGACGGCCGGGCGTTGGTGGTGCTCGACGAGGCCTACCGCGAATTTGTGGACGATCCGGACTTCCCTGACGGCATGGAGGTCATGGAGCGCCACGCCAATGTCCTGGTCTTTCGCACCTTCTCCAAGATGTACGGCCTGGCCGGATTACGGGTGGGCTACCTGTGCGGCGCCCTGGAGGCCACAGACATTGTGCGGCGCACCCACATCGCCTATTCGGTCAATACGGTGGGCCAGATCGCGGCTGCGGCGGCCCTGGCGGACGACGCGGAGCACATTGCGGCCACCCGGCGCATGGCGGCCGGGGCCGGGGACTGTCTGCGCAGCCTTTTTAGCGAGCTGGGCCTTGAATACATAAGCGGCGCAGGCAACTTCATCATGGTCCGCACCCCCATTTCCGACACCCTGCTCTACCGGCGCCTCATGCAAAAAGGCGTCATGGTGCGCACCATGACCGGCTTCCGCTATCCCAACTGGATACGCGTCTCCCTGGCCCAGGAGGCGGCCATGCAGGCCTTCTCGCGCGCCCTGCGCACGGCCCTGGACGCGAAATGAGCGAGCCTGCCCCGGCCGCGCCCAAACGGCTTTTCACCTACGACTTCTCGGTCCTTCTTGCGGCGGCCGCCTTCGGGTTCTGCAACATCGCCGTGTTTTACGGCTTCGCCTCGTATCTGGAGCGGCTGGGCGTCGCCCCGGCCTGGCGGGGGTGGCTTCTCGGGGCGGAGCCGCTGGCCGCCGTGTGCCTGCGGCCTTTTTTGAGCATCCTGGTCACGCCGCGAAACGCGCTGGCCCTGGCCCGGGTCTCCCTTGTATGCATGGGCCTGGCCCTTTGCGGCTACCTGCTCGCCCAGGGCATCGGCCCCATCGTGGCCGTGCGCCTTTTCCACGGCGCGTCGTTCGTCTGTCTGGTCAGCGCGGTCACGGTTATGCTTGCCCGGGCCATCCCCCCGGGCCTCTCCGGCCGGGCCTTCGGCCTGTTTTCCCTGTCCGCGCTGGTCCCGTACGCGATCATGCCGCCAATGGCCGAATGGCTGCTGGCGCGCCTTGGCCGGGAGGACCGGGTGTACGCCGTCTGCTCGGTCCTGGTGCTGCCCGGGCTGGCCCTTCTGGCCCCGCTGGGCCGTCGGCTTGGGGGCCGGGCCATGGCCGCCGTAGCCGGAACTAGGCGGCCGAGTCTGGCTGCGGTGCGCCGCACCGTGTCCCTGACCCCGGTGCGGCTGATTCTTGCCGCCAACCTGTGCCTTTTTTTGAGCGTCACCCCGGTCTTTTTTTTCATAAGGCCCTTTGCCCAGGACGTCGGGCTGGCCGATCCCGGGCTTTTTTTCACCGTGTCCACGGTCGCCTCCATCGCCATACGCCTTTTTGGGGGGGCGTATTACGACCGGCTGCCCAAGGCCGCCGTGCTTGTCGCCGCCCTGGCCTGCCTGGCCGCCTGTATGGCCGGATTCGCCGCCACAGCCGAAAATATCCGGCTGCTGGTCCTGGCCGGGGCCTACGGCCTGTGCCTGGGCGTGGCCATGCCGCTTGGCAACGCCGTCATGTACGGCTGTTCGCCGCCCGCCATGCGGGGAACCACCCTTAACCTGATGCTTTTCATGATGGATTTGGGATACGTGCTGGGGCCGGTGGCCGCAGGGGCTGTCCTGGCCTCAGGGGCGGGCTATCCGGCGCTTTTTATGGCCTGCGGCGGCTTCGCCCTGGCGGCTGGGGGGCTGGTCGCGCCTCTGGCCGTGGCTGACTGGCGGGAGCGGGCAGGGCGGCGGCCCTGATCCGGCCAGCGCCCGGAGGCGGCGAAAAAGGCGGTCAGCGTCCGGTCAGGCGCAGCAGGAGATTTCCCGCCACCTGACGCCGGTAGTCGGCCGTGGCCCGGACGTCGTCTCTGGGGGTGACGACCCGCCGGATATGGGCGCCCGCTTCGGTCAGAGTCTCCCGGTCCAGGCCACGGCCCACGAGACAGGCCTCGGCCGCACGGCAGCGCAGGACCATCGGCCCGACGCTGCCCACGGCGATCCGGGCCTCGGTGATGCGGCCTCCGCCGTCGCGGGCGATGATCGCCGCCAGACTGACCACGGAGATGGCCAGGGCGTCGCGGCGGCCCACCTTCTCGAAATGCTGCACGGCGTTCGCCGGAGGCGGCGGGATGAGCACGGCGGTCACGATCTCGCCCGGCAAAAGGCCGGTGCGCCCCGGTCCCGCGATCAATTCCGAAATCGGGGCCCGGCGCGTTCCCTCCCGGCTGGCCAGCTCCGCCTGGGCGTTGAGAACGTACAGGGGCGGCAGGCTGTCCCCGGCCGGGGAGGCGGTGACGATGTTGCCGCCGATGGTCCCCATGTTGCGCACAAGCGGCGAACCGATGGTCTCCAGGGCCGCAGCCAGGACCGGCAGGCCCTCCCGGACCAGGGAATGGCGGGCCAAGGCGGCGTGGACGGCCATGGCCCCCAGGCGCACGAAGCCGTCCTCGACGCCCACGCCGTCAAGCCCGGGGATGCCTTCGAGCAGGGCCACGTCGCACGGCCCCTGGCGTCTGGCCGCCACAAGCAGGTCCGTGCCCCCGGCCATGGGCCGCGCCCCGTCGGCCAGAAGCGGCCACAGGTCCGAAAGCGTGGCCGGGCGACGGACCCGGCCTATCATGATTTCTCTCCGCGCAGGGCCGTAGCCGCCGCCAGCACCGCATCCACGATTTTGACGTAGCCGGTGCAGCGGCACAGGTTGCCGGACAGGGCCACCCGGGCGGCCGCGCGGTCCGGATCGGGATTTTTGGCCAGGAGGGCCGCCGTGGCGATGGTCATGCCCGGGGTGCAGTAGCCGCACTGCACTGCGCCCAATGCGGCGAAGGCCGTCTGGATGGGATGCGGCGCCTCCGGCGTGCCCAGGCCCTCGGCCGTGGTCACCTCGCGGCCTTCGAGCTGGGCCGCAAGCATAAGACAGGACAGCTTCGCCTCGCCGTCGACAAGCACGGCGCAGGCCCCGCATTCCCCCGTGCCACAGCCCTCCTTGGCGGCGAAAAGCCCGAACTCCTCGCGCAAAAGGTCGAGGGCCCGCCTGCCGGGCGCGGTCGCAATCGAGACGGGAGCGCCGTTTAAGCGAAAATTCACGGTGATGCCTTCGGTCACGGGGCAGGTTCCTCCATGGCCCGCAGGACGTCCCCGGGCGTGACAGGCAGGCGCCGCACCCACAGGCCCACGGCGTCGCCAAGGGCCTGGGCCACGGCCGGTCCCGGGCCGTGGACGCCGACTTCGCCCATGCCCTTGAGACCCATGGGGCCGGAGGGTTCGTCGTCCTCAAGGGCGAGGCACTCCATGTCCGGCAGGTCCAGGGCGGTGGGGATCAGGTAGGCGCCAAGGTCTCCGGCCCGGATGCGCCCCTTTGCAAGGGCCATGTTCTCGAAAAGGGCCAGTCCCGCCCCCTGGGCCGCCGCGCCCTGGATCTGCTGCTCCACGCCCGCCTGCGACAGCACCCGGCCGCAGGCCACGGCCGTGACGCAATGCGTCAGCCGTACCTGGCCCGTGAGTTCGTCGGCCTCCACGGCGCACAGGCAGGCCCCATGGGAATAGAAGCGGTGGGGAAATCCCAGCCGGAATTGTTTTCCCGTGTCCGGCGGGGTGGCGACCACCGGCATCACGAACTGGTCCACGCAGATGCGGTCGTCACGGGAAAGGAATCCGCCGAGCATGGCCAGGGGAACCGTACGGCCGCTTGCCGGGTCGGCCACGGCCCCGGGGGCAAGGACCAGTCGGGCGGGTTCGTCGCACAAAAGGACCAGCGCCGCCCGGGCTTTCAGTTTCTCGGCCATGGCCCGGCAGGCCCCCAGCAGGGCGTTGCCGAAGGTGTAGGTGGTGCGGCTGGCCGAGGACGATCCGGCGGGCGGGCACAGGACGGTGTCGGGCTGGACCAGGGCGAACGACCCGGGCGGCTGGGACAGGGCCGTGGCCGCCAGGGTCACGAAGGCCGAGGCGTTGCCCTGGCCCATGTCCGGCACGGAATTGTAGATGCGGAAGGTTCCCTGCCGGGTCAACTCAAGTTTGGCGGCGGCATGGTCGGGCAGGCCCCGGCCGTAGCCCATGGCGTTTTGCATGGCCGCGACGCCCACGCCGCGCCGGACAAAGGGCGGGGCGGCCTTTTTCCAGGCCTGTCGGCCGGTCCAGACGGGGTGGGCCATGACGGCCTCAAGGCAGGCGGCGACATCGGTCCCGGGTTCGGCCGTGACGCCCACGCCGTTTGCGTCCCCGGGGCGCAGGGCGTTTTGCAGGCGCAGTCCGGCCGGGTCGCGGCCAAGCCTCGCGGCCAGGGCGTCCATGGCCCGCTCCACGGCGAAGCTGGCCTGGAGCACGCCGAAGCCCCGGAAGGCGCCGCCCACGGGGTTGTTGGTATAGGCGCACAGGCCCTCGATGCGGGTGTGCGGGATGCGGTAGGGGCCTGCGGCGTGCTCCATGCCAAGGGCCATGATCTCGGTGCTTAAGTGGGCGTAGGGACCGACATCGAAGAGCATGCGGCAGGTCATGGCCCGCAGGGTTCCGTCGGCGTCGGCCCCCAGGCGCAGCCGGACGACGGCGGCGTGGCGCTTGTACCCGGCCAGAAAGGTCTCCTCGCGGCTCCAAGCCATCCTGATCCACCGGCCCGGGACCTGCATGGCCGCCAGGGCCAGCAGACACTGCACCGTGGCCCCGTCCTTGCCGCCGAAGCCGCCGCCCAGATAGGGGGCCCGGATGCGGATGCGCCTGGGGTCAAGGCCCAGGGCGTGGGCGATCTCGAAGCGGTCGCGAAACGGGGCCTGGGTGGAGACCACCATGTCCAGGACGCCCGAGGCGGCCATCCGGGCCACGCCGTTTGGCGGCTCCAGGAAAACATGGTCCTGCGCGGGCGTCTCGAAGGTGTCCTCGACCACCACGGCGCAGGTCGCGAGGGCGGCCGGGGCGTCGCCTTTCTCCATGAGTCCCCGGGACAACAGATTGCCGCCTTCGCGGCCGGGATGCACCAGGGGGGCGTCCGGGGCCAGGGCCGAGGCCGGATCGAAGACCCCGGGGAGCGGCGAGAGGGTGAGCCGGATGCGGGCCAGTCCCTCGGCCAGGGCCTCACGGCTCACGGCCACCGCCAGGGCCGCCGGGTCGCCGCAGTGGCGCACGCGGCGGCCGCACAGGACCGGCTGGTCCTTGTGCACGATGCCCTGGAGGCCCGTCCCGGGCACGTCGGCCCGGGTGAGCACGGCCATGACGCCTGGAACCGCGCGCGCCGCGTCCACGTCCAGGGATTCGATAAGGGCGTGGGGTGCGTTGGCCCGCAAGACCCCGGCCCACAGACAGTCCGGCGGGGTCACGTCGGCGCTGTAGCGCTCCCGGCCCGTGGCCTTGCTCAGGGCGTCGGCCCGGGGGAAGGCGGCGGATGCGGTCATGGCCTCACCTGACGCCGGAGGCGGCGAGTTCGTGGCGGATATGGGCCAGGATGCCCTTGGACCGGTCGGCCAGGAGGTTGGCCGTCTCGAAATCCGGCGGCGCCGCCAGACATCGCCGCATGACTGCGTCGTCGGCCACGTCCGCAGCCTGGTGCGCCAGGCTTTCTGCCGTGGCCGGAAACTGGCGTAACGTGTCGATATCGCACAGCATGGCGGTTGGTTAGGCTCCTTTGGCCCGGCAGGGCGTCCTGACCGGCGGGTGTTCACGAATCACCGCGCCATGAGGGCGCGACATGGCCGCCCAAGCTAGCACAGTATCCCGCCGATGACGAGCATGGCCGTACGCATGTCAGGCAGGGAGTTCGGCGGCGGCCAGCCTTGCCTCGCATGCGTCCTGGCGGCGGTCCGGCTGCGGCGCCCGGCCCGGGCCGTCCAGCCCAAAGCCTTGGCCTGTCCCGCTTTGCGGCGGCCTGGGGACTGGGCGCAGCTTCCTGGGCCACGGGTTCCTTGCCGTTTTCGTGAAAAGGGGCTAGACAATGGGACGGACCCTAATTTTTTTCGGCAAGGAGGACAGACATGGAGTTTCGGGGAGCCTTTACCGCCCTGGTGACGCCTTTTTCCGGCGGCGAGGTCGACGAGGAGCGCTACCGCGCCTTTATCGAATGGCAGATCGAGCAAGGCATTCACGGCCTTGTACCGTGCGGCACCACCGGCGAGTCCGCCACCCTGTCCCATGCCGAACATAAACGGGTCATCCGCATCTGCGTCGAACAGGTCAAAGGCCGGGTCCCGGTCCTGGCCGGGGCCGGCTCCAACAACACCCGGGAGGCCGTGGAGCTGACCCGGGAGGCCAAGGACGCCGGGGCCGACGGCGCGCTGCTCATCACCCCCTATTATAATAAGCCCACCCAGCACGGGCTGGTGGAGCATTTCGCAGCCATCGCCAAAGAGGTGTCGCTGCCGTTCGTGGTTTACAACGTGCCCGGCCGGACCTCGGTCAACGTGTTGCCCGAGACCCTGGCCAAGATCAAAAAGCGTCTGCCCCAGGTGATCGGCGTCAAGGAAGCCACGGGCAACCTGACCCAGATATCCGACATCGTGGAATACTGCGGCCCGGACTTCGCCGTGCTTTCGGGCGACGACTTCACGGTGCTGCCCACCCTGGCCGTGGGCGGCGTGGGCGCCATCTCCGTGGTGTCGAACATCGTGCCCGGCATGATGGCCGCCATGTGCGACGCCTTTTTCGCGGGCGACCTGGCCAAGGCCAAAGACCTGCACTACCGCATGGCCCCGCTGTGCCGGGGCATGTTCCTGGAGACCAACCCGGTCCCGGCCAAGACGGCCCTGACCTGGATGGGGAAAATAGGCTTCGAGACCCGGCTGCCCATGGTGCCCCTGCTGCCCGCCAACCAGGACAAGCTGCGGGCCATCCTGAGCGAGGCCGGTCTGGTCTAGGCATCGGTCCGGCAGATGCATGCCTTGCAAAGGGTCCTCCTCTGGGGACCCTTTTTGTTTGATCATTTGGGGCGCGGCGGCGGGTTTGCCCTTGTCAGAGGCGAATCGGGAACGTAGGGTATGACCAAGTCGTACCGCATAAGGGGGAGCCTATGCCTGCTGTTGAAAAAATTAGCATCGCCCTGACCCCGGATCTGGCCCTTCTGGTGCGCCAAGCAGTGGAAAACGGCGACTACGCGTCGAGCAGCGAGGTCATTCGCGACGCCCTGCGGGACTGGAAACACAAGCGTGCCGTGAAGCGGCGGCAGCTCGACGAGGTGCGCCGCCTGTGGGGCGAGGGGCTGGCCAGCGGGCCGGGACGGCACGAGGATGTGGAGGCGATTTTACGTGAGGCGCGCGGGCGGATGACGGCCGCGCCGGGCGACGACTGAGAGGCCGCATGCCGCAGTGTCGCTTCACCCGCGCCGCCGAAGAGGATTTGATCGGCCTGTGGACGTACGTCGCCACAGACGATCCCGAGGCCGCGACGCGTCTTGTGCGGGCCGTTTACGCCAAATGCCGCCTGTTGGCGGCAAATCCCGGGCTTGCCCCTGCCCGGGACGACATCGCGCCCGGCCTGCGCTCAAGCATCGTCGGCAACTACCTTGTCTTGTATCGCCACATCCCGCAGGGCGTTGAGGTTGTCCGCGTGCTGCATGGGGCGCGCAACCTGGCCGCGCTGTTTGGGCGACAGGAGTGAGGCCGGGCCGCCCCCCCCGCGAAGACCGCTCCCCAACCCGCGTAATCGTTGTCCACACATGAAGAAGCCGCACCATGCCCACACCTGAAAGTACCTTTCCCGCGTCGCCTGCCGCCGCTCCCGCGCCCCTGGTGGCGCTTGACCGGGCAAGCGTCACCCTGTCTGGCCGCCTGATCCTCGACGCCGTCTCCTTTTGCCTGCATCCAGGGCAGGCCGTGGCCGTCCTTGGCTCAAACGGGGCGGGCAAGACCACCTTGTTGCGTCTTGTGCGCGGCGACATCCCGCCGGACCACGACGGCGTCGGCCGCCGCCGCTACATGGCCGACGGCCGCGACCAGTCCACGCCCCTGGGCCTTCGGGAGCGCTTCGGCGCGGTCAGCCGCCGGGACTGGGACTTCTGGCGGGCCTACGAGGGGCGGATCACGGTATGCGACGCGGTGTGCGCCGGTTTTTTCGATACGCAGCTCCTGCATCAGCCGCCGACGCCGGAGCAGCTCGGCCGCGCCCGGGAGGCGCTTGGGCAGGCGGGACTGGCCGACCTCGCGGACTCCCCCATGGCGGAGCTGTCCGAGGGACGGCTTAGGGCGGTGCTGGTGGCCCGGGCCATGGCCCCCCGGCCGCTGCTTTTGGTCCTGGACGAGGTGTTGGACGGCCTGGACGCGGACAATCGGGGCCGGGCGCTGGCGGCCATGGCCGCTGCCGCGTCGTCCGGCGCGGCCCTTGTGGTCACGGCCCACCGGGCAGGCGATGTCCCGCCCGGCGTGACCCGGGCCGTGGTGCTTGAGGCGGGGCGCGTCGCGGCCGCCGGGCTGCTGTCCGAGATCGCATTTTTCGGGGCCGGGGAGACGGGGCCGCCGCCTGCGGCCGAGGTCCTGATTCCGCCTGTGGGCGCTTCGGCCAAGGCGCCGCTTGTTGCGGATGGCCTCGCAGAGGCGGCCGACGATTGTTCCGATCCCGCCGCACGGGGCACGGCGGCTCGGGCCGGGGCGGCGCCGCTATTTATGCTGGAGCATGCCGACGTCTTTTTGGCCGGGCGTCAGGTGCTGACGGACATCTCCTGGCGGGTCGCGCCCGGAGAGGGCTGGGCCGTGCTTGGCCCCAACGGCGCGGGCAAGACCACGCTTCTGCGTCTGGTCATGGGCGACATCCACCCGGCCCTGGGCGGGACCGTGCGCCGCCCGGGCCTGGTCGATCTGGCCGGGTGCGACCTGCGCGACATTAAAACCCTGGTGGGATTTGTGTCCGCCGACCTGGAGTCGGCCTATCCGCCGCACACGCCGGTTGCAGGCGTGGTGGCCAGCGGCTTTTTCGCCGGGGTGGGGCTCTATTTCGATCCGACCCCTGATCAGACGACGGCGGCTCGCGCCGTACTCGCCGAGTTCGGGCTGTCCGATCTGGCGGCCCGGCCCCTGTGCGCCCTGTCCACCGGACAGCGGCGGCTGGCGCTCATGGCCCGGGCCGTGGTCCACGCCCCGAGGCTTTTGGTCCTGGACGAGCCGTTCTCCAGCCTGGACGCCGCCGCCAGGAAGGCCGCCGCCGCCGCCGTGGCCCGGACCATGTCCCGGGGCGCGGCCGTGATCCTGGTCACCCACCGCCAGACAGACATCCTGCCAGGCGTCACCCGCGTGTTGCGCCTGGAAAAGGGCCGGGCGCGCCTGGAGACGTCGCCGGGCGCCGCATAAGGAGCGCCGCGCCCCCCTTTTCCCCCGGCCCAAAGGCGGATACAAGGCCGAAACAAGGACGCGGTCACGGGCGAAGGCCCGCGAACGCCCCGTGGACCACGGACAGCGGTTTTTTCATGAAAATCCTCGGCATCGACTTTGGGCTGGCCCGGGTGGGACTGGCCGTCACCGACCCGGACGGGCGCATGGCCTTTCCGCGCGGCGTCATCGTGCGCACCACCCGGGCGGCGCTTTTCGACGAGCTTGACGCGGTCATCGCCGCCGAGGGCGTGGCGCGCATCGTCATCGGCAGGCCCGAACCCCTTGACGGCGTGCCCGGCCGTGAGGCCCAGACCGTGCGCCAGATCGAAAATTTCGCGCAAAGCCTAGCCCGGCGCACGCCGCTGCCCATCGAGTTTACGGACGAGTCCCTGTCCTCGGCCCTGGCCGCCGAGGACTTGCGCGCCGCCGGACTTTCGGGCAGGCGCCTGCGGGAGGCCCTGGACGCCCAGGCGGCTGTCCGCATTCTCAACTCCTACCTGACACGGCCGCGCAGGCCTGAAAGCGGTGACCCATGCGCTACGTGATCCTGACCGTGTTTGTGGCCGTTTTGGCTGCGGCCGGGGCGGCCGCCCACCATGGCTGGACCTTTTTGACCGTGCCGCCCGAGGACCCGGGGCGTGAGGTGGTGTTTTCCATCGAGTCGGGCCAGCGGTTCGCCGACGTGGCCGACAGGCTGGCCGAACAGGGCGTGATCAGCGACCCGCTGCTTTTCAGGCTCTACGCCAAATATACGGAGCAGGGGGGCAAGGTGAAGGCCGGGGAGTTCGCCCTGTCCACGGGCTGGACCCCGGGCCGGGTCCTGGAGGAGCTGACCACCTCGGCGGGCATCCAGCGACGGCTGGCCGTGCCCGAGGGCCTGACCATGCGCCAGACGGCCAAGGTGGTGGAGGAGGCGGGCTTTGGCACGGCCGAGAGCTTCATGCGCGCCGCCAGGGACAAGGAGCTTCTGAAAAAATACGACATCCCGGCGGACACGGCCGAAGGGTTTCTCTACCCCGAGACGTATCTTTTCACGAGGCGTGCGGGCACGGACGCGGCCTATGTGGCGGAGGCCATGCTCAAGGAGTTCCGGCGGCAGATATACAACGTCTGGCCGGGAAAGCCGCTTGAGGGCGAGGATCTTTTTAGGGCCGTGACCCTGGCCTCCATCGTGGAGAAGGAGACGGGCGCGCCCGCCGAGCGGACCCGGGTGGCCGGGGTGTTTCTCAATCGGCTGGCCAAGAACATGCTGCTCCAGACCGATCCCACGGTGATCTACGGCCTGGGCGAGGCCTTCGACGGCAACCTGCGCCGGGCGCATCTGGATGATCCGAAAAATCCCTACAACACCTACCAGCGCCCCGGCCTGCCCCCAGGCCCCATCTGTTCCCCGGGGCTGGCCTCCCTTATGGCCGTGGCCGCCCCGGAGATTCACGACTTTTATTATTTCGTGGCCACGGGGGAGGGCGTCCACCAGTTCAGCAAGAATCTCAACGACCACATAAACGCGGTCAACCGCTTCCAGAAAAACCGCAAGTCCGGGCAATGAAAAAGGCCCGGCGGATGCTCCGTCGGGCCAAAAAGGCGGTTCGTGCCGCGCCCTCGTCATCCGCAGGGACGGATTGCGACGGCAATATATCCGTATACGTGTTTATTTTCGATGTGTCTGGGACATGTCCGCCGATTCGCCCCCAGGGCAGCGCTACCGCTGTGGATGGCGGTTCGCGTGGCGGCCTACTGCCCGCACTTGTGCTTGTAGTTTTCGCCTTCCTTGACGAAGATGATGCTCTCGGCGATGTTGGCCGACTGGTCGCAGATGCGCTTTAGGCTGTGGGCGATGAAGGAGTACTGCACGGCCCGCTCCACGGTGCGCGACTCGCGGATCATGTAGTCGGTGGTGTCCTTGAATATCCGCACGTTTAGGTTCATGGCGTCCATGTTGCGGTCAAATATCTCCTTGGCCAGCTCCGCATCCAGCTCCATAAACGACGTGATGGTCTTGCGCACCAGATCCAGCGCCATTTCGGCCAGTTGCCGCAGGGCCGGATTGACCTCCATGCGCGGCCGCTCGTGCAGGATGAGCACCCGCTCGGCGATGTTGGCCCCCTCGTCGCCCAGGCGCTCGATGTTCACGATCATGCGCATGCAGCCCACGATGAAGCGCAGGTCCTTGGCCACGGGCTGATGCAGGGCCAGGATGCGCAGGCTTTCGGAGTCGATGAGGCATTCCAGGGAGTTGATGTGCCGGTCGTCGTCGATGACCTGCCGGGCCAGATCGACGTTGTTGTCGAAGACGGCCTGGGAGGCCTTGTGCACGGCTTCGGAGGCCAGGTGCAGCATTTTGAGCACATTGACCCGAAGGGTGGTGAGCTCCTGTTGCAGGGCGGTTTCCACAAAAGTCTCCTTGCGTTGCGGACAGTTCTTACGTCACGGTATCCCGGTCGCGCATGCCGATGAGATAGAGGATGCTGTCCAGGCCCAGGGTGGAGATGGCCTGCTTGGCGCCCTGTTTGACCACGGGTTTGGCGTGGAAGGCGATGCCAAGTCCTGCCAGATTGAGCATGGGCAGGTCGTTGGCCCCGTCGCCCACGGCGATGACCTGCTGCAGGCTTAACCCTTCCCGGGCCGCGATGTCTTTTAAAATTTCCGCCTTTTTTGCGGCGTCCACGATATCGCCCACCACGTTTCCCGTCAGGCGGCCGTCAACGATCTCCAGTTCGTTGGCGTAGAGGAAATCAATGCCCAGGCGGTCTTTCAGGCGTTGGCCGAAATAGGTGAAGCCGCCGGAAATGATGGCGATTTTATAGCCGAAGCGCTTTAAGTTGTTGATGAGCCGCTCCGCCCCCTCGGTCATGGGGATGCGTTCGGCCACGGACGAAAGGGTCTCGGCGGACAGACCGCGCAAAAGCGCCAGACGCTTGCGCAGGCTCTGCTTGAAATCGATCTCGCCGCGCATGGCCGATTCGGTGATCTCCGCCACGTGACGGCCCACCCCGGCCTCCTTGGCCAGTTCGTCGATGACCTCGGCGGCGATCAGGGTGGAGTCCATGTCGAAGGCCACCAGACGGCGGTTGCGACGGAAGGCCCCGTCCTCCTGGAAGGCGATGTCCACCCCAAGTTCGGCGGCGATGGCCAGAAACTGGCCCTTGATGGCCGCCGGGTCGGCCGGGGTCCCGCGCACGGAGAACTCCACGCAGGCCTGGCGCAGGGGGACGGCGTCGCTGAGGGCGGCCCGGCCGGAAAGCCGGGTGATGACGTCGATGTTCAGGCCGTTTTCGGCGATGACCCGGCTTATGGCCGCCACCTGTTCGGCGGTGATGGTCCGGGCCAAAAGGGTGACGATGTGCCGGGCCTTGCCCTGGGCCTCCACCCATTTTTCGTAGCGCTCGGGGGGGATGGGGGTGAAGGTGAGGTTGACGCCGAGTTCGTGGGCGGTGAAAAGCAGGTCCTTGATGATGGGCGAGGACTCGGATTCGCGTGGGATGCGGATGAGGATGCCAAGCGACAGGGTGTCGTGGATGACGGCCTGTCCGATGTCCAGGATGTCCACCCGGGTCTGGGCCAACTGGCCGGTGAGGGTGGAGGTGAGTCCGGGCTTGTCGTCGCCGGTGATGCGGATCAGGATGATCTGATGCATGGGCCGGGGTTATACAGGCCCCGCGCCGGGCGCGCAAGCAGGATGGGGCGGGGCGATAAAAGCACGGAGGCGGCGGGCATGAGTGAACTGTGGCTTATCCGGCATGGACAAAGCGTCTCCAACGCCGGGCTTGTGACCGGCCATCCCAGCCAGTCGGCCCTGACCGGCCTGGGCTGTCGGCAGGCCGCCCTGGCGGCCCAGGCCCTGGCGGGCGTCCCGGACCGCATGGTCGTCTCGGCCTACTGCCGGGCCATGGATACGGCCCGCCCCGCCATGAAGCGCTTCCCCCACGTGCCCGTGGACGCCGAGGCCGTCCAGGAATTCACCTACCTAAGCCCGGGCAGCTACCAGGGAACCACCCGGGAGATGCGCCGCCCCCTGATCACGGACTACTGGGCGCGTTGCGATCCGCTCTACCGCCAGGGCGAGGGGGCCGAGACCTTCGCCGAACTGGTGCTTCGGGTGGAGGATTTTTTCGGCCGACATATCGACGGCCCCAACGTCCCGCCGGGGCTGACCCTGCTTTACAGCCACGGCCAGTTCATCCGGGCGGTCCTTTTGCGGTTTTTCGGAGGCATCGGCGCGAGCTTCGCGGACGATCCCCGGGCCATGGCCCGGTTCCGGGGGTTTCGCGAGTCCTTCGCCGTGCCGAACGCCTCCATCCTGCGCATGACCACGGGCCCCGACCGCCGGGTCGGGGCCTGCGACGTGTCCCACCTGCCGCCGGAGCTGGTGAGCCTCTAGGCGGCGGGACGGGCATTTTTTTCTCGGCGGCGGCCCGGCCATGTGTTGAATTGCGGGCGACAGTGGCGTAGGAGGGTTTCGTGGTCCTTTGCTTGTCGCGTGTGCGGCTGGAATTTTCCGGAATCGACGTCATTCGGGGCGAGGCAGTTCTCCATGAAAACGAAGCGTTTATCCGGAATGGTCCTGGCCGTGGTCCTGGCCCTGTGCGCCCTGTCCGTGGACCGGGCCAGGGCGGCGGAGAGCCGGGACGGGACCTACTGGAACCGTTTGGGCGGGACCGAAAAGGCGGATCTGGTCATCGGCATCCTGGAAGGGCTCAACCTAAGCGAGAGCATCCTGCACATCATCCTGCGCAATGAATACACCATGTGCAGCGACATCCTGACCAGCATCGCCCGCCAGACCGACGTCTTCTTCGAAGGATTGACCGTGGGCCGCATTGTGGAAGGCCTCAACGCCTTTTACGTGGACGGGAAAAACCGGTCCATCCCCATCTCCTGGGGCGTGTGGGTGGTGGCCCGCCAGGACAAAAACGACCGCTCCGTGGGCAAGTTCATCCAGGAACTGCGCGTCCTGTATCAATAGAAATCCGCATTGCGGGCGTGTATTCGGCTTGCTTTTTTCCAGGCCCCGGTTCAGTATGCGCCCGTCCCGAGCCGGGGTCCACGATTTGACGCCATAACTACCGTGAATGGTTGATAAAAAATGGAAAACCCCGTTGCCGCCTTCCATGCCAAACGGCTGGAGCACGTCAAAAAGGCCCTTGTGGCCAACCGTTTTGAGGCCTACGTGGTCCCGGACGGCGCGGCGGCGAAAAAATTGGTCCTGGAGCAGCTTGTCCCCGAGACCGGCGCGAAAAGCTTCTCCTTCGGCGGATCAGGGACTGTGGCCGCGCTGGGGCTGGTGCAGGCGCTTCTGGACAATCCCGACTACCGGGTCCTTAATACCACGGACAAGAGCCTGTCTGCGGCGGACATGTACGAACTGCGGCGTCAGGCCCTTCTGGCGGACTGTTTTCTCACCGGAACCAACGCCGTCACCGAGACCGGGCAGTTGGTGAATCTGGACATGATCGGCAACCGGGTGGGCGCGATGCATTTCGGTCCCCGCCACGTGATCGTGCTGGCCGGGCGCAACAAGATCGTCCAGACCGTGGAGGACGGCATGCGCCGCATCAAGCGGTTCGCGGCTCCGGCCAACGCCATGCGCCTGGACAAGAAGACGCCCTGCGTCACGACCGCGGTCTGCCAGGACTGCAAAGGCCCGGATCGCATTTGCAACGTATGGACCATCACTGAAAAGTCCTTTCCGGCCGGACGGGTGAAGGTCGTTTTGATCGGCGAGGAACTGGGTATCTAAAACCGGTTCGCACAGAAAAATGGAACGGGTGTCGCGGGGCGTTTCGTAGGCAGGCGCGCCAGTGTCCGAAGCACGGCGCGGGAACCCGGAAACGGGACGGGTGCGGCGTCCGGGACACGATCCCGGGACGGCCCGCAAGGGGGAACACATGGAATGGAAGTTGATTCCACGCGACGCGGAATATTTCGCGGGTGACGCTGATGAGGAATATTTCATCTGCGAGCGGGGGCTGGTCATCGAAGGCCGGTTCCTGGATGTCGGACAGCCCAACCTGGACAAGGCCATCTGGCCGACGGTGCAGGGCAACCGGGCCTACATCCGCATCCGGCGCAAGGGGCTGGACAAGAAGTTTCAGCTCACGCGCATTCTGGCGGACATTTTCCCGGAGATATGTCTGACCGAGGTGGTCATCGAGACCCGAAAGGGACCGTGGTCCCTGTCGGGCGAGACGGGCCGCCGGGCCCGGGCCGAGACCCCGGCCGGAAAGGAGAAGCAAAAGGCCCGCGTGGCCAAGGGCGATGGGTCGGCCGCCGCCCGGGTCGAGAAGACGGCCAAACCCGTGCGGGCCGAACGCCCGGAGCGCCCGGAGCGCCCGGAACGTGAGGATGCGCAGGACGCTTCGGACGCGGAAGACGGCGATCTGACAGGGCGCGATCCCCTGCTGGACGCCCGGGATGAAGAGGATGACGATGATCTGTTGACCGAGAGCCGCGAGGTGCGCACCTGCAAGGTGTGCAACCTGAAAAAGCGGGTCCAGGAGTTCAGCCCCCGCGACGATATGTGCCTGGATTGCTACATGGGCCGCGACGAGCTGCTCAAGGAGATCATGTCCAAAAAAAGGCGCAAGGCCAAGGTCTTCCAGCCGCGCATCGTGGAAGAGGGCGAGGAATCGAACCTGGGCGACGGTGTGGACGGGCTGGAGCGCATCGAATACGGCATTTCCGTTTCCGAATAGCCGGCCTTTCGGGTCGGGGCGAACGACACTCTCCCCCGGCGATGCGGACATGGCGCCCCATGTCCGTATCGCCGGGTTTCTTTTTTTGTCTGTGGGCCATCGCAAAGCAGTCCGGCCCAGGGTTTGCATAAGGCCTGGACATCCAACCCACACGGAAAGGAGATCGCCATGGCGCAGGTTGAGGAGAGCGGGATCAAACCAGGCATCCTGGGCGAGATGCAGGCCCTGCCCCTTGCGGGAGCGTGCGCTTACTATAAGAATTATCTCAATAATTTTCAGTCCGACGTGTCCATGGCGGTAAGCTTCATCAATCGGGTCTTTGCCGAACCCGAATCCGTCCGGTCGTCCCTGGTCCGCCCGCTTCTGGAGCAGGCCGTCAAGGCGGCGGTAAATCTGTCCCCCCTGGACCCGGACATCCTGCGCATCGGGATCTCGTCGGGGGTGACCCCCGGGGCTGACATGATCGTCAAGATCCTCGACGCCACCCATGTCGAGCCCGAGGCGCTCAATGAAATGCGCAAGGCGCCCTACAAGGAATTCCATCCTGAACTGCGCCGGGCCTGCATCGCCATCTTGGCCAAGCATCCCATGGCCGTCCGCTATGCCGACCTGCTTTTGACCCTGGACCACTTCACCGGTTCCCGGCCCTGCCCGGAATTGGCCCGGTTCAACTGCCCCAAGGCCCTGCGCGGCATCTGGAACAAGCGGCTTTTCGACCACTTCGCCGCCCTGGGCGACGACGTCGGCGCCTGGCCCCTGTGGGAGACCCTCAAGTCCCACATCAACGACCCCTTTTCCCTGGGCCGGGCCGCAGAGATGCACCGCCGGGCCGGGAGGATCGACGAGGCCGTGGCGCTCTACGACCGGGCGGCGGCCCTTTCCCCGCTGCAACGCCCCTATGCCCTGCGCGCCCAGGCCCTGCGCCGCCCCTTTGTTCCAGACGCCGGGCTCGTGGACCGCAAAAAGGTCTGCATCGCCCTCTACAGCTTCAATAAGGCCGCCCTCCTGGGCGAGACCCTGGAGAGCCTTGCCGCCACGCACATCGGCCCGGCCCGCATTCTGGTGCTCCTAAACGGCTGCACCGACGATAGCGCCGCCGTGGTCGCCAGGGCCCGGGAGCTTTTTCCGGACAACCCTTTCGAGATCATCGAACTGCCCGTGAACATCGGCGCGCCCGCCGCCCGCAACTGGCTTCTGGCCCAGTCCGCCGTGCGCGAAAGCGACTACGTGGCCTTTTTGGACGATGACATCTATCTCCAGCCCGACTGGCTGGCCCATCTGCTCACCGTGGCCGAGAGCGACCCCAAAATCGGCAACGTGGGCTGCAAGGTGGTCTTCCCCGGGGAGTTCCGCCTGTTGCAGTACCTGTACCGCTACGTCTCCCTGTGCACCGAGGACGCCATCCGGGTCAGCCTGCCCACCCCCTTTATGGAATATGACATCGGGCTCTACGACGTGATCCGGGAGACCCGGGTGGTGATGGGCTGCCAGCACCTGCTGCGTGTGGCCTCCCTGCAAGGCGCCCCCTGGTTCGACATCCGCTACAGCCCCTCCCAGATAGACGACACGGACCATGACCTGCAACTGTGTCTGGCGGGATGGAAGGTGATGTACTGCGGCACGGTGGCCTGCGTGCACCGCCAGAATTCCGGGACCTCCATGCGCAGCAAGCTCGGCTACGCCGCCCAGGGCAGCATCATGGGCAACGACGTGAAATTCCACTACAAGTGGCTGGAGCGCATTGAGGAGGTCCGTCGCCTGGACTCCTTAAGCCTCACCGGCTAAAATCATCCGCCCGTCGGGCTGCCTGTCGGCCTGTCGCCTGTATCCGCCGTTTTTCGGGGAAGCGCCCCCCGGGAAGCGGCGGTTTTTTGTTTGGCGGCCGAAGGGGATTCCGGTAGGATGCCGGACCGGCCGCCCATGCGGCGGCCGCCCGGTCAGGGGCGGGCTGCCCGCAGATGTTCCGTTTCGCCAGGGCCTTTCCGCCATGACCCTTTGCCGTGGGGGGAGGCCCGCGCCATGGGGGAGGGACCGGGGAGGCGCGGCGTCAGGGAGGACGATGGTGAGCAGGGAGGAGGGGACGTCCGGGCGTGAGCCTGGACGGGTCGGATATTTTGCGTGGTTTCGGTGGGAGGCGGACATGACGCTGCCCATCGTGGCCGCGCTGAGCATTGTGTTGGGATGGTACCTGGTCATCAACTACGAGATGGCCTTGCGGACCGGGACCTCGGCCGCCTTTTCCAGGACCCAGCTCGAAATCGCCCGCACCCTGGCCCGTAGCGTCGAGAATTATACCCGGGGCGAGATCGGCGTCAGACCCCTGTCAGACATTACATCCCACATCCGCGAACGCATTCTGGCCCCGGTGAGCCTGCATGGCGGCGGGGCCTGGATGTATTTTCCGGGTCGTTCCGACTGCGCGGTCGATTCCGGACTGCCCTGGTGCGATGCGAAAAGCCTGGCCGCAACCGGCGGCGACGGCAACGGCGGGTCCCCGGGCATGGACCGGCTTATGGCCGAGGTGTCCTCAGGCCGTGAAGGGGCGGGCCGGTTCGTCTCCCGCAGCGGCGACCGGCAGGAGATCGTGGCCTGGGCCCCGGCCCGGGTGGACGATTTCGCCGTGGCGGTGGGCGTGACCTCCTCCTTCACGGACGTGCTGGCGGCCACGGGGGTGGCCCGCCAGTCGCGAAACGCCATGGTCATGATGGGGCTTATGAGCCTGGGCGGGCTTGGGCTGGTCATCCTCTCCGCCGGGAACATCGTGCGCCGCCGCCGGGCCGAGGTGGCCCTGGAACGCACCAATTCCGAGCTCGAGGCCCGGGTGGCCAGGCGTACCGAGGAACTGGCCATCAAGACCAAGGCCCTTTTCGATTCGCGCATGCGGGAACGCTTAAGCGAAAAAGAGGCGGAGATCGCCTTTCAGGCAGGCCTTGTGGAGTCGGCCGGGAGCTATCTGCACACCACGGGCAACGCCCTGACCTCCCTGGAAGGGCTTTTTCTCAAGATGCGCCGCACGCTTTCGGCGGCCTCCCGCACCCGGGAGGCCTTCGAGGCCGCCCGACAGGCCGCCGCGCTGGCCCCAGGGGGCGGGGACGGTCCTGCGGCCCAGGGCGTGCGCGACCTGGAGACGGCCCTTTTGGACCGGGCCGTGCCGCGGTTGACCGAGGTCCTTGGCGAGATGGCCGAGGTCAAATCCCGGATGATCGCCGAGCTCGAGGGGCGGCGCACCGAGTTCGAGTCGCGCCGCGACCGGGCGCCCCTGGTGCAGGCCGTGGACCTGGGCCGCATGCTGGTCGATCTGGGCGAGGAGGCCCGGCCCGAGTTCGAGGTCCGGTATCTGACCCTGACGGTTTCCGACGCCGCAGGCGTCGTGGTCCGCACAGTCAGGCGGCAGGTGGCGCAGGGCCTCACGCGCTGTCTGGCCATGGTCCGCGACGCGGCCCTTTTCGGCCAGCCCGGGGAGGTGGCCTGCCGGGCCGGGCGCGGCCCTGACGGTCGGCCCCGGGTGTTCATGCAGGCCAGGGGCGCCGCGTTTCTGGGGACCGACCCCTCCCGGGACGATCCGGAGCTTTTGGCCTTCATCAATTTTTTAAATGAGAATCATGGCGTGTTCGGGATCGTGCGCGACAGCGAGGGGTTTTGCCTGGAGGTGGAGATGGGCGGCATGTCCGTTCAGGATTGAGAACGGTCCCGGGCGGCGTCTTTGCTTGACACCCCTGGGAGTTTATCTCCATATCCAGTCATGAGGGTGGCGTTTCGGGCTTTTCGCTTTGCTATGAGGGACGGGGACAATGGTCAAAGTCAGGGTTGCCGATCTGATTCCGGGCATGGAGCTCACAGCGGACCTGCTGACCCCGGGGGGGCGGTTTCTCATGCCCCGGGGCACGCGCCTGGAGCGCTCCCACCTGACCACCCTGGCCGGATGGGGCCTTTCCGAGGTGGAGGTGGCGGGCGACATGCCTCCCGAGGCGTCCGGGGGCGACCCCGGCGACGCGCCCCGATGCCACGCGCCCGACAAGCCTGCGCCCGACAAGCCCGCGGCCGCCGATTTTTTGGATCAGGCCATGGAGGCCACACGTTCCAGGTTCGTGTTCGTGGATCTGCGCGAACCCATGGCCGCCGCCGTCTTTCGCATCTGCGCGGCCCGCGCCGCCAGGCGTCTGGCCCGGGCCGCCCAGGATGAGGCGGCCCAGCCCGAACCTCCGAAATCCCCTGCCGATGCCGCGCCGCGTAACACCCCGGCCGACGCGGCCGCCCCGGCGCAAAGCGCCGAGGACCTTTTGCGCGGTGACCCGCAATTGGCGTCGCTGCCCGAGGTCTTCGCCCGCATCAACGCCGTCCTGCGTGATCCGCACAGCACCGTGGAAGACGCCGCGCGCATCATCGGGGCCGATCCGAGCCTTTCCGCCAAGCTTTTAAAGCTCGTCAACAGCACCTTCTACAGCCGGGCCTCCCGGGCCGTGGAAAAACGGTTCCCGGCCAAGGTGGACAGCCTGACCCGGGCGGTGATGATCGTGGGCGGCAAGCAACTGGCCACCCTGGCCCTGGGCGTGTCCGTGCTGCCCCTTTTTAGGGACATCCCCCCGGAATACGTGAACATGAAGGCCTTCTGGAAGCACAGCATCGGCTGCGGCATGGTCGCCCGGGCCCTGGCCATGCATGTGGGCGTCCAGGGGGAGGAAAGCTATTTCGTGGCCGGGCTTTTGCACGACATCGGGCGGCTGGTGCTTTACAAGCAACTGCCCGGACCCTCGGGCGCGGCCCTGCGCCGCAGTCGGGAGGAGGTCAGCACCCTGACCGCAGCGGAAAAAGAGATTTTCGCCTTCGACCACGGTCTGCTGGGAGGCCTGTTGCTGCGCAAGTGGCAGTACCCGGCCGTGCTGGAGAAGATGGTCCGCTACCACCACGACCTAAGCGAGCCGCTTTTCATCGAGGAACCGGCGGTGATCCACGTGGCGGATTTTCTGGTCAACGCCCTGGAGATCGGGACCAGCGGGGAATGGCGCGTCCCGGCCCTTCTGCCCGAGGCCGTCGAGGCCCTGTCCCTGTCCCCGGCCGACCTCAAGGATCTGGTCTCGGGGGTCGAGGAACGCATCGAGGAGGTTTTCACCAGCTTTTTCCCTGGCGACGAGGAGGCCTGACGGCCCGCCCCGGCCCCTGTCCGGGGCGCCGGGCCTTGGACCGTTTCCCACAACCGCTGACCGAGGCGATGATGGCCGAAAAAATCCTGGTGATCGAGGACGACCCGTCCTTCCGGGAGATGCTGGTCGAGGCCCTGACCGGCAAGGGCTTCGAGACCCGGTGCGCCGGATCGGTGGAGGAGGGGCTTGGCCTGCTTGGCGAGACCGCCTTCGATCTGGTCCTGACCGACGTCATGCTGCCCGGCAAAAGCGGCATCGAGGCCGTAAGCCTCATCCGTGACCTGTCCCCGGCCACCGACGTCATCGTCATGACCGGCTACTCCACCCGGGAAAAGGCCCTGGAGGCCGTGCGGCGCGGGGCCTACGACTTTTTCTCCAAGCCTTTCAGCCTAACCGAGCTTGAGATCGTCATCCGCCGGGCGCTGGAGCGCCGGGGGCTTCGCTCCGAACTGGCGTCGCTGCGCACCAGCCTGCGCCAGGCCCGGGGCGGACCGACCATCGTGGGCCAGAGCGAGGGCATGCGCCGGGTGGTGGAGTTGATCCACCGGGTGGCCGGGCTTGACACCACGGTGCTGGTCACGGGGGAGTCGGGCACGGGCAAGGAGGTGGTCTCGGACGCCATCCATGCCCTGTCCAAGCGGGCAGGCGGGCCGTTTATCAAGGTCAACTGCGCGGCCATCCCGGAGAACCTGCTGGAAAGCGAACTTTTCGGCCACGAGAAGGGGGCCTTCACCGGGGCCCTGGCCCTGAAAAAGGGCAAGTTCGAGCTGGCCCAGGGCGGCACCCTCATGCTCGACGAACTGGGCGACATGCCCCTTTTTTTGCAGCCCAAGCTCTTGCGCGCCGTGGAGCAGAAGCAGGTCGAGCGGGTGGGCGGGGCCAAACCCATCGACATCGACATCCGCATCATCGCCGCCACCAACCAGGACCTGCCCCAACTGGTGGCGGACAAGACGTTTCGCGCCGACCTGTACTACCGCTTAAGCGTGGCCGTCATCCGCATCCCCCCCTTACGCGAACGCAAGGAGGATCTGCCGCTTCTGACGGCCCATTTCCTGACCCGCATCAACGTCAAGCTCGGGCTCGACCTGCGCGGGGTGACTCGGGAGGCCATGGGGTTTTTATTCGCCCACGACTGGCCGGGGAACGTGCGCCAGTTGGCCAACATGCTGGAGCGGGCGGCCATCATGAGCACCGGGCAGGTGCTGGAGGCGGCAGATTTTCAGGACGCCTTCCAGACCGGCCCTCGTCCGGACATGTCCGGGGCGGCGGCCCTGCCTGGGGCCGGGGAGCATGTGGCCTCCCTGCGCCAGACCCTGGAGGACGTGGAGCGCAGCATGATCGAGTCGGCCCTGGCCAAGGCGGACGGGGTGCAAAAGGATGCGGCGGCGCTTTTAGGCATAAGCCCCAAAAATCTGTGGAACAAGATCCAAAAGCACGGCCTCGATCCGGCCCGGTTTTCCGGGCGTCCAGCCTAAACGAGTGTCCTGTCCCGCGCCATGTTTCAGCGCCGCCCTCCTGGGGCGGCGTTTTGTTTTATTTTGTTAAACAGCCCCGTGTTCATCCGGTGAAACAGGCCGCCGCCGCCACGCCGTGGCGCCCGGCCGGGGCTTGAGCTCCCTGGCCCCGGTCTCGCTTTGAATCGGCCCGTGGCGGGCGCCGCCGGGCTATCCCGGCCGGATTTCCGGTTCGGGCACGGCTTTTGCTTCAGGTCAGTCGCCGAGACAGGCCGCCCGCATGGGAGCGGGCCCTGCATCGGCAGGGACGGACGGTTGCGAGCGACCGGGAAACCAAAGGGGCGTTTAGGCATGAAATCCAAAGCCGTGGTGCATCTGGTGCTGGCGATTCTCCTGGCCACCGTGGCCGGAGCCCTCACCTTGCGCTGGCTGGGCTCCCAGAAGGTCGTGCCCAGGCCGGTCGAATCGACCCCGGCCGAGGTGGCCCCGGCGACGAAGACCGTGCCGCTGGTGGTGGCGGCCAAGGCCCTGGACCGGGGCCTGCGCCTGACCCAGGACATGCTGAAAACCGTGCCCTACGACCCGGACATGGTCCCGCCCCAGTCCTTTTCCGCGCCCGAGGAGCCGCTTGGACGCACCCTGTCCCGCAGGCTGTCCCCGGGCGATCCGTTGACCGAGGACAAGCTTTTCCCCAAGGGGGCCCTCTCGGCCGGGCTGGATCAGGTCGTGGAGCCGGGCAAACGCGCCATCACGGTCAAGGGCTCCAAGGAGATGGGGGCGGGCGGACTCATCACCCCGGGCTGCCGGGTGGATGTGATCATGACCATGGCCGAGGCGGAAAAGACCGACCCGGACGCCCCGGGGCTTAAGCAAAGCAAGCTCATACTCACCGATATTCCGGTTTTGTCCACGGGGGCCGAGATGGAGCCCAAGATCGGCAAGGACGGGAAAGAGGAGCTTTCCTCAACAGACCTGTTCACCCTGTTGGTCACCCCGGCCGAGGGCGAAAAACTGGCCTACGCCGCCGCCAACCATATCCTGTCCTTCGCCCTGCGCGCCCCGGCCGACCGCGAGTCCATCGCCACCCCCGGCGCGGATCTGGCCGCCGTCCTGGATCGCCATGGCCCGGACGGCGCCGTTGTCGACGGCGAGGACCCGCCCCAGGTGGAGGTCATCCGGGGGCTGTCCAAAAGGCACCGCCAGCCCAAAGAAGACACGGTCGAACGCAAGGTGGCCCCGGGCAGCCAGGGCCTTGGCGGCATGTTTCCCATGATTCCCATGCCGGGTCAGGACGGCGCGGGGCAATCCCCGCTTGGTGACGCCGACGTCCCGTCACCGGTGACCATTCCGTAATCAGGAGCCTGGACCATGACTATAGCCGCACACCCCATCCCCCGGCTTCGGGCCATGACGGTCTGGATCATGGCCTGGCTCATGGTCTTTTCCGGTCCGGCCGCCGCCGGGACCATCACCGCCGCCCCGGCCTCGCTGCGTGCGGCCCAGCGCCTGGAACTGGCCATGGGCAAGTCCGTGGTCTACACCAGCACCCGGGGGGACATCGGCCGGGTGTCCGTGGCCAAGCCCGAGATCGCCAACTTCGTCATGCTCTCGGCCAAGCAGATCTACATCACGGGCGAGGCTGCGGGCGTGACGTCTTTGACCGTGTGGGACCGCGCGGACAAGGTGCTCGACATCTACGACGTGGACGTGGCCCCGGACGTGTCGCGCCTTAAGCGCATGGTGCATGACATCCTGCCCGAGGAGACGGGCCTTGCGGTCATGGCCTCCCAGGACTCCATCACCCTGTCCGGTTCGGTCAGAAACTCCGAGAGCCTCAAAAAGGCCCTGACCCTGGCCGAGGTCCACGCCCCGGGCAAGGTTGTCAATCTGGTCACCGTGGGCGGCGTGCATCAGGTCATGCTTGAGGTGAGGGTGGCCGAGATGTCCAAAGACATCGCCAACCGCATGGGCATCAACATCAACGCCATCACCGAGGGCAATTTCGCCTATTCCCTGCTCGGGGGCCTGACGACCATCGACAGCACCATGATGGACATCATCGGTTCGCAATACGACTATTTTTATCTGCAAGACGACGACGGCAACGCGACCTTCCCGCCTGTTTCGGCCAAAAGCTCGACCTTCCAGCCCCGTGAGGTGCAGAGGACGGCCACCGTCGGCAGCGACGCCACGGCCGTGATGCGCTACAACACCAACTACGGCCAGCCCAACAACGTCACCTGGACCGGCGTGGTGGACGCCCTTAAAAGCAACGGTCTGGCCAAGGTTTTGGCCGAACCCACCCTGGTGTGCCTGGACGGGCAGAAGGCCAATTTCAACGCCGGCGGCGAAATCCCCATCGTGACCATTAACGCCTTCAGCCAGAGCGTCGAATACAAGAAATACGGCGTGATGTTGGAATTCAGCCCCACGGTGCTGGCGTCTGACAAGATCAATCTGGTCATGCAGCAGGAGGTGTCGGACCTCGACTGGGCCAACGCCGTCCAGGGATATCCGGCGTTTAAGACCCGCAAGACCTCCACCACCATTGAGCTAAGCGATGGCCAGAGCTTCGCCATCGCGGGCATGCTCAACCATGTCTCCGAGGAGTCCGTCCAAAAGTTTCCGGGGCTTGGGGACATCCCCATCCTGGGGAGCCTGTTCAAGAGCACGGCCTTCAAGAACAAGGAGACCGAATTGGTCTTCATCATCACCACGCACCTGGCCAAGCCCCTGGATAAGTCGGCCATCAGCCTGCCCACGGACAAGTACGTCCCGCCCGACGATCTGGAGTTTTTCCTGAACATCACCCCCGATCCCGTGGCCGGACAGGCCGCCAGCCCGGTGAAGACGGCGGGGGCCAGCGGTTTGGACGGCCAGTTCGGGGCGGCCATGCCCGCCGTGATCCAGGCCCGGGAATTGACCTACTGATCGGCGGCCCGGCCAAGGAGAACCCATGACCACAGGCATGAAAGCGCGTCTTATCCCGGTGTTGCTGGCGGCTGTCGCCTGCGGGCTCGCCGGTTGCAACGAGACGGTGCGCAACAGCGATATGCAGTTCGGGGAGTCCTTCCACAAGGTCTTCGCCAACCAGAAGCTCAACCCCGACGCCGGGGCCGAGGGGACGCCGATTACGGGCTATGACGGCCAGAAGGCGGCCAACACCATGGGCCAATACCAGAACAAGCCCGCGCCATCCAAAACCGGGGGCAAGGGCGGCGGCGCGACCGACGCGGTGCTTTTCACCCCCAAAGCCAGCGGCAAATCCGATAATTAGCCGCCGCCCGGGCCGGTGGGGCGTTTTCATCCCGCCGGAAACGGCGTATGCTGCAATCATGCGTTGCGGTCTTTCGCCGCCTCCCGCCACGTGGGACGCGGCCATCGCCGCCGGACGCACGCGGCCCCGCACCGCCAACGAACCAAACGCGGAACGCCGCCCCTGACGCCTGCGCGGGGCCAGTCGGCGCGGCGGTTCCCCCTCAGGCGCCCATGCAGGAAAAGATATCCGTCGTCCTTGATGTCTCCGAACCCGGGGTCCGCGCCGTTTTCGAGCGGTGCCTGGCCGAATTTTCCGACTTCGAGGTGCTCGGCGCCGCCACGGACGTCCCCGAGCTTGTGGTGCGGCAGACGGCTTCCGAGGACATCGCCCTGGTTCTCGACGACCTGCGGCCGCATCTGGACGCGGCCCGGGGCGTGGAGGTCTTTTTGGTGGCCCCGCGCCTGTCCACGGACACCCTCATGCAGGCCATGCGCTCCGGGGTCCGCGAGTTCTTCCAGGCCGATTCCCCCGAGGACGACATCCGTCTGGCCCTGTGGCGTTTCAAGGAGCGCCGGGACAAGCGCTTGGCCGAGCGCCAGGGACAGGCCGGCGCGGCCGGGAAACAGGGCCGGATCATCAACGTCTTCGGGGCCAAGGGCGGGGTGGGCACCACCACCCTGGCCGTCAATCTGGCCGCCGCCTTTTTGTCCGCCAAGGAAGGGTCCATGGTCGCGCTTATGGACATGAACCTCCCCTTCGGCGAGGTGCAGCTTTTTTTGGACCTGCACCCCCGCTACAACTGGGGCGAGGTCCTGGGCAACATCTCCCGCCTGGACGCCACCTACCTCATCAGCATCGTCGCCCGGCACCCTTCGGGACTCTACCTCCTGCCGCCCCCCAGCCGCCTGGAGGACCTGCAGATGGCCACCCCGGAGAACATCACGGCGCTTTTGACCTGCATGCGCGCCCTGTTCGACACCGTGGTCATCGACCTGGGCATGTACCTGGACGAGATCACCCTCAAGGTCATGGACATCTCCGACGACATCGTGTTGGTGTGCGTCCAGAACCTGCCGTGTCTGGCCAACGTGCGCCGGTTCATGGAGAGCGCGCGCGGGGCGGACGGGGATCTGTCCCAGAAGCTTAAATTGGTGGTCAACCGCCACCTGCCCGAGAGCGACCTGTCCGTGGAGGACATGGAGAAGGCCCTGGGCATGAAGGTCCACCGCCGCATACAAAACGACTACAAAACCACGCTTTCGGCCATCAACCAGGGCAAGACCCTGTCCGAGATCGCCCCCAAGGCCGAGGTCACCCGGGCCATCACCGAACTGGCCCGGTCCCTGAACCCGGCCGGGGAGGCCAAAAAAGGGCGCAGCCTGTTCGGCCTGCCCTTTTTGTCTTCAGGAAAACGCCAAGGATAGCCTCACATGGACAACTCCCCCCGCCGCGCCATGCGGGGCATGCCTCCCCGGTTCGAAACCCCGGCCGCGCCCAAGGAAACGGGCATGGCCGGAGACGAATACTACGAGGTCAAGACCCGCATCCACGACCGCCTGATCGACCTGATCGACCTCTCCCTGCTCGACTCCCTGGACCCGGAGGCCCTGTCCGCCGAGATCGGGCGGCTGGTGGAGAAGCTTTTGCGCGAAGAATTCGTGCAGACGCCGCTCAACCAGGGGGAGCGCGAGCGCCTAATCGGCGAGGTGAAAGACGAGATGTTGGGGCTTGGGCCGCTTGAGCCCTTTCTCAAGGACGATTCCGTCAACGATATCCTGGTCAACTCCTTCCGCCAGATATACGTGGAGCGCAAAGGCAAGCTGGTGCTCACCGGCTCGCGCTTCAAAGACAATTCGCACCTAAAAAAGATCATCGACCGCATCGTCTCACGGGTGGGCCGCCGGGTGGACGAGTCCTCGCCCATGGTGGACGCCCGCCTCCCGGACGGCTCCCGGGTCAACGCCATCATCCCCCCCCTGGCCATCGACGGCCCGGCCCTGTCCATCCGCAAATTCTCCAAGGACAAGCTGACGGCCCAGGATCTGATCACCTTCAAGGCCATCACCCCGGACATCGCCAGTGTCCTGGACGGCATCGTCAAGGCCCGCCTAAACATCCTTATTTCCGGCGGCACAGGCACCGGCAAGACCACCATGCTCAACTGCCTGTCGGGTTTCATTCCCCACGACGAGCGCATCGTCACCGTGGAGGACGCGGCGGAGCTCCAGCTCAAGCAGGAGCACGTGGTGCGCCTGGAGTCGCGGCCGCCCAACATCGAGGGCCGGGGCGAGGTCACCCAGCGCGATCTGGTCAAAAACTGCCTGCGTATGCGCCCGGACCGCATCATCGTGGGCGAGGTGCGCGGGGCCGAGGCCCTGGACATGCTCCAGGCCATGAATACCGGCCATGACGGCTCCCTGGCCACGCTGCACGCCAATAGCCCAAGGGACGCGCTCATGCGTCTGGAGACCCTGGTGGCCATGGCCGGGCTGGCCATCTCCCCCCTGTCGCTTAAGCGCTACATCGCCTCGGCCGTGGACGTGATCATCCAGATCGCCCGCTTCGCCGACGGGTCGCGCAAGCTCATAAGCTTCCAGGAACTCACCGGCATGGAGGGCGAGGTCATCACCATGCAGGAAATCTTCGCCTTCGAGCAGCGCGGAGTAAATCCCGACGGCCGGGTCAAGGGGGCCTTTTTGTCCCGGGGCATCCGGCCGAAATTCGCGGCCCAATTCGAGGCCAAGGGCCTCAAGCTGCCCGAAAACATCTTTCACCCAAATAACGTGATGGAGATCTAAGGCCCGCTTCGGAACGCATCTTGAATGGCGCAAGGCCCGGGACCGTCTGCGTCCCCCCACGCCGCAAACCGTCCAAACCGCGCCCGGAGGCCCCGCCCGCATGCCGCTTTTTCTCTCCCTTTTGGTGATCGCGGCCTTTTTGTATCTGGCCGTGGCCACGATCCTGATCTGGCAGGCCCGGGACCGGGCCGAGCGGGAGCGCCTGTCCAGGCGCCTGTCGGAGCTGACCGGGGTCGAAGCGGAGGCCGGACCCCTGGACATCGTCAAGAAGCACCGCCTAAGCGCCATGCCCTGGCTCAATACGGCCCTGGGCCGACAGCGCTGGACGAAGGCCGTGGACCGCATGCTGGCCCAGGCCGACATCCACGCCCCGCTTGGAGTCTTTGTGCTGACCTCCCTGGTCCTGGCCGTGTTCGGCGGGGTTTTCGTCGAGATTTTCACCAAAAACACCCTTCTGGCCGGGCTTGCGGCGGCGGCGCTGTCGGCGGCGCCTTTTTGGTGGATCAGGCTCAAGCGCAAGCGGCGCATGGCCCATTTCGAGCGCCAGTTGCCCGAGGCCCTGGATCTGGTGGCCCGGGCGCTCAAGGCCGGGCACACCTTCAACAGCGGCATGGGCATGGTGGGCCAGGAATTCGGCGACCCCATCCGCATGGAGTTCGGCAAGACCCTGGAAGAAATCAACTTCGGGGTGACGCTCATTGAGGCCTTAGACAACATCATGGACCGGGTGGACTGCCCGGACCTCAATTTTTTCGTGGTGTCGCTTAAGATCCAGACCGAGACCGGCGGCAACCTGGCCGAGATCGTGGAGAACATCGCCTCGCTTATCCGGGAGCGCTTCAAGCTGCGCGGCCGCATCCGCATCCTGTCCGCCGAGGGCCGGTTCGCGGCCCTGGTCCTGACGCTTATGCCCTTTGGCGTGGCCGCCGCCATCTACGCCAGCAACCCCGGCTACATCGGGCTTTTGTTCACCGATCCCATCGGCCGCATGATACTTTGGACCTGCGGCGGCATGATGCTCTTCGGCATCCTGATGATGCGCAAGATGATCCGCATCGAGGTCTGATCTACGGCGTAAAGCCAAGCGAGGCCCTGTTCGTGAACGCGACGATTCTGGCCGGTCTGGCCGTGGCCATGCTGGCCCACCTGACGGTGTTCGCCCTGGTTCTGGGCATCTTCGCCCACCTGGAGGAGATGCGCCGCCGCCGTGAGATCATGGGCCGGACCCTGGGCATGTCCCCCGAGGACAAGCTGCGGGCAAGTCCGGGCACCCTGGCCTGGCTGGCGGGCTTTTTTCTGTCGGCCGTGGTCTCCTTCGGCCGCAAGGTGCAGCCCTCCAAGGTCGAGGACATCTCCAAGACCCGGGCCAAGCTCATGCACGCCGGGTTTCGCGGCCAAAACGCCGTGGAGGTCTTTTGGGGCGTAAAAATCGGCATGGCCCTGATCGGCATCAGTCTGGCCGCCGCCGTGATCCTGCTTGTCGTGCCCACGGTGCGTCCGGAATACAAGTTCCTCATAGGCACGGGCACGGTCTCGGCCTTTTTCTACGCCCCGGGCCTTTACCTGGACCGTCTGGTGAAAAAACGCCAGCGGGCCATCCTAAACGGCCTGCCCGACGCCCTGGACCTCCTGGTGGTGTGCGTGGAGGCGGGCATGGGCCTGGATGGGGCCATCCAGCGCGTGGGGCAGGAACTGGGCCTCAAGGAGCCGGTCCTAAGCGGCGAACTGAAGCTTTTGACCCTTGAGCTTCGGGCCGGAAAGTCCCGGCGCGAGGCCCTGAAAAACCTGTCCACCCGGGTGGGCCTGGAGGACGTGGGCAGCCTCGTGGCGCTGCTCATCCAGGCCGACATGTTCGGCACGAGCATCGCCCAGACGCTTCGGGTCTACGCCGACGCCATGCGCACCAAACGCTTCCAGCGGGCCGAGGAAATCGCGGCCAAGCTGCCGGTCAAGCTGCTTTTGCCCCTGGTTTTTTTCATCTTCCCCACCTTGCTTCTGATCATCCTTGGCCCGGCCGCCCTGCGGCTTATGGTCATGTTCTCGCATACCGCCAAATAGCCCGCCTGCCCCCTTTGTCCAGACCGGAGTCCACTGCCTGTGGAACCGGCCGCCCGGCCGCGCGGTCCGCCGCCGCTGTCCGGGACATATCGGCGTCCCGGGCAGGCCCGTGGCGAAAAAGGTCCCCCCTGGCCTGGTCGAGGCGTCCGGGCGTTCCACAAACCATGGAGTCACGCCGGGCCTTTTGGGTCTGAAATCCACGGATCGTGGAACGGCAGTGCCTGGGGCCCGGGCATGGCCGGGGACCGGCCCAGGATGTCCGCAGGTATTTTTCTTGATCGCAACCTGCGCGGAAGACGGACAATTCCAGCCGGAAAACGCCACCCGGACGTTTCGCTCCGGGGGGCGAAACGCGGCCGGAAATGCAATCCATCCGCGCTAGCACGGTTGTTGCTTTCTCTTAGGAACCACCACCGTCTCGTATGACGGGTGGATCAAACCAGCAGACAGGAGGGGACATCATGCGACATTTCGTCCCCGGTAGAAAGAAGGCGGTCCGGGACGCCCAGGGGGGATTCGCCGCCGTGGAAATGGCCATCCTCTCCGCCATGGTCCTGGCCCCGCTGCTTATGATTCTCGTGGAAGGATCTAAGATCATTGGTGATTATGCGACGCTTATGTCCGCTACACGCGAGGCGGCCCGTCTGGTCCTGCGCGAAAACGGCGACACGTCCGGGGCCGCCGCTCTGGTGGCCTCCCTGACCAGCGGCCTGGACGGCCCCACACCCGAGGTGGAGGTTGTGGTGACCGAGTCTGAAACGGAAAGAAACGTGAAGGTGCAGGTGGACTATGTATACCAGACCATCATCGCGGCGCAGTCGCAGTCCGAACTTCCTTACCCGGATATGGACCTGCTTGGCGGGTGGGATCGCACGCTTGAGGCCTACACGGTCATGCCCCTGCCCTAGGGGGCACGGCAGCCGCCGGGGTTCCGTGGCCCCGCTTCTGGCCGTGGCCCTGCCTGCGCTCATCGGCGCGGCGGGTTTGGCCGTGGACGGCGGGCGCATGTACCTGGCCGACCGGTCGTTGCAAAACGCCGTGGACGCGGCGGCTCTGGCCGGAAGCATGGCCCTGCCCGAGGATCCGGACATGGACCAGGGCATCGCCGCCGCCGCCGCCGAGGCGATGCTTGAGGCCAACTATCCCGGGGCGACCATGATCTCGGCCGGACCCGGTTCCGAGGTGCGCAGCGCCTGCGTCAAGGCCTCAGCCGACGTGAACTACCTGCTCATGGGCGTTTTGGGCCTAAACGACGGGTCGGTCACGGCCAAGGCCTGCGCCGGGTTCAACAACCTGGAGATCGTCTTGGTGCTCGACACCACGGGCAGCATGAAGGGCACGCCCATCGCCAACGTCAAGACGGCGGCCACGGATCTGGTGGAGCTGATCCTGCCCTCCAACACCACCCCTTCGACCAAGATCGGCATGGCCCCCTTCCGGGGCATGGTGCGCATTCGCGCCGGCGTGGACGGGGTGGCGGCGGGCTGCCGCAACGCCGACGGCACCCTGAACTCGGGCAAGCTCCTGGATGTCTACAAGGCCTCCAAGTACCGCTATCCCGTGGGCTCGACCCTGAAGGTCGATGCCGACATGTGCAGCAACATCTCCTATGTCGAGGCCCTGACCACGGACCGGGCGGCCATCCTGTCGCGCATCTCGGCCCTAAGCGCCGACGGCTCAGGCTCGGGGACGCTCATTTCCGAGGGCGTCAAGTGGGGCCGCAACGTGCTGACCCCCGCCGCCCCCTTCACCGAGGGCAGCGCCGACGAGAAGTACCGCAAGATCATGATCGTTTTGACTGACGGCGACACCGAGGACGGCCGCTGCGGCGGCAGCTACGCCGTCAACTACACCCCGAGCAACTACTGGACCAACGCCTATTTCGGCATGGGCCTGTCCACCACCTATCCCGCCCCGGCCAACTTTCCGGACTGCAAGGACGGCGGCGGATTGAACGCGGCCATGCTCAGCGAGGCCCAGACCACCAAGGACGCCGGGGTCGAGATCTTCTCCATCCGCTTCGGCGACTCGGACGCCACGGACATATCGCTTATGAAGCAGATCGCCTCGTCCAAGTCCGGCACCACGGACCATTATTTCAACGCCCCAAGCGCCGAGGACATCCTCAAGGTGTTCAAGCTCATCGGTCGTCAGCTCGGGCACCGGCTCATCCCCTATGACGAGGCCATGGGGACCGGCTCGTAACCGGTCAGGGACGAAAAAGTCATGAACGCCCATATGATATCGGCGCATCCTGCTCCTAATCCGGCGATCCGCCCGCCCGCCCCCCGGGGCAGGGCGGATTGCCGCGGCTCCACGGCCGTGGAGATGGCCTTGGTTCTGCCCGTGCTCCTGCTTTTCATCATGGGCATCATCGATGTGGCCAACATGATGCGCATCAGCCTGGGCATGCAGCACGCGGTGCGCATGGGCGTGGCCATGGCCGCCTCGGGGCAGGGCGTGGACACGGATACGCGTAGCGTGAGCCTTATCGAAACCGAGGTCAGGAGCGAACTGACCGCCTTAAGCGAACAGGTGGAGCAGGGGGCTGTGGTCACGGTGAGCAGTTGGCCGGGGAGCGTCTCCTCCGGGGACGGAACCGCCGGGAACCTGGGCGGACCGTGCGACACGGTGGAGGTCCGGGTGGATTACGACTATCCGACGCTTGCGGCCTTCAACGCCGCCATGGGGCTTTTCGGGGGTTCGGTCCCCCTGACCATCCCCCTGAGTCGCTCGGAAAAGCGCCTCAACGAGCCCTGGGCCTCGTGCAACTGACGCACGGCCATGCCCTGGGCTGTACGCGGCGTCCGCCGCCTGGCCTCCGACTGCGGGGGCTTTTTTTCGCCCGGCGCCTTTGGCCGCCATGCCCGGCGCCTCCTGCGGCTTTACCGCCCCGGCGCTTTGCGCTACGACAATGACGCAAACAAAGGGAGGGGCGATGGCCGGGGCCATGAGCCGTTTTGGCGCCGTTTTGGCGTGTTGCGCCGTTTTGGCGGCGTTTTCGGGCTGCGGCGGCGGGCCGGGCGCGACCGGTTCGCCGCAGCATCCCGCTGTGAGCGATGAGGCCAAGGGCCTGCTTCGGGCCGGGGATGCGGCCCGTGACGCCGGGCAGCCCCAAAAGGCCCTGGACGCCTACGAGCGGGCCCGCAAGGCCGGCGCCGACGAGGCCCTGATACGCACGCGGCAATGCCTGGCCCACCTGTCCGCCAAGTCCTGGCGTCCGGCCCTGGACGCCTGCCGGGCCGCCCTGGCCAGCCGTCCGGACGACGCCGAGGCCCTCTACGGGGCCGGATACGCCAGCCTCATGCTGCATGATCCGCAGGCCGCCGCCCAATCCCTTGAGGCGGCCCTCGCAGTCCGGCCGGATATGATCCAGGCGGCCCGGACCCTGGGGCTGGCCCAGCATCAGGCCGGGGCGCACGACAAGGCCGCAGCCGTTTTGCAAAAGGCCCTGGAGACGGGCGGCGGCGACCCCGACACCGCAAACAACCTCGGTCTGGCCCTCCTGGCCCTGGGACGGGCCGACGAGGCGGCCGCCGCCTTCCGGTCCGCGCTGTCCATCAAGGATTCCCCCCGCGCCCGCAACAACCTCGGTCTGGCCCTTTGCCAGACCGGGCGCTTTGACGACGCCTACGCCGCCTTTCTGGCCGCAGGCGGCGAGGCTGCGGCCCACAACAACCTGGGCGTGTGCTACCGGGAGCGGGGCATGACCGACAAGGCGGCCGAGGAATTCGAAAAGGCCATCGCCCGAAACCCCCGGTTCTACCGCACGGCCTCGGAAAATCTGGGACGATTGTCCGCCCCTGGTTCGTCGCCTGCGGCCCCTCCGCCCCCCCCTGCCGCCGCGCCTGCGCCCGCCCCCGCCCCGGTAGCGAAATCCCTCCCGGCCGGGACCCAGGCTGCGCCTCAGACCGTGCCCCAGGTCGCGCCCCAGGTCACGCCCCAGGCCGCGCCCAAGGCCGCGCCGGACGCCGGAAACGTCCGCGACGCGAAAAAGCCTGAGGCCAAAAAAACGGAAGAAAAAAAGCCGGACAAGAAAAAGACGGACAACAAAAAGGCCGCGCCAGATGACAAGGCCGCGCCCGCCGCGCCGCCTGTCGCGGCCGCTGGCCCGGAATCCGTTGACGAGCGAGACGCCCGGGCCCAGGAGAAGGCTGCCCAGGCCGCAAAGGCCGCACAAGCCGCCCCGGCCGATCCGGCCGATCCGGCCGCAGCGCCGCCTTCCGGGGCCTTGGCCGCAGACCGCGGCCAGCCTCCCAAACCGGACGGGCAGGCCGCCGTCGAGACGCCTGTTCCGGAAAAACCCTGAGTGCGGCGGTACGGACCGGTTTTTTCCCATCCGTCCCAGACCGCAGAGGCGAACACATAGCCGCCATGCCCGCCACCCGACATCCCGGTCCGGCCGAGCCCTACCATGTGCTAGTGGCTGACGATGAGCCGCAAATCCTGGTTCTTTTCAAGGAGCTTCTGGCCCCGGACGAGGATTTTGACCTGCTTCCCCGGGGGGCGTCGCAGGGCGCCCCCGCCGCCCCGACCCCGCGCTATGCGGTCACCGCCTGCCGCCAGGGCGAGGAGGCTGTGGAGGCGGTGCGCGAGGGGTTGCGCACGGGCCGCCGCTACGCCTTGGCCTTTCTCGACGTGCGCATGCCGCCGGGGCGGGGAGGACTGTGGGCCGCAGGCGAGATGCGCCGCCTGGACCCCTATGTCCAGATCGTGATCATGACCGCCTTTTCCGACATCGACGCCGAGGAGATGGCCCGGCGCGTGCCCCCGGCGGACCGGCTGTTGTACCAGCAAAAACCCTTTCATCCCCAGGAAGTGCGCCAGTTTGCGGCGTCTTTGTGCTCCAAGTGGAATTCCGAACGCGATTTCTTGACCCTCCAGACGAGGCTTGAGTCCATCGTGGCCGAGCGCACCCGGGAGCTGGCCGAGTCCAACGAGCGCCTGACCCGGGAGATCAGGGAACGCGAGCGGGTGGCCGAGCTTATCGCCGGGGCCAAGCGGGAATGGGAGGGCACCTTCGATTCGGTGCAGGACCTGGTGGTCATCATCGACAAGGAGATGATGCTCAAGCGCCTGAACATGGCCATGGCCCACAGGCTTGGGCTCTCTCCCCGGGAGGTGGTGGGCCGGCCGGCCTCCTTCGTCTTCGACCTGCCGGGCTCGGACGGGGAGTTGTCCAAACGGTTGGCGACGTTGACCGACGGCCGCTTCCATTCCCTGGAACTGGCCGTGCCCAGGCTGCACGGGGAGTTTTTAATCACCGCCTCGCCCATCTATCTGTCCGAGGACGAGCCGCTGGGTACGGTCTTCGTGGCCCACGACGTCACCGAACGCAAGGTGCTGGAGAAAAAGCTGCGGCAGAGCCAGAAAATGGAGGCCATCGGCACCCTGGCCGGGGGTATCGCCCACGATTTCAACAACATCCTCGGTATCGTCATGGGCTTTTCGGAGATGATCCTGGACGGCGCGGGCGGGGACGAGACCTTGCTTCGCCGGATGGAGCACATCCTCCAGGCCTGCCGCCGGGGCAAGGAGCTGGTGCTCCAGATCCTGACCTTCAGCCGCCAGACCGAGGAGGAGGTCAGCACCCTGCGTCTGTCGCCCCTGGTCCGGGAGACCTTGAAGCTCATCCGGGCCACCCTGCCGCATTCCGTGGCCATCGAGGAGCGCATCCATGCCGGGCCGGACACGGTCATGGCCGAACCGGCCCAGATACAGCAGATCGTCATGAACCTGTGCGCCAACGCGGCCCACGCCATGCGCGAGACCGGCGGAATTCTCACGGTGACGCTGGATGTGGTCCGCCTGCCCGGCCCGGCCTTTCAGGCCGCCGGACTGGCCCCCGGGGAATACGCCAGGCTTGAGGTGCACGATACCGGGCACGGCATTCCCAAAGACATCCTGGACCGCATCTTCGACCCCTTTTTCACCACCAAAAAACCCGGCGAGGGGACAGGCATGGGCCTGTCCGTGGTGCATGGCATCGTGCGCAAGTACCGGGGCGAGGTGAAGGTCAAAAGCGCACCCGGCTTTGGCACGGCGTTCGAGGTCTTTTTGCCCCTGTCGCAGATCGCGGCGCGGCCCGCCGAGGACGAATCCCAGGGCGCGCCGGGCGGGCGGGGGCGCATCCTGTACGTGGACGACGAGGAGTCCCTGGCAGAGATCGGGGCCGAGCTTCTGGCGGGCCTTGGGTTCCAGGTCACGCCCCGGACCGATTCGCAGCAGGCCCTGGAGCTTTTCCGGGCCGACCCGGCGGCCTTTGACGCGGTGGTCACGGATCAGACCATGCCCGGCATGTCGGGCACGGACCTAAGCCGCGAGATTCTGGCCATCCGGCCGGATATGCCCATCATTCTGGTCACGGGATTTAGCGAATCGCTCTCCAAGGAGCGGGCCAAGGCGCTGGGGATCAGGGAATTTCTGCTCAAGCCGGTCTTGCGCAAGGATCTGGCTGAGGCCGTGTCCCGGGCCATGGCCGGGCTGGACGGATGACAACCGGGAGGCAGGCATGAATCACGCGGCGAAACTGGGATATGTCACGGCTACGGCCGGGGCTATGGTGACGGCCACGCTTGCGCCCGAGGCCGCCGCCGGGGTTCGCCTGGGGGACATGCTGCGGATAGAGACCGGGGCAAGCCTGTGCTTCGGGCTGGTGGGACGCCTGTGGTGGGAGGGGGCGGATCCGGCCCGCCCCGAGGCCGGGCGGCGGCTGGCCGAGGTGGTGCTCCTGGGCGAGACCCTGGATATCGACCATCCGGAGGATTTCGCCTTCCAGCGCGGGGTGTCCGTCTCGCCGGTGCTGGGGTCGCCGGTGGACCGGGCCAGCCGCCGGGATCTGGCCCTGATCTATGCCAAACCCGCCGCCCCGAGCGTGTGCGTGGGCAGTCTGCACCAGGACGCCTCCATCGAGGCCAGGGTTCTGGTGGACGAGCTATTAGGCAAGCATTTCGCCATCCTGGGCACCACGGGTTCGGGCAAATCCTGCGCCGTGGCCGTGGTTTTGGGGGCGGTGTTGTCCGAATACCGCCACGGCCACGTCGTGCTGCTCGATCCCCACGACGAATACGCCGCCGCCTTCGGCGACATGGCCCTGTCCGTGACCCCGGACGACCTGCATCTGCCCTACTGGCTGCTCAACTTCGAGGAGATGGTGCATGTGCTGTGCAGCTCCGGGCAGCCCTACCGGGAGGTGGAGGCCAACATCCTCAAAGAGGCGGTGCTGACGGCCAGACACGAGTTTTTAGCCACAGGCGGCGGCCCGGACTACAGCCTGACCATCGACACGCCCGCGCCGTTTCGGCTTCTGCGGGTGGTTGAGCTGTTAAAGACCGGCATGGGGCGCCTGGACAAGCCGGAAAGCTCCATCCCCTATCTGCGCCTTTTGTCGCGCATCGACAGCCTGCGTAAGGACCGGCGGTTCGCCTTCATGTTCGGGGGGCTTGGGGTGGAGGACAGCATGGCCGAGATCATGGCCCGTCTGTTGCGCCTGCCGCCCGGGGGCAGGCCGCTTACGGTCATCAACCTGGCCGGGGCGCCCTCGGAGATCGTGGACGTGGTGGTGTCGATCCTGTGCCGCCTGGTCTTCGACTTCGCCCTGTGGACCCCGCGCGGCCAGGGCGCGCCGGTTCTTTTGGTGTGCGAGGAGGCCCACCGCTACGTGCCGCGCGACAAGGGCCTGGGGTTTGAACCCACGCGCAAGGCCGTGGCCCGCATCGCCAAGGAGGGCCGCAAGTACGGGGTGTCTTTGGGGCTTGTGACCCAGCGCCCGTCGGAGATTTCCGAGTCCATCCTGTCCCAGATGAATACGCTTTTTTCCATGCGCATGAGCAACGAGGCCGACCAGCGGTTCGTGACCATGGCCATGCCCGAGAATGCGGCGGGCCTTTTGTCGGTGCTGCCCTCTTTGCGCTCCCGCGAGGCCGTGGTGGTGGGGGAGGGCGTGGCCGTGCCCATGCGTTTCGCCTTTTCGACCCTGGCCGACGGGGCCAGGCCGCAAAGCGACACGGCCAGCTTCTCCACGGCCTGGGCCGAGGCGTCCGAAGACGCGGGGTTCGTCCCCGAGACCATCCGCCGCTGGCGGCGGCAGATTCGGTAGCGGCGGGGCGCGGCGTGTGCGGACGATTCGCCCTGGGCGTCCCCAGGAAAAGGCTCGCCGAGGAATTCGGACTTGCGGCGGTCCCCGAGGCCCCGGACCGGTATAATATCGCGCCGGGACAGTTCGTGGAGGCCGTGGCGGAGGCCTCTGGCGGGCGACGCGAGATGCGGCTTCTGACCTGGGGGCTTGTGCCGTCATGGTCCAGGCAGGGCTCGACCGGGCGCGGCTTCGTCAACGCCCGGATCGAGACGGCGGCGGAAAAACCTGCCTTTCGCGCGTCCATGCGCTACCGGCGGTGCCTGATCCCGGCCTCGGGCTTCTACGAGTGGCAGGCGCGTCCGGACGGCAGGCAGCCGTGGTTTTTCGCCAGAAAAGATGGCCGCGCGGCCGCCCTGGCCGGTCTCTGGGAACGCTACGAGGGGCCGAGGGGCGAGATCGTGGAGTCCTGCGCGATCCTGACCACGGCGGCGGACGAGACCGTGGCGACGGTGCACGAGCGCATGCCGGCGGTGATCGAGCCTGCGGATTTCGGGGCCTGGCTTGACGCGTCCATGCGCGACGGGGTGCGGGCGGCGTCGATTTTCCGACGCCACGAGCCGTCGGTGTGGGCGGGATATCCCGTCGGCCTTGGCGTGAACCGGGTCGGCGTGGACGGGCCAGACCTCATCAAACCCGCGCCAGGGGCCGGATGACGAGCGGCGACAGGGACTTTCGACGCGGCTTCGGCCGCGTTTTTCATTTTCAGGGCGGTGCGGCCTCTTTGTGGCATCACATCTGCATCCGTGGCGGGGAAGGCAAAAAACTCCGCCGTGGGGGCGGAGGTATGACCAATGGGGGAGGCCATGGCGAAAGCGCAGCAGACGGCGACACAACGGTTCCGCATCGCGCCTGTGGGGCGTCCGGACCGGTCCGCGCCGGTGCTTCGGCCCGGGGCGTTTCGGCCGGGGCCGCTTCTTTCCGACATCGAACGGATGTCCAGACCAGGAGGGGCGCTGGCCGACGAGGACGTACTGAGCCTTTTGGTGAAATATTTCCACGCCTACATCTATCCCGGGTCCGAGGCCCATGCCGTGTCGCTTTCCGAGATCTCCGAGCTTTTCTGGCGGTTTTGCGGCATGTGGTGGGAAGGGACCACGGACAGGCCGGATGACCTGGGCCTTCGTGGCGCCACGGGAGGCGCCCTGCGCATGCTGGCCGATCTGCCCAAGACCGGACATATCTTCAGGTCCATCGCCGGGCGCCCGGCCATGCCCGTCGATGTCACCGGCGGCTATGTGGGGCTTGATCTGGGCACGGGCACCGGCATCCTGCTTCTGGCCGCCTACCTTCAGGCCCGGCGGCTCGGGGCCGGTCAGCTCGAACTTCTGGGGGTGGAATACGATACCGTGCTTGCCGAGCGGACAGGACTTTTACTCGGGCGCATGGGCGTTGGACAGGTGCTTGCGGCGGACGCCCGCGCAGCCGTGTCCTATATTGACAAGGTGCAGGGCGACATCACCTTCGTGGCCAACGAGACCATCCCGGCCATGAACCAACGCATGCAGTCCGAACATTTCTCCGCCATCCACGCCTCGCTGTTCGAGGCGGCGGCGGCGCGCCTGCGGCAGACGGTCTTTTTCCCCGAGGTGCTGGTGGCGGTTGAGCCCAAAAGCGACGCCTCGGTGGTGCTGTCGCGCCAGAACCGATTCCAGGTGCCCAAGTATTACCGGAACGTGAACGTCTATCCCCGGGCGGTGATCGTCGAAGGCCGCCTGACGGCCCTGACCCGGCTGGGAAAAGATTTTCCCCGGCTCATCCCGGCCCAGGTGCGTCGGTTTTTGCCCAGACGCTGGTAACCGGGGTCGGCCGCCCCGCACTGCGTCGGGGCTGGCTGCCCCGAACCCCGCCCGGGGGAAATCATTTCCCCCGGACCCCCTGATATCGTTGTCGTTTCATGGCAAGCGAAGCTTGCCATGAAACGACAACGAAAATCAGGCTGGCCGGAGAACATGCATTCTCCCGAGCGCGGACGCGAAGCGCGACAAAGTTTTCGAAAGGGGGTCCAGGGGGGAAACCTTTTTCAAAAGGTTTCCCCCCTGGGCGCCGCAGGCCTCCCCGCGTTGTCCTAACGGTCGCGGAAGCGGCGTTCCCAGTCGTATTCCTTGGATGTGACCACGTCCTCCATGCGGCGGATGCGGTGGCTGAGGCGTTCGAAGCGGCGCTTTAGCTCCTCGCGGCCGCCTTTCTTGTTTGTGGCGTAGCGGGCGTAGAAGTCGCGTTCTTCGTCGCTGTCAGTAGGCAGGGCGGGTTCCGGACGGATGAGGAATCCGGCCAGCAGGTAGGCCCCGACCACGGGCCAGATGCCCGAGAAAACCGCCAGCAGGATGACTCCGATCCGGACATAGCGCGCAGGCACGTCCAGATAGCGGGCCAATCCCTTGCACACGCCGAGCAGACGGCCGTCCCTGGCCCGGTAGAGGCGGTGGTGTCTGAGTTCCGAGACATGTCTCATGCGCTATGTCCTCCGTCCTCGCGGCGCCCGGAGATGATGATGGTCTCCAGATTCTCCACGCGGCTTTCCAGTTGTTCGAAGCACCGGTAAAGCTCCTGGGCGGATTCGGCCTCCTGGCGGTCGTCCTGGGCGTTTTTGCCGCCTGACTTGAACAGGCGGCCCGCCAAAAGGAGAACGCCGCCCAGGATGACCACACCGATGACGATGGCCCCGGCCACGATCAGGGTGACGAGAAGTTTGATCATGCTGTCTGGCTCCGATGATCCGTCAGACCCGAAGCAGCCGGGTGAAGGACCGCTGCAACAGGAACAGGGCGAAGAGGGCCAATAACCGCAGTGCGGGCTTCATGTCAGCTCCCGCCGCCGGTTGCGGCCTTGGCGGAGGCTGCGCCGCGCAGGGCGGCCAGTTCCCGCTCGATGTCCTCGTCGGCCTCCAGGCAGGCGAACTGCTCTTCCAGGGTCATGGGTTCGCCGGGACGCGGGGATGCGTCGCGCTGCCGGGGCGTGGCCAGATCGGCCTCGGCCTCCAGGCGCTCGATGCGGTTCTCGAATTCTTCGAAGCGTAGCAGGGTGTCGGCGGATTGTACACGCCGCAACTCCTCGCCGGCCCGCTTTTTGCCCGTGGCCCGGTGATGGCGGGCCACCAGGACGCGACGGCGTTCCTTGGCCCCGGCCAGCTTCTCCTCGAGCTTTTCGAGGTCGGCCTTGCAGGCCTCGATCATGCCCTCGAGCTCGGCGGTCTCTCCCTCAAGGCCCAGGGCGCGCTCTTCGTGGCGGCGCTTTTCCATGAGGGCCTCGCGGGCCAGATCCTCGCGCCCCTTGTTCACGGCAAGCTTGGCCTTGTCGCGCCACATCCCGGCCTGACCCATGGCCTCGTCGCGGCGGCGGCGGGTGGTGGCGGCCTGGGCCATGGTGCGGGCGCAGGAGGACTTGAGCTCCACAAGGGTCTCCTCCATCTCCTGGATCATGAGCCGGATGAGCTTTTCGGGGTCCTCGGCCTTGTCGAGCATGGCGCTTATATTGGCGCTTATGATGTCGCGGAAGCGGGTGAAGATGCCCATGGTGTCTCCTCCTTGGGACGTTTGCGCTATGAAAAGCATGGACTGTGCCATTTGATAAAACCAGTTATTCAGAGATAATAGGTTTTAATGCGAAACGTATATTGACTAAAATGACTGATATATGGTTTTTTTAGCCATAAGGTGGTATAAATGGCTAATAAAATATCGACCTCTGCCCCGGCCATCCAGGAGGCCCTCGGGCAGTCCGAGGCCTTTTTGTCCTTTCAGGAGCGCCTGTCCGCCGTGGCCGCCGTGGAGCGGCCGGTCATCCTTATCGGTGAGCGCGGGACCGGAAAGGAGCTGGCCGCCATCCGGCTGCATTTCCTCTCGCCACGCTGGGACAGGCCCTTCGTGGCCCTGAACTGCGCCGCGCTGCCCGAATCGCTCCTTGAATCCGAACTCTTCGGGCATGAGGCCGGGGCCTTCACCGGGGCCGCCAGGACCCGCCACGGCCGCTTCGAGGCCACCCACGGCGGCACCCTGTTTCTGGACGAGGCCGCCTCCATCCCGCTGTCCGTGCAGGAAAAAATCTTACGTGTGGTGGAATACGGGGCCTACGAGCGCCTGGGGTCTTCTGAGCAACGCCGCGTCAACGTCCGGCTCATCGCCGCCGCCAACGCCGATCTGGCCGCCCTGGCCCGCGACGGGAAATTCAAGCCGGACCTGCTTGACCGCCTGAGCTTTGAAGTCCTGCACCTTCCGCCGCTGCGTAGCCGCCACGGCGACATCGCCCTTTTGGCCGCCCATTTCGCCGCCCGCATGCAGGCCGAACTCGGCCACGCCGCCGCACCGGAGTTTTATCCCGAAGCCCTGGCCGCCCTGGAGGCCCATCCCTGGCCCGGCAACGTGCGCGAACTCAAAAACGTGGTGGAGCGCGCCGTGTTCCGCGCCGCCGGGAAACGCATCAGGCGCCTGGAGTTCACGCCCTTCGCCTCGCCGTTTCCGCCGCTTCCCACGCCCGCTGCCGCAGCACCATCCCCCGCCGTCCCGTCATCCCCTCCCCCTGCCGCACCCGTCGCCGCGTATGCCCCAGACCTGCCCGCCTCGCTGCCCGCCGCCGTGGCCGACCTGGAACGTCGCCTCGTCCACGAGGCCATGGCCGCCGCCAGACATAACCAACGCCGCGCCGCCGAACTTCTGGGCCTGAGCTACCACGCCTTTCGTGGGGTGTATCGGCGGGTGGCGATGGGAGGGGGTGTGGGAGGGGGAGGGGAGACGAAGAGGTGAAGAGAAGAGAGGACCGGGGAAGGGAACCCCTTTTGTGAACAAAAGGGGTTCCCTTCCCCAGACCCCATCCCTCCCCAAAAAACTTTGGTAAGGGGGTGGAGAAAACGGAAATTGGGGTAGCAAGAAGAGTGAAATTACCCGGGGGGTCCGGGGGGAATGATTCCCCCCGGGCAGGGGAGGGGTGCGGGGAGGGGGCGAAGCCCCCTCCCCGCAATCCGCGGCCCTAGGCCGATTCGAGCATTTTCTTGAAGTAGGGGATGGTTTTTTCCAGGCCCTCTTCGAGTTTGATGCCGGGTTCCCAGCCGAAGGCGGACTTGGCCAGGGTGATATCCGGGCGGCGCTGTTTGGGATCGTCTTCGGGCAGCGGCCGGAAGTCGATCTTGGATTTCGAGCCGGTGTGTTTGAGCACAAGCTCCGCCAACTCCATGATGGTGAATTCGCCGGGGTTGCCCAGGTTGGCAGGTCCGGTGAAGTCATCGTCGGTGTTGTTCATGAGCCGCACAAATCCCTCGACGAGGTCGTCCACGTAGCAGAAGGACCGGGTCTGCTGGCCTTTGCCGTAGACGGTCAGCGGCTTGCCCTGCAGGGCCTGGATGATGAAGTTGGAGACCACCCGGCCGTCGTTGGGGTGCATGCGCGGGCCGTAGGTGTTGAAAATGCGGGCCACCTTGATGCGCAGTTTGTGCTGGCGGCGGTAGTCGAAGAAAAGCGTCTCGGCGCAACGTTTGCCTTCGTCGTAGCAGGAGCGGAACCCGATGGGATTGACGTTGCCCCAATAGGATTCAGGCTGCGGATGCACGGCCGGATCGCCGTAGACCTCGGAGGTCGAGGCCTGCATGATCTTTGCCTTCAGGCGTTTGGCCAGCCCGAGCATGTTGATGGCCCCATGCACGCTGGTCTTGGTGGTCTGCACGGGATCGTGCTGGTAGTGGATGGGCGAGGCCGGACAGGCCAGGTTGTAGATCTCGTCCACCTCGATAAAAAGCGGGAAGGTGATGTCGTGCCGCAAAAACTCGAAATTCGGATTGCTCAGAAGATGCAGGATGTTCTGCTTGGAGCCGGTGAAGCAATTGTCCAGGCACACGACTTCGCAGTTTTCGGCAAGAAGCCGTTCGCACAGGTGAGAGCCTAAGAACCCCGCGCCGCCGGTGACCAAAACACGTTTTTTCAGATGCATGGCCGTATGTCCACATGTGGTTGGGAGGTGATGGGGGAAAATCCCGGGACGCACATAATGCCGATTCGTCGCTTTGTAAACAGACGGGTTATGGGATGATGTTACAAGGATTTTCAGAGAAAAGACAGGGAAAACGGGATCAGGCCCAGCAAAGCGCCGCCCATTCGCCGGACTGGCGCAGAGCGGGCTCCGGCAGACCGGTCCGCTGGTAGGCGACGGCCACGGTCTGGGCCTGTTCGGTCAGGATGCCGGAAAGGATGAGCACCCCGCCGGGCTCAAGGAAGCTGGCCAGCCGGGAGGCCATGGCCGTCAGGGGCTGGGCCAGGATGTTGGCCGCAACCACCTGGAAGCGTTCGCCCCGGGCCAGACAGTCCAGGCTGCCCACGGCCGTGCGCATGGACGCCTCGACGCCGTTGGCCCGCACGTTCTCCGCTGCGCAGAAAACGGCCTGCGGATCGATGTCCAGGCCCACGCCGGTCAGGCCCAGGCGGCACAGGCCGATGCCCAGGATGCCCGAACCCGTCCCTAGGTCCAGAAAACGCATGCCCGGCGCAATGCGGCCCGATATGGCCAACTCGCCGAAAATCTCCAGACACAGGGCCGTGGTGGGATGATGCCCGGTGCCGAAGGCCATTTTGGGCTCGATGACGATGGGGGTGCGGTCGGCCTGTCCCTCGTGTGCCAGCCAGGGGGGCAGCACCTCGAACACGCCGCCGACCTTGATGGGGGTGAAAAAGGCCATCCAGGCCGCGCCCCAGTCCTCGCTCTCCACGGTCTCGCGCCGGATGGTCAGATGCGGCCAGGAGGCGCACAAGGCGTCGGCCAACTCACGCCCGGCCGGGTTGTCGTCCACATGGATGCGAAAGATCGCGCCTTCCGGGGTGTCGATCTCCTCCCAGCCCTGGGGCAGCCGGGGGGCCAGCCAGGCCGTGAGCGCCTCGCGCACGGGGTCCACGGGATCAGGCAGGGCCTCCTCCACGAGGTCGCCCACCACCGGGGCCACGCCGGGCGCCAGGATTTCCAGACGCAACAAATCGCTCACAACATGTTTCCTCGAAAGCCTGGGCTGGTCGCGCTACGGTCGGCCGGTCTAGAACCGGGCCGCCATCACGCTGGCCGGAATGTTCAGGGGCTGCCCGATCTCCAGGCGGTCGGGGGTAATGCCCGCATTGGCATCGAGGATGCGCGTCACGCTCACGCCAAAACGCTGCGACAGGTTCCACAGGTTGTCGCCGTCGGCCACGGTGTAGGCCCGCACGGACCCTTCCTCGCGCACGCTGACCTCCACCGAGGCGTCGCGGCGTTCCCGTTCGGCCCTGGCGGCCTCGCGGGAGGGGATGACCAGTTCGCTGCCGATTTCCAGACGCTGGGGATTGACGCCCTGGTTGGCGGCCATGAGGTCGTCCACGCGCAGACCGTAGCGCCGGGCCATGGACCACAGGTTGTCGCCCTTGGCCACCGGCGCCCGCACGGCCTTGGCGTCCTGGCGCATGTCGTCGCCCTTGGCCACGTCCGGTGCGGAGTCGGCGGGGATGGTCAGAAGCTGCCCGATCTGGAGGCGCTTGGGATTGATGCCGCTATTGGCGGCCAGAAGTTTGTCCACGTCCACGCCGAAACGCTTGGCCACGGTCCAGGGGGTGTCCCCTCCGGCCACGGCGTAGGCGGCCCTTCCGTCCGGACCCTGCACGGTCTGTCCCGGAACGGGGGCGCTGGCGGCGGCCTGCTCGGCCTCAGGAATGGCCAGATGCTGGCCGGGCTGGAGCCGGTCGGGGCGCACGCCGAGGTTGGCCTTCTTGAGGGCGGTGACGCTCACTCCGAAGCGGCGGGCGATTTTCCACAGATTGTCGCCGTCGGCCACGGCGTAGCCGCTGTCGGCGGCGGGAACGGACGCCGTCTCCATGGCTGCCGGGGCGTCGGGCAGGATGATGGTCTGGCCGGTCTGAAGCTTTTTCGGATCAAGGCCGGAGTTGGCGGCCCGCAGATCGGACACGCGCACGTTTAAGCGTCTGGCCACGGTCCAGAAGTTGTCGCCCTGGGCCAGGACATGGCCCCTGCCCTCGGCGGGAAGGACGGCCTGGGCCGGGGGCTCGGCCTTTTGCGCGGCCTCGGCCACAGTAGGCTTGGCCGGGACATTTAAGCGCTGTCCCAGAGACAGCCGGTCCTGATCGATGCCGCTATTGGCCTGCACCAACAACCGGGGGCTGACGCCGAGCTTTTTGGCCACGGTCCAGATGGAGTCGCCGGGGGTGACGGTATAGCCTGCGGCGAGAATTTCGGGTGCGGGCGTTTCGGCCTGGGCCGCCTGCTGCGGCGTCGCGGTCGGGGCGGCGTCGGCCTGGGCCTGGGGGGTGGCAGTCGATGCTGCGGCGACCGGGACGACGGGCGCCTGTTCGGCGATGGTCGCAGCCGGGGCGGTCACGACCGGGGCGGTCACGGCTGGGACGTCCACGTCGATGGTCTGGACAGGGGCGGCGGCGACCGCGATCGGCAGGGCGAGCACCATGCCGTCGGCCAGCCGGTCCGGATTGAGGCCCGGATTGACGGCGGCCACAGCGGACACGGTGGTCCCGGCCTGCTTGGCGATGGCCCACAGGGTTTCTCCGGCGCGCACGGTGTGGCGGCCGGGGGCGTCGGCGGCGATGGCCGCCTGGGCCTGGGGAGCGGCGGAGGCGGTCTGGACCCTGGCCGCCTCGCGGGAGGCCACGGGCCGCAGGGCGGCGGCGTCGGCGTACACGCTGGCCGTCACCGAGGCGTCGATGTCCATGCCGGGTAATATGGTCTCCAGGCAGCGCGCGGCCAGGAGTCGGGAGCCGGCCGGGGTCACATGCACCCCGTCATCGAGGCGGATGGCCGCGAGTTCGCCTGTGGGCTGGGCGGCCATGGCGGCGAAGCGGCCTTCGCCGTCGGCCAGGATGTTCCAGGTATCAATGTAGGTGCAGCCTTGTTTGCCCGCGCACATGGCGGCCAGGGCGGCGTTGATGCGCGTGACGTCGCGGGCCAGGACGGCGTCGGCCATGACCGGCGCGCCGACCCAGTAGATCTTGGCCTGGGGCTTGTGGGACCGGCAGGCGTCCACCAAAAGCGCGGCCCGGGCGGCGTAGGCCGCGTCCCAGCCGGGATCGGTGAAATAGATGGTGCGCCCATCCTCGGTGAGGATGTTTTTGTTGTCGTTGGCCCCGATCATGATCACCACCACATCGGGCTCAAGGCTCGACGCCATGCGGGCGGCGCTTTTCTCCCAGTCGAAGAATTCCGGCTTGGCCAGACCGCTTGAAACCTTGCCCAGACGGGTGAAGGCCACGTCCTGACGGGTCGCGAACACGCGCTCCATCTCCTTGCCCAGGCCGATGGAGAGCGAATCGCCGATGACAGCCACGGTATGGGCCGGGGCGGATCTGGTCAGGGCGGAGGATTCAGGCTCGGGCGAAACCGAGGCGAAAAGCCGCGACGGCATGGGCGGCAGGGCCATGGTCAGCACGAGCAACAGGACGAGCAGGTTTGGTCCTTTTCGATGCATGCGTCACCTCGACGATGCGGGCGCGAATGGTTGCGCGCGGCGATAACGCGGCAGGGCGGACGCGACCCACACGGTCCGTGCGCCAAGAAAAAAACTGCCGCAGTTTCACGAAACGGACACCACGACGGGGGGGAGCGGCCTGTTTCCGGCCGCCGGGCCGTCTTAAAAAGTATAACTATCTAAATAAGTTATACTGCAAGCCGAAAACGATGAGGCCAAACGTCCACCTTGGACGATCCTTCTAGCAAAAAAAGCCCTTTTTTCGCAAGGGGAGGGTCCGAAAAAAATACGTTCTGGCCGTCGCGGCATCCGGGACCACGAGCAGCAAGAACCGGACCAACATCCCGTCAGAAGGAGAAATAAATAAACGGCAGGACGCCGTCCGGGCCGAGCTTGAGGATGGCCGCCACCACAAGGCCAAGCACCGCTCCCTGGATCGGGGACGGCAGGGGCCGCACCAGTCGGTCGTACAGGCCCCGGGCGTCCAGGCGCCAGATCTGGGAGGTCAGCACGGCGACGGCCAACAGCACAGGGACCAGCGGCAGGGGCCCGGCCGTCGCCCCCTGGGCGTCGAAATCGGCGATGCGGGCCAATATGTCCATGGCCTTGCCCGCGTCCTCGGCCCCGAAAAACACCCAGGCCAGGGTCACATAGGAAAAGGTGGCCACGCGACCCGCCGTGCGCGACAGAAAGGGACCCACCCCCGTGACCGACGCGGCCGCGCCGCCCCGAAGCCGGGACTTGCGATCGATGTACAGGTGCACGGCCACCAGCCCGAAGCCGTGGATGAAGCCCCACACCAGGAAATTGTAGGCCGCGCCGTGCCACAGCCCCCCCAGGGCCATGGTGACCACCAGGTTGGCGTACTTGCGGAACCGGCCTTTGCGGTTGCCGCCAAGCGGGATGTACAGGTAGTCGCGCAGCCAGGTGGAGAAGGTGATGTGCCAGCGATGCCAGAAATCGCGCAGGTTGCAGGCCCCATACGGCAGGTTGAAGTTGTCGGGCAGGGAGAATCCCAGAAGCCGCCCGATGCCCCGGGCCATGTCCGTGTATCCCGAGAAATCGCAGTAGATCTGTATGGAATAGGACACCACGCCGACAAGCACCGCCAGGGAGCTGAAGCCCTCGGGCGCGGCGAAGACCTGGCGCACGATATGTTCCGAGAGGTAGCTGGAGATGACCAGTTTCTTGAACAGGCCGCGCACCAGCAGGTAGAAGCCCGAGGCCATGTCCACCTGGGGGGCGGATTGGCGCAACTGGGGGATGAAGTCCTTGGCCCGCAGGATGGGGCCGGAGAGGATGGTCGGGAAAAAGGAGATGAAGATGAACACGTCCAGCGGGTTTTTCACCACGTTACGGTCGTCGCGATAGACGTCGATGGCGTAGGACAGACCCTGGAAGGTGAAAAAGGAGATGCCGATGGGCAAAAAGACGTCCATGAACGGCACCGGGTTGGCCACGTTCACCAGTCCCAGGAGCCGGTCCAGGGACAGGTAGAGCATCTCGTAATATTTGAAGAAGATCAAAATGCCCAGGGAGAAGGACAAATAGAGGATCAGGCAGAACTTGCGAAACCAGCGCTCGCCGGATTCGCGGAAAATAATGGCGAAAAACCAGGTCAGGAAGCTGAAGATGAAAAGGATGAGAACGAATTTCAGGTTGAAAGAGGCGTAAAACGTATAGGAGGCGGCCAGCAAAAACAGCCGATACCCCAGGTCGTAGGGCCGCAGAATCCAGTTCAGCGGAAAAATGATCAGAAAAAAGAGCGCGAATTCAAAGCTTGTGGGATTCATGAGGGCGTCGTTTTCATCCTTTGTCGCGAGATGCTGGCGCTTGTGCAATGGTAAAACGCGGCCGCGAAAATGACAACCGCCCCAAGCGCCAAAGTTCCGGCGCAACATCCTCCCTGTTATCCTAGCATTTTAAATTAATCATTTTATTTAAGCCTGTTACGTTCACAATTTGCTTCGGCCCACCCTTTGCATCCCCTGTGGAAACCCGCAGCGGCCACCGCCATCAAGCGGCCGCGCCGCATTGTGAACGACATGAACGCACCACGACGCCATCCGTTTCTGACCCTTCGACTGGCCCTGGCCCTGGGCGCCGGACTGGCTCTGGCCGCCCATCCCCGGGAGCTTTTGTCCATGCGGCCGCCCGCCGGGGTCGTGATAACGGCTGCGCCCGCGTCGGTACGTTCGGATTTTCCCTTCCCGGCAAGCCTTGTCGAGCCGACGCCGCCCGTGGCCGAACACGCACAAAACGCTGTGCGCCTGCCCGTCGTGCCACACTCCGTGCGTCTGGCCGTGGACAAATCCGCCCAGCATCCTAAGGACCATCCACTGCACGTGCGCCGCGATACCCGCATCCCCGGCGCAGCGGCCGGAATCCGGACCGAACGGGTCTTCGCCGTCAACGAACCGACGGCCGCACCCGCGCCTGCACCTTCCGCGCCCGCACCTTTCGCGCCCGTGGCCGCCATAGCCCAGGTCCCGCCGCAGGCGCCGGGCGTCCCTGTTTCTTCATCCAATGCCGCGTCCGCGCCGTCCAGGGCCGCATCGTCCGTCCGCGCCGCCGAGGCCTCTTTGGCCCGCACCCGCCTGCTCGTGGTGGGCGATTCCCTGTCCATCGCCCTGGCCGACGTGCTGGAGCGGCGCCTTGCCAAGACCCCCGGACTGGCCTTCGCCCGTTTGGGCAAGATTTCGAGCGGTCTGGCCCGGCCTGATTTTTTCGACTGGGAAAAACACATGGACGAGATGGCCGCAAAGACCGCTCCCGACATCGTGGTGGTCATGATCGGGGCCAACGACAACAAGTCGCTGCGGTTGCCGTCAGGGCAGGCGGTTCATTTCGGCGCACGGGACTGGGCCGCTGAATATCGCCGCCGGGCCGCCAGACTCGTGGAGATCGCCCGGCGCCATAACCCGGCCGTGCGCATCGTCTGGCTTGGCGCGCCGGTCATGGGCGACCCCGCCCTCGCCAAGGACATGCCGGTCGTCAACGCCGCCCTGGCCGATGCCATGCGCCGCCTGCCCGGCTGCCGGTTCGTGGACATGTGGCCGGTCCTGGCCGGGCCAAACGGCGCGTACGCGGAATTTCTCGACCAAAAGACCCGGCTGCGCGCCACCGACGGCGTGCATCTGGCTCCGGCGGGCGCCGCGCGGCTGGCCGACGCCTGTATGGTCGCCCTGGCCGAGCCCGCAACAGGCATCCTGCTCTCCCAGGCGCCCTGAGCCGCCCCGCCCCTGGACCGTCGCCCTGGATCATGCTAGCAGCTCGCCTCATGGACGAAACGATTTTACGAGAGATGCTGGCTGCCCAAAAAGACATGTTGGCCGAGCTGCGCCAGATTCGCACCGCGCTCACCGAACGCGCCCTGCGCGGGGGGCCTCCCCTCGATCTGGCCGACCACCCCGACGTCGGTCTGGCCCCCGGGCCGGACGAACCCGCGCCGCCAGACGCCCCCGAACAGGCCGAATTCACCCTGGAGCCTGAAACGCCGCCGCAGCCCGCCGGGACCTTCACCCCGAGCGAGCTCAAAGAGCTGGGCAAATCCTTCGATCAACCCAGCTCCCCCAAGTCGCGCTCCGGCCTCGTCGATGTCCAGGACCTGCGCGGGTCGCTGCTCGACGAAATCAAGGGAAAAAACCGGGCCAAAAGCCGCGCCTTCGCCGAATTCTCCAAACATCGCCGCGACGACTAAGCGCCATGGCAGGCTGCCCCGCATTGCGTCGGGGCTGGCTGCCCCGAACCCCGCCCGGGGGAAATCATTTCCCCCGGACCCCCTGATATCGTTGGCGGTTCCGGGCATGCAGAGCTTGCCCGGAACCGCCAACGAAAATCCAGGTGGGCCGGAGAACATGCGTTCTCCCGAGCGCGGACGCGAAGCGCGACGGAGTTTTTTGAAGAGGGGTCCAGGGGAGAAACTTTTTTGCAAAAAAGTTTCTCCCCTGGGGGC